>Ga0180437_10001112_pt1 | contig 47097 bp, 55 predicted proteins | sample SS_ome_4_FD_132410 | JGI IMG/M metagenome (GOLD analysis project Ga0180437, IMG submission 132410) | Hypersaline lake sediment archaeal communities from the Salton Sea, California, USA - SS_3_D_1 metaG | ecosystem: Environmental > Aquatic > Non-marine Saline and Alkaline > Hypersaline >... | reverse complement strand
GCAGGATGATCTTCCGATCTACCCCGCCCTTCTTCTTGTTCTCGAACTCCTGGATCTCGGAGCCCGTGATCGTGTAGACCTTGGGGGACTCCTGAAGGTCTTCCTTCTTGATCAGGGAACTGTAGGTATCGTTGATGTTCGGCATCTGGGCCTCCTTCTGAACTGGTTTGTTCGACTATGCGTTTTGCAAAGCCGACGGAACTGTTGATAAGCTGCCAGGCGACAGGCTCTGGTAGATTCCTTAACAGGTAGATCATCATGTTCTGTAACATGAGGACCAGGACGGTTTTGAAACGCTCGGCCTTCTCCGGGCTTATATTCTCGGCGCCGTCCTGCACGCCTTCGACTTCGGCAACGTACTTGACCGCCTCAGCAACCGCCACTGCGGCGAGGGTGTTGAGCTCTGGGAGACAGTCTTTCATCTGTCCCCCAACAACATCGAGGCGATGAATAAAACAGCAATGACTAAGAAAACCTCATCACTCATCATCCTTCACCTCCCGGGCACCGCTTCCAGTACGGGCACCACCGCGGGGAACAGAGCCCGTGGTTTACACTGGCGAGACGGTAAGCTGCCTCGTCGGTCCCCCGAGAGTCCATGGCCGCAAACTGGGCGTCGAGCCACCGCTTCCACCGCTTCAGGTAATAGTCCGGGTAGTGTGTCACGAATGTCCGGATCGGCCACACAGGGTTGTCCGGGATCTCGACGTAAGCAGCACTGTGAGCGCCCGTCTCGATCGCATACAAGGCCAGCTGGATCGACTCGTCGGCTTTCTTCTGGGACCATTTCGGCTTCTTAAACACTATCTTCCAGTCGACAACACACCGCCCAGGACGGTTCGACACGATCTCGTTCAGCTCGTTGGTGACCGGGGTAACCTTGGAAATGAGATCAATCTTGCCGCAATAGTACTTCTTGGCCCATTCCTCAATAGCCTCGGGATCGAGCCACGGGAAGACTTTCTCTTTAAGCCGTTCAATATTTGCTTCGAGGTTGGGTATGGCCTGGAGTGGAGGGCATATTTTCTTACCCAGTACGGTAGCAAGGGCGTCGTGGTAGATGTTGCCTTTCTCGAGGTACTCACTGGACGGCTCGGGGAGCTTGAGCACTCTCTTGTAATAGAACTGTCGCTCGCAGACGTCGAGGAACTGTTGGAGAGCTGTGGGGCTGTGTCTAACGGCGCCCATAGGTCACTTCGAAGTCCTTTTTCGGCGCGGAGACGCTTTGTTTCCAGCGCCCGGAAGTACATCTGAAGCTGGAATTGCTTTTCCATATACCGAATCGGGGCGTCGGACTTGTACTTGATCGCGTTGCTGATCACCACGAACGGGCCGGTCACCAGAATCACCGCCACGGACAGTGCTGCCACGATCACCAAGCAAAGCAAAAAGGTCTCGAAGATCCTTTTGAACATCGAGGAGTACCTCCAGGTTCAGCGCCAGAAGGGTTGCGATCTGCTTCTCGATCGGCGAAGCACCAGGCGCGTTGGTGAGGCCGATCAACTCAGGACTGACGTTCTTCATACTACAGTATACCACCCTTTCTATATAATGTCAAGCGGTTTCCCGTCCAGGTCCGTCGCCTTCCCCCAACAGTCGAGCGGGCCCTCGATCTCGACGCCCGCGTGGGGGCCGAGTTCGGGGCAGACGTCGGAGAATGCGGTAAGCATACACTTGGCCAGAACTTGTTTGGTCCCTTCATAATAGCCTGGATCGTTATAGGTCTCCACTACAATCTCGTCGTGAACGACCAGGACAGTCCGCAGCCCGGCCTTTTGGCACCGCCACAGCGCCTCCTTCAGCACCGCCGCAGCGAGCCCCTGGAAGCCGGTGTTGGCCACCTCAGTGAACCGGGCCTTCGAGCGCCGCAACCCGGTCGGGAGCTCGATCGACGGGAGCCGCTCGGCCGCGATCCCGACCGCCGCCACGTCCGGGTCGGGGTGATTCACCATGGCCCGGAGGACGTTCCAGTCGGTGATCCCGAGCTGCTGGGCCCACTCTCGCTTGCCCTTCCCGGACACCTGCCGAAGCGCGTAGTCCATGCCCTTCCGGAAGAAGTTCAGGTACGCCTGGATGTCCCAAAACTTGTCAAGAAACGCCGCACGCTTCTTTTTAGCTTCCTCCACCGTCCACGAGACACCATAGGTTGTATGAGCGTAATCTGCCAGTTTAGTCGGGCCGAGTCCGCCAGGCACGCCGAAATGTAGGACTTTTTGTCCCTGGCGCTCCTCCCCAGTAACATCTTCTGGTTGCTTGCCAAGCACGAGCGCAGCGCCTTCGCGGTGGATGTCGGCGTCGGTTTTCGTGAGGATGTCGTAGAGCGGGCCTCGGACATCACGATGAGCGAGGACTTCAGCCAGAGTGTACATTTCCATGGCTGAGTAATCTGCCCGAATAAACCGCTTACCAGGCCTCGGTACAAATAACGCACGGATACCAGCTCGTCTTTTAGGGATGTTCTGGAGATTAGGGCGCCCGGCAGCCATTCGTCCACTCCGCGCACCAATAGTAAACCAGCGTGGAAAGACTTCATCACAACGACTGTACAGATCGAGATAGGTGTTGATGACTTTTTGCAACTTTCCATATTTCAACCACTCCTGTAGGCGCTCCTCGGACTTCGGGAGCTTTTCGTGCCAGTAATCGTACTCTAAAGCGAGGGAGCCGTCCTTCCGCGTAGGGGTGTCTGTGTCGGCGAAGGGGGCGAGCAGGGCTTGGATGGCTTTCGTTTTGGTGTGGAAGGACGGCTCCGCTTTTTCCACAAACTTTCCTTTACGGGTCACCTTAAACCGCTGAAGCATATTGTCCTGATAAGTCCACGTTGTAAACTTCCGATCCAGTGACAGGGCAGGGCTTCGCGTTGTAGTATTTGGCTTGGCCTTCCACTGCCCCAGCCCGATCTCCACCATCCTGTGTTGGAGAGGGAGCATCTCCTTTTTGAACTCGTCAAGGAGCTTGCCAGCGAGGGGCCGGTTCACGGCAACCCCCCGCTTGTCCATCTCGTGGATCGCCAGGGCCGCCTTCACCTGGAGGTTCTCAGACAGGAGGTGTTTGGCACCGAGCTCCTCGTAGAGCTCCATGAGCTTGACGAAGATGTCATAGGTGGCCTCCGCGTCCTGCTTGGCGTAGTCAATGAACTCCCGCGGGAGGGCCGCGATCGGTTGGCCCAGGAACTGGCCGTACCCCAACCGGATATGTGGGTTCTTATCCAACTCCCGCCCGAGGTACCGTTGGGCCAGGGCGTCGAGGGAGCTCCCGGGCCGGGACCTGGAGTGCAGGGGGTAGGGCGCCCACTTCTTGGTGGTTGGGTTGTAGTGTGGCTCATCGAACTGGCCGGTGGCGATCCTGTACAGGAGGTCCAAGTACATGGTGTCGTGCAGGCGGCCCTCTTCGACGGCTCGCTCGACCAGGGACCAGTCCAGGCCGGCGGCCCGGAGGACGTCGAGGTCGAAGGCCAGGTTGTGAGCGACCAGGTGCATGTCCGGATTTGATAGGAGATCCTTGATCCAGCGCACGTACTCGTAGGTCGGCGCCACATCGGCACCTTTACCGTCCGCCACTGAACCAAGCACCAACTTCGGCGTCTCGTACGGCGACGTGTTCACCGCCCGCCCGGACTTCGAGGTGATCGAGGTCCGGTCAGGGATCAGGGTTGTCTCGGTGTCGAAGGCGACGACGTTACTAAAGTCCATTGTCTACGACCCTTTCGGTGCGGACGGTGATCTCATACGTCTTGTTAGGATCAGGTTTTTCTCCGCCCATGAGCTTCTGAAGTAGCCAGCCCGGCACCCGGCCCTCACGGCTTCCGTCTACCGTACACAACCAGCGAGAGCCCTTCGTTGCGTACTGCGTCCATGCTGTAATTGTGACTTCCATTACTTCCCCCTATGAATCAACGCATGCCCAACGATCGACCGCCAGGACAGCCGCAACTGGTCCTGCTCACCCTTCCGACGAATCGTCATCCCGTTGATGCTGAACCCCAGCACCCACGTCGCGTCCTCGATCGCCGGGTCGCTCGACTTGATCGTCACCTCCCGGTAGATCGTCTTGTCCTTTGGAAATTCCATCTCCTGCTCCTTTCGGTTTCCATTCGGCCCCGCACCGGCAACACCGCCATACTTTATGATCGGTGGTTCCCCAATAACCACACCCGGCGTGTAGGGTCGGTGGACGCCCTTTGTTAAAAATTCTGTCGTAGTCCTCTTCGGACATTGATACGCCGACACTGAATGATTTGTTAAGGTATTTCATAGTTTAAAGATCGCGGCGCAGGGAATCGAACCCTGATCTCCGGCTCTAACTGCCGGTGCTTTTATAGAGCCGACCAGCGGGCTTCCGTACTGGCCTCCATATTTGACTCCGTTGCCCTTCCATTAAGCTACCACCGCGATAAAGGGGCCGCTCCAAGGTTCCAGCCTGCGCTGTCCCAATTCGCGGCCAACGAGACTCTGCCAGAGGGACTTGAACCCCCATTCCGCCCGTGTACACGCGACGGTCTTGCCTGTTAGATGATGGCAGAGGTTCATTTCACACCTAAAGTATACCCTTTTTCTTCCGACTTGTCAAGCACGAACTCAAACGACCGCCCCTCACTGAACAGCTTCCGGCCGGTGAGCTTCTCGACGAACCGCCGCAACGCCTCGGTCCGGGACCGGTCCGTGGGCGTGGGCCCGATCGAGAGCGCCGCGGCCAACTCCTGAAGCGACTGGTTAAAGAACACCATGTTGGCGACTTTCGAGAGCGCCACTGGCTGGCCCCCGGCGTCCTGCACCATGTCCTCGACCAGGACTCGGAGCTCCTGGACCGTGCTGTCGGTCGAGTCGGCCACGTCCGGGTCGTAGTCCGGCTCGAGCCCGATCGTCTTGGCCGCGGCCCGGGCAATCCACTCGAACTGGCCGAACCTGGACTTGGCATAACTCGTGTCCATCTCGGCAGTTGTGAGTGCGTGGATGATCTCTTGGAGCAGCTCCTCTCGGTGCGCTTTGACGTACTCGAGCGGGTGCGGCTTAAAGTACCGGCCGCTCTCGCCGGCCAGGACCACCCGGACCACGCGATCGTGCAGGTCGTGCTCGACCGCGGCCCCGTTCATGGTGAAGATCAGGATGGGGTAGTCGAGGACTTCGGGTCGCTTTCCGTAGACTGGTCGGACTGACACAGTTGGGGAGGTAGCTGCTTGAGCCAGTAGTTGTGATCGAATTGCGCGGGTCTGGCCGCGAAGCGGTCGCACATTGTCAACATATATAACATTAGGGCCAGCGTTTCCACAACTCCCTGCAATTCTTTTCTCGAGCTCTTGTTCACCTCCGGAGAGTGTGAAAGGTGCTTTAATTTGTCCCGTAAGGAGATAGCAAAGGCTATCAACGAGAGAAGATTTCCCGACCTTTCGGGAGACGCCGTCCACCACGAGGAAAGGGAAGTACGGACAGCTGGCTCTTGCAAAACTTGATAGAATGTAACCATAGAGGTTGTCCCTATAAATTGGCTCCGCGTACTCGAGCGCGGACAGCCACGCCTTCAGGTGCGGCCCCGGCTTCGGGGTGGTCATCTTACCGGTGAAGAGGAGTTCGTGGTGGTACCCGGCGTGGGCCTGCACCAGGCGCCCCTCATCGAGGACCGCCGCCGGGAGGTTGTAGAGCCCCCGGGCGAGCGGGAACAGTGACAGGAGCTCGCCCTCCAATAGGTTCCCGAGCCACTTGATGTACGGACCTTGTTGAAAGTAGGGCAGGGGTGTGACGGTGCCGTGTTGATTGGCCCGCCCGAAACAAATCACTCCCATGTCCCGGACCGCCGGGCCGATGCCCCGACGCGGAGCGATCCGGTGGGCGAAGGGGAGCCCGTCCTTGGTGCCGAGGTGGAGGAAGTTCCCCGCTTCGTCCCGGTAGAACGAACCGTTCTGGTACTCGCGGAGCGCTCGCTCCACCTCGGCCGCCGCGGAGGGGTTCCCGGCGTCAATGAGGGAAGTGTCAAGGAAATGGGTCATCGCCGGTTCCCACACCGGGTACAGAGACGCTCCGTCTTCGGATCCAGGTTGGGTTCCGTGTGCTCCCGGACGTATTCGGGCTTGACCTCGACCTTCTTCTCCACGAGTCGGTACGTGTTGACCCCCGTCGAGAGTGAGCCGATCTCGAAGATCTCGTCCGTGTCCGGCGACCGTCCGAGGGCCAGACCAGCCAGTACCACTTCCGCCGCGGCATTGTTCCAGACCACGTCTTCAGCGATCAGACCTGGGCCATACGTGCGGCGCCTCGGTTCCTGCTCCGAAATCCCAAGTTGGTTGTCCAGCCCGTCTCTGAAAATATACAGCATATTTACCTCCTGTGTGCTGCCCACACCAAGAAGATCGGGTGGGCGACCAGAAAAACCACGATACATAAGATTAACATATTCTGTCCGAAAAGCAAGCGAAAAATTCCTCCAGGGTCAGGTGCGTCCACCACTCCCAGTCCCCCTGGAGGAACATGACGGCCACCGTGAACGGCTTGGGCCGACACACCACCTCGTCCCCCTCGCACCAGGCAATGGCGTGGCGCCGGATCGCGTCCCGCATCGCCAGGACATGGAACGTGTTGTGTTGGACCCCGGGCACGCTCGTCGCTGAGGGTGTAGAAGCCAATGTCTTCGAGCTTCACTCCGGTTCCTCCGACCAGGTCACCTCGAACTTGTCGCCAGGCAGGGCGTACAGGTCCTTAATCTTGAGCCGCCGGCCGCCGATCCTGGCCCGGGCGTAGTACAGCTCCTTGGCGAGCTCTTGTGCGGTGCGGACGTTCATGGCTTTACCTCCCTGTAGGGCATCTCGGGCGCCTTGTCAGGCTCCAGGAAATAGGCGCCTTTTTGTAGTTTGGACTGCCTGGTCAGTCGATAGTGGAAGTCGGCCCCCAGCACCGCACGGAGGCACTGACGGAACGCTTCCGCGTGCGGGACGCCCCAGGCCCGGGCCAAGTAGTCCAGGGCCTGGCGCTCCACGTCGCTGAGCTTCAGGTTCCGGGGGCGCCCGCGCCGGTGCGGTGGCCGGCGCTGGGCCCCGGGGTGTCGGCGGTGCTGGTCGGCGATGAAGTCGGACAGGACGCTCACGGCCGGGCACCCAAAAAATCCTCGGCCAGGTGCTTGGATGCGACCAGCCCGGCGCCGGTCAGGGTCCGGATCAGTTTGATTGCAGAGATTTTCCGGCCCGCCTTGAGCTCGACGGCGATCTCTTCGAGCGCGGCGATCGGGCATTGGGCCCGAGAAAGGAGCATGAGCTCCAAAGCAGTCTCTCGTATTGCGGTCGGGCAATCGTTACAGCCGGTCAGGATGAAACGGCACACCTCGTCCATATTTACCACTCCTCGGCTTCTTGCTTGGTCATGAAAAAGTGGATCCCCGGTGCACACTCGACACGGGGATCGTCGGAAAAATCGTGGGCCTTCACAATTTGGCCCTTTATGTAAGTTAGTTTCCTTGAGTGGGTAGGGGAAATCCCGGCACCCTCCAGGACTTTAACAAAAGAGGCCCGGCACTTACGCCCTACCAACGACGAGCACCTCTTAGCGCGTTTTGGGATCCGGATCTTGATCACGGCCTTCCCACCCCGGTGGTGGACTGCCTTCCAGGCGTCAAAGGCGCCGGTTTCGGGACAGATTTTGTAGTGGGGGAGTTTGGCCCCATACAGGTTGGCCTCGCGCAGGCTGGCCTCGTGCAGGTTGGCTCTGCGCAGGTTGGCGCCGCTCAGGTCGGCCTCGTACAGGATGGCTCCGTACAGGTCGGCCTCGTACAGGTTGGCTCCGCACAGGCTGGCTTCGTACAGGTCGGCTCCGCGCAGGTCGGCTCCGCTCAGGTTGGCTCCGCGCAGGTCGGCTCCGCTCAGGTTGGCTCCGCGCAGGTCGGCTCCGCGCAGGTCGGCTCCGCTCAGGTTGGCCCCCGGTTCGATTTTGTACCCGTTTTTCATAAGTCACCTCCAGTAAGAGTATACAACATTTTAGACTGGTGGTCAATCGAAAAATAACGATTTACAGTGCGGCGGGGATTTTCCTATATTATATATTCCCTGTCTTTAATTAAACGGGGGAAGGGGGGAGAGTATCCTACTCCCCGCCGCACCATAAGTCGTTTGTTTCCGTGGTCAGTCACTCAAAACCTACCAATATGGGTAGTATACCAAATCTTGACACCGTGTAATTTTTACCTGGTTAAGAGACCGTGGGAGGATTCGAACCTCCATAGGTCCATAGCTCCCGGGGCCGGGCCCCCAACCCACGCTCCCCGGGCTTAGTTCAGCTGGTATTCGGGGACAATTCCGGCGGCCAGCTCCTGGTAGTGGTCCGTCACGAGCTCCCCCACGGCCCGCTCGAGCGTGGGCGAGTGGGTGTCGGTGAAGGCCTGTAGCACCGCCCAGGGGCCGGGGATCCACCTGTTCTCGAGGGAGTACCGGGAGAACCGGGGCAGGACCTTACCCAAGAGCTTCGGGTACCCGCCGAGCAGGCAGTGGATCCAGCGGCGGCCCAGGTTGTTACTTATGACGGGCCGGAGGGCCTCGATACGGTTCGCCATTTCCACGGCCGGGGCCAGCAGATCCTCCAGGAACTCCCAGGGCCTCTCATTGAACCGCTTGATGTCCGCCCCGCAGTGGTGGAGCCGGATCTGGTTCGCACTCGTGAACTGGTTGTAGCATGCCATCCTCAAGGCGCCCGGTGCGATCCGGACCGAGCGCTTACCCGCGTGATCAAAGGCAATCTTGGCGGTTGCCCTGTAGTCCCCGAGGTTGCCCCCAGGGAGCCGCGCCTCCAGGAAGGCCTGGCGGCCCCTGATCTGCCGGGAAACCCCATAGCCGCGCCCCTCGAGCTTCTTAGCTATGTCCTCGGGGCAGCAAGCGGTGTAGTTCTTGTGGGCAAGTTTTTCCTCAGCTTCGAGGAGGCCCAGTGAGTTCCGAACGAGACGGTTCTGGTGGGATACGACATAAAGCATGTTTTTGCTCCTTTCACTACCAGTGTAACACATAACCGTAAAATTGTCCAGAAATATCCAAAGCCCCGCCCACGTTCCGGTTACGCCTCCTCGTAGGCTTTCATGTCCGGTCTGACTACGTCGCGGCCCGTGTCCTTCACAAGGTCGCGGATCCGTTCCAGGGCGTCAAGGACTTCCTGGTCCTGGTCGTTAATGACGTCTTGAATCAGGTCGAGTGCAACATGATCGTCCATTGCTATACTCCTTTGCGTATAATGGTTAACGATACGGACTTGCGTATAAATCTGTTACGCCCCCAAGCCCACTACGTGTGCGCTTTCAGGATCTCTAAAACTTCCCAGAGAAGATCGGTACCTTCCTCGTCCGAGTTTTCCCAGTCTCTTGGAGGCACTCTTGGTTTGGACAAATCCTCCTCACGGCGACAAAGTGAACTGCGGTAAGCTGCCCAATCTTTCATGCGGGCAACCAGTTCTTTCCTGATCGGTATCAACATGTGGTCGCTCATAGTTACCTCACAAATTGTACCGAACTCTTGACCGCGGCGCCCTTTGCCTTCAGGCCCACGATCACGCCCTTGGGATCCAGCCAGCGGGCGTCATGGGTGTCTCCGTCGATCACGGGCACATGTCCGTGTTCCATTTCGAGTCCGGGTGGTACGTCGTGGAATACCATGGCGACGGTTCCTCCCCACCGTAGTATAGCGCTCAAATGCCTTGAACTACTTGGACTGGCAGAAAAGGTCAAATGATAGTTCTTTGGGAAAACAGAAGTTCTGCGCCATTCTTGGTATCTCACTAACCCTTTGGTGTAATCGTAAAACTGTACGTCAGGGTGTTCGGTGAACAGATCCGGAGCGATACGTTCCCACCTCAGATCCGACAGGCCGTTCAGGCGTACCGCAACGGGTTTGCCCAGTCGCTTTCCCTTGCGTTCCAGGACCGTGATATCCTTGTGCAGCTGGGCAACGAACCCGGCCCTGTCGTTCTTGAACCATTCCGTACGACGCACCCTTGCGGCCCTGGCACTGTCGAACTTGAGGCGCCCGGACGTATTCAGGCATGTTGCCTCACACCCATCCGCATACGGACAGGTATTCATGCACCCTGACTCCTTGTGCGGCGCCAGGAACAGTACCGCAGTAAGGTAGCCTGTGCCCTTGTTGGTCTTGGCGATCTTCGCGCTGGATTCACTTAGTAGCTTCATAGTACCTCCCATATTGAGTCATAGCCATAGAACACACGCCGCGCAGCCATGATAGCCATGCGGTGCGACAGGCCGTCCTGGCGCAGGGCCCAGTACACGAGACAGGCAGCCATGGTATGCTTCATAGTTTGCTCCTTTCGTTTTTTGTTTTTTCGAGTCAAGCAAATTTACCATGAAAGCAAGGTTTTGTCAAAAAATTTTTTAAGAACAAAAAAGAAAAGGATTTAGGGCGGCGCCCAACAAATTAAAATTTATTTAATAGAATGCAAGAATTAGGCCAAGAATTAAATCTGTTCCGTAACAGGGCCAGATACTGTAGTGTGGTGTGGTAGGTTGGTCCCGGTGTGGTATGGTGCTGGTGCTGGTGCAGGGCTGGTGTAGGGCTGGTGCAGGGCTGGTGCAGGGCTGGTGCAGTGCTTGTACAGATACAGAGCCTGTATGTACCAGAATTTGACAGATTCACCAGTGTATGGAAATCATACAGGCCTCCGGCCCAGCGCCCTGTTCCTACTGCCTAAGTCCTGTCCTGGCCTGCACCTGGCGCTGTGCACACAGCAGTGCCGGGGTGGGGGTGGGGCCCGGGGGGTTTCCGCGCATATATGTACTTAGTATGTGGTTATGTAAATAAGTCACTACTGGGTCCTTTGTGGGCCCCAATCACTTTCCTCGGACCGCAAGGAGTTTCAGGAGCTGGTCCTGTTGGTTGACCATCCTTTCAACGATTGTCAGCATTCGGCTCAGCTGGTCATTGTACGTATTGAGCCGATCCATACCGACATTGATCTGTGCCAGAATCTGCTCTAAGGCATATTTCTTCTCTTGCTCTGTCCTGGTCTTTTCCTTTCCGAGTCATGTAACTCTCTATGACAGTTCGCGCAAACGACCAGGCACTTACTCACCTCGTCCCTGAGCCGGTCCATGCCCATGTTACTAAACTGCTCTGACCTGTCTCTGCCCTGTACATGGTGGAACTCGAGGGCCGCGGCGCAGCACCGGTACCGACAGAAGCAGCAGCCGCAGCTTAGTTTCAGTTCCGCGATGAACCGGCGGTGGGCCGCCATCCATCGGCGCTTGTACTGGCGGCGGTTCAGCTGATCTATTCGTTGATACACTTCATCGACCCAGGCGCCAATACTCATACGGGCCACCGCGCTTCGTCCTCCTTGATCAGGCGGCGCACCAGGTCCTGCTGGTGCCCCATGTCACGCAGCGACCGACACGCGAGCCGGTACTCGCCGGCCAGGGCCCGCAACTTCTCGTCGTCTGAAAAGAGCAGGACCGCCTTCTCGACGTTGATCGGGCCCTTGATCCGGAGTGAGCTCAGGCTGTGCTGGATCACGCCCCGCAGCCCGTACGTGTCGATCAGGAGTTTTTTCAGTCGCGGGGCCCACCCCGGGACCGTGTAGATCTCCACTCGGGCCCCGGGGTAGTCCTTCCGGAGGCGCCAGCACCAGTTGGTGAAGTCATGGGGTTCGTAGGTGGTAGCCATCGTGGGGGTCCTTTTTGAACTTGGCGCCGCAGGCCAGGCACACAAACGGGTGCGACTGGCCCGCGGTCACGGCCATGGTGGTGTGGTGGCATACGACACCGTCTTCGGTGATTTTGGTGCTTTGCCGGATCTGTTCCTGCCACCACCGAGCGGCGCGGCCAGTGTCGTCGTTCTGGGCCGCGGCCTGTTTCAGGATCTCGTTCATATCTTCAGACATCTCACTTCCTCCACAGGCGTGTCCCAGCCTTTCGAGCACTGAGAAAACCAACGCCTGAATTCTTTCATAGTGTGGGGTTTGTCATGGACCGCTAGGATCCTGTTACTTAACGGGACGCCCCGTTCAATGTGGACCCAAGACTTTCGGAACCGCATAAAGGCGTACTCCCACAAATCTTTCCAGGTGGTTCGTAAGGTCTCGTCTTCCAGGACCTTGGGTTTGTACTGGTGCCAACCGGCCGCGTACAGGCGCCCGTTGTCGATCGTGTTGGTCATTTCGTGGATCATGAAGCCCGGGGCCCGGTCCTCTAGCCAACAGAAGAAGTTCGGGAAGACGCCCCGGTTCTGGGGGTTCCCGAGGTGGATGTTGATCGGGGGGCGCCGGACCGCCCCGAGCATGTCGGGGGGTATGATCCACCGGTACCCGTCGCTAATTATCAGATCCCACTGAGGAGCCTCAGGAGCCCACAGGCGGGGTTTGCGGGTTTCGACCTTCAACGAGCCCTGGACGGCCAAAAAGTCGCACAGCGGCGAAGTACGGGGCCGTGAGGGGGATGTGAGCAGGAGTATGTTCACCATTTCCTCCGGATCTTGTCTGGGCTGAAGTCGGCCAGGCCCGCGGTCCGCTCCTGGGGCGGCCGGTCCTTCCGGTGCATCCGGGCCTGGATTGTCCTAAGTACAGACCGGAGCCGTCGTTCCCGGCACGGTGGCGGGACCCGGTTCACCTTTTTCAGGATCATTTCCCGCTCCAGCCATATCTGACCTAACTCCTCGTCATACCCCCACTTACCTGCAAGCTCTATAACACGTTCCAGTTTCATTACTTCCGTCAAAACTCCATAAGGGTGAGATGACTGTTACAGACATGGTCAATGCCACCCTCGGCCAGACGGCACGGTCAGAGTACCAGAGGGGCGCTGTGGTTGACAACATCGCCGGCGTTTACCTGCTGTATCAGAAGGACAAGTTGCTTTACGTCGGACAAACGTACAATGTGAATCAGCGACTGATCCAGCACCAGGAGAAACCATTTACTCATGCTATAGTATACCACATCAACGAGCTGGTGTCAAGGCTTCGAGTAGAGGGGATCCTGATTTTATGGCTCCTACCTGAGCTCAACCGCGGAATGAACCTCGGTCTCTGTAAAGGCAAGGTCTGGGAAGTTAAATGGCGAAGAAGCGGGTCGGGACCCGCCAAAAGAAAAAGAACGAGCCCCAGCGTCGCACGGCGCTCTCGCCCGCAGTAGCGAAGGCCTGGGAAGCCGCCCTCAATGTGGACGATCAGGAGCTCGCCCGGTTCGTACCTACGGAACCGGTGCTCCGGATGGGGGAGGCCCTCCTTGCCGGGAGTACGACGCTCGTAGCGATCGCCGATTACTCCGGGATGACAGAGCCGGAGGTCCGGGACACGATAGCTGATCCACTGGCCATGGCCTGGGTCAGTCGCCAGATTCATCAAATTTTCCGGCACCGGGCCGGGCTGGTCGATGCCGCCCTGTTCCAGGCCGCCATGCGCGGTGACGTGCCGGCGATCAAACTGTTCTACGAACGCATGGGCCAGCTCAGTCGCGTCGTTGAACACAAGCACTCATACTCCGGAGGGGTGAAGCTGGACACCTGCTCTGACGAGGACCTACGCCGGATTATTCGTGAAAACGCAGCCCGACTCCCCGCCGAGTTTAGAATTATCGACCAGACAGAGGCTGGAACAGACGTACAAGGCGCAGATGATCCTGGACCGGAGGATCAAAGCGGCGCCCCTACTGTACTACCGGAACCTGATCAAGAACCACAGGAAACAGACACAGTTTCATGAAGCTGGTAAAACGTATCGTCGCCGGTTTTTCTTCGGTGCTAACCAGAGTGGCAAGACTACTGCCGGGGGTCACGAAGCGCTCGGACATAGTTACGGGTACCGTTTCTGGGAAATTCCAGATCTCCGACTCACCCCGGATGGTGACCTTCCTCCTCGAGATCACATCGATCCAGCCTTCTGGATCCGACGTCCGGACGGGATCCCCATCAAAGTCCCGAATCTTGGAGTCATTACCACCGGACTTTCTCGTGGAAGGGGAATTGGTGAGAACCTGTGGCCGTTCCTTGAAGGGATTCTACCTCAGGCTTTGCGACGCCGAAAGTCCGGACTCCACGTAGTCCGGGGCCAGGGTGGGATCCCGGAGAAGTTCACGCTCCCGAACGGGAGCCGGGTAATTTTCAGTTCCGAGGAGCAGGACGATTTCCAGTTTGAGGGGTTTGTGGCGGACTGGTGGTGGTGCGACGAACCAGTCCGGCAAAAGATCTACAACGCCATGCAGGCCCGGCTCGCAGCGAACCTGGGGCCGATGTGGTTCACCCTAACGCCGCTCGGGGCCCGGTCCGCCTGGATGATGCCATTCTACCGGGAGCCGCCCGACGACGTGTACATCGTCCAGGTGGTGCAGCGGGACAACCCGGCCATGACCGCCGACAAGCGGAAGGCGTTCGAGGAGGCCGGCGAGTGGCCGGAACGGGAGAAGGCCGCCCGGCTCCGGGGCGAGTTCGAGGTAATGGGCGACCGGGTCTATGAAGAGTACGATCCCGATGTGCACCTGGTCGACGACTTTGCCATCCCCAGGGACTGGGTCCGTGGCTTGACGGTTGACCCGCACCACAAGCGGCCGGCGTTCATGCTCTGGTGGGCATATGATCCCAACACACAATCTTACTATTTTTACCGAGAGTGGCCCAATTACGATTTCTTCAAAGCGCGGTCGGGTGGTCTTACACCTGTCGAGTACGCAACAATCATTAGAAATGCCGAGGGCCGTTTTCCAGCAAGCCGTCGCATCTGCGATCCACGATTTGGTAAAGCAGAGCATCAACGGCACGGGTACAAAGAAACGTGCTGGGTCGACCAAATGGCCGACGTCGGGCTCGACTTCGACGCACACGTCCCGAACACCGGGAACCTCGAGTACCGACACCAAGTAATTTCCAAGATGCTCCGGTGGGACAAACGGTTCGAGATCGGGCCGTCGAACCAGCCCCAGATCATGGTGTTCCGGAGCCTGACGAACTTAGACAAGGCCTTTCGCCACTACGGGTACCTCGACGTGGACAACCCCGTCAAGGGCCTGTTCAAGAAGGTCAGTGAAGAATTCAAGGACCCCATGGACACTGTCGCGTACACTGTCCTGTGTCCACCGCCGCTAACCGCCGCCGAGGTAAAGGCGCTCCAACGCTGGACGCCCGAAGATTTGGAAAAGGAAAACACAGCTGACGATCTATGGAGTGATTATGGGTAAGAAACGCAGACCACAAGGATTTGGGCGTGACAACAAGTACACCGTAGAGGGAATTAAAAAACAGCTCGGTTCAGAGTACAAAGACAGTGCCCTTCAAAGGGCCCTTGATAAAGAGATGCGCCGCCGGCACGGTGACGTAACAGGTGCCGCAAACCGGGCGGCAACAAAGGCCCGACGGAGAAAAGGAAAATGAAGAAGCTCTACGCAGCGATTTTTGTGTTTATGGTTACGTTCCTGTACGGGTGCGGGACCATTGACGGGGTGGTTGGGTACGATCCCACAACTGGCGTGGTGGCCCCGGACGCGCCTATCAATACTGTGATCGATACCGCTGAGGGTTTCGGTCCCTGGGGCGCCATTGTGGCCGGGGCGCTCGGTCTGTTGGCGGGCGGGTACGTTCTGGTGCGTAAGATCCAGAAAAAGTTGAAGTAATGTTGATTCTGGATCCATTATTTGGAGGCGACGACGATGCCTAAGAAATTGGAACGCGAACTGAAACAAAAAGCAAAAAAGAAGTTCGGTTCCACTACTTCGGAGAGGGCGCGTCGGTACATTTATGGCACGTTGCGGGAGACCGGGTGGAAGCCGAAACGGGGGCGATGAGCTCGCCGCGCAAAGTTGCACTCCTTGATCTGGATGGGGTCGTGTTCCCAAACGGCTCCGATGAGATGCTGCCCAATGCCAAGGAAGGCATTCTCAAGCTCGCGGAGGACGGTTACGATATCTATCTGTTCTCGTGCGGGGCTAACAAGTGCCGGGTCGCCCAGCTCACGTCATTTGTCCGGATCCACGGAGCAATCGCCAAACCCTTGGCGGACGAGTATCTGATCGTAGACGACAAGATCAATCTCCTGGACAGTACCACAGGGTTCCCGGAATGATCACGTTCCATCTAATCAAGTGCTTTGAGGGCCCGCGTCACGATAGGCTCAGGGCCATCTGGAACAAGCTCGCGTACCAACACCGGGACCGCATGGGGCTGGTCTGGTGGGAAAATCCTGGCGCCCAGTTACAACATCAACACTGCCTGGCTCTGATCTGGGAAGGGATCCAAGAACTCCCGGGCCGGTACCACGTTATCACGGAACACGACTTTCTACCCGGCCCCGGCGGGCTCGACCCGCCGCGGGCCCCGATCGAGGCCGCAGAGTATGTCACAAGAACCCCAGACGGAAAACAAACCGCCCACGGCTACCCCGGCGCCTGGTGGCTCGGGTTCGACCTCGAAGCGATACATCGTGATCGCCTCCCAGTCAATCTCGCTGCCGGTGGCCCGTGCAATGACCCAGCAAATCTCCTCGAAGGGGCGACGCTCTTGGCTAATCGGGACCCTTGGCCTGATAGCTACGGTACGGTGGTCGGTGACAAAGGGGAGCACCTCTTCTGGTCACGACACTATAACGATCCGGTATGGGCTCGTCCAGCCGGTTTTAACCTCGGGGATATCCTTGAAAAGGTAGACAGTAGGATCGCCGCGTATGAAGCTACTTTCTAAATTGTGGCGGAGGCTCTACGGCCCACCGCCGGAACCTGGCCAATTCAAACCGTCGGCTTGGGCTCGTGGGGACGGTGCTTGTCTTGGCTGGACCAATGTAACGGTTTGCCAAGACTGCGGCGCTACTGGTTATTATTGGTCCTACCATCCGGCCAGCCCCTGTCACCTGTGCGGAGGAATCCGTCGGGAAGGCACCGGCATTTGGCGGGGTACCCGCTGGGAACGGAAGCCGTGAGGAAGGTTTCAGTTGACGAGTTCATAAAATCTTTTGGGTGCTCGTTCGAGCCACAGGACCATCACTTTACGGGACCCCCTCAGTTCCACCAGCCTGAAGGGCACGGTTCGGTGTTTCACGACGAGGGCAAGGTCCTGGCCAATCTGGCTTTCATGCAGGGCTCGGCTGTAGAGATCGGCACTGATCAGGCCGTCTCCACACGGTATATTGCCGAAGGGCTCCGGCGCGGAAACGACATCGACGGCGCCACCTTGGCCAGCACGGTCTACACAATTGACTGTCTCCAGCGTTGGAAAGACCACCCGGAATGGCCTGAGATCTGGGCCCTTTCGGCCAAGGCCGAGGACATGCCGATCGGGCACTGGAAGTGCAACTGGGCCTTCATTGACGGTGACCATAGCTACGAGGGGGCCGCGAAGGACATCAAACAGATCCGGGACGAGACCCGGATCGATATCATGTTGTTCCACGACTGCGGCAAGGCCGTCCAAGGCCAGGAGTTCGACCCGGGTCAGTTCATAGACGTGCGCCGGGCAGTACTAAACCACTTGGGAGACTGGAAGCTGACCGAGATCGACACGAAGCTGGGGATGATTTATGCAGAACGTTGACCTCGGCGTGATGATCCTGGTCCACAAGCGCCCGTGGCCGCTCCGGCTGATCGTGGAACAGATCAGTGAGGCCTGGCCCAATAGCATTATTCAGCTGACAGAGGACCGGTGCGAGTTGGACATCGCCTCGATCTTGGATGGTACTGAGGGCGCTGTTAGTCAAAGGGCTCCGTTTCCCGTCGTCGACGAGAACGGCGAGCACTTTATGGTCATGCGCCAGTGGCAGCTCGAACAGATCCGTAAGTACAATCCCAAGTACATTGGCTTCTGGGACGACGACCACCTCCTGGAGGACCCGGACGAAGTGAAGCAGTACATGACCATGGGCGCCGACATCATCGACATGAAGAAGGCGTTCTTTTGGGACGACTTGGAACACACAAACGAAAGGATCCCACCGCATGTCTCGCCTGTCTTTTTTAAGGACCGCCCTGGTACGTCCTTCCCGGACACCGAAAGTCGGATCATACACTGCCCAGTGGGAATCCATGACGACCCTGCCTCCGTGCGCGTGGTCACAAATAGCCGGCTCCTCGACGTCGGATACCTCGACGCCGCCGAGCGGGCCCGAGTCTGGGCAGCCTACAAAGAAGCAGGAAAAATAGACGCCGCGACCATGGCGCTGGTGGAGGACCCCCAGCTGGTGAAATTTGAGTCGGAGATGCCGGCCTACAAGCAGTTACTGAACGGTAAAAAATGAGTCTTTCAAGACAGAATCCGCTCGATTTGAGCACGCTCGGGAACATGGGCGGTGAGTCCATTTTGATCCAGGTCAAGGACCTGGACCGGCGCATCAAGCAGGCCGCCTCGGCCCGACACACCTGGATGCATAAGCAGGAGAAGCTGTTCCGTCAAAGACTCGGGATCCGGCGCAAGAAAGTGTTCCCCTGGCCAGGGGCCAACAACCACAACTGGCCCCTGGTCGATAAAGTGATCCGCCGGTGGAAACCGTCCATGGCCGCGCTCATTACCCAGTCCGATCCGGTGGCCCACTTTTTCCCACTCAACACCGCGGGGGTCCGGGCCAAGGACGACGTCGAGGCGTACTATCACTACAAGTTCAATTCGATCGAGAACGTCGAGGACACCGTTATGGAGCTCCTCGAGTACGTGGCCCAGCACGGCAAGGGCTATACGATCCAGGGCTGGAACTATCAGACCGAGCGCCAATGCCGGATCATTTTCGCTCGGTCCCTGTTCCCGCAAGGTGTCGAGGCCGCGGTGGAGCAGTTTAACGCCCGGGTTGAGCAGGCCCGCACTGAAGCCCAGCAGGCCATTGACGCGGGACAGGCGCCCGCGAACGCGTTGGACCAGATCCCGGCACCGACAACCCCCGAACAATTCGTCATGGACACGCTCCAGGACGAATATAACCTTCGACAAGACAACCCTTTAGAGTACGACCAGATCGTCCAAGTCACCGAGAAGATCCTGGCCGGGGCCGAGAAAGTCAAGATCTACTACCGGATCGTGCGGCACGACAAGCTGTCCTGGGTTGCTGTCAGCCCCCTGGACGCGATCGAGCCGCCCCGGAATCAGAAAGTGGACGACGCCGAGTACATTGCCTTCCGTCACCGGTTCAGCGCCGATGACCTGATGAAAATGGCCGTCGACGGGCACTTCATCCCACAAGCGGTCGCCGGCGTGGTAGAGAAGATGAAGTCCCGGGCCATGAGCGACCCGGAACGGAACAACAACTTCGAGGGCCTGAGCGTTGGGAATCGGCTCAATATCACCACGGTCCTGGACCGATCGGACGGAATCGATAACGGTCGGGTCGAGGAGCCGAACCAGGACGACTTTCTCGAAGTGTACTGTAAGATCGATATCAACGGGGACGGTATCAAGGAACGGTGCCGGCTCTGGTACCATCCCGATCTCCGCACCGAGCCGAGAGAGGGCTCCGATACAGGACCGTTCGGGGGGACTATTCTGGCTCTGTATGCGTTGCCGTTCTCGTTTTCCGAGTGGCCGGTGGTACGCCACGAGTTCGAGCACCGATCGAACCGCCCCTATGGTTCCCGCGGAATTGCAGAGCACCTTTCGGTCCACCAGGCGACAAAGAACAAGCTCCATAATGCTCGGCTCGACGCCGGTCAGATCATGCTCTCACCGATGATGGCGATGCGCGTGACGGGCAACGAGATGAAGCGGAACATCAAGTACATGCCGGGCTCGATCATCCCAGTTTCACAACCCGGCGATATCGCCCCGCTCACATTCGACACGTCCAATCTCTTGGCCTCGATCAACGAAGAAAACATCACGTCCCGAGACGCGGAGGAGTACATCGGGGTCTTCGACCCGGGTGTCCTGGCGGAAGGCACGGCCGAGCGCCGGACCGCCACCGAGGTCGACGCGATCATGCAGCAGACCCAGTCCATATTCGGCCAGGACGCGAGGCTGCTCCAGGCCAACATGAAAAAGGTCCACAAACAGCTGTGGCACCTCCTGCTTGATTTCGGCCCGGACGAGGAGTACTTCCGAGTGATCGGCGAAGACATGCCCCGGCTCATGAAGAAGCACGAGATTGCCCACGACTATGACATCGTCCCGGCGGGCACCCCGGCGAATACGTCCCGACAGCTGGCCATGGCCCGCGCCCGAGAGGCTCTGGGGGCGTTCCTGAACGACACATCGGGGCTGGTGAACAAACACGAACTCATCAAGTGGTACTTCAATACCCTTGACCGCAACATGGCCAAGCTCGTGGTGCGTACGCCGGAACAGGCCGCACTGATTCAACAAATGTTCCAGACTGTTGCCCAGTCCGGGCAGCAGCCTGCAAACCCTCCGTAGGAGAAGAAATGGCAAACATCAACAGTGTTGTTACCTGGGATGCCGTGGGCGGCGCCATCAACTATGAAGTCGAGCTCTCGGACACCAGCGGGAATGTTCTGGCTGTGAAAACAGTGGCCGGGACCTCGATCCCAATCGGCAGTGTGATCGACGGCGCGGCTGTGGTGGTCGGGTCGGTCTATAAGGTCCGGGTCCGGGCCATCGGCCCCCTCGGCCCCGGCGTCTGGTCCATCAAGGTTCAGTTCACACTCGAGGGCCTGTCGGCCCCGATCAACGTGGAGATCGTGTAACCAATGATGCGCTACCGCCGCCTGCCCCTCGAGGATGAGCTCGAACGGGTAGAACAAGAAGACAAAGAAGCGTTCTTTAAAGCTCGATCCGCCTACTTGGTAGAAACGCTCAAAACTCGCGGATTCCAGCTCATTACTGGTCTCCTGCGGAATCAAGAGAAGTTCGCCCTGGACATGCTTCGTGTCCGTCGAGATGACCCGCAGTACTTCCTCGGCTGGCTTCACTGTATTAGCGAAATCCGTCGTCTGATTACTTCGCAACTACCCGAGAGTGCTCAGACGACTCTCGATTGGTCCAATGAAGAAGAGGAAGCGTTCCTCATTATGGACGAGTCGCAACCATCGGGTGAAGGGGAAGAAGAATAATGCCGGACGACGTACTTCCAGACGCATTGCCCATACCGGAAGAGACCGTTCTTGAAAAGGGAGCGGACATTACAGGAGTGAAATTACCCAGCCTATCGGACCCGGAAGAGGTCCCGGCGTCGCCTGTGAAGGAAGGCGCTGTGGCCCCGGAAGTGGACGCCGATGCTGGTGTCATCCAACCGAAACCAAAACGGGATTTTCAGTCCCGGATCAACAGCCTGACTCGCAAGCGTAGGGAGGCAGAGGAACAGAACTCGGTTCTGTCCCAGCAGCTCAACTTTGTGACTCAGCAGCTGGAAGACCTGCGCCGGCAGGCACGTCAGCCAGTGGTTCAGCAGCCGCCTCTTGCGCCTGCTGGTACGCCTATAGACGCTTTCGGCGGTGGCGAGGGTCAGCCCCCCGCGCCCCCGGCCGCGCCATCGGCTGAGGAAATTGCGGCTATTGTGTTACAACAGCTCAACGGCTATGCACAGCAGCAGCAGCAGGCGCAGCAAAAGGCCGACACGCTCCGACTCCAGCAGGAAGAGTCTTTCGGGGAAGCCCTGGAAGATATTCCGGACCTGGCAGACGGACGCACCCAGGCCGGAAAGCTGTTCAACCAGCTGTGGGCCCAATCGCCCCTGCGGAATGACCCGAACGGGCCGTTCCACGTTGCCATGACTGTCAGAGGCCTGTTGGCTGACGGCGCTGGAAATGGCCAACCGTCTCGAGCAACGGAAACGCAGAAACTCCAGGCCGCGACCTTTGCTCCAAAACCTTCAACAACGGATGTCCCGGAGATCGGACGCCAGCAGCTTGAGCAGGCTTATGCCAAGGCTATGCAGGCCTACAGCCAGGGCGACAAGGCTGCTTATGCAGCTGCGCGGAAGATCAGAGGGGAGATCAACAAACTCAACAGGTAACCTATGGCTCTTTTGACTTGGCAGGAGTTTACTGCCGCGGCCCGCCCGCAGGGTGGGTCGATCCCTGAGGACCTGCGTGACTTCGTGGAGAATGTCAGCCCGGTCGACCGGCCGGCGCTTGGCCTTTTCCGGAAGTCCCGGGTCAACACAACCTTCATCGAGTGGATGGAGGATTCCCTTCCTTCCAGGGCGCACAACGCCTACATCGAAGGTGTCCAGGCGACCGACCAGGCGCAAACGACTCCTTCCCGTACGTTCACGCACGTCCAGCAGTTCGCTCGCTGGGGGTACGTGTCCGACACCCAGAGGTCGGTGGAGCACAAGGGCTTCAACGATATGTACCTCTACCAGGAGCAGAAGGCTGTCGAATCGACACTGAATGACATCGAGCACGCCCTCCACCGCGGATCGGCGGCCACCGGTGCCACCAGTGCAGCCCGGCAGTTCGGCGGGCTCCTGAACGTCCTCTCCACGAACTTCACGGACAGTTCCGGAACGACCCTCACCGAGGAAGTCTTCGGCGATCTGATCCAGCTGTACGTGGACAACAACGTTGACATCCGGCCCAACACGGCGTTTGTCAACGCTCTCATCAAGCGGACGATTTCGCTCTACTCCACGAAGCTGCGCTACAACATCCCCGCGATGGCGAAGACGCAGATGCTTGTGGTCGACAAGTACGAGAGCGACTTCGGCAACGTCGACATCTACTTCAGCCGCGACCAGCTGAAAAGTGCCTCGAAGACGACCTACGGAAACTCCGTGGTCCTGCTCGACCCGAGCTACTTCGAGGTTGGGTTCCTCACCCCGCTGAGAACCGAGACGCTCGCCAGGGACGGTCTCCGGACCAGGTTCCAGGTCAGCGCCGAGGCGACCATGATCTACCGGACCGAGAAGGCCGGTGGAGGCGGGACGGGGTTCGTGCCCTACATCGCTTAACCCTTTGCTTGGGCCGGCCGTATGCTGACGGGCCTTCAGGCCGGTCCAGGCCTTTTTTGTAAAGAAAATGTCAAGCCGCAAGAAAGATTATCGTCAAGAGCTCGGCCGGTTCGACATCCACATGAAGACCGGCAAGGAACAGTTCCTCCAGGAGTTAGGAACTTGGTGGCACAAAATGTACCCCGCCAAGGCCGACTTCTTTCGGACCTGGCTGAAACGTATGAAAGAGGTCACGGTCGAACACGGCCGGGTGGACCTCGGCAAGGGCCGGGAAATGTATCTCCGGTACCGGGTACCGACAGAGCTCATGATGTTCATCCAACGTTGGATCCCAGACTTCGGCCGTGACGACAAGGATCTGGATCTGTTGGCTCGGGTTTGGTGCGACCTGATCCATCCAACCAAGGACTACCGCCGCCGCACCAGGCTGTACGTTACAGGAGACATTCGCCGTGTCGCGCAAAACAAAGGCAAAAAGAAAGGCTCGAAGAAAAGCCAATCGCGGACCGACTCAGAAGAAGGAGCGGACCACCGCACCCGTCAGGACAATTCGGATCGGCCCTTCAACTCAGATCGGGCAGTCTTCAATCCCGGTCTCAGTAACGATCATCGCCAAGAATGCCGAGACGACGCTTCCGGAGACGATCAAGAGCCTGAAAGCGAACTTTTTGCACGCCTGCGACGAGCTTTTAGTTCTCGACACAGGAAGCACGGACAAGACAGCTAAAGTTGCCAGGAAGCTCGGGGCCACGGTCCTGGAGCGTCCGGATCTGTCCCACGATTTCAAACCCTACGTCGAGAAGTGGCTCCCCGATTGGGTTGAGCACTACGGGAAAACGAAGCTGACCGAAGGCTGTGTCCTGGACTTTGCGGAAGCGCGGCAGATCCTAATGGACGCCGCCAAACACGACATCCAGTTCTGGATCGATGCCGATGACATTTTCATCGAGGAACATCCTGGCACTTTCCGGGCCATGATCAACCGTGACGTGGGCCGGTATGATGCCATTTTCCTCCCGTACCAATACAGCTTTGACAAGCATGATGGGTCGCTTTCCTCGATCCTGAAGCGGGAACGGGTCATCGACCGGCGCGTGTACCGCTGGGTGGGCCGGTGTCATGAAACGGCCATCCCCCGGGAGGGCGCCCAAATGAAAGGCGCCGCCTTCTACCAGGACCTGAAGGCCGGGATCAAGCACCTCAGGGACCATTCCGAGGACCGGGCGTCCGACATCCGGAACTATGTCATCATCCGCCGAGAGCTCGAGGAGGCCGGAAACAACCCAGATCCGCGCTCGATCTTCTACCTCGGCAATGCGTGCCGGGGCCTGGACCTGGATGGCGACGCGATCAACTACTACAAGGAGCTGATCAAACTGTCCGGGAGCCGGGACGACCGGTTCGCGGCGGCCCTGTACATTGCCATCATCTACCAGACCGAGAAGACGAAGCGACACCTGGACGCGATCGATTGGCTTCAGAAATGTCAGGTCATCAAACCGGAAGATCCCCGTGCCTACTTCGAGATGGCACGGGCGTACTACCACTTAGGCCGGTTTCAGGAGGCGATCCACTGGTTCAATGTTGGGAAAATGCTACCGGAGCCGTCCGGTAGCCTGCACAACTACAACCCGCTCCAGATCCATTTCTTACCGTACCAGATCGCTGCGCTGGCATACAAGGAACTGAACCAGCCCGAACTCGCCCTCCAGATGATCAATTACCTGAAGGAACGGTATCCGAACCATCCCGACACCGCCAACATCGAACAGGTGATCAATTCCTGGGTGGCCGAGACGGATCTCATCAAGTCCGTTCAGCGTGTTGTCGTGAACGCCCGGCCCAAGGGCGGGGAGGAGGCGCAGCGGATCGGGCGAGCGATCGTGTCTCACTTGGACGCGGTCCCAGACACGCTCGAGAAGCTGCACCTGGCCAAGACCGAGCCGACTGATGGCCGCGATGGTCCGAAGGTGACCATTTACTGCGGCGACACCCCTACTGCCTGGGGTCCGAGGTCAGGCGAGATCGGGATCGGGGGCTCGGAAAAAATGGTTATCGAGATCGCAAAACGCTTACAGGCGCGAGACCTCTGCATTACCGTTTACGCCAACGTTCCCCGGAACCAGCGTGGAATTGATAGCAAGACCGGGGCTAACTGGCAGCACTTCGGCGCATTTGACAAGGCCGTGCCCCGGGATACGATCGTGTACTGGCGGGCCCCGGAAATGCTCGAGATGCCGTACAAGACCAAGAAACGGATCCTGTGGTGTCACGACGTCCAGTCGCCCCAGCGATGGACCAAGGCCCGGGTAGCCCTGGCCGACCAGGTATGGGTCCAGTCCGAGTACCATAAATCGACGCTCGGGCCGGTCCTGAATATGTTGGGCGACAAAGTGAAGGTGACCCGGAACGGGATCGACGCAGATCTGTTCAAGCGCTACTTCGGGATCCCCCGGAACCCCCGCAAGGTGGTATACGCCTCCTCACCGGACCGTGGTATCCTCTCCGCGATCCAGATCTTTCAGGCCGCCAACGTACCGGATAGTGAACTTCATCTGTTCTATGGCTTCAACAAGCTGTACCTCACGAATGCCCAAAAGTACGAGTATTGTCACATACCGGATATAGCCCGGGAGGCAAACATGTACGAGTACATGCAGGCCGTCGCGGCGGCGTGCGACGCCGACGACCGGATCGTGTGGCACGGGAACGTCGGCTGGGAGGAGCTCGCCAAGGAGTTCTGCTCGGCTGGTGTGTGGCTGTATCCGACACGGTTCCCGGAGATCAGCTGCATGGCAGCCATGGAGGCACAGGCCGCGGGGCTGGTTGTACTCTGCTCCGATAAGGCCGCCCTTAAAGAGACATGCCGAGGTGCGATGGTTATCGACCCTAATAACCCGTCGGACGCCGCGAATGTTCTGGCGAATGCCCTGGAAGGCACGCACACCCGAACTCCTATACACCTGGATGCGTGTGCACGATTCAATTTTGAAGACCTCGCCGATCAGATGAAAACATTGATCACAACTTAGACCCTATGACGGACGAGGGCAGTGGGTAGCGGCGGCCCCTGCCCCGCCCGTCTTTTTGGATAAACTAATGGAAAACAGAGACATTCACGCACACATCTGGGACGCCACGGCACAGAAGTGGATCCCGGATACGGGAAGCGGCGGTGGCGGTGGCGGTACGGCGAGTCTGACCAAGGCCGTGCTTTCAGATGTGCAGGAAGTCACGACGGTTTCAGGTGGATTGGTACTTGCCAGCGATGAACTGGACGTGACCAATTACTAAGATGTCCTGCTTTCGATCCTACACGCACCATTGAATACCGCTACCCCGACATTCGGAACTGAGTACCGAATTGAGGTAAACAGCACGGAGTCAGCTAACGCTTGGCGTACCCTCCATTCTTTCCGCACCTTTGTTGCCGCGGCTGCCACGGCTATCACACAGGCCGAGAATCCGGCGCAGACCCTGATCGAGTTTAATCCGACGCCGTCTTACACCACAACCGATATTGTGGCCTTTCAGAACATTATTGACATTACCAAAAGTGAGTGGCATCGGCTCGCAGACATTGACGCCAATGTGCATCTCGAGTTGGTGGACGGGCTCCAAAACACCCAGGAGAGCTCGTCGGTGTACAACAAATGTGAGGAGTTCGTATCGCACATCGACTGCTCCGCTATTAAACGACTCCGTGCGGTGTGTCATAATAATATTGGATCCAGTGGCCTGGTCATGTGGAAAGCCGAGGCATTAGCGAGCTATGAGGGTTGATAGGCCTCCGGAAGGGCGCCGCGTTGATTTCACACACCCACTAGCGCGGGGACTCCAAGAGTGTACGATCTGTAGGAGTGATAATTATGCGTACGACATTACCGGGGGCGGGCTCCAGATGGCAAAGATGGACGCCGGGGGTGTAAAGCTGAAAGAAACAATCCGTGAAGGCCCGGCCATGAGTGGGTACAATACGATCTGGCGGAATGAGTCGAGCTTTAAGGAATCGGGGCCGGCCTACAAAGACGCAACCGTTTTGATGTTGTTCAAGCCGACCTTAGATGGATCCACACGCTATTACTTGCAAGCCTACAGTCAGGATTATCAGGGGAGCACCCGTGCGAGCCTGCAAATTCTGTCAGCCGCTACGCCGGATGTTCGCGTACGTATGTGGCCCGGTTACGGGAGCTGCCCCACATTTACGAAAGTCGCCAATGGTGATACCATTTTAGTCGTCGGGGCCTTCCGCTATAAGGACCAGCAAATTGGGATGATGAAAAATCTCACAACCGGTGCCGTGGAAGAAAGTGTGGTGCGAAACACAGCCACGCCATTATCCGCCACGTACTCCTCACTCAAATTTACTGCTCCGGGCATAGAAATGGCGACCCGCTCACATATTTTGTACTTCTGTTTATGGGATCATTTTCTTGCGCCGAACCATTTACGAAAACTTTTGGAGGAGCCTTACTGCTTTATTCAATAATGTTAGACAAAGGAACCCAAATCTACATCGTGCGGGAAACTGGCCAGCCAGATCGGGTCTTCAACACCAAAGACGAGGCCTTACGCGCCTACGCCGAGCCGCTCATTGGTGCCGAAAAGGTGGGCATCTTGGCAACAGTACAACGGGTAAAGGTGCAGGTGATCACGGAACAGGAGCAGTAATGGCGCTCATACCAGATAAAAATGAAGTCTTCTATGTCGTTCGGGAAACAAACCAGGACGATCAAGAATTTACTCTCCAGTCCGCCGCCGAAGACGAATTCGACACCGCAAATCTGGATCGGCACAAAATGTTGATACAGTGCACGGTGAAATTCAAACGAATCAAGGTCATTACGGACCAGGAGGTAACATGAGCTGGCTAGGCAAAATCCTGCGTCGGAAACCTCCTCCGAACCGGTGTCCGCACGAGTGGGTTTCCTGGCGTGATCCGGCTCGTTGTCAATATGTACGAGCGTGTAAAATTTGTCAAATACGGCAGTATTCGGCTATTTCCTTTGAAAGACTACAATGAATTTTGGAACCCTGGTGACCGAAGCTCAGCGCCTGGCGGGGCGCGTTGACTCGGACTGGAACAGTCGGACGAAACGCTTCCTGAATGAAGCCGTCAAACAGTGGGCCATAGAACTCCCTTGGCCAACCCTGAAAAAGATCGAGTCGTTCTACTCCGACGGAAGCAAGACGCTGGTTCTGCCACAGCGCGTACTGACCATTGACTGGGTCGGCGACAAGACCAACAAGAACCCTCTCGATGCCGGCGGCGCCTGGGACCGAGAGCTCCCCGCCACTTACTTTGGTGAGGTTTCCGGCCAAGCCCTGTTCTGGAAGGACCGGGGCATCTTTGCCACCCAAAGGGACCCGGCGGCGATAGCCCCGGTCCAGCTCACCACCACCGTGTCTGAGGTCTTCTCCGCGTACGTGTCTGGCTTGTCCTATGACAGCAACGCCTCCGGCACCGCGGACGCCTACTACCCGGTCGAGGAAGAGGTCAGTATCACGGCCGATGGGACGTACACGACCACAAACTCGTACTACCAGATCACGTCCATCGGCAAGAACGCAAACACCACCGGTGATGTGACGGTAGCGGATAGCAGCGGGAACCGGTTGGCTCGGATCTCGAAACACAACTACGAGGCCCGGTACCGGAAGATCGACTTCCTGATGAAGCCGCCGGCCAACACTGAGATCCAGATCAGCTATTACCAGCGCCCCCCGGCCCTGGTCGAGAACTATCAGGTCCCGCCCGCAACCGTCGACACCGAGTACATGATCTGGTACGCGGCCTCTTTGATAGATCTGGCACAAGGAAAAGACCAAAACAGTCAACTCAAACGCGCCCATGCCGAAGCGATCCTCGAACGGCGGGCATCCAAGGAAAGGGGACACGGGGACCAAGACATCCGTTCATATCCGGAGCCAACCTACTGGGGCAATGAAGACGAGTATACGGTACCGTACAACGGAAACATCTGATGCCTGAAAAGATCACGGTACATTCAGCAACGGTCCGCGGTGGGATGGTCGACAAGGTCGAACCGTTCTACCTCGACCAGCAGCAGACGGTCCTGCTTCAGAACTCCGACCCTACGCAGCCGTTTTCGCGGAAGCGCCGGGGCGGGGTCGCGGACCAGGGCGGGGCAAATGCGTTCCCCCAAGGGCTCTGGCGAGCACAGGACACGACCCTGAACCAACAGGCATTGTTTGCGGCCTATGGTGGGAAGGTCTATATTGTACCGGGCGCAGGTGTGGTCGCTCAGCGGGCCTCCGGTGTGTCCTTGACCTCTCATTCACTCCACATGGCGATAGAAGGGTACTGGGAGAATCGACGGTCCCAGTACGTGTGTATGGCCCAGACGCACGACACGGCCTTGTCTCTGGCAACGCACCTGTTTGTCATTACCGATGACAATCAGTACTCACAGACCGCCAGCATGGCTCCAACCTGTGCCGCCTGGTTCCAGTACCGTCTGTGGTGCGCCAACAATCTGTACGCTGAAAATCGGGAAACCGTCTGGTTCTCCGAACTGAATGACGGGCTGTCATACAGCCTCAGCAACTCGCTCCAGATCGAACCGGGAATTGGTGGGGACATCATGGCCCTGGTGCCCCTCCGCGAGGATGTGCCCAAGCTCCTGGTACTGAAGCGGGAGGCCCTGGCAGTCCTGGAGCCGCGATGGGGCTCGGAAGGATACATTCCTCAGGCCGGGGACGCGCTCGACACCACCAACTCCCGGGTCCGGATACTGTCCCAGAACGTAGGCTGTGTAGCCACTCGGTCGGTTCAGTACGTGCCAGGATCCCAGGCCGGGGACATTATATTCCTGGGACGGGACGGGTTTCGGTCGATCCAGCGCGACGCCACAGATGTAGTGGCTGGTGCCTCCCCACCCCTGTCCGACAATATACACGACACGATTCGGCGGATCAATTACTCGTACGTGCACAAGGCTGTCAGCTGCGTCCACGAGAACTTCTACCACTGCGCCGTTCCCTTAGACGGAGCCGAAGAGAATAACTACATTCTGACGCTGGATCTGGAAACTGGCAGCTGGTATCTAAACACCTGGAGCACGAAAGATCTGGTCGTGGCTCAACGGGGTCTGGAACGGAACTGGATGTGGAGCCAGTACAGCGAACTGTCCACGGACTGTAGCGTCACAGGAGCGTTTGAGGGGTACCATGTCTTCCAGTGTGATACGGGGGTGTTGGATCCCAGCGGTGCCCCAATCCAGTTCCAGGAAGACACCCGGGCGTTCCTACTTACGGGCGACATCCAACAGAAGTGCGTGTGGGATTCGTTCCGGATCTCTGTCAAGAACGCCGCGTCAGCGACCGCCGCATTCACCATGCTCTACAATGTGGACCAGGAGGGCTGGGTCACAGCCGCCAGTATGACCACGATCGGGCAGGCGACCCCCATTATCCTGGGGGAGGACCCGTTACCGTGGGCGTCCCGTGAAGCCACGATTACGACACAGAAATTTGCCTTGAATGACGCACCCCCAGGCTACTCGATCCAGATCCGGTACCTGAACGCGGACCTTTCCATTCCAACCGTAGTCGACGTGGCCGTCAAGGGCGAGCCAATTGAAGACGAGTACGATAACGCAATCACATGATAATTAACCAAGGACCTCTACCCAGTGACGGCCAGACCGTGGACCCGGCTACATTCCTGGAAGCCTGGATTGCCGGCACCGAAATTTACGATCTGGGAGCGGCACAGTTCTCTGGTGGGACCCTCCAGTTTGTGTACAGCCAAACCGAACCACCGGCGGCCGCGGACCGGTTCAACGGAATGATGTGGTTCGCCCGGGGCGAGGGCCGACTGTACATGTGGGATCAGCCGGACCTGCCCTCGGCACTGACATTTTCGGATCAGAACTGGATCGCGCTCAGCGACCGTAAAGAGATTTGGTGTTGGGCCACCCATGAAATCCCGAAGGGTGCACCTGTATCCTTTGTGAGTACGACCAACTCGGAAGCGGTCGACCTCATTACAAATGACACACAAGTGTTCGGTGACATGCCATTCGCTCGCCCTCTCTGGCGCGTATCGACCCAGTCTAATGGCAGTGGTGTTACGAACACGATCTCAGATATCATCTGGGTCGCAATGGAAACCGCCAACAGTGGGTCGCTGTTCCGGGCCTGTGATATTGGGATCTGTGATGTTTTAATGCCCACTACGGTCACGGATTCGTACACCAGGTACCAGAAGGTCACCGATACCGTATCGGGAAATGCCGGTGCCGTATTCGGTAAAGAAGTAGGAGTGGACGGTAATTATGCCTTAATCGGCGCCGCCAAGGCCAATACCGCCGATTCGGAAGCCGGCGCAGCCTTTATCTACGAGCGAACTGGGGTCGGTTGGGCCCTGGAGGCAACCCTTACGGCGTCGGACGCGGCACAGGATGATAGATTCGGCCAAGGCCTGTCTATTTCCGGCCAGCGGGTGGCGGTCGGGGCACCAAAACGTAACAGTTCCACCGGGGCCGTGTATATCTTTGATCGTACGGACCGGGACAAAGTCTGGTCTGAAACGGACATTCTCACTGCCAGCGACGCGGCGACCGGTGACAAATTTGGCGAAGAGTCTTGTGTTTGTTTGGCCGGCGACGTATTGGTCGTGGGCGCTCCGGTAAATGACGCGGCCTACGTGTTCGAGTACAGTGGCGGGAGCTGGTCGCAAGTGGCCAAGCTCGAGGGTGATGACGTCACCGCCGGTGACTACTTCGGCTGGGGCGTGCATACCGATGGCACCACAATTGTCGTTGGCGCCTGGCTCCAAAACACCTTTACCGGCGCGGTCTACGTCTTCACAAAAGTGGGCGGCACCTGGACCCAACAGGCAAAGCTCACTGCCTCGGACGCGGCAACCATTGACCAGTTCGGTGCGTTCTGTCGCGTACAGGGCAACACCATTGCGGTTTCGGCCATCGGGAAAGAAGCGGTATACATCTTTACCGGTTCCGGCGCGACCTGGTCCCAATCTCAAAAAATTGCGGACGGTACGGCCGGGAACAAATTTGGTGCGGGTTTGGGCCTGGACCAAGACCGCCTGGTAATTGGTGAGTGGCGAGACGATGACTCAGGATCGAATGCCGGTGCGGCTCATGTGTATCGGCTCGAAAACGGTACCTACTACGCCATCGACAAGCTACTGCCCCCGGCCAGTTCGGACGACGACTACATGGGGTATGGCCTGGCTATTTCCAACCGCGGTCGCGTTCACATCGTATGTGGGGCTTACGAGGACGATGACGAAGCAGCTGACGCGGGCGCTGCCTATTTCTTTGAAACTGTCCGAGATGGATCTGCCGGGGCTGCTTCCGTTGATGAACGACTCCCCGGCTATGTCACCCGGATCGAGGAAACCTGTGGTTCTCAGTGCCCGCACATCATGGTATTTCACACACTCACGTCGAACCCTACTGGGTATACGACCGGAGCTGAATGGCTCCAACCGGCATACGTACGTATTACGGCCATGACAGCAGGAGCATCCCAAGTATGAATATTACACCGGGCTACAACTTTGGCGCGACGGAGGTTCCCAAAAATGCCACCCTCGCCCTGTCAGTCGCGGGGATGTCCCTGACCGGCATTGACATCAGCCAGATCGCCACCACAATTCTTGGGATCAAACACGGGAACACGGACACCTCGCTTCCGGACGTGGGCTGGATGCAGCGCGATGACGCGAACGGGATCTGGATCAAAACCGAGGCAGAAATCACCGCCTCTCCGGGAGGCGAGTTCGACTACGGCCGGGTCCGCTTGTTCCGGGCCAACTGGGGCGGATGGGAGTCAAACCGGTACAAGATGGAAAACGAGCGGGACACCTTCACCTACTCGGCCATTGACATTTCCCGGTTCCGTGGTATTCTCCAGCCGGTTCCGAACAACGACACGAACCCGTCCAACGTTTTCATCCGTGGTAAAAACGGTGCCGGTGCCGACACGATGTCGCTCAAGACCATGGAAACGGGACTCACCGGACTTCACACACGGGTTGCGGGCCGCGGCGGGTCCACGGAAGTAGGGAAATGGGCCTGGCGTTATGGGTTCCCAGACTATGTGGCAACCTACACGGGCATCGGTGTGACCAATGCTAACACCCAGTACTTCCCCGCACAGAACGCTACCCAAGGTGTCCGGAACCGAGGACTGGCATTGCGACAAACCGGCCCGATCATTCTATACTGGGCCTTTGGTGGAGCCATGGCAACGCAATGAATTTAACTCCTGGCGTAACTATAGAACCTGGCGATACCGTCACGCGTCAGACCTTATGGGACCTGGTCGCCAACGCAATTGGTAGTACCGTCCAAGCCAGTGATCTGTCTGCCACGACCTTGACCCTGGTGTCTGATACGTCCCCACCGGTCGCGGCCCCCGGCAAGATCTGGTACGACAAGAATGATAAAGTGGCCAAGGTGTTTGTGGATGAACTGGACGGGACCGGAGTCTCTGTCTGGACCGCGATCGGGCCCGACCGGTTTGAAATTGCAGCGCTGACGACCGAACCGATTCCGTTCGGAGCGTGCTTATGTTGGGCCGGTGAAGGCCGAAAGGTCAAGCTCTCGGTCGCCCCGGACGTGCTCAAGGACAAGCACTGGACCGACGGCATGTGGGAGCACTGGAAGGTCGTGGGGTTCAATAACAACGGGCTCACGTCGAACCGCGCAACGGCCGAAAGTGGAACCTGGATTGCCATGGCGGTAGACGGTATTGTCTGGACCTGGCATCCGTGCGATTTCGCTGGCCGAAACTCCCTCGGGAGCGGCACCGGGTTCGACTCATTGATCTCCGGCTATACTGGCATCACGTCCCCAACCTCGATAACTGATGTACGGGGCGGCCTCACCAAGGGCGCGTACTCTTCGGTGGCCACCATCGGAAATGTTGGTCTGACATTTGGTGTATACGACGCCAGTGCCTTTTACAATGATTTAATTCATCAACCCTTCTGGGGCGCACGCAGGGGGCGTATCCAGAACGCAGTACAATAACGGAGGAGAAATGGTGTTTGGACCTTTAACCGGCGGTGCCCTTGGCAGCGTAGTAGGGGGAATCGCGGGCCTGGTTGGGGGGTTTGCCCGAGACCGGGAAGCCCGTCGAATTCGTAACCAGGTCCGGGAAGGGATCGCGGCCGGCGAGCGCGACACCGGGCGGCAACTGGCACTGACCCTCTCCAGCCCCGAGTTTCGTGCCGGTACCAACTTCTTGCGGGGTTTCTACGGCGGGCCCGAGCTGTCCGGGCAGGAGATCCAACAGCAACTGGCGGGCGCGATCGGGCCGGTCGCTTTCCGACAGACCGGTGAAGGGGTGGAAGCGGTCGACCCGTACACACAGCGGTTCCTGGAGGAACGGTTGGACACCCCGGCCGGCGGGGATGCCATGGCGGCCTCGTCCTTCGACCCACTGACGCAGAACTTCGCTAAAAGCCTGCGACAGGCCCAGGCGTCCCGGGGACTGTTTCAGTCCCAGGTCGGATCGGCCGCCGAGGCATCGGGACTGGCCGCGTTCCGGACCCAGCTACAAATGCAAATGCTACCGCAGCTGTTCGAGCTCGCGTCCGCGCCCGTGACATACGCGCAGAGATTCGAGCCGCACAACCTACAAAAGGGCGTGTTCCGGTCCACCGGCGGAGCCGTGGCTTACGGTCAACCCACGCCCCTGGCAGTAGGCGGAAGTCCGTGGACCTCGGCCCTGGGCGGATTATTGTCCGGTGGTCTACAAGGCGCCGGACTTGGCATCCAGGCCCAGGCAAACCAGCCCCAAGCGGTACAGCCGATGGAAGACCCCATGTATAGGCCGCAATCACCGCCGCCTGGCTATGGTAGTGCTAACCTCATGAATGCGGGGTATTTCTAATGGTCATGCCCCGAAAACAGTTCTTTTCTCCGGGCCAATTGGCACAAGGTGTCATCGGAGATGTGGTGGGCCAAAGATTGGACGAACAAACCACGTTACGTTCCAGAAGTCTCATGGCCGGAAACCTTGGCCTACCACATTACTCGTCCTTTATCCGCGGCACGTTTGGAATTGGCCCCGCCACACCAGAAGAAATCGGACAAAAATATGCCGCCCGGTTCGGGATGCGGTACCAGCCCCAGTACGAACGGATCGCCCGTGGAAACCAACAGATCCAGAATCCATTAACCGGTACGTACCAGGCCGGCGAACGGCGCCTCAATGCGCTGGAAAAGGGGCAGGTTTTTGGACAACAAATGCTGCCCGGCCAGACCCGGATGGTCAGTGGAAAACTCACAGAGCAGTCCCGCAACAAACTACAGGAAATACAGCGCCTGGTCAGTGCCGGGGCCCAGGCATTTGAAGGCATGGAGGGTCCGATCACGACCGCGATTCAACAGTATGGCCAAGACATACAAAAGGCCCAGGGTGGGCGCGGAATCTTCGGGCAGGCCTCCGCGGTTGCGGGGGCGGCCGGCCAGGCTGGTTTCCAAACGCAATTTCAGAACCAACTTCTCCCGTCACTCCGAGAGGCGGCAGGAAGTATCAATGCGTTCCAGCGACTTCAACGAGCGCGGGCCAAAACCACCGGGCCCCGACGGGTTCAATTCGGGTTCGGACGCTTTGCAGGATAAGACATGGCAGATATTTTTGGGAATCCAGACCTAGTTCAGATCCTGAGCCAGGGTGTGCAATTTCTCAGCCACACAATGGCCCAGGCCCAACAGGTACAGATGCAGAAGCAGAACATGCTCTTGCGTGAAAAAGAACAGGCCGATCTGATGAAGGCCCGGGAACAAAGGCTCAAAATGGAGGCCGAGTCTCTGAAGATCCGAGAGGAGCAGCTGGCGTTGTCGCAGCAGGCGGAACAACGTCGGGCCGCCGAGGGCCAGGCTGAACAGGCCGTCCGGGAGCGGACCGTAGCCGTTGCGGAGAAGCGCGAGGAACGGTTGGCCAATGAGATCGGGATGCCCACCAGTGCAGACATGTTCACGCCCCAGGAGCGGGCCAGTGCCAAGTTCCAGATCGACCGGATCGACCGCACGATTGCTCGGCAGCCGCTCCAGACGGTTCAGGATCCGACCATGCAGGGCCTAACACGGAAACAAATCGAAGCCTCCATAAGCGAGACCAAGACGGCCCTGAGCCGGGCCACAACGGCCATGACGTCGATGACCCCGGCGGGTCAGTCTTCGATCCAGCGGCTGAACCAGCAGCTCACGAACCTTCGCAGTGCCCGCACCGAGCGGAACCAGCAGTTCTGGCAAGCCGCTCAGTCGCTCGGCCCACGGATGCAGTCGGCCATCGGCGTGTCGGTCCCGAACCCAGAAGCCACAGTCGCGTCCCCAGACGTGGACCCGAACGAACAGATCCAGGCCGCGGTCACCAGCCAGGACCCGAAACAAATGGAGTCCGCAAAGGAGCTCGCGGCCGAAACAGTCATCGGTATGCTCAATAATGGGGTGGCCCGTGCCAACATCGAAAACTTTCTCAACCAGTTAGGAGCAGAAGCCGCCGCGAGCGTCTGGGCCAAGGTCCAGGCTCGTCAACAGAAATAATGACACATGCCCGAAAACACCTTCCGAATCCCAGACCAGGAGTGGGACGCCCTCGTCCCGTCCTCCCCGATCGACAGTGGCCATTTCGTCATCCCGGACGCCGAGTGGACCAACCTGACCAGTCCTCGGCTCGGCGGCGTCGAAGCCGAGGCTGAGGACCGGCTCAAAGCCCTACCCGTTGCTCCCCAAGACCTGACCATACCTGTCCAGCGCCTGGCCTCCGGTGCCATGGAAGGCGGCCACGAGGCTGTCGTGACCTACGCGAACCGGCTCGCGGCCGCGGGGTTCCCAGGTGCGCAGCGGCTCGCGGACTACCCCTACTCCGAGCAGATCCAGAAATCTGCGGTGAATGATTACTACGAATTCATGAACGGGATGGGGATCCTGGATGTGGACGGGCCCGGGGCGGCCGACGCCAAGCGGCGAATACGGAACTCATTCACCGCAATTACTACGGTAAAAAACCAGCCCCTGTTCGGCACGGACCGGGCCAAGATGGCCGGTGCGGTGGTCCGCAACCTCACCAAAGAGCGCGTGAGTCGGATCCTGGAAGAGGACGGCCCGATCGAGTCCAAGGAGCGGATCGCGGCCCTGGGCCAAATGGTCTCGCAGTGGTCCGACGACGAGCTCGACGACGTGTACAAGCTGGCCCGGTTCCTGGCGACCGAGACCCCGGTCAATGATTTCGACGCGGCGGTGTTCCGGCGCTTCACCGGCAACGAAACCCTCCCAGGCAAGACCGTCCTGGACGTGGGCATCAACATCGTCCAGCCCTACGTCACCGCAGCAACGACAAAGATCCCAACCGGACAGAAGCTCGGAGTCCTGCAAGAGATCTTTGGCGACAACGCCCCGAGTGCAATCAACGCCGAGTTTGAGAAGCGAAAGGCCCGGTACGTTCTGGGCCAGCTCAATGTCGAGGTCCGGGAAGACGGCACCATGGGCGCCGGCCAGACCGCGGACGGGTACACGTTCATGCCGCTCGCGCCCAAGGGCGATCTCGATCTCCTCCTCAAGCTCAAGTCGGACCAGGAACCGATCAAGGAGATCCTGGACCGGTACCCTTCCCAACAGCCCACCTTTCTTGAAATCAAATCCCAGCACGGTGAGCCCGCGGCCCAGGACTACCTGCGCCAGGTCAACCAGCAAGGTCTCCAGTACATGGCCGAGCAGGTGGCCAAGGGTGTGGCGGTACCCGACGACGAGACCCTGGTACGGGGCATGACCCCGTTCGAGCGGAAAAAGGCCGGGGTCTGGGCCGATGTCGGGGCCGTCATGGAGCGTATGGGCGACATGTGGAACACAGCCGTCCGCGGCACCCACGAGCTCGACAAGCGGATTAGCGCGATCCCTCAGGTCCAGGAGCTGATCAAGCTCAATGCCTGGGGCGCCACCGGAAACAAGGACATCGCCAACCAGACCAAGACCATCACGGACCTGTTCAAGCTCCTGCCGACCCTTTACATGGAAGGCAAGGGCCTCGGGGACACGTTCACTCCCGAAGCCGTTCGGAGCTATCAGGAGTTTCTCAACGCCTCCCCGGAAGAGATGAAGGCCCTGATGGACGTGTCGAACGACCCGCTCCGGTTCTACCGCGAGTACCACAGTGAGTCCTTCAAGCAACTGGACGAAAGTTCCAGGATAATGAATGATATGATCACTGGAAAGCAAGAATTTCGGCCCGGCAAGTTCATGTGGGAACTCGCCTATACCGTTATGGGCCAGGTCTGGCACGGGGCCGCCGAGCCCTTTGCCATGATCGCTGACGACCCGGCCCAGCTCCCGGTCTTCCTCGGAACCGGCCTGGCCGGCGAAAAGATCGCGGCCCGGGGCCGGGCGGCCATGGTGCGTGGTATCGATCAGATCACGTACGGCACCCGGATAAAAAACTCCTTGAACCAGATCTGGACCCATGCCCCGGAACAGGCCAAGATCTTCCGGGATGCGATCAAGAAGTCGGTCGCACGGAACCCGGACCTGAGCTCTGCCGCCGCGGTGGCGGAAGAGGTGGTCAAGCAGGTGAACCGGACCGGGCACATTAAAGACGCGAAGGGTTTCTCCCGGGTACTGGATGCTTGGCCGGACATCAAGAACGAGCTGGGCGCGGTCGGGCAGGCCATTACCGAGAGTAAGTTCCCGAAAGGCATCACCGAGCGCCTCCGGTTTGCCTGGCAGGCTTTAGGTGGGTCTCCGAAGGGCATCGACAAGAACCTGGCCATTTCCATCACCCAACAACCGCTCGACGACGCGGCCAACGCGATCCGGTCCATACTCGGCACCGGCCCGGAGGCCGAGGTGATGACGAACAAGTACCTGGACTTCGTGTCGAAGCACGAGCGCCGGCCCCGCACTGAAGAGTTGGTGGACATGATGCCGGAGCAGTACGCGACCTTTGCGGGACTGATGCTGGCCGCCGAACGGGTCCCGCTCCAGAACTCTGTCATATCCCGGGCTGCCGCGGCGGTGTTCGGGTGGCGGGACACCAAGATACTCCAATCCTTGGTGGACAGCGCCGACAACGAACTGGCCCGTACAGCCCAGTTCGCGGTCGACGATGTCATGCTCCAGCGCCGGTGGGGCGTGAAACGGCTCCGGAGCCAGGTCCTTACCAATGTGGCTACCAACCGAAAACGGAACGCGCTGAGAAGTACCGAACTGGCCAAGGCCATTGACGAGGCACACGGACTACCCAAGGACCCAACGGTAGACACCCGCATCAAACAACAGAAGCTGGAGCTCCAGCGGCTTGAGGCAGAGCAGGACCGGCTCTCCCGGCATTCGTTCCGAGAGAGTTGGGAGGGCCCCTCTGCCATGGTCTGGGCTGAGCTGGATGACGCAGCCGTGGAACTGATCCTGGACACGCACCCAGAGCTGTTCAGTGGCTTCTCCAAGGAGATCCTCTACGACTACAAAATCTCCAAGACGGGCAAGCCCACGATCGAGACGGCCAAACGTCGGGCCGAAGGGTTTCGGAAACGGATCTTTCAGCTCCAGGAGGAACTCAACAATGTGCGAAAGGATCCGATCGGTAACGATCGGGTCGTAGCCGACCTGCATGAGAATCTCGCGGAGATGCAAAAGCAACAGGCTGCATACAAGGCCGCCGATGGCCTGGAAGATCCGAAGCTGGCCTCCGACATTACCGTCATGCGCCAGTACCTGGCCAACCGGCTCCGGCACCTCCGGAACCGCGAGGTCCGGGCCACCCGCGAGGACGTGATCATGGCCGAGCAGGACGCCGTGATTGCCGACCACCGTCGGGCCCAGGCCCGGTACACGGAACTGGCCAACGGGATCGCCCGGCCCACGATCAGTGAAGAGGGCAAGAAGATGTTCGAGGACCTGATCCGACACCGTGGCGCCACCGACGCGATGCGGGACGACCTGACCTGGATGAAACAGCGGCTCGCCGCGATCGAGGGCGAGCGGTACGCCGGCAGTCGGGGGAACCCGTTCCACCTGAAGTGGCTCCCGGCATGGAAGCGAGGCCAGCATGTGGCGGACACGGTCCGGTCGACGATGGCCCGTGAAATGGACGCTGGCGCCCGGATCGAGGAGCTCACGGCCATACTCCGGAAACTCCCGGACGAGCAGAAGCGCCTACTGTCCCTGGCTCAGCGCCGGCAGGTCTCACCCCGGGACCTGATGAAGCGCCCGATGATTGCCCGGGCATTCAAGCACCTAGCGAACGAGGACCTCGACACGCTCCAGTTGTTCTTCGAGGAGGAGCAGTTGGGATTCGATCAGCTCATGGACTTCCTCGAGAAGTCTGGGAAGCTGCCCCCGCACGTCTTGAAGTCGTGGCGGAAGATGGGCTACGATCCGCGACTTGACGTGGCGGACGAGCTCTCGGAACTGATCGTGGAAGAGACCGCCCGAAAGGCCATGGGGCGGGGGCGTGTCCAGTCTGTCCTACCCACCCAGCCGTTCCTGCACGCCAGGGGCCGGGCCTTCCAGTTCAAGCGACACCACCAGCTCTGGCGGGTACGTGTGAACGAGCCCGACCTGGTACTGGATGAGACGTTCCTGACCCGGCAGCAGGCCGAGAAGTTCCTGAAGGACCGGTACGGGGACGACATTATTGGGACCCTGGACAAGCACAAGGGTGGCCTGATCGGCAAGAACCCGTACGGGGACGAGGTCCGCCTGGCCCCGCCCCTCTCCGCAGCGGAGAAGGAGGCGCGTGGGTTCTTCGGCAGTGCCGGTGAGGAGAGCCTCCGCGGCGAATACGGAACCAAGCGGGCCAAGATGCACACGGCCGCCCGCCGATTGAAGAGGATGTCGGAGGTGTTGAAGGACGTGACGGCCTCGTCACTGATCGACACCTACAATATGCACGGTGGGTACGTGCTCGACAAGGCCCAGCACGCCCTGCTCCAGCAGAAGTACGGGAACTCGGTCACCTCCAGGTTCCACTTCGTACCGGAGAACAAGCGGGCGTTTGGGAACATGGCCGGCAAGTACGTCCATAAGCAGATCCTGGCCGAGCTCAACCGGGCGTCGAAACTGTACGACAGCCTCAACAGTGTCGTGGCCGGTATGCGCGAGGCCTTCCAGGCCGACGTCCCGGACGCGATCAAGCCGTTCACGCCCGGGGCCGTATACAAAGCCTTCGACTGGGTCGCCGACGCGGCCCGGAGCTCGCTGATCACCCACTCCATTCGGTCCCACATTGTCAACCCCCTGTTCAACATTATCTCTGACTACCTGGCCGGCACCCGGGTGTACTCGTCCGAGAACCTCGACAACCTGCTCTGGGCCGCCAAACAGGCGGGCCCGACCGGCAAGGGCCGGCTCACGCGGGACCCGATCTTCCAGGAAGCCCGCCGGAACAACCTTGTCACCGGTCTGTTTGAGACCGAGGACGACGCGCTCCGGAACCTGTCCCTCGACGTGATGGGGATCAATAAGCAGAATATCGCCCAGGTGCGGAACCTCATGGGTAAGACCAAGGTGCTGCACGAGAAGTACCGGCAGCTGCTCTTAAAGGGCGAGGACCCGCCCCTGCTCCTGACGGTGCAGAAGAAGCTCCAGGCCCTGGAGGCGGCACTGGCCGAGCTCGACCAGAGCCGGTTGAAGATCGGCTTCAAGAAATTCGTCGGGCTCTGGGTCCGTAACCGAGACGCCTTTGGGCGCCCCAGGAACAAGACCGCCCGGTTCATGCGCCGGTGGTACAACTTCTACGACGAGTTCTTCAAGCTGGCCCAGTACGCGAACCTTCGCCGGCAGGGACTCAGCGAGAACCAGGCCGTCAAGGTCGTGAAGACGTTCAGTCAGAACTACGCAGAGGTCCCGTACTGGCTCCGGGGGATCCACCCGGCCGTCCGTGGTATGGTCGTGAGCTTCCCTTACGAGCTTATGAGGATCACGGGTAACGCGGCGCGTTATCGGCCACACCGGCTGGTCGGGCTCTTGGCGACCCTGCCAATGTTCAATATGATGCAGCTGGCCCAGGCCGGCGTGAGCTGGGACCGATGGGACCAGATGCTGGAGGCCCGTGGAAAACGGACCCCGACACAGGGCCTGCTCAGCATGATGTCCAGTATGTACCTGATCGACCCAAGGACCAAGAATATTACGTCAGAAGTTGACCTGAGCGGTCTCTTGCCGTTCGAGGACCTCGTAGCCAATGGGCACGGCATGATCGCTCAGGCCATGGACAACATGATGCCTCCCGAGAAGCGGGACGGGCTCCAGCACGCAGCGGCCGTCGGCGGGACCATCGCTTCCAACTTTCTTTTCAACCACCCGATCTACAACATCGGCCAGTTCTTCTTGTCCGGGACCGACCCGGTCACGGGCCGGCCCCTGCTCTCGCCGGGCGCTCCCCTGCTCCAGAAGGTCCAGGAGGGTGTGAAGATCGCCGGCAAGACCTTTATACCTCCGTGGATGCCTGGGGGTCGGGACTTCACGGCATACGAGGAGGCCTGGCACGCCCCGCTCAACCCTCGGACCGGACGCCCGTTCCACTCACAGCAGCCGGCCACGGCCCTGATCCGGGCCGCCTCGGGTATCGGCCTGAAGGGTCAGGCGGCCGACGACGTTGGAAACCTGATCGGTGTTGGGCGTGGCCGGAAGTCGGTGCTGACCAAAGACGAGGACATTATCCTTAACAACCTGTACAAGGTGAGCGGCCTGATGAACCCGGACCGTCCGGACTACCCTATCTACGGCCCCGACCGGGAGGTCCGCGAGCTTTACAACCGCGCCATCGACAGCTCCTTTTCGCCAGAGGAACGGGCCGAGGCCGAAAAACAACTCGACGAGAAATTGAAGGAGGAGATCACCGAGCGCCAGGGTCGCCTGGTAGTGAAGCGGACCCGGACCGAACGCGAGGTGGAGATGGAAAAACGCTCCATGGAAGAGAACGGGTGGCAGAACTTCATGGCCAAGCAACCGATCGTACAACAGGTCCTGGCCTTCATCCTGAACGAGCAGGCCGGGGTCCACGACCGGCTCCTCCGCGAGCAGTCCAACATCATCAAGTTCACTGAACTGGGCAATGACCGTGTCATCAACGACCCGGGCAAGGTCCAGGAAGCAATCGACCACCTCGAGAAGGCCATGGAGCGGCCCACTAACCAGCGGGTGCTGGAACTCCGCAACTACCTTAAGGAGGTCGTACTTCCCATGTCCGAGGTGCGCCGCATGTTCGAGCCGTACCGACTTCAGTTACAAGACGCCCGGAAAGAAGCAATAAGGAGAAAGTTCGATGGTTGAGACCGCCGCAACGATCGGGGGGATCATATTCAGTGCCGGAGTTGTGATCGGAACCTTCAGGGCCCGCCTCAAGTCAATCGACACCACTCTGAAATCGATCGACAACAAAATGGGCCGGCAAGACACTACCCTGGACGATCACAGCTGTAGGATTTCGGTCCTGGAAGCGGGGTGCCGTGAGCGTCACAAAGAGGCCTAAGATCGCGGTTTACACCGGCGATGTAGGAGGTGGGTTACTGACCTGTATTAAACAGAAACCGGACGTGATCTACCTCAGCAGTGAGGGTGGGTGTTTGTACACTATGTGTGCCTGTATTGACGCCCTCCAGGAACATGACTGCTGCGTGATCGCCACCGGACAGTGCTTCTCGGCCGCGGTCCCGATCCTGGCCGTGGCCGCCAAGCGACTGGCCACACCCCGGACCAGGTTCATGGTCCACCCCTCCTCAGCAGAGATGACGGGCATTCACGGCAAAGGAGAGATCGATGCCGAGCGAGATGAGCTCGATTGGCTTGAACAAGAATATCTGAATATTCTTTCCAAGTGCACCAACCACCGGAAGAATTGGTGGCGGAAGCGGATTGCGGCGACGACCTACTTCGGCTCAGAAGAGGCGCGTCGGCATGGGGTGATTGATCAAGTAGTATACCCTCACGTTCCCACCATGTAAGTCTACACCATTCCTCCCAGATTAGTAAGCTCATTGCCTTCTACTTTACACAAATCAGTTTGCGACTCGTCGACTTTCCACAGCCTCAATGGCCCGCCGGGTAAACTTGATAATCAGCTCGGCCTCCCGGATCCCCATGTCGGGCCGGCACGGGAGAGTCACGAGCGGCGCCGGCGGAAAATTCCACGCAGTCGGGACGCCCCATTTCGCCAACTCCGCACGAACTTCGGCCACATCCCGTACTTCCACTTGAAAGAGATACGGTACCAACGGCTGACACCGAAAAGGGACCTCCCAATTCTGTCCAGCACGCGCCAGCTTCTGCCACGAAAGCCGAATCCCAGCCATGTAACGATCCGACACCTCCAACGCCTCAAGATTGAGCGCGGCCGCCACGTCTGTGAGATGCGTTTCTCGGCCAGGTACGCTTGGTTCAGTGCCTCCAAGTCTTGTGGGGTTAAACGCTGGAGAAAGTCCAGAAGAACACCAAGATTCAATCTCCCGGGCGTGTTCTGGGTCTTTACAAACCACGACCCCGCCTTCAGCGCCCGGCACAGGTTTCGTTGGATAGCAAGAGAGGACCGCAAAGTCGGCGGCAGGATCAGGCAGCCAAGAGTGACACGCGTCGTGAATATACCATTTCGGATAAGGTAAGCGATTCGCCACAAAGTAGCGGGAAGACATATCTTCATCTTCAATTGCCAGCCTCCGTCCTCCAATATCAGTTTTGACCACAATATCAGGCCGAGACCGCCAGTCCCGGTCCCAGCCCGTACACATCCCAGCATGTGAGATCGCATGCCGAATCCCGACAAAGGTCGCGTGCGTACAATCAATTGTCGGATAGTCCTCCGGCTCCTCCCCCAGCGCGTCATGGTAGCAAATCATATCCAGCACCGCCTGGAACCCACTCGTAGCCCGGGCCGCGAGCGCGATCCGGTCGGGCCCCACCTTTAGCTTCTCTGCTACAGCCTCTCTGAACCTCTCGCACATGGGCCCCGCGGTCAACCACCGGGAGGCCAAGACTTTGTCGAGGTACTTTCCCGTAAGTCGCGGTGGTTTATACAATTCCATTACATCCTGCCTTTTTCATTCGACGCTGGAACCCTCGCTTATGAAGGAGAGTCCGGTTAGTTTTGATAAACTCCACCGCGTGGAGGGCTTGTGCAATGTCCCAGTACGAGTAACGACCGTATCCTGGAACAATCAGATCCTCTTGTGCCATAAACCCCGTCCAGGTGGCCCTCACCTCGGCGGGATCCGGCTGGGTAAATATAATTGTTTTAGAGCGTTCCATCCTCATTCTTTTCCACAAATCCGTACAGGGCCTTGAACTGATCGGCGCCGTCGTACACTCCGACCGAATGGATCAGGGTACTGAGCTCCAGGTTAATCTCCATCGGCTCGAACTCGCCCCACCCGTAGTCCCGGTTGTCAAGGTCCGGCGCGTTGTCGGGGACCACGATCTCAACAGGACTGTCTGGCTTCTTCATGGCGACCTTGAGCTGGACGAGCTGGGCAAACTCCTGAAGTGTGCCACATGTGTCGTAGTGGTTCGAAATGGTGCCGCGGGGGCCCTCCGAGAAAATGTCCCGCTCCAGGGCGTGGACGGCCTTACGCAGAGCCAGGACTGGTCGCCTTTTAGTTGGATGCGTAACGGTAATCTTTCCTTTGGTGACCGCGTCGATGGACATCCGATTGAGCAGGAGGTGTGCGCGAAAAGACTCTGCGTCGCCGGGATTCGGGACGCCGAACACTGTCCCGAACCGAAGAAGGGATCCACGGGCACCAAAGTCCCCGGCCGCGACAAGAGCTTGCTCGAGATATCGTTTAGACTCTGGGTATGCACCTTCAGCGAAGACGGAGAGTGACGAGACAGCGGTGTAAGGACAGCCTGTCCCGGAGAGAGCCACGGCGACCCTTCGAGCATTATTCCGAATAGCGATGGTGGTATTGATGCGCCCGGACGGGTCGTGTGCGTAGGCGCCGAGCCAGACGATATGGTCCGGGACGATTTTGTCAATATACCGGACGACGTCTTTGGTTTTGAAAATTTTCTGGACTGCGGGTGTAGCAGGCGGCTGACCGTAAACACAAGGATCAACACGGAACAGCTCAATATCATCCCGGAAAGTAAACCGGCGGCATAAGGCGCGTCCAATGTAGCCCTCACTTCCCACTATCAGTAGTTTCATTTTTCAATTCTCCACAGTAGCACTGCGCCGGCTTGTCCATCCCTAAATAGTCATGTTTCACTGTCGTTCCGCATATATGACAGTAATTTGAGGGAACCATCCCGTTAAAGTTAGGCCGGTCGTCCAGGTCCGGCCGGTTGTGAAACATCCGGTTCAGCATCATGAGACAGCACCCGGCGTGCCACAGGTGGGGCTTGCCACTCTCCGGGTCCATGTCCTCCCCATCCCAAAACGCCCACATGTGCCGCATGAGGGCCCCGAACAACCGGCTCGCCTCGATCCCCTCCATCCAATTGTACTTGGCGTACTTCTTGGCGCCGAAGGTCATGATCTCGCCAACTCCCATCAAGAAGGCCGGGTCCAGGAGCTCGAGCTGGATCTTATCTTGATCGTTCTTCTGACCGCTCATCTATACTCCAACTTCTCATAAAAATCTGGGTCGAACACCATACCAATAGCAGTCCGGAGACGGTTCCCGATCGTGCACTTGGTCCACTCCGACATCTGAGCGGGTCCGGGCTTCCATACCCGGAATGGGAGCTTGAAATGGCGCCGGGCCCACTCTAATTCTGCACACACCCCGTACGACAGGTAAGCGGTAGGAGTCCACACCGCCACCAGCCCGTCACAGCTGCCCATTTCCAAAAAGTCAATTTCCTGCTCCGCTAGAAGCGAGTGCTCCCCGACCTTGAGCGCCGGATCAAAATAATGAAATCCGCGCTCGGCCAGCTCATGGCGCATCTGCTGAACTATGGCTTTCTCGGACGGCCGGGCTCTGGTCATCGGAAATGATAGGTATATTTTGTACATGAGGGCAATTTACTCGCACAGTAAATAGCCCAGGCCGGGAAAGGAGCAGGCCCGGCCTGGACAGTGGGGCTTCTACTTCACGGGGCGGACACCGAGCCCGCCGACCACCTGGCCCCCGAACCGGACGGTCGGGTCGAAAAACGCCTCGAACTGCTTCCCGACCCAGTCGTCGGTGTTCTGCGACTGGAAGATCGAGGCCAGCACGCTGGCGTTCGTCTTGTTGAGGGGGAACCCCCGTTCCTCTTCCTCAAGGCGCAGGATGATCTTCCGATCTACCCCGCCCTTCTTCTTGTTCTCGAACTCCTGGATCTCGGAGCCCGTGATCGTGTAGACCTTGGGGGACTCCTGAAGGTCTTCCTTCTTGATCAGGGAACTGT
>Ga0180437_10001111_pt1 | contig 47099 bp, 34 predicted proteins | sample SS_ome_4_FD_132410 | JGI IMG/M metagenome (GOLD analysis project Ga0180437, IMG submission 132410) | Hypersaline lake sediment archaeal communities from the Salton Sea, California, USA - SS_3_D_1 metaG | ecosystem: Environmental > Aquatic > Non-marine Saline and Alkaline > Hypersaline >... | reverse complement strand
GACCAATGGACCGTGCCGACCGATCTCCAGCGTCGCGCCTTCGACCTCCTCGGCCTGGCCATCGGAGTGTAGCCAGAATCCCGAATTTCGAAATCGCCCCTTTTCGACGGATTTCCCGTGCCTCAGCCGGAAAATCTCGCACCTAAGGCGATCGGCAGATACGAATTTACCATCCCTCACCCTGCCCTCTCCCCTGCTATTCCGCTGCGCAGGCACGGGAGAGGGGACAGCTGAATCTGCCGATCGCCTAAGCGAAAAAAGTTCGGGCTAGCTGACACAAAATTTCTTACAGGGCCGCGACGGCGAAGCTGACCGGTTTTCCGTCGCCCCTATCGGGGCTTCTCTTGGGTTGGGGGCCCCTCGATCCGGGGGCTCGCGCCCCCGGCTACGCGCCGCCGCCCCTGCCGGGGATTTTTGGGGGAAGAAAAACGCCTCACGCCTTCTGTGCGCGCCTTAGCGCTTGGCCACGCGTCGAAACGGCAAACAAAGGACGGCCGCCAGGGCGCCAAGCGCGAGTGATACAACCCGCACAATCGCGCCGTTTTCTTCGCGCCAAGTCGCGTTCGTGCCGCCTGGCGACTCCATCCGTGACCTATTTTTCATAGGTAGCTGCGCTGCCCCGTCGTTTTGTCGGCCGCCCGAGAACCTCCCGCCCGCATTCCGCCCGCCACCCATGCGAACGCCCACCTTACCCCGCGAAGACATCGACAAGGCGGCCGAGTTCGAAACGCTCAAGCGCCGCATTCATGGCAAGCTGGTCGACAAACTCGATCTCTCCCGTGTGGGAGAGCTCGAGGGAGAAACACTCCGCCGCGAAATCCGGCTTGTCGTCGAGCACCTCTGCGACACCGAAAACACCTTTCTCAATCGCAACGAGCGCGAGCGGCTCATCGAAGAAGTGCTCGATGAAACCTTTGGCCTGGGCCCGCTGGAGTTCCTGCTCAAGGACGGCTCGATCAGCGATATTTTGATCAACGGCCCCAAAAACATCTGGATCGAGCGCCGCGGGCGCCTGGAAAAAACCAGCGTCGTCTTCCGCGATAACCAGCACCTGCTGCAGATCATCGACCGCATCGTGTCCAAGGTCGGCCGGCGGGTGGACGAAGTCTGCCCGATGGTCGACGCCCGGTTGACCGACGGTTCCCGTGTCAACGCCATCATTCCGCCGCTGGCCCTGGACGGGGCGGCGGTGTCCATCCGGCGGTTCGGCAGCAACCCGCTGAAGCTCGAAGACCTGCTCAACTACAAGGCCTTCACGCCCGAGATGGTGATGCTGCTGGAAGGCGCCATCAAGGGCCGGCTCAACATGATCATCTCGGGCGGCACCGGCTCGGGCAAGACGACGCTCCTCAACACCCTCTCGAGCTTCATCCCGCACGACCAGCGGATCATCACGATTGAGGACGCGGCGGAACTGCAGCTTCAGCAGGAACACGTGGTGCGGTTGGAAACGCGGCCGCCGAATATCGAGGGCAAAGGCCAGATCACCGCCACGGACCTCGTGCGAAACGCCCTGCGGATGCGGCCCGAACGCATCATCATCGGCGAGTGCCGCGGCCCGGAAACGCTCGACATGCTCCAGGCGATGAACACCGGCCACGAGGGCTCGCTCACGACCGTCCACGCCAACAGCCCCCGCGACGCGATCGCCCGGATCGAGACGATGATCACCATGGCGGGGTTCGAACTTCCGACCAAGGCGATGCGGCAACAAATCGCCAGCGCGGTGGACATCATCATCCAGGCCAACCGGTTGCAGGGCGGCCCGCGCAAGGTCACGGCCATCACGGAAGTGGTGGGCATGGAACAGGACACGATCGTCATGCAAGACATCTATCGTTACGTGCAGGAAGGGATCGACGAGAACGGCCGGGCGGTCGGCTACTTCGAGTCGACGGGCATCCGCCCGAACTGCATGGCCAAGCTCGAGTCGGCCGGCGTGCGGCTGCCCTCGAGCGCGTTTCGGCAGCGGCAGATGCTCAGAGACTGAGGGAGGAAATCCGGCGAGTAGAAAGGGGGTCGGGAGTCTTTTTCGGTCCCAGAGATAATTCAAATCACCAGATATCGACCGAAAAAGACTCTCGACCCCAAATACCCCGACATGTTTCGAATTGGTTTCGGATTTCGATATTCGGATTTCGGCTTACTCGAATAGATCGCCAGGCCCATAACCCGCCATAAAGCCCGTCATGTTCAACCTCATCATTATCGCCGCTGCGTTTGTGGGTGTGGCCGCCCTGGTCGGCTCGGTGGCGGTCATGTTTCGCGGCGGCGGCGGGAGCGAGTTGGATGACCGGCTCGATTTGCTCACGTCCAAGCAGGCCCTTTCGCGAAAGGGGGTCAAATCGGCCGAGAAAAGCATTCTCAACCAGCCGCTGGACAACGGCCCCGGCGTCCTCGAGGAGTACCTCTCGAAATTCCTCAACCTCCGCCGCTGGCTGGACCAGGCGGACCTGGCGATCAGCGTGCCGAAATTCATGGTCATCACCGGGACCCTGGCCGGCGGTGGGGCCGCGGCGTGCGTGCTGCTGGGCGCCTTCTTCTGGATCACGCCGCTGGTAGCGGTCAGCCTGGCCTTCGTGCCGCTCATGTTCGTCTGGTTCAAAAGGAAGTTGCGGCTGGGGGCCTTTGCCAGGCAACTGCCGGACGCCTTGGAACTGGTCGCCCGGGCCTTGCGGGCCGGCCACTCGCTGGCGGCCGGGTTTTCGCTCGTGGCCAGCGAGATGAAGGACCCCATCGCCCGCGAATTCGGCAAGGTGTACGAGGCCCAAAACCTCGGCATCCCCCTGGAAGAAAGCCTGGACGAAATGACGGAGCGGGTACCGAACCTCGACCTTCGCTTCTTCTCGACGGCGGTCATTTTGCAACGGCAGACCGGCGGCGACCTGGCCGAGATTTTGGATAAGATCGGGGAACTCGTTCGCGAACGCTTCAAGATTTGGGGACAGATCCAGGCCCTCACGGGTGAAGGCCGGCTCTCCGGCGTGGTGCTTTTGGGCTTGCCGCCGGTCCTCTTCATCGTGATGTACCGGCTCAACCCCGATTACGTGATGGTGCTGTTCACCGACCCCCTGGGCAAGCAGATGCTGGCCTTCGGGCTGGTGATGCAGTTTATCGGGGCATTCGTCATTCGCAAGATCATCGACATCAAGGTATAGGGGGTCCGCCATGAGTGAGGCGGGAGGCTTCAACTTCGTTTCGCTGCTGCCGTTCGCCGTTTTCGGGCTGTTCGCCGCCGGCGCGTGGCTGCTGCTCGAGCTGATGTCGTCGGGCAAGTCGCGCAACGAGCAGCGGCTCGACGACATGAAGGACCCCCGCCGCCGCGCTCGGGGCGAAAAGCAGGGCGCCGCCAAGGAAGCCGGCGCGATGGCCCGCGTCCTCGAAAAAGCGACCCCCACCCTCGCCAAGCCGCTGCAGCCGACCAACGAGAAAGAGGCCGGCGCGCTCAAGCAGCGGCTCTCGCACGCGGGCTTCCGCGGAGAATCGGCGACGCAAATCTACCTCGGCATCAAGTTCGCGGCGCTGATCGTCGGGTTGGTTTTCGGCGGCGGCGTGTTGCTGCTGTACACCGGCCTGGGGCAGCGCGGCCTGTTTCAACTGGTGCTCACCGCGGGGGCGTTTTTCTATCTGCCCAACCTGGCGGTGTGGTTTCTCGCCAGGAAGCGGAAGCAGCAGATATTCCTCGGCCTGCCCGACGCCCTGGACCTGATGGTCGTCTGCGTGGAGGCCGGGCTAGGCCTCGATCAGGCGATGCGGAAAGTGGCGGAAGAAATGCGGAAGTCGTACCGCGTGATCGCTGACGAGTTCTCGCTGTGCAACCTGCAACTGCAAATGGGCCGCCCCCGCCGCGAAGCCCTGCAAGAGCTCGGCCACCGCAGCGGCGTGGACGACCTGCAATCGCTGGCCTCGATCATCATCCAGGCCGACAAGTTCGGCTCCAGCATCGCCCAGGCCCTGCGGGTGCAGAGCGACTCGATGCGGACCCGCCGCCGCCAGATCGCGGAAGAAAAGGCGGCCAAGACGGCGGTCAAACTCATCTTTCCGCTGGTGGTCTTCATCTTTCCCGGCATCTTCGTCGTCCTCGTCGGCCCAGCGGCCATTACGATGATGCGGGAGATGTTCCCGGCGATGAACGGGGGGTAGGAGTGCGGAGTAGGGAGTAGGGAGTAGATCCTTACACCGTAGCTTCAGCGCGGTTTGCGCGCATGTTGAAATCCGAAATCCGAATCTCGAAATTCGAAACAAATTCGAAGCACAGAGGACCGAAATTCAAAACCGCCGCCCGCGTTGTATTCCCCAAGTCGTCTGGTAAGATTGCCGGCTTGCCGACGACTGCCACACGGACCAACGGGGAACTCCCATGCCGATCGAACTGACGTGCCATTCCTGCGGCAAGCGGCTTCGCGTTCGTGACGAGGCCGCGGGCAAGAAGGCCCGTTGCCCCGGCTGCCAAACGGTGCTGGACGTGCCGGCGGCGGGCGGCCCACCATCGGCCGGCGGCCCGCTGGGCGGCGAATTCCCAGGTATCAACACGGGCGCCGGCGACGGCCCGCGCGGCCCCCAAGAGACGGGCAACCCCTTTCAATCTCCCGCCGACGTCGGTCCCGAGCAGCGCCCGCCGCTTTTGGGCGGCGGCATTCAACCGACGGTGATCGACTTCGCCGACGTCTTCAACGCGACCATCGAGATATTCAAGAAAGAATTGGGGATGGTCGTCGGCGCCACGCTGGTGTTCGGCATTATCACCAATATCTTGAGCCAGGCGATCGCCCAGGTGGGCGCGCTGGTCGAAATCCATCCGCTGATCGTGATGCCGTTCAACATGGTAATCTCCACCGTGCTCAACGCCTGGCTGCTGTCCGGCCTGATTATGGTGCTGCTGCCGGTGGTTCGCGGACAGCAGGCGAACTTCGGCGACTTGTTCAACGGCGGGCCGTACTTCGGCAATATGCTGGTGACGCTGCTTATCCTCGAGATCGCGGTGACGGCGGGGCTGGCGCTGTGCATCGTGCCCGGCATCATCATCGCATTGTACCTGTGGCCCGCCACGCTACTGGTCGTCGATCAAAAGATGGATTTCCGCCAGGCCCTGGAGACCGCGACGAAGATTACCGAGGGCAATCGCTTGACGGCGTTTCTGGTGTTCCTGGTCGGCGGCCTCATCGCAATGGCGTCGCTGCTGTTGTGCTGTGTCGGTGTGATTTTCGGCAGCGCGTTCAGCCAGTTGCTCATGTTTGTGATGTACGTGAAGATGATTGGCCAACCCACCGCCGCGGAGTTGCAGCAACCATAGCCCCGACCATTGGTCGGGGGGAACCGGCTTGACTCGTCTGGCGAGGCGGATGGCGCCGCAGGATGCTGATTCGAGCGCCCCGCCCCCGACCGCTGGTCGGGGCTATCACCTCGTCAACACCAGCACCGCCACCAGCGCGACGATCAGGGCGATGCTGGCGACGATCAGGACGATGAGCATCGCCAGGGCGCCGGAGGAGGAGCCGCTCTTGCCACGGCGCCGGTAGGCGCCGACGGGCGAGTCGGGCGCCTTCACGTCCACGCCGCCGGTCCCCGCCGGGGCCATGGGCGAGGTCGCCGTCGCAGAGACGGCCGTTGGCTGCGCCGCGTAGGACTGGGCCGTGGGCTGGGAAGCAGCGCCCGCTCCCCGCAGACTGGGAAAGATGTCGCCCGCCTGCCGCCAATCGGGCCACCCTTCCCGCCACACCAGCGCCTCGGGGCTGATCCGGCCGTCGTTGAGCCACCGCCGCATGGCGTCGCCGGAGGCCGGCCCGTATTGCCCACCCGCCGGCGGCCGCACGTACCAAACCGCGTGGGGCGCCTCGGTGATGGCGTCGGCCGCCGCCGTAGAAGAAAGGGGAGAGATCGCGGTTTGCGGGGCGCCCTGCTGGACGCCGTAGCCACCCGGCTGAGCCCCGCCCCCCCCGCCCGCTGTGGCCAGCGGCTGGGGACGGGTGATCACCGCGTGCTGGCCGGGCCCGCCGGGGCCCAGCCCCATCGGCACGGCTTTGGGCTGGTGCGAAGCCGGGGCGCCGGTGGCGGCCGGCGAGGCGGCCTGGGGCGGTCCCATCGAGTGTCCCGGTGAGGAATCCGCCGTTCCCTGAGCCGGGATATCGACCTTGGCGCCGCACTTGGGACAGATTCCCCGCTTGCCGGCCAGGAACGCCTTCACGTTCAGCCGATAGCCGCAAGCATGGCAGTTAAAGCGAATGCCCATAAAACGCCCAGCGCCGCCCACAGCGGCGAGCAAGACCCGCGCAACGACGAATTCGTCCCTCCCGAAACCACTTCCTTCAGTATAACGGCATCGCCGCGGCCGGTCCCCCCCTCTCTGTCTGGATGAGGGGCTCGATGCACGTGGCGTCGTCGTTCTTGGGGCTGTTTACGTGCGTGCTCACCGGCTGGACCTGCATCAGTTCACTCGAAAACGGACGCAGCAGGTCGCGAAGGGCGTCGGCCTCGCCCTCACCGGTGGCAAGCCAGGCGTCGTAGGCGTGGTCGGGCAGAATCACCGGCATGCGGTCATGAATGTCGGCCGTCAGGTCGTTGGCGGCGGTGGTGATGATCGTGCAGGTTTCGACCGTGGTTACCGGTTCGTCCTCTTTCAGCGAACTCTCCCACGCTTCCCAGAGGCCCGCGAGCGCGAACGGCCGGTCGTCTTTGCGGCGAAAATAATACGGCTGCTTCTTCCGAGGGCCCTTTTTCCATTCGTAGTAGCCGTCGGCCAAAACAAGACACCGCCGCCGCTTGAAGGCGGAGCGGAACGCGGGTTTCTCGTGGACCGTTTCGCCGCGGGCGTTGATCATTCGGGCGCCCATCGCGGGGTCGCGGGCCCAGTTTGGAATGAGCCCCCACCGCAGAAGGGCGAGTTCCCGTTTGCCGCCGGCATGGCGCCGCACCGCCGCGACCTGCTGTGTGGGAGCGATGTTGTAGCAAAGCGGTAACTCGGGCGCTTGCTGAAGCGAGAATTGCTCGACGAGTCGGGTCCACGGGGTCCGCAACGTGAAGCGTCCGCACATCGGTTTCGCCTGGGGTGGGAATGTGCAATCGAGCGAACGTGGGCCGGCCCTGGTTGAAAGGAGGGCGGACCCGACGGTTCTTTCCAGGGTCCGAGCGTATCTATTGTCCCCACAACGCAATATCGTTCAATCATGCACGACGAAGTGGCCGTTCCAGAAATTCCTTTGCCGTGTCCCTCCGAGCGGCCCGACGCCGCGGTGGTGCTTTATGACGGGGAGTGTGGTTTCTGCGTCGCCCAGGCGGAGCGATTGGCGAAATGGGACCGCGACGGGCGGCTGGCGTTTCTCCCGATCGCGGATCCGGTCGTTTCCGACCGCTATCCCGACCTCGACCCCGACCGGCTCCAAAAAGAGATGGTCGTGATCGACCCGGAAGGCAATCGCCGCGGCGGGGCCGAGGCGGTCCGCTATCTCTCCCGGCGATTGCCGCGGCTCCGCTGGCTCGCCCCGCTGCTTCACATCCCCGGTTCGATGCCCGCATGGCGGCTGATCTATCGAGCCGTCGCCCGGCGAAGGCGTTGGCTCGGCGGCAAGACGTCCGCCGGCCCGTGCGACGAGGGAGCGTGCGAAACCGGGTGACGGCGGTCCCTCGCGGATGCGGACATCAGTCGATTTCCAAACCCTCCTCCAGATTCAAGTCGTCCGGGGAAGGCGCGTCTTCCTTCGGCGCTTCCGGTTCTTTGCGTTCCCGCCACGGTTTGTCGGCCTGGTAGCTTTCCAATTCCTGCTTGATTTGCGTGAGATCCTCGGCGTCGGCCAGTTCCACCGCTTTGGTCGCATATTCGCGGGCCTTCTCAAAGTCGCCGGTCTCCGCGTAGCTTGCCGCCAGTGTGCTGAGGATGTGCGCCGCCTTGTACTCCGACAACTCGCACGCCTTGGTGGCCAGTTGGATGGCCCGTTCTCCGTTTCGCAAATCCTTTTCCGGAGACGTCGCCAAAACCCACGCCAGGTTGTTCAGCAGCGTGCGGTCATCTTTCTTGATTTTGACGGCCGCCTCGTAGTCGGCGAGGGCTTCTTTGTGCCGGCCCTGGTTAAGCAAGGCGTCCGCCCGGCCGCGGAGGGCCTCGAAATCCCGCGGATCGCGGGACAGCAGTTCTTCGTAGACCTTGATCGCCCGATCGAACTGCCCGTCCGCCATGTAAAAGCCGGCGAGCGTTCGCTGAAGTTCCTCGTTGCCGGAGTTGGCGGTGGCCAGCCGCTTCATCAGCGTGATCGCCTCGGCGTAATCGCCGGTGGTGGCCAGGAGCTGCGCCTTCAGCAGCACCGCCTGGGCCAGCCCCGGTTGAAGCTGCAACGCGCGATCGACGTCCTTCATGGCGTCCTCGAGGTTCCCTTGCTCACGCGGCGGGCTTTGGGCCGCGATGAACCGCAACCGGCTGCGCAGCAAGAGCGCCACCACGTTCCGCTCGTCGATGGCGAGGGCCTTGTCGAGGCTCTCGATCGCCTCGTCCACCTTCTCCTTCAGGGCCAGCACGCGAGCGCGCAGAATGAGCGCGGGGACCGACCCGGGGTTCTTCACGACAAAGTCGCTGAGCTGGTTGAGGGCTTCGTCGAACCGTTCGAGCTGGATGAGGGTTTCGGCGTAGGCTTCCAGGGCGCCGACGTCGTCGGCGTTGAGTTCGACCACCTTGGCAAGATCCCCGAGGGCCTCTTCCAACTTCTCCTCGCGAAGCATCAGCAGTCCTCGCATCTTGTAGGCATCGGCGTTATTCGAGTCGGTCTGGATGGCGGCGGCGAGATCGGCCATGCGTTTTTCCGGGTCTTCGCTCAGGCCGGCCCGCAGCATCAGGGCCTTCGACTTGACGTCGGCGGCGTCGCCGAGATGCTCGATGGCCCGGTTGACCAGCGTGACCGCCTTGTCGCGATCCCCCTCCGGCAGCAGTTCCAATCGGGCCAGCAGAAACTCCGCCGGACCGAAGTCCTTGTGAAACTCCAGAGACGCCTCGAGATCGGCCTGGGCGAGCTTCCGCAACTGCCGCCAGAGCGGGCTGGGGGGCTTCTTGTCGAAGATGGGCCGACAGTAATACTCGGCCCGTTCGTACAGCGACGAGGCCGCGAGGCGCCGGGCGAAGGCGGCGTTTTCCTCGTCGAGGCCCTTGTCAAGGGCCGACTTGCACAGGTCCACGACCTCCTGCAATTCGGACCCCTTCTCAATCGAAAGCTTCTTCTCGATGGCGGCGTCCAGGTCCGGCTGACCGGCGGAAGGCTCCGCGGCCCACGCGGGTCCGAAAAAACCGAAAACAAATCCAACGCAGCACACAATGGCCCACCCGGCGCCGCCGGCGGAAGATGCCTGAGTTCTCATGGATTGTGTCCTTACCTGCCGTCCGTGCCTCGTACCAGTCGCAAAACCTCGGCGCCTGCCGAGTCGCAGCCACGCGAGGCGACGCGGCCACCGGACGCCATGATCGTGCGGGCAAAGAGGAAAGTCAATTCGGATATGGTCGCCTCTTGTTCCGCGACAGGGCGTTTGTTCGCGGAGCCGGCGGAGAGGAAGGCATCGGCGGGATACCCCGGTCACTGCTCCACCGGGCCCAGTTCTTCGTCCAACCGCTCCGCGATCTTGCGGAAGGTTTGGGCCGCGGGGCCTCCCAGGTCCGCCAGGTGGCGATGCGTGTCCCGCATGTGGCGGCCGAATTCTTCGCGGTCGGGCACGGCTACCGTCAGCGGGGCTGCCTCGTCGGCGACGGTCGGCGGCTGGTCTACCGTTGTGAGCAACTGGTCCAGCCGCACGGCGTGCAAGAGCCGCCGCCGGGTGGCTTCGTCGGCGACGACCGTGAACGAGCCGGGGTTCGTCTCGCCGCGCTGGTGCAGCATCGCCAGGCAACCGAGGAAGGTGCTGTCCAGATATTCGCACCGCGAGAGGTCGATCGCGACGTCAGCCCCGTCTTCCAGGGCCCCGCAGACGAAATCCCGCACGGTGGGGCTTTCCCGCATGGTGCACCGGCCCTCGATTCGCACCAGGTAGCCGGCGCCGGTGCGGAAAACCGCGAGTTGGCACGGATCGCTCATCCCAGCCGCCTGAGCCGTCGGCTCGATGGAGGTTCGTGTCGGCGATAGGGAGCGCAAAGATAAGCGGATCCCAAAAACGCCCTTCAAACCCCGACATTCTACTCGCCGGGGCGACGCCCGTCAGCCACGCCTACCCGCCGGGGGCGCCCAAACGCTAACCTATCTGTTGCCAATGCGGCAAAGCCGCAACCAAACCCGAAGCACGAATATCGAAATCCGAAACGAATCCCAAATCCAACATTCGAATGTTCGAAACGTGCCCACATCTCCCCGCACTGGGGCGGCGGTTTCGAATTTCGGTCATTCGAGCTTCAAATTGGTTTCAGATTTCGACATTCGGATTTCGGATTGGAACATGCTCGCAAACCGCGCGCGATTTACGCTTTTAGGACCTAACCCGCAGCGCACGCTCCTATGGAAAAGACAAACGTCGCGATCGTTGGCTTTGGCAATATCGGCGCCGGCGTGGCGCGATTGCTGTTGGATGAAGGCGATCGCACCGCCCGGCACGCCGGCAGAACCCTGTGGCTCAAAGCGGTCGTCGATCCCGACACCACCCGTCCCCGCGGCGTGGATCTGCCGGCCAGTCTGCTCACCGACGATCTGTCGGCGGTGACCGGCGACGAGAGCATCGTGGTGGTGGCCCAGCTCATCGGCGGGATCGAGCCGGCCCGCACCATCATGCTCAAGCTGCTCGAAAGCGGCAAAGACGTGGTGACGGCCAACAAGGCGCTCTTGGCCGAGCATGGGCCGGAACTCTTCGACCGGGCCCGCGAACTGGGTCGCAGCATCGCCTTCGAAGGGGCCGTGGCCGGCGGCATTCCGATCATCAGCGCGATCGGCGCCTCGCTTACCGCGAACCACATCACCTCCATCCGCGGCATCCTAAACGGCACCTGCAACTTCGTCACCACGCTGATGGAAGAGCAGAACGCCAATTACCAGGAGGCCATCGGCGAAGCCCAGGCCCGTGGCTATGCGGAGGCCGATCCCACGACCGACGTGACCGGCGCCGACGCGGCCCACAAGCTGGCCATCCTGGCGCAACTGGCGTTTGGGGCGCGGGTAAGTTGGAAGGAGATTCCCACGGCGGGCATCGACGGCTTGGACGTAGCGGACATCAACTGGGCCAAGGAGTTGGGCTACCGTATCAAGCTGATCGCCTCGGCAGAGGTGACCGAGGCCGGGCTGGAACTGAACATCTCGCCCACGCTGCTGCACCGCGGCCGCCCGCTGGCCGAAGTGCGGGAGGCCTTCAACGCTGTCCGCGTGGTGGGGGACGCCGTGGGCAAGGTCTTCTTCCAGGGGATGGGCGCGGGGCAGATGCCGACCGCCTCGGCCGTGGTCGCCGACATGATCGACACGGTCGTCGGCCGGGCAGGCATCACCTTCCAAACCTTGGGACTGTGGTCCCGGAAGGAGGACTCGGCGTCGATCCGGCTTGCCGACCCGTCGGCGACGTGGAGCCGCTATTACCTGCGGTACCTGGTGGACGACCATCCAGGCGTGCTGGCGGAAATTGCCGGGAAGCTGGGACGCCACCAGATCTCGATCGCCTCGGTCATCCAGCACGAGGCCCAAAAAGGCGCCGCCAGCGGCGAATCCCCGTACGTGCCGCTGATCATCATGACCCACGCGGCGCAAGAAGGCGCCGCGCGGCAGGCGACGGCGGAAATCGAAAAACTCGACTGCACGATCGGCCGGGGAGTTTGTTATCGGGTGATGGACTGAAGGTGGCAAATCCGAAATCCGAATTTCGAATTTCTTGCGAAACGGCAATGAACACCATGAAACTTGCAATCATCATCCCCGACGGCGCCGCCGACGAGCCTTGTGAGGTTCTCGGCGGCAAAACACCGATCGCCGCGGCAAACACGCCCCAGGGCGACGCCATCGCCGCCGCCGGGCTGTGCGGAGCGGCAAATTTCGTGCCCGCCGCGCTCCCGCCCGGCTCCGACGTGGCGATTATGAACCTGCTCGGGTATGACCCGGTGGAATACCACACCGGTCGAGCCGCGCTGGAGGCCGCCGCCGCGGGCATTGAGCTTGGCCCGCACGACTGGGCCGTCCGCTGCAATATCGTGACCATCGCGAACCAGATCATGCGGAGCTTCACGGCCGGGCAGATTCCCACGGAAGAGGCGGCGGAGCTGCTCACGTCGCTCGCGGCGTTCATCGACGATTCCCGCATCGAATTCCACCCCGGCGTGAGCTACCGCAACCTGATGGTCTATCGCGGCAGCGAGGACGAGCCGGCGCCCTTTACCGACGAGACCCGCGGCACGCCTCCGCACGATCTGACGGACAAGTCGGTGGCGGACGACCATCCCCGCGGCCCCGGCAGCGATTTGCTGTGCGAGCTGATGTCGGCCAGCGAGCGGGTTTTCGCCGGACATGAAGTGAATCAGCGCCGTTTAGCCGCCGGCGGAACGCCGGCGACCAATGTGTGGCTGTGGGGCCTGGGCCGCCAGCCGCAGTTGCCGCCGTTTACGGAGAAATACGGTCTCCGCGGGGCGATGATCACCGCGGTCGATTTGCTGCGGGGGCTGGCGTCGCTGATCGGCTTTGCGCGGATCGACGTCCCCGGCGCCACGGCGTATCTCGACACCGACTACGCCGCCAAGGGGCGTTACGCGGTGGAGGCGCTCAACGACTTCGACCTGGTGTGCGTGCACATCGAAGCGCCCGATGAAGCCGGCCACGAAGGCGACGCGGCGGCCAAGGCGGAAGCGATCGGCCGCGTGGACGAACACATCGTCGGCCCCGTTTGGGAAGCCCTGAAGTCCCACGGCGATTACCGCATCCTCGTCACGCCCGACCACCCCACGCCGGTCAGAACCAAGACCCACAGCCGCGGCGACACGCCGTATGCGATGTGCGGGACGGGGATCGACCGGCTCGGTTCGCCCAAGTGGGACGAAACGACGGCCGAGGCCCAGATCGCGGCGTGGCGGTTCGATCCGGGCTGGAAATTGATGGAACGGTTCGTCGGTTCTTAAATAGCTTTGCGCGATTCGAGGAGCCAGGCCGGAGGGGGTCGGGAGTCTTTTTCGGTCAACGCGCGCTCCATTGGGGTCCCCGGTCGGACCGAAAAAGACTCCCGACCCCGTGCGTCAAATAGCCCCCTCCGCCGCGGCCATCGCGGGCGGCGGCGCCTTCATCAAAAACGCGTCCACTTCATTGGCGACGATCACCCCGTAGTTGATCGCCCCCAGCCAGCCGGACATGATGATGCCCACGCTGCCAGCGTGGTAGAGCCCGCCGATTTGCTCGGGCAGGCCGCGGCTGATCGCCAGGCCCTCGAACTTGGTGCCGAAGCTGGCGCCTTCCACGTGTTTGGTGTAGTGCTCGAAAGTGACCGGCGTGGAAACCTCCACGTGGTCGACCCGCTCCCGGATGCCCGGCACGTAGCGGTCGAGGTCGTCGAGCGTGGTGTCCAACAAATCCTGCTTGCTTCGCTTGTATTCCTCCTCGCTGAGGTTCGCCCAGTCGCAGTAGCGGGCGTTGGTGCTGCTGACGATCAAGCACCGCGGTCGGCCCTGCGGACGCGTCCGCGGGTAATAGAAGGAATAGGTGCGGCTGGTGATGTCGCGGCTCAAGAGAGACTCTGTGCGAAACGTCGGCGCCGTGCTGGAAAAGAGCAAATCACCCGTGCTCTCGTCGATAACCTCGTCGGGCCGAAGCGCGATGTACGTCTGCGTGCTGGAGTTGTTGATGCGGACGTTTTTCGCGTCGTCCACGAAGGCAGGATCGAAATACGCTTCGCCCACGAATTTGAACACGGTCGTCAGGAGATTCGCGTTGGATACGACCGCCCGGCACTTGATGTGGCGGTCGTTCACATCGACGCCGGCCACTTTGCCGCCGCGGACGTGGATTTTGCGGACGTCGCAGCGAATGCGGACATCGACGTTGTTCCGCAACATCTCCTCGTGCATCTTGCCAACGAGATGGTCGGTGCCCCCCTCGAACGTGAAGACCCCCTTGCTCATAAAGTTCGAAAAGACGATGCCGTACGTGATCGCCGGGTCTTCCAGCGTGCTGCCGTTGGCGTAGGTGATCGGTTCCATGAGCAGGCGGATCACGTCTTCGCGGCCGGGGAAGAAGCGGTCAAACAGCTCCCGCGTGGTGATGGCTTGGTCGTCGTAAAAATTCATCCCGCGGGCGGTATCGAAGAAGGCCCGGACGGTCGCTTCTTCGACGCCGAATCGCTCGATGAGCAGCTTCGTAAAATCCTCGCGGTTGAACGTCGTGGTCAGCGAGAACATCGGGTTGTCGAACCGGATGTGCTTGATTTGCACGATCGAGTCGGCGATTTCGCGGGTCCAGTACCGCCGGCAGCTTTTGATCATGCCGACCGGGAAGCCGTGCAGTGAAATATCGAAAATGTGCCCGCCCGGCCGCTTGAACCACGTGGCCAGCCCGCCGAGCTTGTAATGCTGCTCGAGCAGGAGCGCGCTGCGGCCTTGCCGGGCCAGGGTGTTGGCGGCGGTCAGGCCGGCCAGGCCGGAGCCGATCACGACGACGTCGTATTCCTCTTTGGCGTTTTTGAGAAAATCCTTGGGCATGTACGGCTCCTGCGGGGCATCCAATTCGGAAGCCATCTACCGTACTACGATTGCTTTCCCGCGGCCAGCGCCGACAATCGGAGGAAAGGCCGAAGCAAGGGGTCGGGCGTCTTTTTCAGTCCACGATTATCCAGGTGGATCGAGGTTGGCTGAAAAAGACTCCCGACCCCCTCGCACCACCCCCCGTCACGCCAACATTCCTCATTCTCCACCAGCGCTCATGAAGACCCTCATCAAACACGCGACCGTCGTACTTCCCGACGAAACGTTGGTCACGAATGTGCTGCTTGACCGGGGAAAAATCGCCACGGTGGACGCCGCTGAGCACGCCGCCGCCGATGAGGTGGTCTCCGCCCGCGGGCTTCACCTGATTCCCGGCGTGATCGATACGCACGTGCACTTCCGCGAGCCGGGGCTGACACACAAGGAAGACCTGCACGCCGGCAGCCTGGCCTGCGCGAAGGGCGGGGTGACTACGTTCCTCGAGATGCCGAACACGAAACCGCCCACGACGACGGTGGCGCGGATTTGCGAAAAGCTGGACCTGGCCGCCCGCAAGTGCGTGGTGAATTACGGCTTTTACATCGCGGCCACGCCGCACAACATCGAGGAACTCAAGGCCGCGGAACAAACGCCGGGCATCAAAATCTTCATCGGCAGCAGCACCGGCGATTTACTCGTCGATGACCAGGAATCGCTCGAACGCATTTTCGCCGAAACGACGCTGCCGATTTGCGCCCACTGCGAAGACGAGACCACGGTGCGGGCCAACGCCCGGCGGCTGGGCGGCGGCAAGACGGTCGCCGACCATTCCCGCATTCGCGACGAGGCGGCGGCGGTCATCGCCACGCGACGGGCCATCGACCTGGCCCAGCGTCACAACCACCGCTTTCATGTGCTCCATGTCTCCACGGCGGCGGAACTGCCGCTGATCGCGGCCGCGGCGCCGCTGGTAACGGCGGAGGTCTGCCCGCATCACCTATTTTTCAATGCGGACGACTATGACCGGTTAGGGACGCGGGTTCAGATGAATCCGTCCGTGAAGACGGCCGCCGACAATGCGGCCCTGTGGCAGGGGCTTGAGGACGGAATGCTTGCCATGGTGGTGACCGATCACGCCCCCCACACGGTGCAAGAAAAAAACGTGAACTATCCGACTTCACCCTCCGGACTGCCGGCCGTGGAGAACTCGTTGGCCCTGATGTTGAATGAGGTTAGCCAAGGAAGAATCGCACTTCAACAGGTGATTCGCTGGATGTGCGACGGGCCCGCGCGGGTCTGGGGGATACAAAGAAAGGGCAAGATTCTTGCCGGTTTTGATGCTGACGTGGTCTTGGTCGACCTGAACAAATCGGAGCGAATCGCCGACAATTCCCAGGTGACCAAGTGCAAATGGTCACCCTGGCAGGGGGTGACGCTGACGGGGTGGCCGGTGCGAACCTGGGTGGCTGGGCAGTGCGTGATGGTTAATGGAAATCTCGACGATCGGATTCGCGGCTCGGCGGCTTCGTTTGCCCGGGCGCCCTAGCCAGCCGAAACGCGGCAGGCCGGCCCATTTCCCCTTGCTCAAAAAACTTGGGAAAAAATTTCTTGCGGGGTCTTGCCACGGCCGGATATCATGGTATGATACGACCACGCTAAGGGAATTCAGACCTTGGCGGACAGGGGAAAAGGTCACCCAACCTGGACCAGCGACGTTTCCGGAACAAACGTCTCGCGCAGAGAAGAAGGACGACTAATGAACCGCAGAATCCATGCTTGCTTCCTTGGCACGCAGTTGTCAGTCGCGATGGCTATCGCCCTTTCGGCGATTTTCTCCCAAGCAGCGATCAGCCAGAGCTTTGAACCCAGCTTTGAGCAAGAGTTTGCGGAGGATTACATCCCCGACTTTTCTTCCGACGCCTTCTTCGGCGATCGGCACCGTCTGTTGATCCGGCAGGAGTCCGAGCTCGACCGCGCCGTCGCGCGGGGTGTCGCCACGGCAAGAAGCGGCGTGGCCGTCGAGGAGAAAACGGCCGAACCGACGTTCGTCCCCACACAGAAATCGGAGCCCAACACCGCCGCCTCGCCCCTGTTCCTGTATTCCATCGGCTCCGGTGTCGGGTTCGTTGCCCTGGCGGTGGGAGTTTTCGTCATTCGCCGCACGATCCGCAAGTCTGCCCCTACCGCGCCGGTTGCTTTGATGTAGCTAATCGATCGCTACGCCAATCTCCGCCGCCCGCGTTCGCATCGCCCGTTCGAAATAGACGAACGGGCGAGGCTGTTTTTGGCGGGCATAGAGGAAGGTTCCGTACACCAGGCCGTAGGGCAAGCGGCCCTTTTCCACAAGCTCCACGACCCGCGCGATAAACGCAAACTCCACGGGGCGTCGGGCCTTCAGTTCGCTTTCGAGCTGCGACTTGAGATTGGCGACCTCGATGGCCCGCGACGACCGGGCCCCAACCCCGCCCCAGACACAGCCTCCAATCGCAAGCAAGAAATGTCGTCGTCGCATGGGTTTCTCCTGTGCTGGAAGCTGGGAGTCGGCATCGCGGAACCGGGGAAGGGCGAGTTCTAAGCGAAAGCCCCCGCGCCGTCGAGAGAGATGCCGCGGCAAAAACCGGGGCAGAAACCCGGACGAAGGTAAAGTTTAGCGGCGGATTCGGCGATACAGAAACCGCCTGGCCGCGCTGCGACGCGCCAGGCTCGCCGCAGCCCGTTCCGCTTCGAATCGCCAAATGGCCGTTTTCACCGAGGAATTCGCCGAGAATATCCAAGCCGCCTGCGAAGCGGGAACCGCCGAGGCCGCCAAGGCGATTGCGCGGGCCCTCGATTTTTCCCCCGAGATCTTGGTGGGCGCCGCGGGTCCTTTCGACCCGGAACAGCCGGGAGCGTCTTTCCGCGGGCCCGGTCTGCTGCTGGCGGTCGCGGCCGAAGGCGAGGCGGTGGTGCTAGCACTTCCGGAGGCGAGCGGTTTGCTGCCCGACTGGGCCGCCGAACCGGACGCCGCCGGCAAGCGCAAGCTCACGACGCTGGCCCAGGAACTCGGCGCCGCGTTACTGCCGGCCGATATCGCGCCGGACGACCATCTGGCCGGACCCTGCCGCGACCTGGCGGGGGCCATTGCGGCTGGAGCCTTCACTCCCGGCGCCGGCGTGGTTCCGCTGTCGCTGACGGTGGGGGATCGGTCGGCCACGTTCGCATTGGCCTGGGGCGCACAGAATCCGCAGGCCATGTTCTTGTCCGAGGAGGAAGGCGACGAGGCGGACGATCACCCGCCGGCGGACGCGTTCGCGCGAGAAGACGACTTTTCGGACTTTCACTTCAAGGGAGATATCCCGCCGCCCCCCACGTATCAGGACCTGCCGCCCTACGGGAAAAGCCTGCTGCGGATCAAAGTTCCCGTCATCGTTACGCTGGCGCGGAAGAAGGAACAGGTGGGCCGCATCGTCGATTTGGCGCCGGGCTCGCTCATCCAGTTTGACAAGTCCTGCGAAGAAACGCTCGACCTGGAAGTGGCCGACCAACGGGTTGCCGAGGGCGAGGCGGTCAAGGTGGGCGACAAGTTCGGCCTGCGGCTCACGTCGATGACGCTTCCGGGCGAGCGGTTCTTCGCCGTACGGGGCCGGCGGGACGCGTGACTCGCCTTCGAACGCGATCGGCAAGACCACGGAGAATACCGCGTTCCCCAGCGTTTCTCTGTGGAACCCGGTGTTCTCTGGAGTTCTTGCCTTTGTTGGCCACCACAGAGGACACCGAGGTCCACAGAGACGCGGAAGTAAAAAGTTCGCGGTAACCGCGGTTTCGCGGCGGTTTTTCCGTCCCCGCGCCCGCTACTCGGTCAGCCCGAGCAGTTCCGTGGGCACGCTGCGGAGGATTTCTTCGACGCTGGTTTCGCCGCGGGCCACTTTGAACAGTGCGCTTTGGGTCAGCTCGATCATGCCGGCCTCCTTGGCCTTTCGGTGGATTTCCTCGCGGGGAGAGCCCCGGCTGATGGTCTGGCGGACGTCGCTGGTCACCGATAGGACTTCAAACACGCCGGTGCGCCCGATATAGCCGTCCCGGTAACAGGCGTCGCAGCCGCCGGGAGCGTAGATGCGGCGGGGCTTATCGGCGGGCAGCAGGTGTTCGATTTCCTCGAACGTGTGCGGCGAATCGGCCATGTCGATCTCGACGCGGCACTTGGGGCACAGGGTGCGGACCAGCCGCTGCGCGACCACGCCCAGCAGGCAGCTCGCTAGGAAGTGGCGGTTCGCCCCCAGGGCCAACATGCTTTGCACCGCCCCGGCCGCCACGGGAGAATGCAGCGTGGCGAACACGAGATGCCCGCTGGTGGCGGCGCGGACCGCCGTGATCGCCGTTTTCACGTCGCGAACTTCCCCGATCATGATGATATCGGGCGCCTGCCGCAGCACGTTGCGCAGCAGTTCGGGAAAGTCGAGGCCGAGGCGTTCGTTCACTTGCGATTGCCGCACGCCGGCAATTTCGTATTCGATGGGGTCTTCCAGGGTATTGATCTTTCGCTGGCCACGGGCGAGGCGGCTAAGACATGCGTACAGGGTGGTCGTCTTGCCGCTGCCGGTCGGCCCGGTGACCAGGATGAGCCCGCTGGGACTTTCGATCATCGACGCGAGGCGGTCGAGTTCCCCCTTGCCGAGGCCGACTTCGGACAGGTCGCGTTTGCCGGTCTCGCGATCGAGCAGACGCAGGGTCAGGTCTTCGCCAAAGAGGGTCGGAATGGAATTGACGCGGACATCCACCCGTTTCTCGCCGAGTTTGACAAGGAAGCGGCCGTCGAGCGGCCGCCGCCGTTCGGCGATGTCCATGCCGGCCTGCGCCTTGACCGCCGACAGCCATCGCCGCCCGAGGTCGGCGGGGACGGCCGCGACTTCGCGGATCAAGCCCAACCGCCGCACCGCGGCGACCACGGTTTGCCTTTGACTGAAAAAGAAAAGGTCGCTGGCCCCGTGCGCGACGGCGTCCGCCAGCAGGGCGGCGACGCCCTCATCGGGCTTGAGGGCGGCCAGCTCCGCGGAAGCGGTCTGTGCAAAAAGGCGGACGGACGGCTCGGCTACGAACGGAGCGGCGTCACGGTCGCCGGTTGAGCAGAGGGGAGGGTTGGGCGCGGTGTCTTCCGGCATGGTGAATCGACTTCCATCTCGAACACAAGGTCCAGCCGCAGCAGCCGCAGGAATTTCCAGGCGGTGGCCGGCAGATCGCGGATCATCAGACGTCCGTGTCGCTGGTGGCAGCTTCGCCGCAGCCCGAGCAACCAGCCCACCGCAGTCGAGCCGAATCGGGAAAGCCGGACGCCGTCGAGTATGATAATGCCGCTGCGCGGATCGTCGCCACCGGTGGCGATGGCGGCCAAAGCGGCGTCGGCGGCCGCCACGGTCTGGCGCGTGATTTCCGCCAGGGGCCGTAGGATGACGAGGTCCGGCCCGACCGGATCGACCTCAAGCAGCGTCGTGTCGAATTCGCCGGTCATGCGGGGTTTCACAACGTCGATTTCGCTGGCCGAGTAAACGGAGGCGAACGGGCCGGAATTGTTATCGACCCGCCCGGCGGCCTTTCGCCCGCGAAAACGCAGCCGGGGCCGGGCCGGCCAGACGGCGGCCCGCAAGGGTCCCCGAGCCGCTACGACCGTGCTAGCAGCGAATGCTCCCACGGTGATGCCACGGGTGCGGCTGAGCGTCTCGCAGTGGTTGAGGATGTTGATCTACTCGAAGCATCCGAGGAAGTTGATGACTTAGCGGATGCGCTCATCTCCGAAAAGGCCGTTCCTGCTTCGGAACCGCGCGACGCGTTCCATATCGCCGTTGCCGCGGTCAATGGTGTAGACTACTTGTTGACGTGGAACTGCAAACACATCGCTAATGCGACGCTTCGAGGCCGCATCGAAAGAGTGTGCCGCGACGCTGGCTGCGAGCCTCCAATTATTTGCACACCGGAAGAACTTGTGGGGATTGACGATGAGTCATAACGCAATCGTTGAAGAAATTCGTGAAATCCGCCACCAACTGGCTGCCCGGCTCGATAACCATGTATACCGGATCGGCGCTGAAATCCGCCGTGGCCAGGCCGCACCTGGTCGTCGAGTCGTTCGGCGACCAAAACGGCAGCCAGTGGCGCCAAACACGGTGAACCCATCGATGCACCCGGCCGGAATGGGCGGTCGGGATTCGTCCTGAAAACTACCTCGGTGGTGGGAAAAGCCTCTGTAGCGTTTGAGGATCAAGCTCCGCTCGAGGGGCAAATGCCGGGGATTCGACGTATCGCAGCAGACTGCTGAGCAACTGGCGTCCTTCCGGATAATGCTGCAGGCCAGGCAGATCCATCGCGCAAACCAGGAGTTTGCCGCGGCCGACCTTGGTTTCGAAAATCAGCCCCAGCTTGTGATTGCGATCGAAGTTGTCGATCACTTGAACCGTGGGGCGGTAGGCGTTCGGCGTGTCGTCGAGAATGATCGGCCGCGAGTTCTTGACCAGGCGCCACCATTGCCAGTCGCTGTGAAACTCCGTGGGGAACTCCGCAAGCGCGGGATGGTCCGGATCGCAAAGGATGCCGAGCGTTCCCGGTGGCGGTTCCAGCCCGCGCCGTATCGCAGACTGGGCGAACATGGGCGACCAGAAATCGGTCTGGAACGCGCCCGGCACGCTATGCGGCAGTGGATCCAGCTTCGGCAAAAGCAGGACCGTGCCGCCGCCGGCTAAGTGGTCCTGCGTTTTCGCGGCGCTAAGGCTGCCGGTAACCAGCACGCCCTCCGGCGTGCGGGTGTTGACCTTCGCGGGGTAAACCCAGATGGGATACTCGTTGCGGTACGGCGTTCCCTCGATGGCCAGCGCTATCGTCAATTTCTGCGGCGCCGCCACGTCGGCCAACGGTACGGCGAACATGTCCACCTCGAACACCTGCCCCTGCTCGATCGTCACGCAATCGAACTCACCGGACGCTATCGCCTGGCCGTCGTCATCGGTAACCTTCCAGGCGACGCGCGCGTCGGGCAGGTCCGCCGGCCCGTAATGGGCGACCTGCACACGGCCGATGAACGTCTCGTCCGTCGTCCAGGTGTATTTCTTCATGCGAAGCAGCGGCACGGTCTCGCAGCAGTATTGGCGTCGCCGCTCGGGTTCGATAATCCCCTTCGACTCCATGAATACATTGAGCAGTCCCACCAACGCGGTTCCCTGGCCGGGAAAATCCTGGATGTCGAGCAACTGAAAACCGCCCAGGTTCGGCGTCCGCAAGGCGGCCTCGATATCCTCGCGCTTGCAGATGGCCGAGAGCGCCCCGGATGCCCGCACGAAGTCGTGGGCCTGGTCGATCATGCCGGCTTCTTTCAGCCGCGCGCGCGCGATCTCGTAGTTCCGGGCCCGCGTCACTCCCGTGAACTTCGGGATATCGCGGTAATCGGGATACACCTGGAACTCGGCGATTTCGTGACTGATGAGCGGTACGGGGACCCCGCTGATCGACTCGCGGTAGTCGACCATCGTCGAAGGGGGGCGGCTCTCGATGTGGGGATTGGGGAAGCTATTGTGGGCGAAGGCGGCTCGCAGTGGCATATCTTTCGCAGTCGTGCATGTCACCCAAAAGTCGTCGCCGTCGGCCAGACTGGGGTTCCAGTGCATGTTGTTCGAGCCCTGGGCGTAAAGCCGCCGCGGGTCGATCTGTTGGAAGTGGGCGACCAAATCGAACATGCCCTGGTTGCGCCCCAACTCGTTGCCCAGCGTGTACATGACAAACGACGGATGATTGCCGAACTGCCTCAAGATCAGTTCGCTCTCGCGCTTGCCGTAGTCGTACAGCGAGACCTGGGGGTCGGCGCCTTCCACGTCGAGCCGGTCGATATTATGGATCGCCGCCTGTTCGTCTTCCGGGGCGTTAAAGCCGCTGCGTTTATTCGGCAGTTCCGGCTGAAAATAGAATCCCAACTCGTCGGCGGCTTCGAATGCGGCTTCCGGCGGACACCACGAGTGAAAGCGGACATGATTGATACCCCAGTCCTGAAGGATCGCCAGCACGCGCCGCCAGCCGGCCTTGTCCATCGGAGGATAGCCCGTTAGCGGATAGAAGCAGCAATCGATCCGGCCGCGGAGAAAAACCTGCCTGCCGTTGATCAGGAGTCGGTTGCGCTTCGCGGTGAAGTCCCGCATGCCGAAGCGGACGGACCGCGCATCGCAATACGTCTCGTCGCCGGCCGACGCCGCGAGCTTGACATGAAGGCGGAGCATGGCCGGCTGGAACTCATCCCATAACGGAACACCGTCGCCGGCCGCATAGGCGAACGCGACGACGGTTTCACGTTCGGCGGCCCGAACCGGAATCGACACCGTGTCGAACGTGGCCGGCGCGGCGACGTTGTAACTCTCGCACCCAACCGTGATCTGCCCCGCCACCGCCTCGCCCGTGATGTTGCCGATTTTCGCACGAACGACCGCCTCTTTCTTCGCCGCGTTGGGGTAGACCTGCACATCCTCCAGCCATACCGGATCGGTCGCGCGGAGTTCCATCCTGCCGATGATGCCGTTCCAGTTCGTTTGCGTCCGCTCGTCGACGGCGTGGGACGGGCCGACGGGCGGCAGCTTGCCGTTATCGACCAGCGCCGTGATCGTGTGCTCGCCCGGGGTCATCGCCTCGGTCACATCGAAGACCTGCGGGGCGCTAAGGGTGTCTTCCCATCCGCAAAACGTCTTGTCCACCCAGACCCGCGTGTTTTTGGTTCGCTCCAACAGCAGCGTAATACGCTTGCCCTTCCACGCCTGCGGAATCGCGACCCGTTTTTGATACCAGGCCGGGCCTTTCCAATACCAGACGCGCGAGAGTCGATCGACCGCCTGTTCGTCCTTCTCGATGCCCTTGTGGTTCTCGTCGGTCGTGCCGGGAAGCTGGACCGTGTCGTCAAGCTCCTGGGCAAACCATTCTTCTGCGACACCCTTGTCATCGGGATCCAACGCGAAGCGCCACATGCCCGCCAGCGAAATGGTCGTCGCCGATTCCGCGCCCTGGGCCGCGGCGAAAACCGCAATGGTAGCCAGCGTCGCGGCGAGTGAAGCGACGGGTTTTCGATGGTTCATCGTAATCGTCATTCGGTCCGAGGGTTGCGGTGGTTGGTTTACCGCTGGGTCTGCTTCAGCAGCTCCACCATCCCCTTGCCCAGCGCTTCGCCCACGAGCATGTACGTCTCGGCGTTCTGGTTGTAGTGGTAGCCCTGGTTCTTGGGCGAGACTTCCGCGTCGCGCCAGAAATCGCGGATTTCGACCGTCTTCACATTGCCTTTGAACTCCGGGTACTTGCCCGTCTCGCCACTCACCGCGAGCTGCGCCTCGGCGACCGTCTTGTGCGGGCCAACCATCTCCCATCCGCCGAAGCCGATGGTGGCAATGACAAACGGCGCCTGCGGCACGTCGAACTCTTTGCGCAACGCTTTAATCAAATGCACGAGGTTCTGTTCGTACCGGCTGGCGTACGGCTCGCCACCGTCCTTGTGCCCCTGCCACCAGACGAAACCGGCGATCTCGTAGCCGCGTCCCTTCCACTGCGGGAAGTTGTCGTCGAAGTGGTTCAATACTTCATGCGTCGCGCCGAAGCAATCGTCGTATTGCTTGCCCGCGTACCAGTTGATCGGCTGGGGTTCCGTACCCTTCTCCCAGCGGCCGGGCGAGTCCTTGTACCCGGCGTAGATGTAGCCATCGTGTTCGAATCGCTCGCTGCCCGGCGGGAGGAAATCCCAGCCCAACGAGCGATTGCCCTGCGACGCCTTGATGATCAGCACCGGCTCGTCATGGTAGTCATCGATCACGTGGCCAAAGCCCAATTCCGGGCCGATGTTGTTCGGGCCGGCGCCGCAGCCGACGCTCAGCCACTTGTCCGCGCCAGCGGTGACCACGCCCTTGTACCAGACGTCCTTCCGCGAGACCCAATTGCCATCCTCGTCAATCCAATAGGGAAACTTGCCGTCCTGCTTGACCACCGTCGAGAGCGTACCGGGAATGTCCAAGCGGGCAACCCAGCCCAGGCCGTTCGCCTGGTCGGTGAGATACGTGATCTTGAAGGGAACCTTCTCGCCGGCGGTAAGTTTGATGGGCGTATGCTGCGCTTGCCGGCCGACTTCCTGGCGGTACACCTCTTTGCCGTCCACCTGCATGATGTTGTTTGTCGAGCCGCCGTAGCCGGGCCGGAACTCGTACACGCCGGTCTCCTTCATCTGGATGAAGCCGCGGACCACCTGGACGCCGCCTCCCGGGTACGCCGTCGGCGTGACGCCGCCGAAGCTCTCGAGCTTCTGCGTCTTGATCGGCTTGAGCGCGTCGTAATCCGCGGCGGGGTCATACGATCCTTCGTACACGGAGATGACGGGATCGATAAACTCCGCTCCCCACCGCGAGCCACCGCCCGTCACCTGCCCGATGCCGACCATGTTGGATTGGCCGGCGAGGATGTACACCTTGACGGGCTTTTCGCCGGCGTCCGGCCGGCCGGCGGACGATTCCGCGGCGCCGAGCGGGGCGGCCTGACTGGCGAGCGATACGGCGAGAGCGAGGGCGCCCGCTGCTGAAAGGAAGGTTCTCATGATCGTTGTTCCTTGGGTGGGGAGTGGAACGGGAGGGAAACACCTGCCGCTGGCCGTGCGGCAAACTCGCCGCACTCGAAACATTATACACGAACGAATCACTGCCTTCAGGACAAACACCCCTGTTTTTGACGAATGGCACAAGGCGTGGCCCCGCCATCACGGCGGCAGTTTGCGCAGGTGGAAATGGAATTTCCCCAGTTTTCCCCCGTAATTTCCGGCGGAGATGCGGAGCGTTTCTTCGCCGGCGGCGGCGTGGATGGCGGCTCGCATCGCCGCGGCCACCGCCGCTTCGCTCACACCGTCGATCACGATTTCGTAGCAGCAGTTCGCCGCCGGATGCAGTCGGGTCGCAACCTTGCCGGCCAGGCCCATAAGCGTGGGGCAGAAGGCGTCGGCGGTGGAGGCGACCAGCCCCTGGTAGCGCGAACCGACCTTGCTGCCGCTACGGACGCCCCCGCCGGGGAAGGGCGTGATGACGCCGGGCAGCGGGGCGACCGCGTCGACCGCGCGGCGGAGCGCGGCCAGCCCGCCGGGCTGGTCCGCCGTTTGAATGAGGATATTGCCCCCCGCCACGCCCTTGGCGATGCCCGCGGTTTCTTCCACGAGAAACTCGCCGTCCATCACCGGGATTCGCCAATAGCGGCGGCCGGCGATTACCTTGCTCTTCTGAAATCCGTCGCCAAAAAACCGCAGGCGGCATCCTAAGTCGATGCGGTCGGCCGCGGCGGGCAGTCCGTCGAACACGGCGGTAGTCGGGCAGGTCATCAGGCATTGGCCGGCCCGGCGGCCCACGGCCTTGGCCAGGGCCTCGCCGGAGAATCCAAAGAACAGACACGCCGCGGCGCAGCGGCCATCGGGCGAATCGTCGGTGGTCAGGGGAACCTCGACTCCCGTTTCCGCGTCGCACTCGATGATGGAGGTTCCGTACCCACACGCCTCGCGGGTGGCGGCTGCAAGCCAATGCCCGTCGCAGGCGGTGACGATCAGCCGGCAATACCGCATGCCGAAGGCCTCGGCAAACGTATCTTCGATTTCGGTAGGGCCGATCCGCATGCTGTCATGGGTTTGTCGCCGTCGGATGGTCGTAAAGCCGCTTCTGGTTGCTCGGCGTGGCCAAAGCGATGATAATGGAAACGGAGCGTCAAAGCGAGTATTCCACCGTGGCGGATGTCCGCATGTCCACATCGACCGAGTCACCATTCGACCCGTATCGCAAGTGGCTGGGAATACCCCAAAAAGACCAGCCACCGCACCACTATCGGTTGTTGGGCATCGCCGCCTTCGAGGATGACCTGGACGTCATCGAGAACGCGGCGGAGCGGCAAATGGCCCACGTGCGGCGGTTTCAAACGGGCAAGCACGGCGAGGTCTCTCAGCAGATTCTCAACGAGTTGGCGTCGGCCCGCGGATGCCTGCTCGACCCGGCGCGGAAGAACGCCTACGACGGCGAATTGCGGAAAGGGCTCGAGCAGCCGTCGGAGTCGGCGGGTCGTTCGATAGCGCCGCCCCCGCCGGCGGTGGCGGCCAACGGGGCAGGCCCACCCCCGGCCGCTCCGCCTCGGGACAAACCGGGCGTGGCGGCCCAACCGGCGCCGCCGACGGTTCCGCCCGCGGCGCCGGCGCCCTCCTTCGGCGGCTCGGCGCGCGTCGCGGCGGCCTATCGCGGGCGTCCCCGCAACAAGTCCTCGGTGCTGCCGATCGTGGTGATCGCGGGCATCGGCGGCGTCGCGATGATCGGCCTGTTGGCATTGGCGGCGAGCATGGCCCGCCAGAGGGACGTTGGCGGCGAGCCGTCGCGCGGCGCCTCGAGTGTCGCCAGAGCGTCGGACGGAAAGGGCAAAGCCCCCCAATCCCGTGGCAAAGATCAACCGCGTATTCCGCCGCCGACGACCTCGGGAGGCGGGCCGCAACCGCCCGACCCGATCCCGGGGCTGGGCACGATTCCCGAACCGGTCCCCCTATTGCCGGACGACCCGCGCGAGGGTTGGCGCCGCCCCGACGCGGTCCTGCGGGAAGCGCGGCAGGCCCTCGAGGCCGGCAACGTCGCCGGCGCCAAGGAGCTGCTCACGTCGATTAGCGGTATTCCCCATCCGCTGCTGAAGGGCGAGGTCAATCGCCTGCTGGTGGTCGCCAGCTATATCGATGGCTACCACGACTCGGTCCAAAAGGGGTTTGCGTCGTATCAACCCTACAAGAGAACGGAGCTGGACCCGGAAAGCGAGACCTACGTTTCCGTCACCAAGCACCATGAGATGGACCTTCCCGGCTATGAAGGAACGGTCGTCGGCTTCGATAACAACACGCTGACCATTGAAACGAGCGAGGGAAGCAAGACGTTGGCGCTTGCGGACCTGGACTCGCGGCAGCGGTTTGCGATGGCCGAGCGGCACGCCCGCCGCGATTCGTTCGTCAACGTCCAGATGGCGGCCTACCTTTTGTTCCAGGCGCCGGACGACTTGTTCGAGATGCCGGGCGACAAGGCTGAGCGCCTCGCGCTGGCTCGCCGCTACTACGAAGCGGAAGGGCTCGACAACCCGTATCTCGCACCGGAGTTCGGGCGGCCCGTGGACCGCGGATACCGTCCCGGCGGCGACGGCGATTTTCCGCTTCCACCGCCGGGCGGCGACGATGATGCGACCTCGCCCGAGGCACCGTCGGACCTCGGCGATCTGCTCGATGATCCCCCGATCGACGGCGACGGCGGTGACACCGGCGGCGACGGCCATCGCCGCCAGGCGGTCCCCGACGCCGAAGAATTGCGGGCCGCGCGGGCCCGGTTCAACGACGTGTACCGAAGCGGTGTCGTGAACGCGCGGACGCCGGAAACCAAGCGGGCCCTGCTGGGGCAACTGGCTGCCCGGTTGGGCGGAGAAAAGGACCCGGCGTTCAAGTACGTCATACTGGAGCGGGCCCTTGCTCTGGCGACGGAGATCCCCAGCCCCAAGGCGGTTGGGCTGGTGATCGACGAGATGGACCGGACGTATCAGGTGGACGGCCTGTCGGAGAAGGCGAGTTCGCTTAGCCGCTGTGTCGCCGCCGCCGGCACGATTGAGCACGGGGAGGAGATATTTGCGGCGTCCCGCGACCTTTATCGCCAGGCGGTGGAGATGGAGCGCTACGACGTGGCCGCCACCTTGGCGCGGGTCGCGGCGCGGGCGGCCGGCCGCGCCAATCAACCGGTGGCGCGGCGCAACGCAGAGCAGGAAGAGCGGCGGTTGGACCAGGTCGTTCAGTGCCAGCGGGACGCCAAGGTGGCGGCGACCCGACTAACGGAGAACCCCGATGACGCCGCCGCCCATTACAAGATCGGCCATTATCTCGCGTTGATGCTCGAGCAATGGGATCGCGGACTGCCGCACCTGGCCCGCGGCGATAACCACGAAGTGAAGGAATTGGCGCTCGCCGACCTGCAAACGAAGGAAGAAAAAGACGGTGAGCGGCTTCTGGATGTTGGCGCCCGCTGGCTGACGCTTGCCCGGCGGTGGGGCGGGGCCGAGTCGGCGTCCGCCGCCCGCCGCGCCATCGACGTGCTGCAAGCCGCCCAACAGGCCGGCGCCGACCGCAACGACGTGGAGGTCCCCATCCGCGAGGCGAAAGGCCTGCTCGAGCGACTGCCCGCCCCCCTGTCCAGCTCGTCCGACTGGATGTCGGAAGAAAACGGCTGACGCGGGTCATCGCGGCGCTTCGATGACGCGCAACAAAAAGCCGCGTTGGGCAAGCCCAACGCGGCTTCTTTTGAAAAACCTCCAGCCTGGGAAGCGACGACGCGGAGTCGCTGCGAGACTCGCGAGGGTCGGGCGTGCCAGGCACTTGCCACTGATTGACCCCGGCGAACGCTATGGGTGATCCTCCGTCGGTTCGTGGCTGGAGGGGGTTTCCCGGTTGGAAGTGGCCCCTCGGTAAAACCGAACGGCCAACCAATCCTTCACTCAATGATACCCTGCGGAGCAGGCAGGGACACGGATGCAAAATTACAAATCGGCGAAAACGGGCCGCGGGCTTGCGGAGAAGATGAAAAAACCTACGAAACGATTTCGTGGCTTTTTCCATCGATGGCGTAACGATGCGGAGCCCGAAGCAATGCCACGAGCGAATTCGAGCGGTCGAAAATCGAGGCGAACATGTCGAGGATGTCTCGTCCGAGAACACACATGTCCAACGATTCGAGTTCCGTGAATGCCGAGTACTCACCGCGGAATGTCGCGAACCCGCCGCCTTTCCGCGGCATGCGCAATGCCGTCATGATCGTCACGGAGTCGGTCGCACCACCGACGCCGGACAATCCGCGGCCACTTGGGTTGCCTTCCAGGCACAACGCATTCAGTGTCGACGCATTAAATACGGTGCAGTCGGCTCCCGTATCGACGAGGAACCGCGACGGTTCCCACATTCTGTCTGCAGAAAGGACTTCCGCGCGAACAACCGGCCCTATCCCGCCGTCATCGCATTCATGCCACTCGAGCCCAACGAAGCTTGTCGGCTTCGCTGAATTCCTCAGATTCTTCCAGCATGATGCAAGGAGTTCGACGGATCATGGCGGCGCCTGGCTTTTGTTTGCTTTCTTCCCAAGTCCGGGTTGTCCCGGTGATCGTCCTCGTCTCATCCATCTGATCATCATTTTGCCAAACGAAAAGCTCAAGTAGTGGCTCAAGGGCATTCCGCCGGTCGAATTCTTTGTCGAACCTTCGCGCCCGCTTCGCTTCCCTCTAGAATGCCTGTTTTACCAATCGCCGATGTTTCATGGAGAAACAACTTTGCTACGCACGCATACTTGCGGTGAACTTCGGCTCGATCACGTGGATCAGACCGTTACCCTGTGCGGGTGGATCGAGAATTACCGCGACCACGGCGGCGGGCTGTTCGTCGATTTGCGGGACCGGTACGGGATCACGCAAGTCGTGTTCAACCCGCCGCAAACGCCGCCGGAGTTTATCGAGCAGTCGAAAACGCTTCGCAACGAATGGGTGATTCAGGCCGCCGGCGTGGTCCGTCCGCGACCGGAGGGACAAGCCAATCCCAAGCACGCCAGCGGGCAAATCGAGGTGCGGGCCACGCAGTTTACGCTGCTCAACAAGAGCGAGGTCCCCCCGTTCTTCCCCAGCCAGCCGGACCTGCCCGGCGAGGAACTGCGGCTGAAGCACCGTTATCTCGACCTGCGGCGGAAGAAGCTGCAAGAGACGCTCCTGCTCCGCAGCCGAATCATCAAAACGATGCGGGACTACTGCGACGATCACGGGTTTATCGACGTGGAGACGCCGATCCTCGGCCGCAGCACCCCAGAAGGGGCCCGCGATTACCTCGTTCCCAGCCGCGTGCATCCGGGCAAGTTTTACGCCCTGCCGCAGTCGCCGCAGCTTTATAAACAGCTCATGATGATTGCCGGGTACGACCGCTACGTGCAGGTGGCCCGGTGCTTTCGGGATGAAGACCTGCGGGCCGACCGGCAGCCGGAGTTCACGCAGCTCGACCTGGAAATGAGTTTTGTCGAGGCCGACGACGTGATGGGCCTGGTCGACGGGCTGGTGGCCCGCGTGGCGAAGGAGACGCTGGGTCTTGACGTGCCGCTGCCGCTGCCGCGGATGACCTACGACGAGGCGATGCGGCGCTTCGGCCACGACGCCCCGGACCTGCGGTTTGGCCTGGAGCTGGTCGATTGCACGGACCTGGCGGCGCAGGCGGAGTTCCGCGTCTTCCGGGCAGTGGCGGAAGGCGGCGGCAAGGTGCGGGCAATCAACGCCAAGGGCGCCGCGGAGCAATACTCGCGTCGGCTGATCGACGAACTCACGGAGTACGTGAAGCACGACTTCGGCGCCAAGGGGCTGGCGTGGTTCAAGGTGGAAGAGGGGGGCCAGTTGGCCTCGACCATCGCCAAGAACTTTGAACCGGCTCTGCTGACACGAATCGGCGAGCGAATGGGGGCGGAGCCGGGGGACCTGCTGCTCTTCGTCGCCGACTCGTGGGAGGTAACGTGCAAAGCCCTCTCCGGCGTGCGAAAGCGGATCGCGTCGGAAATGAAATTGTACGACCCGCGCGCGATGCATTGTTCCTGGGTCACCGATTTTCCCATGTTCGATTTCGATGAAGACGAGCAGCGGTGGGTCGCGATGCACCATCCCTTCACGGCGCCGCATCCGGAAGATTTGAAGCGGCTGGAGAGCGACCCGGGCGGCTGCCGGGCCGTGGCCTACGACCTGGTGATCAACGGCAGCGAAGCGGCCGGCGGGACGATCCGGATTCACGACGGGGCGACGCAGCAACGGGTCTTCAGCCTGCTGGGCATTGCCCCGGAGCAAGCGCGGGAGCGGTTCGGCTTTCTGCTCGACGCCCTGAAGTACGGGGCGCCGCCGCACGGTGGGATCGCCCTGGGTATCGACCGCTGGGTGATGCTCTTCGGCGGGCTGGACAACATCCGCGACTGCATCGCCTTTCCCAAGACGCAAAAGGCGAGCGACCTGATGACCGACGCCCCGGGCGAGGTGGAGACGAAACAGCTCGATGAACTGATGATTCGGACGCTCAAGCCGCGGGCGTAGAAACCGCCCGCCGTCGCCGTTCCGGGCAAAACGATTGAATCCGCCGTGGACGCGAACTATTCTGGAAAGTAGTGCCCGCGCGCGTGACCCGACAACCATTCTTTCCATGCACAGCGTTATGATCCACCTGGTCGACGGTTTCGTTTTTTTGGCTCAGGCCGCAGATACGGCGGCGGCCGCGTCCAACCCCGGCGGCGCCGACGCGTGGTCGCGGTGGACCTCGATGCCCTTCTGGCTGCTGGTGGTCATGGGGCTATGCGTGCTGGCCGTCCCGATCGCGGCCGTGTGGGACGCGTTCATTACGCCGGTTCTGGAAGAGAAGCGACGACGCCGGGAAGAAGAGGAGAAGGCCGCCGAAGAAGCGGCCGCCGCCGAAAGTGAAGAATCGGCCGAGGGACCTTCGGAGGAGGCGGCCGAGGAAACGCCCGACGAAGCCGGGGAAGAAGCCGCCGCCGAGGAAGGCCCCGGCGAACCCGACGACGCGGACGAACTCGGCGAAGCGCCGGAACCGGACGAGGCGGAATCGTTTAACTTCGCCTTCGAAGAAGTGGACAAGAAAAAGAAGGGGGGCTGAGAACGGCAACCACACCCCGCCGTTCGCTCTGTCGCCCCTCCTGCGGCGAATCCAAAGTCCGCCGGTTTGCTTCGTTGGCGCAACTTGCAAGGAACGGATCGCTCGACTATACAACAAACTTTGCCGGAGAATGCCCCCGAGGACTTCGCGGAACCATGGATCGACTTGAATCGGACGACGACGGAATTGTCGAAATCGGGTTTGTGGGTGACCTCACCGATCACGAGGCGGACCTGACCGAGAAACTGCTGAGTGTCCCGCCGGGCGGTGAATGTATCCTTTACATTGACTCCCCCGGAGGCAGCCCGTACTGCGCGATCTCGTTGATGTCGCTCATCCGCCTCCGCGGGCTGCGGGCGACCGGCGTGGTGACGGGCGAATGCTCGTCGGCCGCCCTCTGGCCGCTGGCGGCGTGCGTGCGCCGGTACGTTACGCCTTTTAGCGTGCTGCTGTTCCATCAGATGAAATGGCAAAGCGAGGAGCACGTCGGCCTCTCGGAGGCCGCGGAATGGGCCCGGCACTTCGCCGAACTCGAACAAGAGATGGACAAGCTGCTGGCCGACATGTTCGACATCGACCGTAAGACGCTGCAAGGCTGGATCGAGCCGGGCCGCTATGTCACCGGCAAAGAATTCGCCGAGGCTGGCCTGGCGGAGATGGTCTCGCTACGGCAAATCCGGTTCGCTCCCCTCCGCGAGAGGCAGCGGGACGCGGTCAGTCGCAACAGCCCGGTAGACGAGCCGATCGTGGTGGAAGCGTAGTGCTCGGCAACGCGGTAGCGGAGCAGCCGGCGTCCGGGCGCGTCTCACTGCCATTTACGCAGCGGCTTATCTCGTCTAGTCTGTAATGATTGTGCGTATTTCTTCCCGGAGTGGGGCGGAATCGCCCTGCTCTGTGCTTGTGTCGCCGGCCGCCCTTCCCCCCGCCGGCGCCGCTCACCCGCCCGGACTTCATGAAGCTGCCATTCTTCGCACGCCACGGTCTGCTGGTGCTGATGCTGGTGTTCTTCTCGGCGCCCTTTGCGCTGCGCGGAGCCCGGATGGCGCTGCAAAACGTGAAGAATGACATCAAGGACTGGCTGCCCAGCGATTTTACCGAAACCACCGAACTGGACTGGTTTCGAGAGAATTTCCTGGGCGAGCAGTTTATCGTGATCAGTTGGGATGGGGCGACCATTGATGATCCCGAGCATCGCCTGGCCCGCCTCGAAAAGCTGCTCGTGCCCGACAGCTACCCCCCCAATGTGGAAATCGGCAACCGGTTCGGCCTGTATGTTCCGCAAGACGACTACGACCATTGGGGTGGAAAAAACGAGAAGTGGCTGGGGGGGCAAATCGAGGGGGAGCTGCCCAAATGGTATTACATTTTGCCCGATGGCAAAATCTATCGTTGGGACGGCCAGGCGACCGTCCTCGGCGCCGCCCGTCGAGCCTGGGAAAAATCCCGAGGCTCGTTCGTTCTGGAGGGCGTGTTGGTCGCCCAGGCGGACCCGGCGGATTACGAAGCCCCCACACGACTGGAAGCGCCACTCTTCAAAACGGTCACCTCGGGACCGGAAGTCCTCAAGCGAATGACCCGAGAGGACGGCCCGCTGCGGCAAGGCGGCGACCGGGACATGACGGATCAGCGGGCACGGGAGATCGCGCTGCAACGTTTGAAGGGAACATTGTTCGGTCCCGAGGGGAAGCAAACGGTGTTGGTGGTCACCCTGACGGACGTGGCCAAGGCCGACTTGAACCGGGTGCTCGGCCGGGGCATGTTGGGCAAGCCGCGGGGCCGGCTCCTGGAACTGGCCGAGCAGGTCGGCGTCAACGCTCCCGCGCCGCCGCCGATGTTCGCTCTGCCCTCGCTGGGTTTGGGATCGATCCCCGAGACGCCCTCGCCGCGGCTGCGGCTGGGCGGTCCGCCGGTTGATAACGTGGCGATCGACGAAGCCGGCAACATCACCCTGGTGCGGCTTGTCGGGCTGTGCTTTCTGGTGGGCGTGGGGCTGTCGCTGGTTTGCTTCCGCAGTTGGAAGATCACCATCATGCTGTTCTTCGTGGGCGGCGTAAGCGCGATCGCCAGTCTCGGCTTCGTCTATTACTTCGGCTATTCGGTGGACGCCGTGCTCCTTTCGATGCCCGCGGTGGTGTACGTGCTGGGGCTTTCCGGGGCGGTGCACATTGTGAATTACTACCGAGACGCCGGCATGGAAGACGGCCTGATGGGGGCGCCGGAGAAGGCGGTTTCGCACGGCTTCAAACCGTGCGCCTTGGCGGCCGTCACCACGGCCATCGGGCTGGGCTCCCTGTGCATCAGCCACCTCAAGCCCATTTGGAAGTTCGGGTTCTTTTCGGCGATAGGCGTGATGGCGACGCTCATCCTGATGTTCTCCTACCTGCCGGCCGCCCTGCAAACGTGGCCGCCCTACAAAGAGGACCAACTGCGAGATCGCCGCCGCCGGGATGAGCGGAAGGAGGCCGGCTGGCCCGACCGACTGGCCGATGGCTTCGCTTCGTTCATCTGCCGCCACAATCTCAAGGTGTCTTTAGCATGCGCGTTTGCCATGATCGTGACGGGCGCGGGCCTGTGGCGGTTGAACACGTCGGTGCAACTGCTGGCCTTGTTCGATTCCCACGAGAACATCATCCAGGATTACACCTGGCTCGAACAGAACCTCGGCAAGCTGGTGCCGATGGAATTGGTGGTCCGGTTCGAGCCGGACAAGATCAAGCCGGGCGAAGTTCCCCAACTCGCCGCCGCGAGTGCCGAGGGTGTCGCCGCCCATGAGGGCGATGCGGACGATCCGGTCGCCGAGCTTCAGCGGGGCCTGTACCAATACAACTTCCTCCAACGAATGGAGACCGCCCAGCGGGTCCATCAGGTGGTCGAACGGCAATTCGGCGACGAGGCCTCCGGCGTGGTCGGCAAGGCCATGTCGGCCGCCACGTTCGTCCCGGAGCTTCCCGGCCCCGCCGCCGGCCTGTTCGACGCCACGGCCCGGGCCCGCAACGGCTACAACAGCAAGCTGGCCGACCATTTTCACGAGTTTGTCGAGACCGATTACATCCGCATCGATCCGAAGGATCAGGCGGAACTGTGGCGAATCAGCTTGCGGCTTGGCGCCCTCGGCGACGTCGATTACGGGGCGTTCGTGGACGACTTGAAGGCGGCCGTCGAGCCCGTGATGCTGGCGTACCGGGACCGGGACGCCATGCTCCACCGCATCTCCGAGAGCCGCGGAGGGATGGGCTTTCGCGGAGCTAGTGTGGTGTTGCTGGGCTATCCTGCGGATGCCGAGGAGCGGCTGGCCGGGCCGCCGGAAGTTGCGGCCACCGGCGTGGCCACGCACGTTTCCCCTGAAGACCAAACGCTGTATTACGCCACCACGCTCCGCGAACTGCTGATCAACGCAGGCGTGAAACTCTACGTGCAAGAAGCGGGCGGCGAGATCGACGCGGCTTTGGCCGATCGCGTCGCCGCCGCGGACGTGGTCGGCCAAATCCGCCCCGAGCTCGCTCCCGACGCGGCGAGGCTTGCGGATGCGGCGTCCGAGCGGCGCATCGATCTTTCGAACCATCACGTGGCCGCGGATTCCGCCAGCGCGACGGCGGTCGCCTCGCCCACCGACGCCTGGACCGGCCCGCCGATCGCCACCGTCTACACCGGCGTGGTGCCGGTCGTTTACAAGGCCCAGCGAACATTGCTGGACAGCCTCGTGCAAAGCATCTGCTGGGCCTTCGTGATGATCGCCTTCGTGATGATGCTGCTTTTGCGGAACCCGTTCGCCGGGCTGACGGCGATGCTGCCCAACATGTTCCCCGTCATCATCATTTTCGGCCTGATGGGCTGGTCCGAGATTGCGATCGACATTGGTTCGATGATGACGGCCAGCGTGGCGATGGGCGTGGCGGTGGACGACACCATCCACTTCCTCACCTGGTTCCGCTGGGGCCTGAACGACGGCCTGCACCGCCGCGACGCCATTCGGCTGGCGTTCCGCAAAGTCTCGCGGGCGATGACCCAAACCACGGCCATCGGCGGGTTGGGGTTGGCCGTGTTCGCGCTCTCCAGCTTTACACCGACGCAGCGGTTCGGCTACTTGATGCTCTCGCTGTTGGCGGCGGCGCTGGTGGGCGACCTGATCTTCTTACCGGCCCTGCTGGCCGGGCCGCTGGGCCGTGTCTTTAGGCCCGGAAAAAAGGACGGCAAGCGATCGGGCGGGGCAGATACCCCTGAGAAAACCGAGGTCGAAGCCGCCACGGGCGCGGACGCAACTCAGCCGCCCATCGCGGCCGCGGACACGGCCGCGACGCCGGAAGGCGAGAAGTCTTCCGGCGAGCGCCAAACGCCCCGCCGCCCGCACGGCGCTTTTGTCGGCGAGTCGCAGGAAAGGTCAATTCGCGCCGGATGACGCGACATGCGACGCAGCCCTATTCCACAGGTTCCGACCGCGGTCGCCCGACCTCGGCTTGCGATGCCGGTTTCCCGTCCTCGGCGGTCGTGTCGGAAGCGTCCTTCGAGCGAAGCGTGGCTTCCCGGCCCTTCGCACTGCCTAGGGCGCCGCGGCGGGTTTGGGTCACGTCGTTGTCATACAGGCGGATGCATTCGGGCGTTTCACCCGGAACGGCAAAGCGGTTGGTTCCCTGACGGCCGATGGCAAGGAAGCGTTCTCCGCCCGTCGCCCGGCAATCGTGGATCGCGCCGTCGGCGCAGTCGGCAAGCTGGACGGCGGGCCGTTCGCTATCCGGCAACCCCGGGCGGGCCTTGATGCGGCTGAGTTCGAAGTCCTCGCACCGCTGCAGGTGGAGGGCGTGGGCCCACTTGGGTTCCGTCTTGTCCCTTGTCCAGTCGATCTCGAGGCCGTCGATCGTCAAACCGTCGACATCCCGAATCAAAAGGGCGTCGGTGGCGCGCTTATCGGGTTGGGATTCGGGACGCATTTTCAGACGGATGTTGGCCAGGCGAATGTTCTTTAGCGGGCGGCGGGACAAGTCGTCGCCGGCGCGTCCCTCGGTCGGAGTTTCCGTGATTGCGCTGCGGGTTTCCTGGCGGTCGCCGTCGCTTCCCGCTTTGACGGCGTCGCTCATGCCGCGGACATCGCCGGCATGGTAGCCGACGATCTCGCTCGTTCCTTCGCAGTCGGCGAGGATGTTTTCGAAGACGAGGTTTTCGATGCGGCCGAGCCGTGAATCGGGGCGCCGTTTAAGCAGGGCGACGTAGATCGCGTCGCCGTCGCCCCACCAGTGATAGTGTTTTCGCCGGCCTTCGAAGGTAATGTCGCTGAAAATCACGTCGCTGGCGGTTCCGCCGTCGCGCATCACCACGCTCATGCCGCGGTTGCTGTTGCGGATCACGCAGTCGTTGAACAGCACGTGGCGGATGTCGGCGTGGCTCTCCGTGCCGATCTTCAGCCCGGTGGAAGAACTGACCAGTTTGCAGTTGCTCACCACCACGTTTTCACACGTTTCGGCGCGGCCTTCGACCAGCGTCGATTTGAGGCAGATCGCATCGTCGGCCGTTTCGACAATGCAGTCGGAAATGACGACGTCTTTGCTGCCGTCGATATCGATGCCGTCGCAGTTGGCGGCCTTTACGAGATCGGAATAAATCTGCACGCCGCGGATGAAGACCGTATCGCACCACTGCACGTGAAGCGACCACACGGGCGAATGGCGGAGCGTCACGTCGGTGACGGCCACGTTTTCGCAGTCCACGAGGAACACCAGAAACACGTGCGGATCGCACTTGAAATGCCGCCGCATGTCCACGCCGGCCGCCCGGGCGATCTCGATTTCTTCCTGAATAAACGAGTCCTCAAACGGCGGGACGATCAACTCGTACGTCGCCTGCCCGTCGATCGTCCCCGGCCCGCAAATGCGGATATTCTTGGCGCCGTTGGCATAGACGAGCACCTCGTACGTTCGCGTGCCGAGTTCCTGGGTTTTGATGGGCGTATAGTCGGCCGGGTTCTGACTGGCGAAGAGCGTGGCGCCGGCTTCGAGGTAGACGGTAACGTTATCCTTCAGTTCAAGGGTAGCGGTGGTGTAATCGCCGGGGGGAAAATAGACGGTTCCCCCGCCGGCCTCGTGAACCGCATCGATCGCCCGTTGAACGGCCTTCGTGGCGAGGTCTTCTTTCTTGCCCGTCGCGCCGGCGTCGTGGATGTTGACACGCCCTTCGCGTGCGGCGGCGGCAATCGTTCGACGCTGTATCCATTCTTCCCGGGCTCGAACGAGTTGCTCATTACGGGCAGGAAGTTCGAGACGCCGGGGCCCCGGTGGAACGGTCGAATGATCCTCCGGCACGGTCCAGTTTCCCAGCGCCACCGTCACATGGTCGCCGTCCTTGCCGATCTCGCTCTCCCGCGGCGGCATGCAACCGGCCGCGAGAAACGCGGCGGTTGACAGGGCCAAGATTGCTGCAAGTCGTTTCATCACGGCTGGGCCTCCCATTTTGTTCCTGCGTTATAGGGGTCGGGAACCGTCGGCGGCGACGACTCCAGGCCACCGCGCCGTTTTTCTCGCCGACGGTTCCCGACCCCGTGCATGCGTCATCTTGACGAAACCGGGCTGCATCTGATTGAATCATTCTCAACGATAATGGTCAAAACCCTCCAAAATCAAGCGCCGGCCGACGTGGGGCTCGTCCGGGAGGCCGAGCCGCCGGGAGAACGTGAACGAATTGTCCGAACCATCCGCTTCCTCTTCCAATGAACCGGCGCCCGCCGGCGACCCGTCGTCGACTCCCGAACCGGCGCCGGCCTCCTTCGACGGCCTGGGGCTTTCCCCAGCCATGCTCGAGACCCTGAACAAGGTCGGCTACACGGCGCCGACCCCCGTGCAGGCCGGGCTCATGCCGCAGGCCCTGACCGGTCGCGACCTGCTCGGCCAGGCCCAAACGGGCACCGGCAAGACGGCGGCGTTTTGCATTCCGATCATCGAGCGGATCGAACATCCGGCGAAGAGCGGCCGGCCGCTGGCCATCATCCTCGTGCCGACCCGCGAACTGGCGGTGCAGGTGCGGGATGAAGCCGAAAAACTCTCCCGCGGCCACCATTGCCGCTGTACCGCCATCTACGGCGGCAAACCAATCCGCCCGCAGGTCGAACGGCTCAAGCGCGGGGCCGAGGTCGTCGTCGGCACGCCGGGCCGGGTGCTCGACCACCTCGGCCGCGGCACGCTTTCGCTCGAAGACGTCTTTTGCGTGGTGCTCGATGAAGCGGACCGGATGCTCGACATCGGGTTTCTGCCAGATATCGAACGAATCCTTCGCAAGGCCCCGCGCGACCGGCAAACGCTGCTTTTGACCGCGACCGCCCCGCCCGCCATCGAGCGGCTTGCCAAACGCTTCATGCGGGAGTTCGAACGGCTCGACTACTCACCCAAGCACATCGCCGTCGAGACCATCGAGCAGTTCTATTTTACGGTCGAGCGGAACCGAAAATCCGACCTGCTGGTCCGGTTGATCAAGCGGGACCAGCCGCGGCAGGCCATCGTTTTTTGCCGGACGAAACGGGGCGCCGAACGGCTCTATCAAAGCCTGAGCAAGAAGAGCAAGAAGGTCGGCGTCATCCACGGCGACCTGCGGCAATCGGCGCGTGACAGCGTGATGAAGGCATTCCGCACCATGCGGATTCGCGTGCTGGTGGCGACCGACGTGGTGGGCCGCGGCATCGATGTCACGTCCATTTCCCACATCATCAACTACGACATCCCCGCGTTTTCCGACGACTACGTTCACCGCGTGGGCCGCACCGGGCGGATGGGCCGCGAAGGCGTCGCCTACACGTTCGTCACGTCGGAAGAAGGCCGGGAGTTGACGCGGATCGAAATGCGGATCGACAAACAGCTCATCCGGGACGAGATGGAGGGGTTCAGCACGGTGGCGGCTTCGCCCGTCAAGACGCCGGAGAGCCTCGACACGCCGCCGGACGTATCGTGGGAACCCGAGCCGGAAATCGGCCTGGCGAATCCCACGCAGCCGAAAGGCCCACCGCCGGAGCAAAAGAAGAAGAAATACCGGCGAGCGCTTTGATCGCCCCGACCCGTGGACGGGGGAGGGGCGGTCGTATGGCGTTCCGAGATTCTGCTACGGAACAACGCGATGCGGCGGATTGCTGACTCGCGCTTCCTGACCAATGGTCAGGGCTATGTTCGTGGTCAGGGCTAGGTTCGGCATCCTTCCAGTGAGATTCTTCCCCGGCGGTATTGCAGCGGGCGACCGACGTCCTTCGCGATCAGCAGCGGGCCGTCGAGATCGACGTAATCGACCAGCGGCGCCAGGGAGGCGGCGGCCGCGCAGCCGACGCTCGATTCGGTCATGCATCCGATCATGAGTTTCAGTCCGCGGCGACGCGCCTCGGCCATCATGCGCCGCGCCGGCGTGAGCCCGCCGCACTTGACGAGCTTGATGTTCACGCCATGAAAGAGACCGACGCAACCGGCGACATCGTGTTCGCCCACGCAGCTTTCGTCGGCGAAAAGCGGCAGCGGCGATTCTTCGAAGAGCGTTCGCTGATCGTCGCGACGGCGGGGCGGCAACGGCTGTTCGATCAGTTCGACGTTGAGGGACCATAGCTCCGGCAAGAGGCGGCGGGCCGTTTGAAGTGTCCAGCCACCATTGGCGTCCACGCGGAAGCGGGCGGCGGTCACCTCGCGAATTGCCCGCAGCCCCTCCAGGTCCCGCGGCCCGCCGACCTTCACCTTCAGCGCCGGCCAATCGGCGTATTCCGCGGCCTTGCGGCGCATCATCTCGGGCGTGTCGATGCCGATGGTGTAATCCGACGGCGGAGCGGCCGCGAGATGCAGGCCAAAGAGATCGAGCAGCGGCCGCCGCATTCGCTTCGCATACAAGTCCCATGCGGCGGTGTCCACGGCGCAGCGGGCAAAGGAGGATACGCCGAACTTGACGAGTTGTTCATAGAGATCGTGAGGGCAAGACCAATGGTCGGCTACGCCGCGCGCGGCGACCTGATGCAGTTCGCTGAGAATGGATTGGGCCGTCACGCCGTAATAAGAGCTTGGACACGCCTCGCCGACGCCCGCACATTCCCCGTCGTCAAGCGTGGCGATGACCGTCGGCTGAACCCGCGTGACGCCCCGCGAAATCCTGAAGGGATAACGCAACGGTAACTCGACGATGCGGGCGCTCAGCTCCAACGAATCACTCCCGCTATCGCCGGGCGAAAACCTCGTCCACGTGGGCGGCAAATCCGTCGAGCAGAACCGACACCGCGGTCTCGCCCGTGCGGTATCGACCAGCCTCTTGATACCGAGCGCCGGATTGTTCCAGTGTCAGCACCGCGATGCTCTGGTCCCGCGGATCGACGATCCAATACTCGCGAATGCCGCAGGCGGCGTATTCCTCGCGCTTGAGCACAAGATCCCGCTGGGGATCGTCGGGGCTGACAATTTCCACCGCCATGTCGGCGCCCTCCCAAAACTGCTCGCCCCGCTTGTGCGCATTCTCGTGCAGCATGACCACGAGGTCCGGCTCGCGGAATGTCTTCTCGCTGGTGCGAACCTTCATTCCGGCGGTGAGAACGATGCCGATGCCTTGCTCGTTCAAGTATTGATTGAGCAGGATGTGAAGTGTGCTGAGAATGATCTGATGAAACTGTGTTGGCATGGCGAGAAACTCCACGCGGCCGTGGTCGAACTCGATCAAACGGTTGCCGGGGATGGCGAGGTAGTCCTCGACCGTCCACTCCCCCTGGTAGGGATAGAGTTCGGCAATCTGCCATACGGGCTCGAAGGCGCTGGCGGAAGCGGTGGACGGGGGCGCCGCGGACATGATGTGCGATCGTTCCGAGGGAGTTGAGGTTTCGATCTGCCATCCGCCATTATACGCTACCCTCGACGGTCGGGGGCGAGGGAGACCGGCACATCTCTTGAGCGGCGTCTTGAACGTCGCGCAACGGTCGTGGCCGAAAGATGAGCCGGTTCCCGCCAAGATAATGCTCGTGACTGCCCCCGCGGGCCAATTCCCACGTCCTCGGATTTCGCCTAAAATCCCTTGCTTTGACCCGTCACCTCTGTAGGCCGCTCGCCATGCGCTCGCTGATCCGCACCCGCTTGTCTGTGATGATGTTCCTGGAGTACTTCGTGTGGAGCGCGTGGGGCGTGTCGATCGGCACGTACATGGCCAAGTCGCTCACGCTCGATTCCGCCATCCAGGGCTGGGTGTTCTCGACCACGGCGATCGGCGCGATGGTGGCGCCGCTGTTTGTGGGATTTCTCGCGGATCGGTTCTTTTCCACGGAACGGGTGCTGGCGGTGTTGCACATTCTCGGTGGCGCGGCGCTTTGTGTCGCGGGCACATGCACGAAAGAGCAGGGGTCGCTGTTTCTGGCCATCATGGTTTTCAATGGCCTGTGCTACATGCCCACGCTGGCGCTGACGAACGCGTTGGCGTTCCGCAACATCGCCGATTCCGCGAAGGATTTTCCGATCATCCGCGTGTTCGGCACTATCGGCTGGATTGTCGCGGCCGTGATCGTTGGCGTGTCGCTGGGGGAAAAACTGCCGTATTTCTTCTACTTGGGCGGCGGAGTCGGGATCTTGCTGGGGCTGTATTGCCTCACGCTGCCGCATACTCCGCCGAAACCGGCCGAGGCGGGCAACCAGGACGTATTCGGGCTCAAGGCGCTGGCTTTGCTCAAAGAGCCATCCTTCGCCATCTTCATCGTGTGTGCGTTTCTCGTCTGTTTCACCCTTAGCGCCTACTGGGTTGGGGCCAATCTCTTTCTCACCGAGATCGCGGCCCCCGCGCCCACGGCCCTGCAATCGCTCGGGCAGTTCTCCGAAATCTTTTTCATGGCGGCCCTGCCTTTCTTCATCCGTTCGCTCGGGTTCAAGCGGGTGTTACTGGTCGGCATCCTCTCGTGGGTGGCGCGTTACCTGTTGTTCGCCAGTTTGAACTTCCCGCTGATCATCGTCGGCCTGCTGTTGCATGGTGTGGCGTACGACTTCTTTTTCGTCGCGGCGTACATTTACGTAGACAAGCGGGCGCCGAAGGATCTGCGGGCGAGCGCGCAAAGCTTCATCACTTTCGTGATGCTGGGGCTGGGCATGTTTTTCGGCATGCAGGCGGCGACAATGGTCCGCGACGCGGCCCCCTTCAGAGCCAGGATCGTGGCGATGCCGGCCAACACGGCCGACACGAGTGAACCTGTCGATGCGGCGCCGCTGCCGACCTGGAGCGATCCGAAGGCGGAGGACAGCGTTTTTCGTTTTCTTGACCTTACGGGAACGATCAAGAGCCTCGCCGCCAGCCCTGACGAACAGGGGACCGAAAAGCCAGCCGATCTCGGTTCCACCGTCGACGCGGACAGCGATGGCGTGATCACTGTTGCGGAGTTGGCTGCGATTCCCGATGACGGCGTGACGATTGGCGGCCACGTCTATTCCCGCAAGGACCTGACGGCCGTCTTTGAAAAGATCGCCGAGGATGCGGCAGGTGAAAAGCTGGAAACGGTCGAAGTCCCCCGCCGCCAGTACCTCGCCGCCCAGGCCCGCAACTGGCCGATGGTTTGGATGTTGCCCTCCGGCCTGGCGGTCGTCACGGGTATCCTGTTCGTTTTTGGATTTAGGGACGGGCGGGTGGAAGAAACGGCGGACCAAGACGCAACGGGGGTGGATGCGAGCTAAGCGGCCGCGGTTGTTCCGTTTCTTTCCGCGGGATACGATGGACTGCGTGGCGCGGGCGCGGCGGGCTGCGTCTCCCCCGGTCGCGTTTCCCCCCCGGTCGGAAGGTTCTGCCGTTGCCGTAATCCACGACGCCGTTTATCGTTAGGACCGCTTGATGAGTGCGCCAGATTGCGCCATGACGCTTGACGCCGCCCGCGAACTGCTGCAGGAGGAGGGGCTTCGCTGCACGGCCAGCCGGTTGGCGGTGCTGCGGCGGCTGGGCGACTCGGGCCGGCCGGTCAGCCATAACGAGGTGGCGGACGAACTGGAAGGCGAAGGCTTCGACCGCTCGACCATCTACCGCTGCCTGATGGATCTCTCGGACGCGGGAATCGCCATCCGCATGGACCTGGGCGACCATACCTGGCGGTTCGGCCTGTTGCGCAATCACGAGAGCGGCGCGCACCAGCACCCGCATTTCCTGTGCGTCGATTGCGGGCAGGCGGTGTGTCTGCCGGGCGTGGAGGTCCGCGTCGTCGGACCCAAAGATGGCGGCCGGGCGCTGATCAGCGACATCTCGGAAGTAGTGCTGCGGGGCAAATGCGCCACCTGCGGCTAACCGCAGAGCCCGCCGCGCAAGCAAGGGACTCCGACCGCCATCCATGACCATCCTCGACCGCATCCTGGCCACCAAGCGCGAAGAAGTCGCGGCCCTGAAGCAATCGCCCGGCGAGCGGCGGCTGCGGGACGCCGCCGCGGCCGCCGCGGCGCCGCGCGATTTTCTCGCTGCGGTGGCAGCGCCGGGAATGAGCCTCATCGCCGAGGTGAAAAGGGCGAGCCCCAGTAAGGGCTTGATCCGGGCCGACTTCGATCCCCTCGCCATCGCCAAGGCCTACGAATCGGGCGGGGCCCGCGCTATCAGCGTGCTCACCGACCCATCGTTCTTCGAGGGCAAGCTCGAATACCTCGCGGAGGTACGCGCGGCCGTTTCACTGCCGGTGCTGCGGAAGGATTTTCTCATCGACCCGCTGCAACTTCTCGAGGCCCGTGCCGCCGGGGCGGATACGGTCCTGCTCATTGCGGAATGCCTGCCCGGCGGCTCGCTCGACGAAATGCACGCGGCGGCGATGCAGCTCGAAATGACGCCGCTCGTGGAACTCTACGACGCCGAAAACATTCCACGCGTGCTCGACTGCGGGGCCCGTGTCATTGGCGTAAACAACCGGGATTTGAGAACCTTCGAAGTCGATTTGCTGCACACGGTGCGGCTGCGGAGAGAAATCCCGGCGGACCGGCTGGTCGTCGGCGAGAGCGGTGTCTTCACCCCCGAGGACGTCGCCACCCTCGCGGCCGGCGGCGTGGACGCGATCCTCGTCGGCGAGAGCCTGATGCGGCAGGACGATGTAGCGCAAGCGGTTCGGAATATGCTAAGCGTTCCACCCCGTGTCGGCGACGCCGCGGCCGGGTAGGACGGAATACCGTCTGGCACGTGTGCGACCGCCGTCCGCCTTTGGAGGCGGCCGGAAAACAACGTTCCGATTTTGCCTGCCCTCACCCTGCCCTCTCCCAGAGGGAGAGGGAATTGCGGAGAAAGCCATTTTCCGGCCGCCGCTTACTCCTCTTGCGCCTGCGGCAAGTCGGCCAGTTCCTCCAGGCTGAACAGGTCGAGAAATCGGTCCGTGGTGCGGAACTGCGGCCGCCGCGTCTCGCCGCTCGAACGATCCAACGCCAGCAACCGCCGGCGGACCAACTGGTTGAGGATGCCGCCGCTGGGGCTGCCGCGGAGTTTGTCCACTTCTTGCCGGGTGATCGGCTGGCGATACGCCACGAGCGAGAGCACGTCGATCGCCGCCTGCGACAACCGGGCCTCCCGCATGCGGCCATGAAAGGCCTTGGCCAGATCCTCGAACTTGCCGGTCAGGCGGAGCCGGTAGCCCGCCGCGTCGCCGGCGATACGGTAGGGCGTTTCGTCCTCTTCGTAGCGCTGGTTCAGCTCCGTCACGCACTGGTTGACTTCGCGCGGGGAAACGCCGCGGAGCAACGACGCGATTTTGCGGGCGGCAAGCGGACGGTTCTCCGGATCGCCCACGAACAGCATCGCCTCGATGATGGCCCGGGGGGAGATTTCGCCTTCGTCGGTTCGCTCGTCCTCGTCGCCAGCCGCCTCCTCGGCTAAGGGCGGGCCGGGCTGAATCGCGGGAACGCCCCCGCTTGCCGCCTGATCCGCTGGCGACGGACCGGCGTCGGAATCGGCGGTGGCCGCCCGCTCGCCGGCGCCGGGCATTTCTCCCCGCAATAGCGCGGCGTAGGCTTCACCCAAATCGCGGAGCGAGACCTCGGCCTCGTCGTCGCCGTCGTCCGACTCGACGAACCGCCCGAACTGGCCCGCGGCCAGGAAATCCTCCGCGTCCTTTTCTTCGTCGAACTCGTTCACGAATGCACTCACCCGCGGGCCACCGCGTCCTGGAACAGCGCCGCGACCCGTTCCCGCCGCATGTACAGCGCGGTGACGACGTACAGCGCGGCTTTGACCAGAAATATCCCTGCTGCAAAAATGACCCCCGCCACCGCGCTGGCCCGCATGATTCCGGCGAACATCGCGGCTTCGGGCAACGACTTGTCGCTGTTGGCCCGCAGTTCCTCGAAGGCGGCCGTCATCGCCTGGAACATCTCCATTTGAACGACGGCGCCCAGGGCGGTCTGTCCCCCCTCGACCGCCAGAGCCAACACGAGAAGCACGATGAGCCAGCCGGGGCCGCTCAGCTTCAGCCGGAGGGTTTGAATCGCCGCGATGAGCAAACCGGCGCTGACCAGGGAAACGATGGAGATCATCGTGAAATGATGGCGCCAGTATTGCTTGTTAAGGCGATCGGCAGATACGAATTTACCATCCCTCACCCTGCCCTCTCCCCTGCTATTCCGCTGCGCAGGCACGGGAGAGGGGACAGCTGAATCTGCCGATCGCCTAACGGCGTTGATGCGGGATTGCAGGCCCCGCTGGAATTCGAGCATATCGAAGGGTTCTGCTTCCTCTTCGAAAGGTTCTTCGGCGGGAGGGAGGGCTTTTTCGGCGAATCGCCCTTCCTCGGCAGCGCCGTCGAAATCCCGCTCCGCGTCCATGTCCGGGTCTTCCGGCTCAAGCATTGCCTGTTGCGGCGGCGGGGGCGGCATGGTCCACTCCGCCACCGCCTCCTGCATGAACAGCCCCAGCAAG
>Ga0180437_10001110_pt1 | contig 47145 bp, 44 predicted proteins | sample SS_ome_4_FD_132410 | JGI IMG/M metagenome (GOLD analysis project Ga0180437, IMG submission 132410) | Hypersaline lake sediment archaeal communities from the Salton Sea, California, USA - SS_3_D_1 metaG | ecosystem: Environmental > Aquatic > Non-marine Saline and Alkaline > Hypersaline >... | reverse complement strand
TATCGTTTAGATAAGTCATAGGTGTGTCCTCCTTTCTTCTTAATCGAAGCATATCAACTGGAGGATACACCTTTTTTTCTCCTTTTCAAGAATCAATTTACACACAATAGTATACACTACCTGAATTAACATTCTATTGACACAATCAAAATTGCTGATATAATTCTAGCAGCAGAAAAGGAGTGTCGAACTGATGGCAAAAAGATATATTTCAGCCCTGTGTGTTATCATACTATTGACTCCCGGGATAATACTATATGCACAGGATGAAACCTCACCAGAAAAAAAGCCAGAGAAATCCAATATTATAGATTCTGCACCTGCCAAAGGTACGGCTGTTGAGGGCAGTAAGATTGATAGCCTCGGTAGTATCGAGGCTCTTCCTGAATCGCTCGTTACTGTACCGGTATTACCTCCTCCTATTACACCCACTCCACAGTTGGTGGATGATGTACGAGAGTATGGATTTAAAGGTACTGGTCGGGATATTATTATTGGTGCCGCTGTGCTTACTGGTTGGATTTTTGTGGCTTTCCTGGCTGCGAACCAAAAATCCGATTAATCACCGGTTTTTCTACTTCCATTGTCCAGGAATACCCCAAAGAAGAAAGCCTGTCACTATCATATCTACGTAGTTCTTTTAGATCAACGTGTGAAGCGTTCAACCAAAGTACGTCGTTTAAATCCAGATCACAAAAAGACTAAACCATGTGTCTATGTGGGTATGACCGGTTTGAAACCTGAACAAAGGTTCCAAAAGCATCTTGCTGGATATAAATCGAGCCGTTATGTGAAGCATTATGGTATCCGCCTCATGCCGGAACTATACTCTGACTTGGAATCACTGACATATGATGAAGCCGTGGTTGCTGAAGCAGGACTTGCCCGTCGTCTCAGGGCTGAGGGGTATTTGGTAGTGGGAGGGCACTGACCAGTGATTCGAATTTGCCTTCTTTCCGCCTTCTTTCCGCCATCTCCTGCCTTCTTGTAGCCATCTTTCCGCCTTCTCTTCGCCTTCTTCTTTCGATGTTGACTATTCTTTTGTGTTCTTTTTTGGTTTTTTCTTTGTTTTTAGATCGGTGATATCGCGTCCCACTGACTGATACTCGACGATCGTTCCTGCCTCATCGAATATCGCACGGTTTATCCATTGCTGCCAGCGGATCGAACCGTCAGGAAGAATAACACGTTCTTCAAGTATTCCAACCGGATGATCCAGATCAAGGCGGTCAATTTCAGCGATGACGAAATCTCTATCCTTTTTATCGATAAGATCGACGAAACTTGAACCGATCAATTCCCACTTGGTTTGTCCAAAATATTCGCAGTATGCAGCATTAACGAAGGTGAGTATCTTATCATGAGTAAAACGGCAGATGAGTTCTGTCTGTTGCTCAACTACTGATCGCAGTACAGTTTCACTTTCCCGTAACTGAATTTCTTCCTGGTGTCGATCGGTAATGTCATCGACGATCAGAATGAGGTTATCACCGATCCGTCGTGCCTTGACCCGGAGGGTACGGTCACCGAATTCAGGTGGTGTGGGTACTTTATCAAAGGTGGCTGGTTCACCGGTTTCAAGGACCTTGAGTAGCGCATCATACACCCCAGATTCCAATATGCCCAGACTGATGTCGACAAGATTCACGCCCAGGATATCATTTTTTCTAATATTGAACTCGCGCAGTAAATAATCGTTCACATTGGTGATATTGAGGTTTCCGTCACAAAATACGAAACCTTGATCCGCCAAATCGACGAATTCAGTGAATAAATTCCGTCCTTCATGATATGCCTGCTGGGATTTGCGGAGCGATAGGATGGAGACAACCCCCTGAGCGATAAATTCAAACCGTACGAGATCATTTTTTGTAAACGGATTCTTTCTTGATATGTCAATGATCCCGATCGGTTCGTCTTCTACTATTAAAGGGCAATACATGACCGAGCTAATTTGAAGGAATTTATGGATCTTGGGAATGATCTTGTTTAGCACGGGATTGTCGTTGAATTCCTGGATCATGCGATGGATCGATCGACTATCATCGACAATGCCCGGTTTTCCCAGATCGAGGATATTCCTATAGTAACTGTCTTCATGGAGTACGATCGTTAAGGTATCCGGTATGGAAATTTTAAAAGTAGATCTCAAATTACGGATAATTTTCATAATGCCTGGATTAAGCAGAAGTGTTAGGTAGCGCTTATTAGGACTGAGTAAATATACCGCAGCACCATATGAGTGGAATGTTTTTTTTGTCCGATTGGCCAGGATATCGAGTATAGTCTCCAGGTTATCACCGCGTGCTGTAGCTGTGTTAAGCTCGTGGATGATCGACATATCTTCGAGCAGGTGTTTATGTTCATCAGCGCCGGTATCCTTAATTTTTGCCCTGGGTTTTTGGTTTTTTACCCTTGATTTTTTTATTGTAGCACGTTTTTTCTTCATCACTAATCCCTTTAATTGTACCAGATGTTGTGGTGTTGTCAAGGATTTTTTTTTAGAAAATCAAAGGATGGTTTACGAGTGTTTTCGGCGCTTTTTTTCCTGGTACATGGTTTTATCTGCCTGTGCAAGGAGATCTTCAATAGGCAGAGGACATTCGGGATCACAAAAGACCGTGCCGATACTTATGTTCAAGTCAAACGGGTATTTCTTTTTGGCTATATGATCATTAATCTGCTGTTCGAGTCGCTTGATCAGCAGATCATTGCTTAACCGGTGTGATTCGATCGCAAGCACGGCAAATTCATCACCTCCGATACGTGCGATTATGTCCGAAGCACGAAAACATGCAGTGAGTATGTCGGCAACAGCTTTAAGGGCGATATCTCCCTGGTGGTGTCCGAGGGTATCGTTGATGTGTTTGAGATCGTCGATATCAGCAAACAGAATAACGAATCCCTTGCTCTGCCGCTGAGCGATTTTTTGTTGTTGCTGTGCAAGGATCGTGAATCCTCTTCGATTATGGATCCCGGTTAATTCATCGTCAAGTATCTGGGCACGCAATTGTTGCTCTACTTTTTTACGCGATGTTATATCCCATATATATGATCGGGTTCCGGTCACCTCATCACCATCTTTTAATTCTACGACATTGACCTCGAGGAAGATTATTGAGCTATCTTTGCGGATCGCTTTAAATTCATACTCCGATGGTGCGTCCTTTTTCTTTAAACGAGCATTGTGATAACCCATGACACGCTGTATATCATCGGCATGGACGAGGCTAGCGATCGACCGTTTTTTCATTTCTTCGTAGGAGTAACCGAAGAGTTCGGCAAAGCGTGCATTGAAGTATTTGAATTTACCCTCTGCATCATCGATCAGAATAGCGATGCCGGCTTTTTCCACCAGGTCCCGGTATCTCCTCTCTGATTCACGCAGAGCGTTTTCCATCTGCTTGCGTTCGGTAACATCCCGGATGACACCAAGCGAGCCAAGAAAACGACTTGTCTTTGCCCGGCCATTGGGACCATAGTGACCGACTGAACTGACATCACCAAAAGCTGTGACGATCCCGACGAACTCCCGGATATGTTTTTTGCCGCGTTTCCAATTCTTTGCGACAAGACGTATTTCCAGATCCTTGGTCATGCGTGGTCCAGTCCGTCGCTCATCAAACAATTTGGGCGCATTTCTTTCACCCGTGACCTTGCCGCGATACTTCGGGAGGACGTAGGTGCGTCCGAAATATCTTACATCGTCCGGGTGTACGATGAGGCGGTAATGTTTTCCAATTAACTCCTCAGGTTCATACCCTAAGACCCGCACTGCATTATTAACGAAAGAGAATTTCCCATCCGGTTCGACTTTGTACACGATCTCAGGCAGTTCTTTGAGGATAGAAAGGTGTGTTTCCTGAACCGTTTTCGCATCGTGTATGGGTGATCGGATACTTGAAGCGCGTTTTTCGGATTGGCGTACTTTGCGCTGTAATTTCTTGATCTCTTTTATCAAATCCGATCTCAGCCATTTTTCAATTGGATCAGAAGTCAGTCGACGTTTTGTCGGTTTTGTACGATTTACCTTTCTTTTCATACCTTCTCGTGAATAATACTATACATAATAAGTTTGCTGTCAACCAGTGTAAAAATGTATTTATTTTATATATACTTAAAGTAGAATTTATAGATTACAGGAAAGAGTACGTGCAGAATCTCACTCCTTCCTGTTACCCTTTAAGGGGTTGACAAATATTTAATTGTTTGTATAATAAATAGGTAAAGGAGATATTATGCGAGAGTGTATAAAGATAGTCTTAAGTCTATGTATTTTATTATGTATCCCTTTTGTCCTTTTTGGCGCACAACGTGTGGTTGTGTGTGAAATGATCGGTGATGAAGAATGAACATCATGTGCTGATGCTAGTGGGACACTAGCCCAAATAGCTGCTAATTACCCTGGTCGGGTTGCAGCAGTGGATGTTCATTACGCTCAGAGCGACTCATTCTATCTTGAAGAAGCCTTTCAGCGCATACATTCCTACGAGCCGCCATATTATGGCATGTATTTTGAACCGTGGCTCTGGTATGATGGGGATCAGCATGGTGGATTTGATTTCTATATGTGGGAATCAATGATCACCACCAGGATGAATGAACCGGCACCGGTTACGATACGGTTCTGGGGTGACTATACGCCGACTGATGGTTCAGGGACGGTCTATGTTCAATTCCGCAATGACTCCTCGGCAACGATCAGCGGTAATGCCTTGATCGTAATCACCGAAGACAGTTTGTACTACAATGCACCGAACGGCAGGGACTGGCATTGTCATGTTCCCCGTGATTACCTGCCCGATCATATCGGGACCTCTATTTCAATACCGGCGGGTGATTCAGCCGTGGTGAGTCAGGCGTTCACGATCGATGCGGCATGGAACGAAAATATGTGCAAGATCTTAGCATGGGTGCAGGATGGAGTGATGCAGACTGATTCTACCTATGAGATCTGGCAGGGCAGTATGGTCAATGTGACTGAACTGGCCGTGGAGGAACAACATGAAAAAACCGCGCCACAGAATAAGGTGAATGTTCATCCCAATCCATGCACCAACTACTTGAATTTTACATTCGGGCTTCCTTTCGGGACCGGGTATTCGATCACGCTGTATGATATCAGTGGCCGCTCAGTCAGGCAGTTCAATGGTCATATTCAAGATGAAACTGAAATGGTTGTTTGGGACCGGACTGATTTCCAAGGTATACCGGTCAATGCCGGGATTTATTTCTACAGATTTCAAGGTGCTGATGTAAGGATGACCGGTAAGATCGTGGTGCATTAGATCAAGGGGGATTTATGAAGAGGATTTTTGTATTGATCTTTATTGCGAGTATGGTATTCGCGGGCGATTTCATGACGAATGGTGATTTTGAGGAGGCACTCTCGAACGGCTGGCAGCAGGCAAGCGGTGGATCGAGCATAACGATCGATCGGGCGACTACCTATGATCCTGATCCAGATTATGAAGCACAAGCATACAAAGGAGCAGGAAGTGGATATGCGCGACTTTTCCAGATCATTGATGTCCCGACGACAGATATGGATTTTTCCGCCAACGTGAAAATATATGCATACGATAACAACGCAGATACACTGTGCTGGGCTGCGGCGGCATTGTTCATTGAATATTACAATTCATCCGGTACATTACTCGGTGATACCCGTATTTGCATGATGACCGCGCCCTGCCCCTGGAACAACACTTCTACCCGACATTTGATAATGGCGCCTGATTCATTCTGGCACAATTATGCTTTCAATATTGGTGATGAACTTACCAATCTGCCGGGAATTATTCCGGCGAATGTGGCAAGGATCGGAATTGCGCTGTACGATACTACCGCGCATACGTGCTGAGGGGCGAGTGAATTGGCGAAGGTCTTCGCTGATAATGTCGCGCTTGTTTATAATGGTTCAAATCCTTATGTGACGTTCCTTGGAACAACCGTATACGATCCCGGTGGGAATAACAATAACCATCTTGATCCGGGCGAGACCGTGGATCTTACCGCGACTTTGAAGAATATCGGTGGCGTTGATTTCACGAATCTGTTGTCAACGCTGTATTGCAGTGATCCTTATATCACGATCGATGATAATTCCGGGAATTTCGGAAACTTCCCGATCGATATCACCAAGGAAAATACGAGCGATCCTTATACGATAACCGCGGCATCCAGTACACCGCAGGGCCACACCGCCGATTTCCGCGTCATCGTGCATGAAGGGACGTTCTATGACACATTCGATTTTGACCTGACAATTGGTACATATCACTACCTGGTTTGGAATCCTGATCCGACACCGGCGCCCGGTCAAACCATGCATAGTATTCTCTCCGCTCTCGGTTACAGCGGTGTATATACCACGACTCTCCCGGCGCGCGCGGAACTCGATATGTACGAAGCAGTACTCGTCTGTGTTGGCATTTACAGTAGTAACTATGTCATCAGTGCGTCAAGTGCCGAGGCAACCGCCCTGGTTGACTACCTGAATAATGGAGGTCGTATGTACCTTGAAGGTGGGGATGTGTGGTACTATGACCCACTGTATCAAGGGGGATATGAATTTGGTCCTTTGTTCGGTATCAATGCAACTGAAGATGGATCAAGCGATATGGGACCGATCCAGGGACAGGCAGGAACGTTCACCACGGGCATGGATTTCACCTATAGTGGAGAGAATGCCTGGATGGATCACATCTCACCGACGGGGACGGGTTTCTTGATCTTCCGTGACGTTGATAATGCGTATGACTGTGGTGTCGCCAATGATGCCGGAACACATCGAACTGTCGGTACGTCATTCGAGCTGGGAGGATTGGCCGATGGAAGCGGTGTTTCAACCCGGGCTGCCCTGCTTGATTCGATCTTGCACTTTTTTGGCATCTTCGTGGTCGGTGTGGATGAGCATGATGATGATCTGACTGCGGCTGCTTCATTGTACTGTGCACCGAATCCATTTGTCCGTTCAACCATGATCAGTTATAGTTATCAGATCCCAGGAAACACGGAGGCACAACTGCGTATATTTGATGCAGCTGGTCGTTTAGTTAAGGAGTACGGTATCCTGGATATGACCATGAACAGTATTGTATGGCACGGTGATGATCAGCATGGTCGTCAGGTACCGAACGGGATATACTTCGTCCACATGAAAGCTGATCAGGTTGATATTGTGGAGAAGGTCATTTTGTTGAAATAGGCGATCGGTCTTGAACTGTTTGCTAAGATCGATGAATATCGTTTTGATATGGATAATATGTTCCTGGATTTTCCAAGGAACAACAATCTCTGGAAAGGAGGTACGATGCGTAAATACCTTATTATCTTGGTAATGATCGGGTTGGCTGCGGGATCCAACTATGTTGTAAACGGTGATTTTGAACAGGCCTTTTCGAATGGCTGGACCGAGTATTCTCCGGGTAGTTACGGTTATTTTTCCCGTGGGACCACCTATGATCCAGACCCGAACTACGAGGCGTATGGTTACCGCTCTGGCTCAGGCGGACTGGGTAGCGGTTATGATAAACTCTACCAGACATTTGACATACCGATCACTAATCTCGATTTTAGTGCCAATGTAAAACTCTATGCGTATGAAACCCCCGGGGGTAGTAATTGGGCTGCTGCAGCTTTGGTTATATACTATCGTAATGAAAATGATGCAGTGATCGGTGTGACACGGATCTGCAGGTATACACCTGGAACACCATGGTCAAATACCGCAACTCAGCACCTGATATACGCCTCGGATACGAACTGGCATAATTATTCGTTTAACCTTGAGACTGAATTGGGGAATCTGTCCGCGGTTGATCCAGAGGATGTCGCGAAAATCACGGTTGCATTGTTGGATACTGCGTATAATTGCTGATCGAACTACTATCAGGCGAAGGTCTTCGCCGATGATATTAGTTTAGGATATGCAGGTAACGATCCATACGTACTATTTGTGGATCAAACCGTATACGATACAGGTGGTAATAATAATGGTATATTGGATCCGGGCGAGAACGCCGATCTGACCGCGACTTTCACGAATATCGGTGGTGCGAACCTGAACAACATGACAACAACTCTTGCATGTACCAGTCCATATATTACGATCACGGATAATTCGGGCTATTTCGGCACTCTGGCGATCGACAGCACCAAGGAGAATACAGGGGATCCCTATACCGTGGACGTGGATGGCGATACGCCCCACGGTGCGACGGCTGATTTCATGATCTATGCATCAGGGAGCGGTGGTTATGCTGATACGTTTGAGTTCTCGTTACTCCTCGGTGATCCAGTGCCGACGGATACGGGCTATTACTACGTATACTATTCTGGTGGACCACACCCTCAGGCACCTGTATTCACCTGGTTCGCGATCGATTCGACCCAGACGGCCAATCCTGGAACATCCCTTGACCTGGATGATAACGAAACCGCATTGGTGAGTTTACCGTTCACGTTCAGGTATTATGGGGTTGATTACAACCAGATATCGATCTGCTCGAACGGTTGGATCGCAATGGGTAATGAAACTTCGGTTGACTGGACCAATAGTTATATACCGAACGTAGATGGTCCGCGGGCAATGATCGCCGGGATCTGGGATGATCTTGATCCGGGCAATGCCGGTGCACCAAGTGATATCTATTATTACTACGATAGTGCGAATCACCGCTTCATCGTGGAGTATTTCCAGGTTGAACATTTCTCATCCGGGTCTGAAGAGACCTTTGAGATCATCCTGTGCGATCCGAACTACTATACCACCCCGACAAACGATGGTGAGATCTACGTACAGTATCTGGTCGAGCAACAGCAGCAAGACAACACCGTGGGTATCGAGAATTCAAGCGAAAACATCGGGATCCAGTATTTCTTTAACAGCGAATACCACAATCACGGGATTCCCATTACGGATCAATTCGCCCTGCGTTATACGACCATCCCACCGGAACAGACCGGGATCAAAGAGTATACAACCTCTGTTGCGAATACTGTGCTCACGGTTTTCCCGAGTGTTACCCGTGGCCATGTGACCATAACATATGCTATTCCTGGTCTACATGAACCCACGTCGATTACGATACATGACGTGACCGGACGGTTGATCAGGATATTTGATGATCAATTGAATTCGGGAACATGTACCTGGAATGGTTATGATCTACGCGGAGAACGTGTCCCGAGTGGTGTTTATTTCATCAGGCTTAACGCCGGCACGCTTACGAGTGCAGCGAAGGTGATCGTTATCGAATAAGGAAATCAACACTGCATACAGGCTATAATGGCAGCAAGGGGGTGCATTGCACCCCCTTGCATTTTAAAGGATAAGTAACCCATGTGTTTAGACTTAACAGGTAGTATGTTATTACGGAATATTGTTATCCTCATACAAGGTGACAGAAAATAAAATTTGTACTTGACAAAAGAGGAGGTAATCACTATAATCAATCATGAAAATAATTATCCTTAGCACAATCTTCGTTGTTTTAATCGCTGGGATCAGTGTGTGTTCAAAGGCCCCGATCATAGAATTCCCTGAACCTACCGACCGTTTTGTTCTTGCTGAATTGTTCACCGAGGACTTCTGAAGTTTCTGCTGGCTCGCGGAGCGAGCCCTGGTGGACAGTCTGGAATTATTCGGAGATACACTTGTTCTTGTCACGTATCATGTACATCAAACATATGAGAACTCCCCGGCCTTACAAAGAGAAGCATTTTACGACACTAATCTTGCATCGCCTTATGTGATATTCGACGGCGCAAACATCGTCGTTGAATCGAATGCATCAATGTATGAAACACGATACACCGAAGCGTACAATGTAGCGCGAACCGTGACACCGCTGTTTAACATTAATGTCGACAGTGCATCCGCGTCATCGTCTCAGGGGAGTTTTGATCTTCAGATCATCACGGCAGATACGATACCAGATAATGAGATCCATGCCTTTATTGCGATCGGTGAAGATTCTTTGAGCGCGTTTAATGATACGACCGGAACGATGGTTTTTATGTATCTGTGTCGTGAGCTTCAGGAGATCACGCTCGACCTGGAGTATCCGGATACCCTGGAACAAACCATAATGTTCTCACATGCAATTGAAGTACATAAATTAAGCGCGGTAGTTTTTATCCAGGATATGGATACGCGGGAAGTAATGCAGTCAACGAAAATCCGTTTCTAGGAGGAATAAATGAAAAGATTGGCTTTGTTGTTATTGATCCCTCTCGTGTTCGCAATCACTGATGAGGGAGAAGAGATCGATGCTCCGGATTTTTCTTTGGAAGATGTTGACGGAAATCCGGTTATTCTTGATTCTCTGTTAGCAAAAGGACCTGTGTTCATGAGTTATTGGGCTCTGTGGTGCAAAATGTGCATCAAGGAACTCGATGCGTTAAAACCATTTTACGATGAATTTACCGAAATGGGCGTGAATCTACTAGCAATCAGCCAGGATAAAGCCCGTTCAGTGCCTGAGGTCAAGCCCTTTGCGCAGAGTCATAAGTGGAAGTATGTTGTCGTACTGGATCCGGAAAATGTCATGAGGAATCTTTATGATGTTCAAGCAATGCCCTCGAGTTTCATCATTAGTCAGGATAAAAAGATCGTCTTCACACATATGGGGTACAAACCTGGTGATGAAGAGCTTATTATCGCGAAGATGCGCGAGCTCTTTGGCGGGAGCGGAGAGGATGAGTAGAGAGCGGATACTGATTCTCCTCTTACTTTTTATCTGTGTGATCCATGCTGCTGATCTTCGTGTCAGCGGAGCGAACCGAGCTGAATACTGGGTCTTTGTGGATGAGGGGCTTGATACGCTCGATCTCAATTACAAGGAACATCTAACTGAAAAATTGAAATTGTCCCTTATGTACAAGGAAATAACACTACGCGGTGTATTCTTTTTCTGGGATCCAACGGTTACGATCCCTGGTGAGTTACAGTACTTCGATTTCACTGCGCAGTATAATAAGGAACCGGTGAGTGTTTTGTACGGACGTTTTTATGAAACATTCGGTCGGGGCCTCGTACTCAATCAATTCCTGGATGAAGATTTCAATAATGATAATTCATTATACGGATTAAAGGTCGACCTGGCTATGTATAATACGAAACTCACCCTGCTCACTGGTGCTCCACGCAATATCTTTTTTGAAGAACTCACCTATACAGTTAAGAATGATACGACGGACCAGATCCGCGGGGCTAACTGCAACTTTAGAGTACCTTTGCCGAAAACAAAAGTTAATATTGTCACTTCACTAAGCGGTCGGTATGTACGGGTAAACCGGATCATGGATATGAGTCCGATGGCATTTACTGAACTCTATGGAGGCGATATCACTCTAACCCTCGGACCCTGGCAAACCTACTTTGAGTATGGAAGGCAATGGGGGACCTATCCGGTTGTTGGAGGACGCCTTGATGGCAACGGGTATCTCGCCACTACCAGTTTCTCGTTGCCCGGGTTTGGCGTGGCCCTTCAGTATGTTGATTATGATACGCTCGGCTTTGGTGGATTCGGATACCGTTATAATGAACCGCCCACCCCGATAAAATCAGGAGTATCTGTGAACCGCGGAACTGATGAAGTCGGGTATGGTGCATCGATCCTTGTATCGCCCTTTGATTTTATGAGCATGGAACTCAACCATAATAAGGTTTCGACCCATGATAATTCGGTGAATAAATTTCAACAGATATTCGGGAGTAAGGTGATCGAACTTGATGATGGTCTGGATGGGGTTCTAGAGCAAACCGCAAAGATCATCACCCATCCGACCTGGGATCTCGAGATCACCGCTGCGGTTGAGCGGGTGACCAAACAGGGAATCGAACTTCCTATTGAAACGAAGATCGAAACCAAGCCACATATCGAGGCTACCTATGATTTCGGTACATTCTTCATGGATGCTGGCTATGAGCATAATTTTGTATCGAGCGATACAAGCGATTATTATGATCACGCCGCATCGATCTCGATCGGCAAACCGGAGATATTCGTACTCTCGGTACGGTATGAACGACGTAGCCGTGTTCCTGAATGGTTGATCAGCAAACTCGGTAACGAGACCAGCTGGCCCATGGTGGAATTGAGTCTTGATCTTAGCCATCGGCACAATTTGAGACTACGCGTTGGAGCAGAAAAAGGTGGTCTAGTGTGTTCGGGTGGTGTATGCCGGTTTGAAGAACCGTTTAAAGGAGTGAAACTCGTACTGACAAGTATATTCTAGGGGGAGGTGTTTATGAAAGAAAAAAACAATGTTGATATACGATCGCTGATGTTTACGCTCGAGCGTATCGAAAAGAATTTGGAGAGGCTTATTCATTATGTCATTGTATTCTTCTCCGTGATCTTCATTGCGAGTGTCATCTATGGTGCATTGCTTGGTGACCTGATCGAGACCGAAAGCGTTGGTTCGGTGATGTGCCTTTCCTGTATGGGGTTGCAGCAATGAAGCGGAAGAAAAGACATATCGCACCTCACCGTATTGGTCAGATAATCGCTTCGATCATCACACTCGGTCATTTCCCGGCTTTATGGACCGGCGATGTTTATCAGGGTCCTCTGAAAGCCGCCTGTGTTCCGATCCTGAATTGCTGGGGTTGCCCGCTATCGCTCTTTTCATGCCCGATCGGTGGTCTCCAGCATTTTTTCAACCTGCATCTATTTCCCTTTTACATCGTGGGATTTTTCGGCATTGTGGGCATGCTTGTAGGGCGCATGGTGTGTGGTTGGTTGTGTCCTTTTGGTATGCTCCAGGATATTCTCTATAAGATCAAATCATTCCGGTGGAAATTACCGGTGTGGACAACCTATATTAAATACGCCGTGCTTGTTATCGTTGCTGGTGTACTCGCATGGATAACACGGGAACCATGGTTCTGTAAAGCATGTCCGGCAGGTATCCTTGAGGCCGGTATACCGCTTGTGCTCGCGGACAAGGGCGGTGATATCCGGGCACTGGTCGGCTGGCTGTTCTGGTCCAAGATGGTATTCCTGACACTTGTAGTCGCTCTCTCCATCCCGGTAAAGCGTTTCTTTTGCCGAGTGTTCTGCCCGGTCGGGGCGATCTATTCATTGTTCAATCGTTTCTCCCTGGTCCACCTCTCGATCGAAAAAGAGAAGTGTAAAAGTCCAAAATGCGGTGTGTGCGAAGCTATCTGCCCGATGGATATCAATGTATATGATAATCCAAACCAGAAGGAATGCATACGGTGCCTGGAGTGTGTATATAAGTGCCCGAACATCGCGGTGAACATGAATTTCTATAAACCACGTATCAAGATAACAGAAACGGAGAACGCCTAACTAGCTCACTCCAAGGATTCTTTACCGGCTGAAAAATCAGGATTAACGCGATCGAGTATCGGGATGTTACATTTTTTAAATTGTCTCCTTGACACACCATTGTTTTCCTTTATACTCATGAGCATGGATGGTAGGATATTTAAACATACCACATCATTGCACTCAGGACATGTCATTGCTAATCATATTCTTGTTTCTTTTCATGTTGCATTTATCACATCATTATTGAATATACCCCCTGACCTGTATGGTCCCGCTGTGCTGCGTTTTGTATTCTTGAGTCATGAAACGATCATCTCTGCATTATTCTGGTTCGTTTGTTTCCATACAGGTGTTGCGATCCATGAGATGGGACATTATCTCAGAGCGGTTCAAGTGAATGCGCTGACCGAGTCGTTGATGCCCGACGCAAAGAAGAAAGCTGCCAGTCCGCTCTTAAGCCGGATCATATGGTATCTCGGCATGTTTATCCGGATCCCCTATGGTGTATTTGCTGGAGTCAAACGCGACGGCTTGACGTATTACCCTGAGGCTCCTTTCAATCTCAGTGTCGCTGCCGCCGGTCCTGCAGCAAGCAGGAATCTCCTTGTTACTATGTTACCACTTGCTGCTGTTTTACTTATTCTTGGTCTTATATTAAAGATCGACCTGGCGATCTATGCAGGTCGCTTGTCCCTGGGATTAGGACTGGTCGGTTCACTTGATTTCTTGCTGGCTGATCCGGGGAAGTACCGTGAGTTTCGTGAGCGTGAAAGGCAAGCTGAAAAACATGCGGGCAAAGTCCGTGTTTCTGGTTCAGCATGGCTTGATCGAGTTGCGAAAATCAAGCAGATGATGATCACGACCCGGATGCAAGAGATTTCATTGGATGAAAACGAGAAGCTACGTGCGCCCTGGCAGTTCAGGAATTCCGGTATGGGTGGGCGACATACAGAAAAAGAGTATCCGGAGAGTAATATCAGTTTTCAGGAACTCATGTTCATTCCGCTGTGTGCCAAGAATTACGAAGAAGCCCAGATGATAACTGTTTCTCTGCAAAACCGACTTAAAGAGATCATAGAGAAAGAACCCGGTGCGCGGGTGATGGGGATTGGTCTAGAAGGTGGATTGGCGCCTTTTGTCAGCAAAAATCCTGATCAGAAAGTACCTGAAGAGCGTGTCTGGAGTATGGCCGTTCAAGCGATAAAGGATAGCGGGTATGTCCCGGGAGAAGATGTTGTTATCGCCTATGATCATGCGGCAAGTGAATTAAGTAATGCTTACCGGGTGGAATTCAAACAGGATGAAGCAGTCGGTATGTATTTCTTCTGGCGGAGCGAAGAAAAGGTTGTTATGTCACGGGATCAACTGATAGCCTTGTGTAAACAGTCGGTCGAGACGATACCGGCAGTATCGATAGAAGACGGATTTGCCGAAGATGATTATGAGGGTTGGCGAGTACTCATGGAGGAACTCGGTGACCGGGTATTCATAATAGGGGATGACCTGGTGACCACCAACGATGCCGTTATCGAGGATGCGGCAGATAAAAAGTTGATCAATACCGCATTGATAAAAGCGAATCAGATCGGTACGCTGTCGGAAACTATGATCGCGATGCTGACCGCCTTAGGCAAAGGACTTGAATTGGTCGTCTCCCACCGATCCAAATCCCCTAACGATGATATGGAAGCGCAAATCGCTCTGGCGGTGAATGCATTGGGTATGAAAACAGGTGGCGGGGCGAACACTGAACGTCTATTCAAGTACGGTGCCGTGACCAAGATCATGCGTGATATGGAGCGAATGACAAGGGCATCATTCACCCAGGATAAAACCTCCACGACCGTGTTCGAGGATTTTGTGATCACCGATATCATTGCATACGAGGAGCCGACTAACGCAGGTATTCCGACCGTTGGTGTAGAGGTACATGTTGGTGTTCCCAATAACCAGCTTTACCGGAAGGTTCTTTCTTTCACCGGTGCTACACCCCTGGGAACGAGCGCTGGCGTCGGTGAGGCGATCCATTTGATCGACAGCGTGATCGAACGATCAGCGCTTACTGATCGATTTAAGGCCATGTTCAGTGAGCAACCGGATCATACGTACCGCTTTGCCAAGCATATTTCAGAAAAACAGATCCAAGCCACGAAGGACCAGGAACTCTGGACACTCTGGTACAGGGCTCAGCGTTACAATGGAAAAGGATGTCAGAATGCTGTGCAGAACGTGATCGATGTTATTGGACCGCGTTTTATCAATATGCCGGTTTCTGACCTTACCAATATCGTAGAGCTTGACCGTATGCTACTTGATCTGGAACTCGAAAAAGCGCAAAAAATAGGCACAGGTACGAAGCAGCGCATTGCTGTCATGCAGAGAAAGGGGTTTCTCGGCATGAACGCGATACTCTCGGTATCGCTCGCGATCAGCCGGATGATTGCCCATGTGCAGGGGAAAGACCTGTGGCTTCTCCTGCGTGAGACGATGAAACAGGCGATGGCCAAGGTGTTCATTGGTCACCGTGATATCATTGCAGCAATGGATATCGCATCGAGCAAAGTGGTTACTGCAGTATCAAGCGATCAGAAGAAGGCAGTATTCGAACTCGTTGATGCAATGTCGTTTGAGGATATGGTCGCGACTCTGCGCGCGTTCGCCTCGTACCTGCATAAGCAGGAACAACCACTCCATAAAATATTAAGAAAGTACATCCCGGTATATCCTGAGTAGGGCAGAATCCCGTTCGTCTTGATTGATACACAATTTTTTATACAATTATATAAAATATGCAAGGGAGGTTATTCCATGAGCAGAAAGATCAAATGTATTGTTGGTAGAGAGATACTCGATTCCCGTGGCAATCCGACTGTTGAAGTCGATGTTGAACTGAATAGTGGCACGAAGCGTAGCGCAGCTGTCGCATCCGGTGCTTCGACCGGAACTTACGAAGCGGTTGAATTGCGCGACAGCGATTCCCGACGCTATGGGGGAAAAGGAGTCACAAAAGCGGTGGAGAACGTGAACAAAGTGCTTGGACCCGCATTGGTCGGTCACGACGTTACTGAACAGCCCAATCTCGACAGAATTCTCATCGAATTGGACGGGACCAAGAATAAAAAGCGTCTTGGTGCCAATGCGATGTGTGCCGTATCTATGGCGATCGTCCGTACTGCTGCCGCTGAGGTCAATCTTCCTCTCTATAAATATCTTGGAGGTCCGTACGCTGTAATCGTTCCGGTCCCGATGATGAATATTATCAATGGTGGAGTACATACGTATCAGCAGGGACCTGATTTCCAGGAATACATGATCGTGCCGTACGGTGCAGCCAATTTCAAGGAGGCGTTGCAATGGGGGAGCGAGACATACCATGCTCTGAGGATACTCCTGTTGGACAAAGGCTACCGCATCAGTACCGCGGATGAGGGTGGATTTGTGCCCAGGATCGAGTCCAACGAAACGCCACTCGAACTCATCGTGAGCGCCATCGAGCGTGCTCACTTCAAACCCGGCGAGGATATTGGCATAGCGCTTGATGTTGCGGCAAGCTGTTTTTACCAAAACAACATATACAAATTAAGCAGAGAAAGTAAGGAACTTTCTTCAGAAGAGTTGATCGAAAAATACTGCACTTTGGTGGAGAAGTACCCGATCGTATCGATTGAGGACGGTCTTGCAGAGGATGATTGGAAGGGATGGGCCTTGCTTAACGAACGATTGGGGAATAAAATTATGTTGGTTGGCGACGACATTTTTGTGACCAACGTCGAGCGGATCGAACGGGGAATTCGTGAAAAAACAGCGAATGCTGTACTTATAAAGCCAAATCAAATCGGTACGGTGACCGAAACGATCGCTGCCGTGCGCATGGCACAGCGCGTGAACTGGGAGGTCGTTGTTTCCCATAGAAGCGGTGAGACAGTTGACAACTTTATCGCGGACCTTTCCGTTGCTATGGACACTGGTGCCCTGAAGACCGGCGCGCCATGTCGGGGAGAGCGGATTGAAAAATACAATCAGTTGCTTCGTATCGAGGATGATTTAAAAGACGCGGCAATGCATCCGAGCAAGGAAACATTTGGCAGATAAACATATTAATAGAGGAGGTTGAAATGGTACTTGATTCCATGGAAGATCTTAAAAAAGGACCCTTTTGTAAACCATACGGACAATTATTTTATAATAATCTCGAGCAAATGCCTTCGTTCATGGTGATCGAGGCATATCTGCGCTGTTTATATGATGCACTTGATGGTCTGCAAAAGGCTATCGCGATCCTTGAAGGTGTTTTAAAGAAAGGCGCGAATAAACTGAAGGAGATCGATCAGCCATTAGACCTTCAACATTTGTTTGGAGCGATCACCAAATCCCGAGGTGAGATCGAAAAAGAGATCGAACATCTGTCCCAGAACAGACGCAACATCGATGAATTGATCGCTCATTATTCAGAGATAGGTTTGTTCAATATGCCGGTCAAGGATTTCATGGCTCTATTTGATGCTGAATACAGGGTTATGGTTGAGAAGAAAAAAATCGACACCGATGAATTGTATATCGCTGATATAGGTGGTAAAGATCTGGTTGGCTGCGCTGGCCTTGAACACCTCAATAAAGTAATGACCGGGTATTTGCTCAAGAAGTTGATGACCGGGAGGAAAAAAGAAGAGGGCTAGGAACAGGAAACCATACCCTTATTCCTAGCCCGTATTGTATTATCGTGTATAGACCACCTTTTGTACGCGCGATATATTTTCCGCTTCGAGCCTGCAGAAATAGACTCCACTTGCTACCTGTTGTCCATTATCATCACGCCCATTCCAGTCGATCGTATTCATACCTGGTTTCATCACCTCATCGACGAGTGTTTTCACCTTACGTCCCGCCACATCATAAAGGAGCAGTCTCATTGGCATCTCCTGCGGGAGAACATAGGTGAATGTTACCCGACTCGTGAATGGTGTAGGGACCGGCGGTGCCAATAAGAGTATCCTGGGTACAAGCGTGTTTGTTTCGTTTATACCCACTGGCACGCCGTGGAAACCGAGGATCTTGACGATCGAACGGTTAGGATTCTGCGCGATCGTAACCCAGTAGTTACCGTCCCGCGGATCATATTCAACACCCCGGACATTCCAGCCCGGGAATAACACTCTCTGGATGACGTCACCGAATTCTTTGTCAAGTTCGTAGAGACCGGTTGAATCGAGGGTCTGGCTTGCATTGAATGCCGTGTAGATCAAAAGGAGCGTAGTATCACCACCCCCGTATGGACTTGGTCCATAGGGATCGCTCGCCAGACAGCGGGTTGCATTGTACGCGGTCAGCGGCACCTGGATCTGAAGATCCCATGTACCCATGGTATCTGAGCGGTAGATATAGGAGGAAGTACTGTTGTTCAAGCGGTCAGAGAGGAACATCGTGCGCTGAGGTTCCAGCCAAGCAATGCCGCACGGATAGACGGTTGCCGGGTTGCCAAACCAGCGCAGAGTTGTACCGCTAGTATTGATTTTGTATATGCGTCTGGTGTTGTTGCCGGCAAACCAAAGGGTGTTGTCATAAGAACAGTATTTGATGTCCGTTCCCATGGTATCTGGTGCGGGTATGTACCCGAGGTAGGTCGCAAAACTGTCGGAAGTGTACATGTAGATCTTGCGCTCGTAGAAATTAGCCACGTAGAGCCGGTCGTTATTGGTATTATATCCAAGTCCGTAAATGAAATGAGTGTCACCAGGTTCGATCTCCATTTGCTTTGGTCCCCAGATCACCTGCAGACCACTGATACCGACCATCTGGGTGAACTCAATATCCTGGTTATACCCGCCGTCGCCGGTCAGATGGAGGGTGAAATCGACCACAGTTCCTGGGGGTGTTCCGCCGTCGGCTGAATAATAGAACCGGTCTGCTCCATTATTTGCAGAACCGCCCGAAGGTATGCTCCCGAACGAAGCGGTCGAGTCGATCAGGGTAATGTATGAACTGTTTGTTCTCAGCACGCCATTTACGTTTGTCACGCCCGCTGCGGAAGCATTACCGAGGGTGTCGGTAAGATACACTGTTTCACCTGGTTCGATCCGTCCGTTCCCATTACCGCCTGGAGAAGGATCATCGATCTGAGAACCGGCAAGATGGAGGATTGGATCTGATAGATTTCCTAGACCACCTGATACTACGACCGCATAGGGTTGTCTGGTCCCCTGAGGTACATTGGTCCCGGTGACTCGTATCGTCCATGTTCCGGTTTCGGGTATATCACGGCGCACATTTTCTTCAACATTACGCGTGTCCCAGGAACCTGGATTCGCGATCGATTGACCGCCCGAGTACTGATTACCGCGGTATTCAGTAGCATCCGGACCAATCACCCGGAGGTCGAGGTTATTAACCAACGCTGGATTTGAATATGCTGCACCATAGTAATCAGTCCAGACAACCGTGATCTTCAATGGTTCGGATTGATTATTGATGGTAACAACATATTCAGAATACTCGCCGGTTGCCACACCGTGTGTATCATCCCAGACGGCAAGCTGGCGGATATCGTTCAGAAAATACATGACCTCATCAAGGCAGATCCGTCCCCAGCCAGTATTATTGTCCGGTATGGTCGAGCCCTGGATATCCGGGAGCGCGCTGTTCACGAGGCATGCTTTGACCAGGGCAGCACTGATATAAGTCCAGGCATTCCCCGGGATCTCTTCACCGGTTGGATAGAAGCCGCTGGCAAAGTAATCGCGCACCAGCGCACAGTTTCCCCCGATACATGGCGATGCCATGCTCGTGCCGGACATAAGCGAGTAACTGTCGTCATCAGGCCCAAGGGATGAACGTAAACTGACGCCGGGCGCTGTAACGGTTGGTTTCAGCCGGTTGTCTGCGGTCGGGCCACGGCTTGAAAAGTCCGCCATCATGTTAGCACCCGATGCATTACCGCACGCCCCTGCGGTGATACAGTCTTTTGCGGTGGCGGGTGGTCGCACTGTGTTCGCTGCAGGACCATCGTTTGCCGCAGAAAAACAGATCAAGAAATCCTTGTGGTTCCACATGAAGATATCGACCATACGTGATGTCGTGGTATATGAGTTGCCAGATGTTTGACTCCACGAATTGGAGCTGACCCGGGCAGCTCCGCCAGCATTACCATTATACGGAGGTAACCATATATTATCGTAGTTACTCGGCAAAGAAAGACCACCGGCTGCAGTCCCGATATCCTCAAAGTACATTTTTGCTTTCAGGGGCATACCATCATCGAGTACCGTTCCACTGACATACGAGTCATCACCACAGATCGTGCCTGCAGTATGAGTCCCATGCCATGAACCAGCTGCGTTATCACCAAAAGCGGCCGAGGACCCGGATGGGCGTTGATAAGAAATGATCTTACGGTGGTTTGGGAAATCTCCCCAGTTTGTGATCGGATAGGCAGGATCGCGAAACATATTATGCGATGTGAGAATGCCGGAATCACTTGTGTTCACGACCTGGCCTGTACCGTCAAGACCCTTGCTCCAGATCCTGCGGTTGCCACTATCCCAGGTCTGGGTTACCCACTGTGCGTGTTCATTGACCAGAATACTTTCTTGGAACGGTTCCAGGTACATTACACCAGGGATATGGCTGATCGCGATACACTGTTCTTCAGACGCGCGTACCTTAACTACCCGGTTATGTTCACTCGTCTGGATATCGAGTATTTCGCTCCCTGATGCGGTAATAGCAGATACTGTTTCTTCAATATCTGTATCAAGGAACAATAAGATGATCACGCGGTCATCGTGTGAAATTTCATCAAAGAGACCGCTGATCTTATATGCAGGTTCGTAATTGCCGATCCAGCGTATCCAGGGGAGTGTTTCAATTACCTGTTTTTTCTCTGGTTGCATACGTACGATAAATGCGTTGAATGGAAGGTATTCGAGGATTCGAGCTCCGTGGTATATAAGCGATTGTTTCATGTCACTATACACGGGTCCAGTGAATTGGATGATGTAATATCCAGTTTCACCCTGGAGCCCGGATGGTAATTCAGGTATTTCGCTCAAGGGATTGAACCGGTACCCATTGACTGAAACATAATCATATTCGTTGTTAATGTGGGGCATGAAAGTGAATACTCCATTCGAAGAGATGTACGGACTCGCAACGTATGCTGGCGCCTGGATAATACACAGGCAGCACAACACTGCTATAGACATGTTTCCTCCTTTATATTAGGTCGCAATTATCAATAAATTGTGAGTTGTTTTTCACCCCCTTCCTGCATTACATGTTGTTTGTCTTTTTATGTCATTATGCTAGTATAATTTTAATGATGCCTGGCAGATTGTCAAGGTGCTTGAGGTTGACACATGGGTATCCGTCTTTATAATGTACCATATGGTATCGATTATCCTGCTTTTCTATATGTCTTCCCTGGATATTACTGGGTATATCGAAACCAGGCCATATGTATTGTGGGGAGATTCCACCCGGGTCAATGGATTCACCCGGGGCTGGATCGAAGGGAGAACAGCAGCCCGTCTCTATGGAGCCCAGCTCGGTCTTGAGTTACTCGTGCCATATGATACATTATTTGGCCTGGGAGTACGACATGATACCATCGGAGTATCGCGGTGTGCTGTTTGGGTCGGTCCTGAAAATGCACGGATCTCGATCGGCAAACAGAGGATCGATATGGGTACAGCAAGGGTATTCCGTCCCCTTGATGTCTTCAATGCGACCAATTATTTTGAACCAGGGTATGAACGTAGTGGTGTCAGCTCGGTATACGGTTACTATGCATTCGATCGTGTATCGAGTATTCGTGGTATATACACGCCAACGTATGATTGGCAGCATACTACAGTCGGGATCAGTATCCGAACAACAATGTTCCATAACGATATCGGGATAAGCGGTATTCACAATGCTGATCGATTCTCTACACTCGTTGGAGGGGAGATCGCCGGAGAACTGGGTGTCGGGTACTGGGGAGAATATGTTTTCGTTCAGGACAGTGTTGAAGATTTCAGTAAATTCACGACCGGGCTAGATTATTCATTCCCATTACGTTTGTACGGGATGATCGAATTTTTCTTTGATGGAAGTGGTGTAGATGACCCCGCACTCTATGATTATTCCGAGCTTCTGAATGGCACGCGACAAACACTTGCTCAACAGTATTTGTATTGTTCATTGAGTACGATTCCATTGCCTTTCGATGTATTCCGACCCTCGATCAGTGCATTGATCAATCTCATTGATAACGGCATGGTGCTAATACCGCAGGTGAGTATTATGCCTTTTGAGAATACCGATATTGCCGTGGGATCGAATATTTTTATTGGTTCAAGAGAAAGTGAATTTAAAAATATCGTATTGTTTGACGGAGCTGTGTATGTATGGCTTAAAACCTATTTTTAACGACAATTCTGTGCAATATATCTCTGCGGTTCTGTGGTTATTCCGCGCTATGGCGTTCTAAAGGAGGTCTTTTGGTTGAAGTACAAGGACTATACAAGGATTATAAGGTTGGGAAAGTTTTATTTCCGGCTTTACGCGGTGTTAGCGTATCGATCAAGGATGAGGAATTCACCGCGATCGCCGGTCCATCCGGTTCCGGGAAAACAACACTCCTTAATATAATAGGGTGTCTCGACACTCCGACAAAAGGCAAGGTGGTGATAAATGGTACTGATACGAGCACGCTTTCGAGAACAGAGAAGGCTGAATTGAGAAAAAAAATGATCGGATTTGTATTTCAGACATTCAATCTCATCCCAGTGCTCACGGCTTATGAGAATGTGGAAATGCCGTTGATATTGCTAACCATGCCCGAATGCGAGAAAAAAGATCGTGTCACAACGATACTCGAGGAAGTTGGTTTGGGTGAATATCTGCACCGAAGACCGAACGAAATGAGCGGAGGTCAGCAGCAACGTGTTGCGATCGCCCGTGCGCTGGTCAAGAATCCGAGTATGGTGCTGGCTGATGAACCCACGGCAAACCTCGATTCAACCACTGCCCATGATATCCTCAGTCTCATGGAAAAGTTGAACAAGACTCATAAGACAACGTTCATATTCTCCACCCACGATCAGCTGGTCATGGATTTTGCCCGACGGCTTGTCTTACTGCGGGATGGCAAGGTCGTGAGCGACAAGGCAAGAAAGGCCGAGTAATGCTATTGAAACTTGCATGGCGCAATGTTTTCCGCCACAAACGCCGGACGCAAATAACCGCTGCCGCAATATCGATCGGTCTTGGAGCGATGATCATTAGCAATACGATGATGAATGGTATGGACAGTCTTGCCTCGTATAATATCATTAATTATGAAACCGGTCATCTCGAGGTCTTCGCGGCTGGTTATTATAGAGAAGAGGGATTGTTCCCTTTGGATACGATCATTGATGAACCTGACCCGCTGATCGCTGCTGTGCAGGATATACCGGGGGTAAAAGGAGTGACAGCACGGGTGAAATTCCCGGCACGGATAAGCAACGGGATCGATGAATATCCTGTGCTCGGGATCGGGATTGATCCTGCGACCGAATCTGACGTATTCAAGATCGAGCAGTCTGTAGTTGCCGGGCATTATCTGGAGAACCCGGAGGACATCCTGATCGGTGCAGAACTCGCTAAAACCATGGATATTGATATTGGCTCATTGATCACGGTCATAACCAGAGACCGTAATGGGACGTACAATGCATATGATTTCATCGTTTCAGGTGTGCTTCTTACAGACCACCCGCTTTTTGATGTGAACGCAGTGGTCATGGATCTTGATATTACACAGGAGCTTTTATCGCTAAATCAGGGTGTGACAGAATTGAGCGTAAGATTGGGCAGGGCCGCGAACGTACAGACCATGCAGAGCCGCATTACCGAGGCCATAGATAAAGGATACGAGGTTCTTACCTACAAGGAAGTGTACGGAAGCATATTCGAGGTGTCTGGTTTCAAGCGGCTCATGCAATTTATAATCGCACTTGTGGTCGTGGTAATCGCTGCGGTCGGGATCATTAATACTATGCTCATGGCCGTGATCGAGCGCATACCAGAAATCGGAACCCTCAAGGCAATGGGCTTTGGCAACAAAGAAATAATAAAACTATTCATGTACGAGGGTGGGATAATCGGGATGTTCGGCAGCGTCCTCGGGTGTATGTATGGACTTGTTGCATCACTATTCCTCGTGATCGTCGGTATCGATCTGACCTCATTTTTCAACACTGCGGATATGGGTTATCCAGTGAAATTCATAATGAAGGGACAGATCGATCCTGGGATGGTGGGGATCGTGTTCGTTTTTGGTATTGTGGTTTCGCTCCTGGTAACCTTATGGCCAGTACGCCGGGCAACCCGTCTGCAACCGGTTGATGCTTTAAGGCACGTGTAATGTATATATTCAAATTAGCGATCAGGAATTTCTTCCGTAATACAAGGAGAAGTATAATCTCCAGTATCAGCGTTATGATTGCGATCACTGCTATCATATTTGCTCAGAGCTACATACAAGGTATTATCAAGAATGTCAATGAAAACATCATAACTCTTGTTTCCGGACATATCAATATCACAACCTCTGAATATAAACGACGGGAACGATTGCTGCCATTGTCTGAATCGATCAAGGTCGACGACGAGTTCTTGAACGCGATCAAAAGTGAAGAGATCGCGTATGTTTCACCCCGAATCAGATTTGGCGTGCTACTGGGTGAGCAAGAATTAAGCATCCCGGCACTTGGTTATGCATTTATCCCTGAAATGGAGAAGGATATCTCCAATCTCGATGGACGCATCACTGAAGGGGAGTATATTGCTACAGGTGAGCAGGCAGCGATCCTCGGGAAACAACTTGCCGGGCGGTTGAATATGACTGTAGGAGACACCCTCACGATCATCACCCGTACTGCTTACGACTCGCCGACCGGAGTCAATGTGGAAATTAAAGGATTGTACGAAACAGGGATCGGTGGCGTCGATCGAGGCATTTTCTATATCCCCCTGGACATCGGTCAGTATATGCTTGATATGGAAGGACATGCGACCGAGGTTGTTGTGCAGGTATATAACAAGAACCGGGCTATTGCTGTTGCCGGTGATATTCATGAACGGACGGGACTTCTGGCGGTTCCTTATCAGAACAACAAGATGCTGCGCTATATCAATGTTGCTTACATCATATATGGCATCCTTTATTTTGTGATTTTGCTCGTTGCATGTTCGACCATCGCGAACACAATGCTGATGGTGGTATTCGAGCGAACGCGTGAGATAGGTATGATGAAGGCAATGGGATTAAATACTTGGGATGTCGTCGGACTTTTGATAATTGAAGCAGGAGCGATTGGTCTTGTCGGCAGTTTAGTAGGTGCGATTATAGGCTCGGTGTTGAGTTATTGGTTAAAATACCAGGGCCTCGATATATCCATGGCATCATCGACATCATCTCAAAGTGTGCCATTCGGTCCTATAATATACCTTTCACCGACCCCGTTCCTTATTTTCGGTGCATTTATTTTCGGGCTCATCGCAACGATCGTAGTCGCATTTCTCCCTATCAGCCGGGTGACCAAGCTCGAACCAGCGAAAGCATTGAAGGCGATCTAGGAAAAGATGTCAGATGACCTGGAGCAGATTTCAGATGAAGAGCTTAGATTGGAGTGTATATGGCGTTTAGGATCATATTAAGTATTGTTGCTGCATGGTGTGTTCTGTTCGCAATTACCGGGGAGGAGATAATTGAACGGGTCGATGATGATCGTACGTTCAACTCCATGGAGTACGAGGCTACAATGACTATCGCATTGGGTAGTCAAGTGAGAGAGAAGAGTTTCCGGGGCTATGCCGAGGGTGAGGGCAAGGCTTATATGGAATTCACCGCGCCTGCACGGGACAGGGGAACACGTTTTTTGAAACTTGAGGATGAGATGTGGATGTATATTCCGGCAGTTGAAAAGCCCACCAAGATAGCCGGTCATATGCTCAGACAAAGCTATATGGGCAGTGACTTTTCGTATGATGATTTCACTGAGAATGAACGACTGAAGGATCTCTATGCGATCGAATTGATCGGGACAGATACTATCGAGGATAAGGAGTGCTATGTTCTCGAACTTGTCGCAAAGGTAGAGGAAGTGACGTATTACAAAAGAAAACTCTGGATCACAGTGAATGATTATATTCCTGTAAAGAGCGAATTGTATGCAAAGAGCGGAAAACTCTTGAAGGAATTCATGGTACTCCGGACAGAACAGGTAGGATCGTACAATTTTTCTGTACATATCAAGATGGTCAACAAACTCCGCAAAGACACCTACACAGAGATGGAATTCCACACCATAAAACTTGATGTGAAAATTCCCGCCGGTGTTTTCTCCAAGGCATATCTGGAAAGGAAATAGAAACCATTTACGATTTGAGATTGAAGATATAAGATTAATATATGAAGACATTCTGGGACATCGAGCAGGAAAAATCATGGCGGATCTATGCCCTGTTCGCGGTTCTTGTAGTGTTGTATTTTATCCCCATCTATACTGCATGGATCTTTATCAGGATCTTGCTCAAAATCAGGCAGACAGTGAGTGGGAGCGCATCTTCTGTCTCGTTGTTCGGGTGGGATACGTTCGCAGTATTACTGGCTGCAGGAGTAATTTCTGCCGTCCACTGGTATTATTCCAATAAGAAAGTTGTTTCGAAGGTGCTCAGTCTTCTCGGCGCTGCATCACCAGATAAAAATGATTCATTCCATGCGATGTTCGAGAATGTAGTCGATGAGATCGCAATCGCAGCCGGGAGTATCTGCATTGAACGCTATATTATCCCAACCGGTGCGATGAATGCATTCGCGCTTGCCGATATGAGCGGACGAAATGTGGTTGGTGTGACCGAAGGACTTCTATCCCGCCTCACACGGGAAGAATTGCAGGGTGTTATGGCCCATGAGATCGCCCATATCGTGAGCCAGGATTGCCTGCAAACGACAACCATATGTTCTTTGTTTGGACTTTACAGTGAAGTCATTTCACACCTGAATAAAGTCGCAACGGCACCGAAACCAATACTCATTCAATATCTTGACGGCGAACAACCGCGTCCTGTTGCCGCCGGGGCGGTAGCATCATTCCCATTACTGGTATTGCTTTTTATTACCGATCTACTCGGTCAATTCCTCAACATGTTTATATCACGAGAAAAAGAATTCCGCGCTGATGCGAATGCAGTAAAGTATTCACGAGACCCGATCGCACTTGCAGGTGCTTTATATAAGATCGCTACCCACTGGCGGGGTGCTGGTTACGGAGGTGAATATCTTGCGCCGATCTTCATCCTTCGTCCCGAGCACAAGCAAATGGATGAACAGGAGAATACGGTTGCGACGTTGTTTTCGACCCACCCGCCCGTAGCGAAACGTCTACAAGTGCTGCTCGAAATGGCACATGCATCGATGGATCTGCTTAGCCAGGAACTGAAAAAGGACAGGCCTATAAAGACTGAGACTGAATTGGCTTTGCCCATGGTTCATTTCTATGTTCAACACGAGAATGAATGGAAAGGACCTTTTTCTCATATACAGATGCAAACACTCGATTGGTTACGACCTGATACCCTGGTGCGTATCGGAGGGAAAAAAGATGCTATCGCTGCTCAAGATATTCCTTCTTTACATGCATTCTTCTCCACCTGTGATCAGCCGATTCGTAAGATCCGCCGATTGTGTCCTGATTGCCGCGAATGGCTCGTGCTGCAGGAATATGAGGGCCTTTACGCTTGGCGCTGTGCATTCTGCAATGGAATGTTCGTGGAAGCGAAGAAGTTACCGCGGATATTTGTTCGCAAAGAAAAGGGTTTCAGCAAACGTATTCAGCGGATCGCCCGGCTAATTTTCAATGAAACCAAGAAAAATCATCCGCACATGAAGATCATACTTGGTACTGCCCATCCCCGGCAATGCCCCAAGTGCGGGAAGGCAATGGCTCATAAATTTTATAGTTATGCATACCACGTGGAAATTGACGAATGCGCAAAATGCGGGGCGTTCTGGTTCGATGTGGATGAGCTGGAAATTCTCCAGTGTCTTATCGAAATGGGTGAGATTCTAAATACCAAGCACTAAATCCTAAACAAATTCCAATTTTTAATTATCAATGTTTCAAACATTGGGAAATTGTGATTTAGATATTGTTTAGTGTTTCGGGTTTAGGATTTCATATTTTACCAGATTAATCTTGTAAAATATTATCCGTATTTTCTGAACAGCCGTCCCCAGCCGGTCCGCATGAATTTTTTCACAATGGTTTTCCCGAATACCATGTACCAGAAGAAATCATGGAAGGCTCGAGAAGCAATGTAGGACCAGGGTACGAGCGGTGTACGAAGGAGAAGGTGTTCAAAAGGTTTTAGTTTACCCCAGTAGATCGCTTTTTGACCCCGTGAAAATATCGTATCCGTACAGGTGAACCCAAAATTTACATCATTAATATCCGCACCCTTTATCTCGATATCTTGCGGGCGAGCAATACCCAGTCCCTGTTCATGAGCAAGGTTCAGAAAGCGAATCCCCATCGGATCAAAGCCCATCATTTTTGCTGCGATCGCATCGATCGCGACGCTGTCACCGCTCGCGAGCAGGTAATTCTTTACATGGGGATCCATAATACGTGGTCCTGCTCCGTTCCCGGCGAATGTACCATCAGTCAGACAGAATAGCCCCGGGTGGATCTCCCTTTGGATCTGCAGAAGATCAACGAGCGTATCATGAATGACCCCGTGGGTCCAATGACGGTTATCATTGAGCAGACCACCAAAGGCATTCTTCATGGCACCGGTGATCGTTGTAAAAACGTGAGTTTTCATCGTTGGTAAGTGTACTGCGTTCTTTCCGATAAACATCTTTGGTATTTCAATACGTCCATTGTATACCGTATCGAGAACGCGCAGCGGTTTTTTTGGTCGGTAATTGATCCATTCAATATGGGGTTCATACAGATAGACGAAATTCAGTTTATGCTTTTCCAATACACTGCTGAGATGGTTTCGTCGAGCACCTGATCTTGGATTTATCACCACGGTACGATTCTGGGCAGGAATAAGACGCTGATGACCACGGGAATACAAGGACTGTGTTATACCATCTAACTGCCATGGAGTTGTTGAACACGCAGGATACCATAAATGCCATGAGATATTGATCTTCAGTATCGTTGAGATAGTATTATCAAGGTGTGATTCGATATCAGCAAGATCAAGGAGTCGGTGAATATCCTCCAGTACCGTGTCAGGGGTGGTTTTGATCACCCCAACTCTTGCCTTCATTTTTTGGCGCGCGGTTTACAGATAATCTCTCGGAGCTCGAACGAAAAAAGGTCTTTGCCATGATTTGGCAAGCAGACGACTGCAGTATCTGCACCCTGACCAGCACCACCGATCGCGATGACTTCTTTGCCATAGGGGATCATGCCGGCATCAAGAGCCATGATCGCGATCTCGATCGCAACTTTTACCCCCTGTCCAAAGATACGGAGAGTGTGAGCCACAAGTTCATCGACCTCAAGACCACCGAATTTCATGCGTACAGCGCGTCCTACACCGCCAAAAAAATGCGTGCCGGTAAAAATAGTTACGCCTTTCTTTTTTAGATTTCGTGCAATCAGTTCCGGCAATTCGCACACACCTGCTTTCTGGAAACCGGCTTGATGTGTGATCATGATAATGTTTGATCCAGGTACGATTTCGAGTAATTTCTTAACTGTGTACCCGCTGCATGATGCAATAACAAAATGCTCTATCTTTAATTGTTTTGCCCGCTGTACAGCTAAAGCTAATGTTTTTTTGGTATTTTGCCGCCCCGGTTTAAGCCAATAGGAGATTTTACATTCCATTCGATCTCCTCATGTAGCCATTATAGATGTTTGTTCAGTGAAGTCAATATAATAGCGCAATTTTAAAAACTCTTTTTGAGCATTTTGCGCAAGGCTTCTGTTTCTATCTCGGTAAATTTCGCACCATGTTTCCTGAGCAACTCTGCAACTTCTGTCTTGTTTGAATTTATCGCAACCTTCAAAGGTGTTACACCAGCGTTGTTTTCTGCATTAATATCAGCTCCCTGTTGAATCAACAGTCTGGCTATTTCGGTTTGCCCCCAAAAAGCAGCTTTATGCAAAGGCGTGTAACCGTTTTCATTCTTCACGTTGACATCAGCACCTCCCTTTATCAGGAGGTCAGCAATGTCAATCCTTCCGAGCATAATTACCGTGTATAACGCTGTTTCACCAATGTTATCTTTACTATCAGCATCAGCGCCTTTTTGAAGCAAAAGTTTAACTATTTCAGTTTGTTTTAAAAAGCTTGCAAGGTGCAACGGACTTCTTTTTTGTTTGTCCCGAGCATTCATATCAGCGCCATTTTGTATTAATAATACTGCAATATCAGTGTGCTCGGCAAAAATTGCCCGGTGCAGGGGTGTTTCGCCATCTTCATTTATTACATTGATATCTACACCCTTCTCGACTAATTTTTCGGCTCCTTTTATATCTCCGTTCGCGATTGCTTCAAACAGGTCTCTGGGTAGTTTTGAACACACTAAAAAAAATAGTAACAATATCAAGATACTCTTTTTGGTATTCTCCATAGTTATTCCTCCCTAAAAGAATTGTGTTGTTCTTACTCGATTATATCATAAGTTATGTGAAAATCAAGCACCAGAATATTCCGGAACATAGGAGGTTAATTTAAACAATAACTATTAACATTTCTGCTTGGTAGTATCACGATTTTTAGCTCGCTTGACTTTGTGCAAAATGTGTGATATACTGTACGTTATGAGATTTGAACGTGCACTGATCGCGACTCTTCGTGAGGATCCAAAAGAAGCAGAGAGCAAGAGCCACCGGATCCTGCTCCGTGGTGGCTTTATTCGTCAGCTTGCATCGGGCATTCATACCTATCTGCCCCTGGGCTGGCGTGTATTACGTAAGATCGAACAGATTGTACGTACAGAACATGAGAATATTGGTGCTCAAGAGCTTCTTATGCCAGCCCTCTCGCCAAAAGAGATATGGGAACAATCCGGGCGTTGGGAAGAGTATGGGGATGATATGTTCAGACTAAAAGACCGACGCGGTAGATCATACTGTTTATGTCCGACACACGAAGAAATCATTGCCGAGCTCACAAGGGCGAAGATCAGGTCTTATAGGGATCTACCTCAAGCATGGTTTCAAATCCAGATCAAATACAGGGATGAGCCGCGTCCGCGTTTTGGTGTCATCCGAGCACGTGCCTTCATCATGAAGGATTCGTATAGTCTGGACAAGGATGAGGCAGGTTTGGATCATAGTTTTGAACTTCATCGGCAGGCCTATACACGTATTTTCAAACGTTGTGGTATTGATTTTGAAGTGATCAATGCCTCGGGTGGTCTTATGGGTACAGGAGAATCAAAAGAATTTGTCGCTCGCGTCCCGGGTGGGGAAGACACTCTTGTGACCTGTAATGCATGCGACTATCGATCAAACCTTGAAGCAGCTCAGGGAAAAGGTATTTTTATGTCATTCGAGGATACTGAAGTCACTGAAATTCAAACTCCGGACAAGCGGACGGTTGAAGAAGTGAGTGCTTTTTTGCATGTTTCACCACAAAATCTCGTGAAAAGTATGTTCTTTACTGCATCAGGACAGGACCCGGTGATGATCCTTTTGCGTGGGGATTATGAAATCAATATGACTGCAGTACAGCGCGAGATCGGTTATCAGTATAAGCCAGCATCAGCCGATGATATCATATCATTTTTTAAAGCAGAACCCGGGTATATTGGTCCGTTCAAAAAGACCGGTCTCAAAATATACGCCGATGAGCTATTAAGAGATTGCACCGGTATGATCACAGGAGCCAATAAGAACGATCATCATATACGCGGGTTGAATATCAATCGTGATATTGAGGTACACAAATATGTGACAGTTCGCCAGGTCAGGGCTGAGGATGGTTGCCCACAATGTAGCGGGAAGCTTGTTCTGAATAATTGTCTGGAATTAGGTCATATTTTTAAGCTTGGTACGAAATATTCAAAAGCACTCGGTGCACTTTTCCTTGATGAGAAGGGGGATCAGAAACCGGTCATTATGGGTAGCTATGGTATTGGTCTTGAACGTATCATGGCATGTATTTGTGAACAAAAAGGAGACGATAAAGGAGCCGTATGGCCGATCTCCATTGCACCATTTGAAGTGTATTGTGTCGTTTTGAATCCGAACAATAGCGATGTAGTACGAGTCGCAAAGAATGTTACTGGGTCATTGACGGATAAGGGATTTTCGGTTATTATAGACGATCGTGATGTCTCTGCCGGCATAAAGTTTAACGATTCAGAACTTCTCGGCATCCCTTTGCGAGTTACCATTGGACCGAAAGGCGCACATCGCAATAAGTGTGATGTGACGGTTCGCGAGACAGGGGAAAGCCAGGAGATCGATCAAAATGCGGTTGCGGCTCATTGTGATGAATTGCGGTCAATGCTTTACCGGAGGTTAGAGGTTACATGATACATAAAGAGAACGAACCGAAGATAATCGATATTGTACAGGATGTGCTGGACGAAATGGGCATGCGACTATATGATATCCAGTTCAATCATGTAACTATGATGATCCGTGTCTTCATAGACCAGGAGGCGGGGAGTATTACGATCACCGACTGTAAAAGGGTCAATCAGAAAATACTCTCGGCACTCGCTGGAGATGAAGGGATACGGAGTGTTTACTCGCTGGAAGTTTCTTCACCAGGGATCGAGCGTCAACTCAAGCGACCGGACCATTACGAGTGGGCAGTAGGAAAGATGATCGAGGTAAGTGTAGGTAAAGATAAAATCAGAGGATATTTACGTGATTCCCGACCAAAAGGTATCGTTATGGCCACAGATAGTGGAGAACAGTTCATTGAATTCATTTCTATTGTAAAAGCGAAGGTGGTGGAGGATTTAGCATATGGCAAACGAAGGTAATTTGATAATTGAACATATAAAATCGATCGCTCGAGCACGGGGTGTTAAGTTTGATTATGTCATCGAGTCACTTGCCGAGGCGATTAAGAACGGCGTGAAGCGAAAATATGGGAAGGAAGCAGAATCAGATGTGGTCATTAATAAATCCACGGGAGATATCTATATTTATTTAAAAAAGACGATCGTCGAAACGGTTACGGATCCAGACCGGGAGATCGATATTGAATCAGCACGGGCGAAGAATCCCGATGTCCAGATCAACGATGAGTTCCAGCAGAGTCTTGAGATAGGAGAATTGGGCAGAACTGCGATAGAATCAGTCAAGCAGACCTTGACACAGCGTGTGAGCGAGGCTGAACGGAATCGTATTATGACGGAGTACGAAAAGAAAATCGGAGAGATCGTAAAGGGTATTGTCAAGGTTGTTAGCCGTAATGAGATTCTGGTTGATCTTGGACCGGTTGAGGCAACGATCCCCAGTTTCGGGATGATGAGAACCGAGCACTATCGTCTGGACTCACCGATACGTGCAGTCGTTGCGCGTGTGGACCGTGCGCAATGGGGACCACGGATCGTCCTGTCGAGGACCGATCCAAAATTCCTTGAACGGTTGCTGTTCTATGAGATACCAGAGATCAAGGATGGTCTTATCCAGGTTGTTAAGATCGTTCGCGAGCCGGGTGTCAGGGCAAAGGTCGCTGTACAGACACTTGACCCCAAGATCGATCCAATCGGTGCCTGTGTTGGCTACCGCGGTAGCCGGATACAGTCGATCGTCAAGGAATTGTCAGGTGAACGTATCGACGTCATCCAGTGGAGCAAAGAACCCAACCTCCACATATCGAGGAGCCTTTCACCAGCCCGGATCAAAGAAGTTGTACAGCTTGATGAGATTCACGTCCTGGCCGTTGTTCCGGATGACGACTATTCTAAGGCCATCGGTAAAAATGGCGTGAATGTGGATCTCGCATCAAAATTATGCGAAGTTGAAATCGAGATCAAGAAGGGATCTGAGTACGAGAAAGAACTTCATGAGCAGGAACTGGCAAAGGTAAAGATCGAGGAAATCGAGGAATTACCAAAGAAATTGAAATCTACAATGCTCGAAAAAGGCTATACGAGTATGCTCAGCGTCCTCAAAGCTCCGGTTGATGAGTTGAAATTCTTATTGAAACTTGATGATGCGGGTGTCGAAAATTTACGAAAAATACTCGGTATTGAACAAGAGGTTGAGGAAGTTGCGTCCGAAGAAGAACCTGAGAGTAGCGATGAGCCAAAGGAGCAGGAAGTAACGGAGAAAGAAGTAGAAACAACCGCTGGAGGACCTGAGGAGATTTCCGAAGAAAGCGATGAGGTGTCTGAAGATGAAGAGGAGCCTGTCGAGGGAGAGGATGAAGATGATGCTGAAGGCGAAGGTGATGACGATGAGGAGAGTGAAGATGGGGACGAGGACGAGGAAGAAGAAGAAGATGAAGAAGAAGAAGAAGAAGATGATGATGATGATGATGATGATACAGAGTCTGAGGACATAGAGAAAGCAGAGGAAGAAGAAAAAAAAGATGATGCTGAGGATGAAAAGGGTGAAAAAGAGGATTAGGAAATAACTTATGCCGAGAAAAAAAGTATATAAGGTTGCCAAGAACCTTGGCTTATCAAGTGCGGCTTTACTAAAGCTCCTTAATGAGATCGGTATCAAGGCTAAGGGACATATGTCGTCACTCTCCGAAGAGGAGATCAAGAAAGTAAAGGCAAAGATCTCGGAGGAGAAAAAGCGTGTTAAAAAGGAATTTACGCGTCGGTACACAAAACCAAAAGTAAAAGAAAAAAAGAAGAAGATCGACAAGCAAGAGATCAAAAAAACCGTAAAAAACACTCTCGCAAAAATGCAAAAAAAGGAAACAAAGAAGCATTATCGTCGCGAGACGATCCAAAAAGTTGAAACGCAGGTCAAGGAAAATGCTGTTGAAGTAGTAGACTATATGACGATCGCCGAACTCGCGCAGGCATTGAAGAAACCACCTGGAGAAGTGATCAAGAAATGTATGGATCTGGGACAGATGGTCAGTTTGAACCAACGTCTTGATATCGATACGATCACCCTGCTGTGCGATGAATTCGGGTGTCAGGTCAAGGTGATGTCAGTAACCGAGCAACTTGTATCAGGCGAGGATCTGGAGAAAGTGGAACGGTCACCCGTGGTAACGGTTATGGGACACGTCGACCATGGGAAAACAACGATTCTTGACGCGATCACTAAATTAAAAGTAGCAGAGGAAGAATACGGAAAGATCACACAGCGAATGGCTGCTTATCAGATAACCTATCACGAAAAACAAATTAGCTTTATCGATACCCCCGGACATGAAGCCTTTACAGCCATGCGGGCTCGTGGTGCCCAGGTTACAGACATAGTGATCCTTGTTGTGGCTGCTGATGATGGTGTTATGCCACAGACAGTAGAGGCGATCGATCATGCACGGGCTGCTAATGTTCCGATCATTGTATGTATAAACAAAGTCGATCTTCCGGGAGCGAATATCAATCATGTGAAAACACAGCTGACCAAGGAGAATATCATCGTGGAGGAATACGGTGGAAAAGTGATCTGTGTGGAGACTTCTGCGTTAAAAGGTTCTGGGATCACTGATCTACTCGACGCTGTTCTGGTAAAGGCCGAGGAAATGAATTTAACCTCAGTGGTTGAAAAGGCCGCGAAAGGTGTTGTAATAGAAGCCCGGCTTGACCGGGGCAAGGGGAATATTTCCACCATTTTGGTCCAGGAAGGTGTTCTGAGGAAATCAGATCCGTTCGTATGTGGTCCACATTACGGCCGTGTCCGTGAATTGCTCGATGAGAATATGGATAAGATCAAAGAAGCGGGTCCATCTACCCCGGTTCTTGTTCTTGGTTTCAGTGGATTACCCCAGGCGGGCGAGATCTTCCTCGCAGTAGATTCTGAGCGTCGTGCAAGAGAACTCGCTTATCAACGACAACTTATGGACCGCGACAGGACATTGCGAGCCAAATCAAAACTTACCCTACTCGATCTGCAGGAAAAGATCAAAACTGGTGAGAGTAAAGAACTCAAGGTCCTAATAAAGGCAGATTCAGCAGGATCAGCTGAGGCGCTCGATGAAAAGCTTACCGAGCTCAGTACTGAAGAAGTGAGTATCAGGGTCGTGCATAAGGGAGTAGGCAAGATAAATGTATCAGATGTCCTTCTTGCGGAAGTGACCGGTGCGATCTGTGTCGGTTTCCACGTCGGTCCAGATGCTAATGCGCTGGAATCATCAGAACGTGAAGGCGTAGAGATACGGACCTATCGGCTGATCTATGAAGCGCTTGATGATCTACGGTCGGCAATGCTCGGCATGCTTGAGCCGACGATCCAGGAGATCCTCATTGGTGAAGCAGAAGTCCGTGCTGTTTTTCGCATTCCAAAGTCCGGTCTGGTTGCTGGTTGTTATATTCAGGATGGCAAGATCATTCGCAATACGGTCGCCCGGATAATACGCGAAGGCAAGGAGATCGGAGTTTCGAAAGTTACGTCTCTGAAAAGATTTAAAGAAGATGTGAAAGAGGTACTTGCAGGTTATGAATGTGGTGTTGGTCTCGAAGACGTCGAAGATCTTCAGGAAGGGGATACAATCAAATTCTATAAACTAGAAGAAACACCTGTTGGAAATGGCTAATTCTTTTGTTGTTGGTCGGTGTGAACTGGACCTTTTTATCGAAAACTCACATTCACTCAAAGAAAAACGCAGGATCATAAAAAGCCTTAAGGAAAGACTCAAGAATCAGTATAATGTAGCCGTGTGTGAATACGGAGATATATCTTTGTGGCAGCGTTCCCAGATCGGTTTGGTATCCTGTGGGAATGAACGATCGATCGTTGAGACAACCCTTAAAAGAGCAATTGATTTTCTGAACCATATACATGCAGTATCATTATTGAACTATACGATCGACATGTTCTGATCCCATGAGAAAAGATAGAGTAGCATCCTTGTTGGAACGTGAGCTTGCCACGATCATTACGCAGGATCTTAATGATCCCCGTCTACATTTTGTAACAGTCACAACAGTGAGTGTTAGTGTGGACATCAAGAATGCGACAGTCTATTTCTCCAGTTTGTCAGATCGGAAGGAAATGCTTAAAGTGCTACAGGGAGCCAAAGGGTACATCAGGACTCTTCTAGCCAAGCGGATACGGCTTAAAGCGATCCCAGATCTTGTTTTTAAGATCGATGATACCTTTGAACGGGGGCAACATATCGATGAACTATTTAAAAAAATTAGTAGCGACGATAAAAAAGAGTAGAAAACCGGTCATTGCCACGCACTTCGATCCGGATGCCGATGGTATTTGTGCTGCTCTCAGTAGTGCATATTTTGTCCGAAACTATATAAACAGACGTCCACATCTGTTCTGCCACTCGAATATACCATCCAAGTATTCATTTCTTCTGGGAAAATGGCGTTTTATGAGAGACCTACCCATTTTCGACCTTCTGATCGCAGTTGATTCGGCTGGCATTTCTCGCATTTTCCCGAAGAAGCATAGTTCAACCATGATGCGTCTGACTGGCAAAACGATCATCAATATCGACCACCATAAAAGCAATGATTCATTCGGTGATCTGAAGATCGTACGCGCTGAAGCATCAAGTGCATGTGAGATCATCTATGATATTTATAAGAAATTAAAGGTACCCGTTTCAAAAAATGTCGCCGAGATCTTCTACTGCGGTATTTACAGTGAAACAGGGGGATTTGTATATCCAAATACGACCGAGGAATCACTGGCGATCGCAGCTGAACTGGTTGCTCAGGGTGTTCAACCAGGACCGATCGCAAAGAGATTGAATGCTAAGACATATGCTGGTACGAATTTGCTCAGTGAGGTGCTTAAAACGATACATGTGCGCCACTCGGTCGGCAGTATGATGCTAACAAGAGAAATGCTTCGAAAAAGCCGTGCCCGTATGGATGACAGCGAGCATTTTGTGTCGTTCCTCCAGGCGATCGATACAGTACGGGTATCTGTGTTCCTGCGGGAGGAGCGTTCAGCCACGCGGGTGAGTTTGCGCAGTGATGGTATCATCGATGTTGATAAAGTTGCCGCTCATTTTGGTGGCGGCGGACACCGTCTTGCAGCCGGTGTCCGACTGCCCATGGATATCGTTGCAGCCCGTGATGCGATCCTGCGTATCATATACCAGAAAATACGAAAACGGATATAAGGACTTGGTGCTGTTAGTTGATAAACCTATTGGCTTCAGTTCATTTCAGATCGTCAGGTTACTGCAATCCCGTTACCGTAAGATAGGACATGCGGGGACTCTTGATCCTTTTGCGAGCGGATTATTGATTATACTGACAGATCAAGACACCAAGAGATTTCAGGAGTATGAAAAGTGCGAAAAAGAATACAGCGGGGAGATTCTACTGGGTATGATGACGGATACCTATGATATCAGCGGTCAATTCACGATTACCCGTCATATACATCACCGACCAACCTATGATGAGATAGAAGAAGCGGTACATGGATTTGTGGGAACAATAAGACAAAAACCACCACGCTTTTCCGCATTGAAACACCGTGGGCAGAAATACTATGAATTAAGCCGTCGAGGTATTCCGGTTGAACCAGAAATGCGAACGGTAAAAATTCAGTCTTTTTCAGTAGGTGATTATAACTATCCGCTTGTTGCGTTCAAAGCGATCGTTGGAAAGGGTGTGTATATACGATCACTTGCCCATGATTTTGGCATGCATTTTGGCATTGGCGCGACACTTCTTTCTCTGCGGCGTCAACGGATCGGAGAAGACGCCATTGCTGACTCCTGTACCCTGGGATGTTTGCTCAACAACCACTCATAGAAAATGAACATTTATAACGATGCAAGTGATGCTATGGTCCGTGGATCGGTTTGCGCGATCGGCAGTTTCGACGGAATACATCTGGGGCATCAAGCGATCGTACGAAAAGCACGCAATATCGCTGGAGCAAGCTCACGCATAGGCGTTATTACGTTTATCCCGCTGCCATTTTTCGTCCTGAAAAGTATACGGCCCATGTACCTTACTGTGAAGGTGGAGAAAGAGCGTTTGTTCGAATCCTTGGGAGTGGATTTTATCTATTACTTCAGTTTTGATAAACGTTTCGCCACTCTTGAACCGGCTGCGTTTATTGACCTTCTTTCATCCAGGCTTGCCCCTGCGCATATCGTGGTCGGATCTAATTTTCACTTTGGTTCAGCGAGGACCGGTTCAGCACATGACCTTTTAAGGTTTGCCAGAGGTTTGTTCAATGTCCATATTGTGCAGCCGATCGAGTATAATGGTACCATTTCGAGTACCCGTATCCGGGAATTATTATTGCTCGGGAATGTTGTTGCCGCGAACCAGCTACTTGGTCGGGAATATTCAATAAATGGCAAGGTGATAAAAGGAAAAGGAAAAGGTGGTTCCATGGGATTCCCCACGGTCAATTTACATGCGCCATTGGACAAACTGTTACCGCTGGACGGGATCTATGCTGCTCATGTATTGGTGGGTGACGACTGTTTCAACGGCGCGCTGTTTATGCGCCATGATCTCGTTGAGGTACATTTACTGGATTTCCATGATACACTCTATGGTCAAGAGATCACGGTCAGTTTTGTCAAGCGCATACGAAACATCGAGAATTTCCCGGATGATGTAACACTTAGTAAAGCGATCGCAGATGATATTGCTCAGGTAAATAATTTTCTCAATAGGGGCAATGATGGGTAGTATTAGGAGCCTCTCACCAGATGTACGTGATAAGATCGCTGCTGGCGAGGTTGTTATACGTCCTGTTTCGGTGGTCAAAGAACTTATTGAAAATGCACTGGATGCAGGAGCATGCAGGATAGATATTTCGATCAGCGAGGGGGGCAAGGTAAAGTGTTTGGTCAATGATGACGGTACGGGGATAGCACATGATGATGCAACACGGGCGATCGAACGTTTCACAACAAGCAAAATACAAACACTGGATGATATCGAGCATATAGCCACATATGGATTCAGGGGAGAGGCGCTCGCAAGTATCGCTCAGGTTTCACGGATGGAGGTTGAAACTTCAGACGGGACAAAGGGAACCAGAATTGTACTGGAAGGCGGGGAGATCAAAGAGACGGTTGAATCATTCCGCTCAAAGGGGACAAGAGTTATCGTGGCAGATCTTTTTTACAATTTACCGGCGCGGTTGAAATTCCTGAAATCCTCACAAAGAGAGAAGCAACTTATCATTGAGTGTGTACGGGAATATGCATTGATCTGTAATACTGTGCAATTTACAGTCACAGCGGATGGACGCGAGGTGCTTAACATTCCGGTCGCCCGTAATTTTGAGGAGCGGGTTCGTATGATCGTACCACGACCTGTAAATGATATGATGGTTGATTCTACTGTTCATATCGGTGATATGCGGATTAAAGGATTATTCACTCGACCCGATTTTCAAGGACGCCATACCATACGATATCTCTTCATCAATAAACGACCGGTGAAGTATCCTCGTCTCTACAGGACGATCATGCAGGTATACCAGGACCCAAAATCATCACCTGCATTCGTTTTGCATATAGAAGTTCCTGCGGATACGGTTGACGTGAATATTCATCCCACAAAACGTGAAGTGAAACTTCGCGATGAACGCTATGTCACCGATGTTCTCTCCCAGGGATTGAAGCAGCATGTTATCATCCGAGCCCCCGGGTCCCCGGTCATGATCCAGGATCATGAACCAGGACCGGCATCTTTACCCGTGTCAGTGACGGGTGCGCAATTCGTTCAGGATGGAGTTTTCAATCTTCCAGAACAACAGTCCTCCGACGTATCTTTCCATGAAGTACATGAATTCTGGCAGGTCCACAATATGTTCATTTTTGCTCAAACACGTTCAGGTTTGATAATTGTAGATCAGCATGCAGCTCATGAACGAATAATCTTTGAGGCGGTCATGCATGGGAGAAGCGAGTCGCAACATCTGCTTTTCCCCATCACACTTGATCTAAATCCTGAGGAGTACCGGACATATCGCAAAACCAAGGTGATCCTTCGCGATCTTGGTGTTGATTTTAAGGAGTTTTCATCACGAACAGTCGTGATCGATAGTGTTCCGACTGACAGCCGGATAAACCGTGATGATCTAGCGGGTTTGTTCAAGGATATCGATGGTCTGGGCAATATGATCAAGGAAAAAGCAGAGATCGCGAAAGTTGTCGCATGTCATACCGCAATTAAAGCTGGACAGCGCTTGTCTGAGATCGAGATGCAGAGTTTGATCGACAAACTCTTTGCCTGTGAACATCCATATACATGTCCACATGGACGACCGGCAGTGATCCGTTTCAGTATGGACGAACTCGCAGCACGGTTCGGGAGAACGTAGTTGCAGAATGCGTAGCGTGTAGGGCGTAAGACGAAAGATAATAACAATAAACGCAATTAACGATCTCAACGATAGTAACGTTTTTTTCTGTCGATTGACAATTATTTAATTCATTGTATAATTCCCCATGGCTTTGGAGCGGTTTGTAATCGAAGGAGGGAAGAAACTCGAAGGTAAGGTGAGTATTTCCGGTGCAAAGAACTCAGCTTTGCCAATCATCGCTGCTTCTATAGTAACTGACAAAAAAGTAGTTCTTCACAACATCCCTGATCTGATCGATGTCCGGACCATGATCGAATTGATCTCATATCTCGGGGCAAAGGTCGAATTCAAAAAAAACACCTTGACAGTTCATACTCCGCACATCAAACGGATCGATGCACCATACGATATTGTGCGTCGAATGCGCGCGTCATACTACGTGCTTGGTGCCTTGATCGCACGCGAGAGGAAGGCGAGGGTAAGTTTGCCAGGGGGTTGTGCGATCGGTCCCCGACCGATCGATCTGCATATCAAAGGTCTCGAGACGATCGGTACTAACATCAGTATCGAGGATGGTTACGTCAATGCGCGTGCCCGGTCATTACACGGGCATGAGGTTAATATCCAGGGACCAAAAGGCACCTCTGTCGGTGCTACGATCAATGTAATGATCGCTGCAGCACAGGCAAAAGGTATTACTAGGATCAGTCCAGCGGCTTGTGAGCCTGAGGTTGTGGACGTGGCGAATTTCCTGAATGCGATGGGTTGTTCAATTGCCGGACACGGGACCCATACGATAACAATACGCGGGCAATCTTCAATGTATGAGGTTGAATACCGGATCATCCCAGACCGTATTGAAGCAGGAACATTCGCCGTTGCAGCAGCAATGAGCAGGGGTTCCATCATTATTGATAAATGCCGTCCTGATCACCTGAAGAGCGTGCTCGATGCCCTCGGGGAGATCGGGATACGGATATCTTCTGAAAAAGACAGGATTATCGTGGAAGCCGATCATTCAACAAAGCCGACCAACGTATACGTCGCACCCTATCCTGGATTCCCGACCGATATGCAATCACAGTTCATGGCTTTGCTATCTGTGATACCCGGGACAAGCACGATCAAGGAGACCATATTTGAGAACCGGTTCATGCAAGCGGTTGAATTGATGCGTATGGGTGCAAAGATCACGATCGAAGGTGATACTGCAGTTATCCATGGCGTTCGTCGTTTGTCGGGAACGATCCTCATGGCGTCTGACCTTCGAGCGTCAGCGGCGTTGGTACTTGCGGGTTTGATCGCGCGCGGGAAGACATACGTACGCCGGATATACCATCTGGATCGCGGTTATGAGCGATTTGAACAAAAACTCCGCCGTCTCGGAGCGCGTATAAAGAGACAGCATGAATGAAGAGACTTACCAGAACCGTTCGTATTGGTAGTGTCATGATCGGCGGGCGAAATCCAGTCGCCGTTCAATCAATGACCAAAACCAAGACCCATGATGTTGCCCGGACCATTCGCCAGATAAGGCGTTTGGAACGTGCTGGCTGTGAGATCGTGAGGTGTGCTGTAAAGGATAAAAATGACGCCAGTGCACTCTCAGCGATCAAGGAAAAGGTAAAAATACCTGTTGTCGCTGATATTCACTTTGATTACCGTCTTGCCCTACAGGCTCTTGATTGTGGTGTAGATAAGATCCGGATCAATCCGGGGAATATAGGAGCGACATGGAAGGTAAAGGAGATAATAAAAAAGGCAAGAGATGAGAAAACAGCGATCCGGATCGGAGTCAATTCCGGATCCTTGCCCGTAGCCAAGACTCGTCGTATTAAGCATACTTCCGCAAAGGCAATAGTGGAGACCGTTGAGGATGCACTCGATATATTCATAAAACAGGATTTTCATGATATCGTGATATCGGCAAAAGGCGCGCATGTTATTGATACCATAGAGGTATATAATATTCTGCACAAGCGGGTTATGTATCCACTCCACATTGGCATAACCGAGGCTGGTCTGCCGTTCCGGGGCGGGGTAAAAAGCGCGGTTGGACTCGGTATTCTGCTCTTTCAGGGTATCGGTGATACGATGCGTGTTTCTTTGACTGGAGACCCGGTCAAAGAGGTTATCGCTGCCTATGAGATCCTCAGTGCACTCAGCTTACGGCGCTGCAAACCAGTGCTTATCAGTTGCCCGACATGCGGGCGCTGTGAGGTCGATCTTTTGCGCATGGCCAAAAGAGTCGAATCGCGAATTTTTCGGTATAATGAACCCATTACCGTGGCAGTTATGGGGTGCGTTGTGAACGGTCCTGGTGAAGCCCGTGAAGCTGATTTTGGCATTGCCTGCGGGAAAGGAAAGGGTATTGTATTCAGGCACGGTAAGAAGGTATGCCGGGTCAGAGAATCATTATTAGTTGATACACTCTTTGAGGTTATTGATGAGAACATTATTGATCGATAATTATCTTTCCGGTGATTCAAAACTTGAGGATCTATATAACATCTTAAAGGACATCACTGTCCATACCGTCGAGGTCAAGGACTATTCATCGATCGCAAGGGGTGAGGAATTTAAACTTTATGATGTTATCGTATTGTCAGGATCACAATTAATGCTTTCCGAAGCCAGTGTATTCGATCAATTTTATACTGAATCAGAATTAATCAAGGAAATTGAAAAACCGGTTTTAGGCATATGTTTTGGTCATCAGTTAATGGCAATGGCATTCGGCTCCCAGGTCCAGATGGCAAAGCAGGAATACAAGGGATATTACATGGTTCATAAACTGACTGATGATGAGATCTTCAAGGGTCTCGGAGACCATTTTCTCGTGACCCAATCACATAAGGAAGAGGTTACAGAAATCCCCTTTGATTTTGTCACCATCGCCGAATCTCCGAATTGTGCAATTGAAGCAATGAGGCACACGATCCTGCCAAAATATGGTATCCAGTTCCATCCTGAGCGATATGATGATAAACATCCTGCTGGATTAACGATCTTGGAGAATTTTTTTGAGCAAGCAGCCTGGTATCAAAAGTAATTTTATAGAGGAGTAGCATGAAAAAAGACCTTGATAAGATCATGAAAGAACACCGCGTTGATGCGATCTATGCAGAGGGTAAATCCAGCAAAAATGCAACCATGCATTATCTGCTGAACGGTGTAAATATAAGCGGGATATTCGTCAAGCAGCGTGGTAAGCGACCATATGTGATTCACTCATCTCTTGAGCGTGAGGTTGCAGAACAGACTGGATACCGTTTGATCAACTGGAATATTTTCAACACGAAAAAGATCGCGGAAAGACACGGTGATAAGATCAAGACAAGTGCTGAATTGATAAAACAGATCCTCGAACACTCCAAGATAAAAGGAACCATTGCTTTCTGCGGTGCGACAAATATGGGCCTGGCCTACAATATTCTCAGACGTTTGTGTAAGATCTGCCGCGATGTGGAGGTATATTACGAGAAGGATAGGGATATCGTCATGACTGCACGTGCGACCAAGGATTCAAGTGAGGTACAACGTATTAAAAAAGCCGGGCAGGCTGTGACCGGTGCATTTAACAATGTCATTAAAACAGTGCGTGATTTTAAAGTAAAAAAGAACACCATTATGAAGGACCGGAAACACTCACTTCGCATCGGGGATGTGAGATCGATGTTGCAGATGGAACTGCTGGCGCGAGGCTATATTAATTCAGAAGGAATGATCGTTGCTCAGGGGAGAGATGCTGGAGTGCCACACAATGCGGGGAATGATCGGGAAAGCGTAAAACTGGGTAAGACGATGGTGTTTGACATATATCCACAGGAGCTTGGTGGAGGTTATTTTTTTGATTTTACGAGAACAATTTGCTTCGGCAGTGCACCGAAACACATACGCGAATTATATGCTATAGTAAAGGAAGCTCAGGATCTTGTGTTCGATGAGTGCAGAGTCGGACGGTTGAATCGACAGATCGAGACGACGTTGTGCCGGTTTTTTAAGAAGCATGGTCACCCTACGTTCTTAAGCGATCCCAAAACCCAAAAAGGGTACTGCCATTCACTCGGGCATGGACTCGGCTTGAACGTACATGAAAAGCCGATATTTGGTCTCTTGCGTACGAACAAGAATCGGATCGCCCGTGGACAGGTATTTACGATCGAGCCGGGATTGTACTACCCGGATAAAGGGTATGGCATACGCTTGGAGGATGTTGCATACGTGAACCAGCGAGGGAAGGTGGAGAACCTCACCACCTGCGCACGTACGCTTGTTGTAAGAATGTGAGTGTAAAAACCACGTTAATCCAGGCATTCGAACATTTCCTTCTTTCTGAAGGTAATGAGCTGAGTACGATAAAAGCATATGCCTATGATCTCCAGCAATTAAGTACATTTTTATCATCACATAAAACCAGCGTGGATACCTGCGCTACTGGTGACCTTCGTGCATTCATTCATTCTCTTTTTGATGCCGGTCTTTCTCCTGTGTCGATCAACCGGAAGATCTCAACGATCAAGTCTTTTTTCCGTTTCATGACCATATATGGGCATAGAGAGAAGGACCCGACAAATGATCTTGAATTATTAAAGGTCGGGAGAAAGCTGCCAGTGACACTTTCTATTAGCGAAGTTGAGAGTATCATTGAGGCAGCTGATGAAAATACGCCGCTGGGACTGCGTGACCGTGTCTGTCTTGAACTACTCTACGGTGCCGGTCTTCGGATCTCCGAGTTGTTGACTTTGAAGAATTCGGATCTTGATCTGGATAATGGATTGATACGGGTAATCGGAAAAGGTAATAAACAGCGGATTGTTCCGATCGGGAACAAAGGGATCCGAGCAATTCGTCGTTATTTTGCGAATGGTCGGCCAGTGATCGTGAAGCAACGCTCGTCATCATTTCTGATCCTCAATGTGCGGGGGAAATCATTAAGCCGCATGGGTTTTTTAAAGATTCTGAGAAAATACCGGCTGAAATCAGGTATTTCAAAACGCGTCACACCCCACATGTTCCGACATAGTTTCGCGACCCATTTGCTTGAGGCGGGTGCTGATCTTCGCGTTGTCCAGGAACTCCTCGGTCATGCTGATATCGTTACTACACAGATATACACCCATGTGGAACGAGAATATCTCAAGGAAGTTTACCGGGAACACCATCCACGCGCCTGAGCATCAACAAACGCTGAATGCTACTTATGTAAATCCTAAATCCAAAATTCCAGTCTTCTAAACAAAAAACCTGCAAAGTTGTGACTCTCTCATCTCTACCATCTTAAGCCATCTATGCCTTCTTGAGAAATATCTGTCGGTAGTGTATACTATTGTGTGTAAATTGATTCTTGAAAAGGAGAAAAAAAGGTGTATCCTCCAGTTGATATGCTTCGATTAAGAAGAAAGGAGGACACACCTATGACTTATCTAAACGAT
>Ga0180437_10001107_pt1 | contig 47291 bp, 41 predicted proteins | sample SS_ome_4_FD_132410 | JGI IMG/M metagenome (GOLD analysis project Ga0180437, IMG submission 132410) | Hypersaline lake sediment archaeal communities from the Salton Sea, California, USA - SS_3_D_1 metaG | ecosystem: Environmental > Aquatic > Non-marine Saline and Alkaline > Hypersaline >... | reverse complement strand
ATGCGCGAGAAGCACACGTGCTACGTGGCCTATCTCGCGGTGCATCAGGATTTCCACGGGAAGAAGTTCGGAAAGCGCCTGCTCCTCGCCTGCGTGATCACAGGCTGTGACATGGGCTACAAGCGGATAGACCTCCACACGTGGCCCGCGAACCTGAAGTCCGTGCCCCTCTACAAGAAGACGGGTTTCTTCTGGGTGCCCGATTCCCAGGTCTATATGCAGAACTATCTACCCACCATCCTGGCCGACCCCATCGCGAAGCGCTACTTCGCCAAGCACGACTGGTACGAGACGTTCCAGCGCGAGCTGAAACAGGAGGAGGACAAGACCGAGATTCGCGGGCGAAAAGTGTTCGTCTACGAATGGGCCGCCGATGGCGACAGGCTGAAGGTCCTCATCGACCGGGAGTCAGGCTCGATATGCGAAATCACCGACGGCGACCTCACCCTCGCCACATCGGCGGAGCAAGAGCCGATAATCGGCATGCCCCATGAAATCAAATGGCGCATGCGCAAGCGCTCCAAAGGCTCCGTGCCGGTCACGCTCATCGCCCACGGGGAGGATGGGGTTAAGCTCTCGCTGCGCAAGTCATTCACACTTGATGGAAAGAAGGAGCTGGACGCGCCCTTCGACATCGATCCCGAGATCAAGCGAAAGGACGACAGGACCGCCCATAAGCTGAGTTCCCAAATCGTCATCGGCGGCGAGGTGAGCGAGCTTGGGACCGGCCTCCGCCCCAAGAACGCGGTCACAATTTTCACCGAGCCCACCGAAATCTCATTGGTTCCGGGGCAAGTGGCTGACGTACGGATCTGCATGCGCAGCACGCTCAAGAAGAAAGCTAGAGGGAAGCTGCACATCGCACCGGCGGAGGGACTGGAGCTGGAGTGTCCCAACCGAGCATTCACAATCCCGGCCGAGGCCATGGCGGGCGTCCCCGTGCGCCTAACACCGCAACGCGAAGAGGTCTTCGTCCTCAAAGCGCAGGCCGATCTATCTCTCGACGGAAGGCGGCTGCGCCCAAAGATGGAGAACATCTATGTGGCAGCCGCCAATCCCGGGCACGTCGTCTGCTACGAACGCGAAGACGGCGCAGTTCTTGAAAACGACCTGATTCGCTTATCTGCGAACGCGTTCGGCGCGTCCTTCGCCATGACCGAGAAGATGGCCGCAGAACCCATTGGGTACCTTGGCTCCCCGTCGCTCGGGCCCCCGTTTTACCCCTCTGAGTTCGAGCCAAAGAGGTTCGACATTCAGCTGATCAACTCCAACCACCAAGCGGTAATCGAGCTTTCGGCCAAGTCGGAGAAGTACCCCGGGATAACGCTGACCCGCACGGTCACCGTGGGCGCGGGCCCGCTGATAAAGGTCGAGCATCGGATCGAGAACAGAGAAAGCAAGCCTCAAGAGCTGGCCACCATGATCAGCACTTGGACTCGACGACGGGATCCGAACGTCACCGTACCCACCGCTCAGGGTCTGGTCTCGGACCACGCGCGCGCCAGCGGCTACCCGCAGCACTCGGAAGAGTACCCGAAGAAGCCGGAGGAGATGAAGGAAACGTGGCTGGCATATGAGTCCAAAGGCATGGTCTTCGGCCTGATGTGGGAGGAATGCGAGAAGCTGCACGTTAACGGCCCCGCGTTGACCATTCCCCTTGGGAAGGTCTCTCCCGGAGGCCAGGTGCGCCACGCCCCCGTCTACATCTACGCCGGCCCCGGTGACTGGCGCGCAGTTCGCTCCATGTGGCAACGATACATCCAGAAGCCCGCCTCGAAACCTTCAGAACCACCACAGACACGGCACGTGTGCACGCTGACCAGTGACCCCGACCCGATAGCGTTCCAGGGGAAGAACGCCACGGCAACCGTCTCGGTGAGCGCGCTGAGAAGGCTGCCCCGCACCGGGAGCCTCAAGCTGAAGGCCCCCGGCGGCTGGCACGTCTCCCCAACGCGCATGAAGTTCCAGGCCGTGACCGCGCACAATCCGTTCGAGGGCAAAGTGTCTCTCTCCGCAACCCGCAAACCCAAGGCCGACGCCGCGAGCATGCTCGTCGCCTGCTCCGAGGCGTGTGAGGCTCGGGAAGTCTCGCTCCCGCTGATCTGCCTTGGGCCGGGAGGCAAGAGGCCAAAGGTGTCGCGGCAACGCGTCGCGAATCACGAAGTGGTTGCCATCGAAAACGGTCTCCTGACCCTGCGCGTCGCGCCAGGTTTCATGGGCTCGATGTACGCGCTGGAGGAAAACGGCGTGAACCACCTGTTCTCACCGTTTCCCGAGGTCGGCGAGTGGCTTTGGGAGAAGCCGTGGTACGGAGGCTTCCACCCGTCATTTCACGGCAGATGGTTCCCGAAGGGAATGCTGGACAAAGAGAAGTTCCGTTGCGAACCCGTCGGCGGAATCGGCTCACAGGGGTGGTCTGGTGTCAGGCTTTCCGCCAACATAAATCGCCGCGGGTGCAAGCAGGTGGGCCTGCGCATCGAGTACCTGACGCTTCCTGAAAGCAATGTGGTCGCCGTCAGAACGCGGCTTCACAACAGAGGCACAGCCGACTTCCGCAGCGGCGGCATCGCCCGCTGCTACCTCCAGGTCGGCGGCGACCGCAGCAAGGCGGTGGTCCACTACGAATGCGGACGCCCTCGCACGAGGCGACGATCCGACATCAGATTCTTCATCGGCGACAGGGATTGGGCCGCCGTGGAAAACCCGGAGCGGAAACGCTGCCTGGTGATGGTCAATGCTTCGGAGGATTCATCCATAGGCATCAAAGACGCCCATAAGGAAGGAGCGCATCTCACGTTGAATGCCGAGATGCACGTGCCGCCGCGCGAGAAGCGCACATTCCTCTGCTATCTCGTTCTCACCGACGACGCGGAAAAAGCGCGTCTGTATTCCTCTCTCGGGAGAATGAGGACGCTTTAGGAAAGGCCGAAGCACAGGCTCAGGAGGCCTTCTCTCCCGGTGGACGCTGCACTCGGGGTGTGCATCTGCCTGTGTGGCACCGCCACGCTATGAAGAGACACACGCCCAATCCGCCGTAGAGCAGAAGGAATCCGAAAAGCATCATTATGATGGCCGAGGCATTCATTTTGGCTGTCCCTCGCCCGTGGAAGCCGCGAGAGCCCTGCGGCCGCGTATTGCAGAAAGCACAAACGCCAATACGAAAACGACACCAACCGCAAGCACGGCGCCCAATACCAAGGCACCCTTAGCATAGCCCTCGTAAGGTTTCCTGAATTCGTCCACGATGTTCCAAATCAGTATGCCACCCAACGCTAATGGCGTGAAGAACTTGACCATGAAACCCCAAACGCGGCCGATTTTGATCTCGGCGTTTATGTTAAGTTCTTTCGCCAGCGTCTTGGGCCCCAATACCCAACCCACAATGATGCACTCCAGAAGCGCAGACGTGGTGATGATATACCCCAAGGCGTAGTGGTCGATGATGTCGAGCCAGTAAAGCCCGGCTCCCGTTATCATCGGCAGCCCCAGTGCGAAGGAGATCACCGCGACCAGCGTCACCGACGGGAGCCGCTTCCACCCGAACTTGTCCATGAGAGACGCAGACGTGGTCTCGAGCAGTGAGAACGCCGAGTCGATCCCCAGCGTCAGCAGCGTCAGAAAGAACAGGAATCCGAACAGCGGCACCCAGAACGGGAGCTTAGCTATCGCCATGGGGTAGGCGACAAAGGCCAAGCCCGGCCCGCTGCTGCTGCCGAGATCTTTCATCTTCTCCGCAGCGGCGGTGAGGTCAACGGTGCCATCGGGACCCACAGCCGCACCATACGCAACGTACCCGAGAACGCTGAACACCGCGAAGCCGGCCAGAAAGCTGAATGCACAATTGGCGAAGGAGGTTATGAACGCCGAATTCGGCACCTCCGTATTCTTCGGCATGAAAGAGGCATACACCAGAAGGGTGCCGAACCCCAGACTAAGCGAGAAGAAGATCTGCCCGTAAGCGTTTCGCCACACGGCGGGGTCCGCCAGCTTGCCGAAGTCAGGGGCTAGGTAGTAGTTCAGCCCTACCGATGCACCTTCCAGCGTGATTCCCCGGATCACGAGGATGACCACGAGAATCACCGGCAGCGGCACCGTCAGCAGCAGCACTTTCCCTATCCTCCCGAGCCCGCCGCGTATGATCATCCACATGCAGAACCAAGTGCCCACCAGCCCAAAGAAAAGGGGCCACTTAATCCCCCCCAAGTCCCACGGTCCCTTGGATATCCCCAGCACCTGGTCCATGAAGTGGTTGCCGGACTTCTCCAACGTGGCCGCCCACTCAGTCATCGTGAAGGACTGGAAAAGGAAGTTCCACGCCCACGCCATAACAACGCAGTAGTAGATGTTGACCACGAAAGCGCCGAGAATGGCCACCCACCCGATCGCGGCGAATTTCGGATTGATCTCTGCAAGCGCCTGATGCGCCGACCCCTGGGCGCGCGTGCCCAATCCGTACTCGATGATCATTATGGGAATGCCGGCCGTCAGCAGCGCGATGAAGTACGGAATCAAGAACGCCCCGCCGCCGTTGGCAGCGCACACGTAGGGGAAACGCCACAGGTTCCCCAAACCTACCGCAGACCCGATGGCCGCCATGATGAATATGGACCGGCCTCGCCAGTGCTCTCTCTCCTCCACCATTCCTCCCTCTCGTTACCTCCCCAAACCGCCTGCAACTGTCCGCCTCAGAGTTAGAGATTTTGCCCGCCGCGCCGCGAATGTCAACGGAAAATCCGCCCCCCTGGCCGACAGAACACGTATTTCCTCTCTGAAATCACGGGGACGCAATGACCGCCCAGTGCCTCCTCAGTCACCTTTCCCAAGTTCCTCCTCACGCGGAATCAGATCGGAGATATGCGCCCCGTACTCTTCGAGTGGCTTGCTGTACTCCGCAATCTGAATGTCGGAGATCTTCCACGCCCTCCCCACTTCTACCAGCACGTATCGCTGCTTCTCCGCGCGCGAGGGGAATACTAATTCCACATCAAGCTGCACCTGGCCATCATCAAGCTGCTCCTCCCTCTGAATGTACACCCCCGCAATCTCGCTCGTGCGCTGCCGAAGGTACTCCGAGAATCCTTCCCTGCCGTCTCTTCGCACCTCATCGTTGAGCTTATCCCTCATCTCCCCGACGAAGCCGTCCAGATACCCGTCCACATCGCCCGCCCTGGCACTGTCGATCACTGCGAGGACCACCTCGCGCGGCCGCGGCGTCTCCCGCCGCTGCCTCATGACATTGAAAAGGACGAGTGCCACGACCAATGCCACACCCGCCGCCGCCAGCGCCTTGTTCAACGGCCCGTCCCCCCGACGCCAAGTGTGAATTTCCCATCGGGCCCCACTATCATCTTCCGAAGCTTAGGGAAGACATCCTCTACCATCTCCAGGTAAAGCCTTCGGGCGGTGACCTCGGGCGCTTTCTGATACTCCTCCAACGCTCTCAGGAAGCGTTCCTGCTCCCCCGCGGCACGCTTCACGATCTGGGCCTCGTAGGCACGCGCCTCGCTTAGAATGCTCTTCCCCGCCCCCTCCCCCTTCAGCACCACGCGGCTTCGGTAACTCTCCGCCTCGTTAACCGACCTTTTCCTTTCCGTCTTCGCATCGATTACGTCCTTGAACGCCGCCGCAACTTCAGGAGGAGGGCCTACGCTCTGCAGGTTGACCGCGGTCACCCTCACTCCCGCTCCGTACGAATCGAGAAGGTCCTGCGCCAGCTTCCGAGTCTTCTCCTGAATCTCGTACTTCGCCACCGTGATCGCTTGCTCGACATGATAAGCGCTGCAGACCTCCGTAAGCGCCGCCTCGGACGCAGCACGGACTAGCTCCTGCGGATCCTCCGTGGCAGCGCGAACCCGCCTACCGGGATCCTGGGTGTTGAACAAGTACCTGACCGGCTCGGAGATCGCGTACTGCACCATCGACTGAACCGAGATAATGTTCCTGTCAGCAGTAAGGAAATGAAGGCGCTCGGGCTGCGGGATGCGTCCCGAAATCTGATCCGCCAATTCGAACCCGATCGCCACCCGCTTCACTTCCGCAATGTTCACCTTCCGCGCCCGCTCGACGGGAAAGGGCATCTTCATGTGCAGGCCTGGCAGCACCCCTGTCCTCACGACCTTCCCGAAGCGCTGGACTATGGCCTGCTGTTGCGGATCGACGATATATATGCCTGTGGCCAGCACGTACGCGGCGATCGCCACCGCGATGACGCCTGCTGCAATATGTCGACCACGAATTGATTCCATTACTAATCGTTCCCTTCGACCTGCGCCACAGGATCGCCGGCTACCTCCTCCACCTTGGCTTCCGCGCTCCCCGCGGGTGTGGACAGATCGGGCCCCAGAAGCGGCCGAAGAAGATCCGAATCTCCCGACAGCACCAGCGTCGTCTTCTCGTCGAGGAACTCCCTGTACGCATCCAGGGTTCTGATGAACTTGTAGAACTCGGGGGCTTGCGAATACGCCTTCCCGTAGATTTCTATGGCCTTGGCGTCGGCCTCGCCCTTGATCACCTCGGCATTCTTTCTGGCCTCGGCGAGGATCTCCTCCGCCTGTCGATCCGCATCCGCCTTGATCGCCTGGGCCTCACCTTCTCCCTGGGCACGGTAGCGCGCAGCCTCGCGCTCCCTCTCGGCGCGCATTCTTTCGAAGACGCTGGGGCGGTTCTGAGACGGGAAGTCCAGCCGCTTCACGCGCACGTCCAGGATCTCCATGCCATATCTCTCTTCCGCTATCGCCTTGCAGCTCGCGGTAGCCTCCCTGCTGATCTCCGGTATCCTCGAGACGCCATCGGCGGTTAGCAGATCAGACAGCCTAAATGTAGCCACTATCGCCGACAGTTCCGATCTCACAACATCGTAGAGATAGAACTCCGGCTTCCCGAAAGCGAGCACACGCTGCAGGTAGGTGAGCGGATCCCCTATCCTCCATGCCACGAAAACATCGACGTCGATGTTTTCTCCCACGCTGACGTGCTCTCCCGGGCGCGGCTCTTCCTTGCTCAGAGTATAAAGCTCGAACGGCTGGGGGTCGTAAATCTGCACTCTGCTGTCGAAGGATATGCGGCTGTGGTACGGAACCTTCCAGTGGAGGCCCGGCTCGGTGATCGTCCGCCTGGGCTCTCCGAACTGCGTAACGATCACGTGTTCGGTCGGCGAGACGACGAACACGCTTCTCAGAAACAAGATGACGACAATCGCCCCAGCCAAGACCAGAAGTAACTTATTCTTCATCTTCGAATTCCCCCCATGGTCCCGTCGGCGCCGGTTCGCTCAAAAGCAACGGCGCCATCATGTTTGCCATCCCCGGAAAAAAGATCACGTCGGCCGATGATGGTCCCGACGTGTAGAGCACGTACTTGTCCATCCCCACGAGCGAGCGCTCCATCGCCTCGATGTAGAGCCGCGTCCTTGTGACCTCCGGCACGGCGATATACGAACTGAGCACCGTTCCGAAGCGAGAGGACTCGCCTTCCGCCCTGGCTACACGCTCCGCCGCGAAGGACAAAGCCCGAGACACTTCCGCTTTCGCCTCCCCCTTGGCCACTGTCGTCCACCGGTTGCGGTATGCTTCGGCCAGATCGATCGTCTTGTCCCTCTCCTCAAAAGCGCTCGCCACGTAGCGATAGGCCTCAATCACCTCGCGGGGCGGATGAAGCTCCGTGAGCCTCAGCTGCTCGAGTTGCACACCCAAGTCAGCGTCATCCAGCGCGCGCCTAAGAATATCGGCGGCTTCTCGCTCGATATCCGATCGCCCGACGGTCAACGCCTCTTCCAGAGATATCCCAGCGAGCACTGTTCGGAGGGCGGATTCTCCCAACCGTCTGACCATTCCATCGGGATCCGCAGCCTTGAAGAGAAACTTCACTGCATCCGCGACGCTGTACTGCACGGTCATCGCCATCAGCACGAGATTCTCGTCGCCCGTCGGCGTCGTAGATTCCAGCACGGCTTGCGTTGTGCCGTGCGGTACGCTCCAGTCTATCGCCGCCGGATACTCCTCCGCCTGCCCGGCCGTGTAGCCGATCTCTACTCTCCGGAGGCCCTTGTAGGCAATCACCCTGACGCCTTCCACGGGCCACGGAACGCGATAGTGCAAGCCGGGACCCACGCTGTCGTTCCACACCTTCCCGAAGCGCAACACAACGGCAGTCTCGTGGGTCTTCACGACGTAAACGCCGGACAGAAAGTAGACCAAGACCACAAAGATCAACGCTAGCGCAGCGATCCTTCTCCGGCGTCGCAAGACGGCGTTCCTGATGTCGTGCCACGAGAATTCGCTGAGTCGGCCCAAAGTCCGGCGGGAAGCCTTCGCGGCCCGCCGGAGCGATCCCAAGAGACTCCTCCGTCCCAACCGCCCACTCGAGAGCAGCCGGAACGAGTTGAGCACCACCAGAAGCGAACTCACCTGGTGCACCACCGCCGCCGCTATGGGCTGCACCAAGCCGTAAGAAGCCGCCGCCATCGCCACCACGTTGAACCCTATCGCAAACACCAGGATGTTTTCTTTGATCACCGCGAGCGCGTTCCTGGCAACACGTATCAGATCGGCGATCTTGGTCAACTGGTCCGTCATCACTACTACGTCAGCGGCCTCTATAGAGATGTCCAGCCCCACCCCGCCCATAGCGATTCCCAGATTCGACTGCGTTAGCGCGGGGGCATCGTTTATCCCGTCTCCCACCATCGCGGCCACCCAGCCAGCCTTCTGAGCGCCCGAGACGGCGTCGATCTTGTCCTGCGGAAGGAGGCGCGACGACACCTCTTTAATGCCGACCTCCCTCGCGACTGCGAGCGCGGTGCCCGGGGCATCGCCCGTGAGCAGAGCGATCCGCGACACCCCGACCGCCCCCAGCAACCGGACCGCTTCCTCAGCTTCCGGCCTGGGCTTGTCACCGATTCCCACCAAGCCCATCAGCCTCTCGTTCTCGGCAACGAGAATTACAGTCAGGCCCTGCCCCGCCAGATGCGCCACCTTCTCCATCACATCCTCGGTTAGCGACACTCCCGACTCTTTCATCAGTTCCTCGTTCCCGACCACCACTCTCGAAGAGCTGCGGCTCGAGACGACCCCTCTGGAAACCAAGGAAGTGAACTCCTCCGGCTCCTTAACCTCGATGCCTCTTTCTCGGGCTTCAGCGACCACGACCGCGGCCAGAAGATGCTCCGATCTCAGCTCCCCGGCAGCGGCAGCGCGCAGCAGGTCTTCCTCGCTCACCTCATTCACCGGCACAATCCGCCGCACTCTCGGCTTGCCTTCCGTGAGAGTGCCGGTCTTGTCGAACATCACGCAGTTCACCTTGCCTGCAAGCTCCAGGTACTCCCCACCCTTCACGAGTATCCCCTCCCGAGCTAACCTGCCTATGGCGGCAACAACGGCGGTAGGAGTTGCCAGAACCAGCGCGCACGGGCACGCGATGACCAACACGGCGACGGCCCGCATCGGCTCCCGAGTCACGAGAAACGTCGCCAGTGCCGCAAGGATGACGACGGGAACGAACAGTTTCACATAACGGTCCGCCACCCGCTCGGTGGGCGCTTTCTTCTCCTGCGCCTCCCTTACGAGATCCACCACCTTCCCGAGCACCGATCCCGGCCCGACGCTCTCCACCATCACCCGCCCCGTGCCCGTCACCACAAACGTGCCGGCGAGCATCTCGTCTCCCGGAAGCTTGTCAACCGGCATTGACTCGCCAGTCAGCGCGCTCTCGTCGATCGCGCATCTGCCCTGAGTCAACTTCCCATCCACGGGAACGCGCTCGCCGGGACGAAGAATCACGGTGTCCCCCGGCGCTATCTGATCAACCGGGAAGACCTCTTCAGCGCCGTCGCGCTCAACCAGCGCCTTCTGAGGAGCCAGCTTCGCCATCATCTCGATAGCACGTTCCGTCCGCCGAACTGCCGCCGACTCCAGCAGCTCGCCGACGAGCATAATGAATATCACTTCCGCGGCGGCCAAGCTTTCGCCTATGTAGAGCGCCGCAAGCGCGGCTATGGAAACGGCAAGATCAGCGGAGATTCTTCTGCGCAATAGCCCGACGAACGCATCGTAGTAAATGCGAACGCCGCCGATCAGAGCGATCAGCACGGCTGCATCGATCCCCCCAACGCTGCGGACTGCACCCACCAGCCGCAGAACGATGAACAGACCCACCAGCGAGACAAAGGCGACCCGCGCAGGTCGTAGCTGATGCTCTGTCATGGCTGCCGAAGCTCCTACAGCAGGTCAGGACATTCGGAACAAGCCACGCTTAAGGCTTGTAGTTGACCCATATAGGCGAGGACCACGCGACCTGCCCGTCATTCTGGACGACGCGGACGTAGTAGTAGCTCGTGCCGGGCTCTGTCTGCATATCCTTGTAGGAGAATTCGACTTCTTGCTCGCCTGGCTCCACGCTGTAGAGGAACGTGTTGTTCTTCACGATATCCACCTTGGAAATCTCGTCGGTTCCGCGAATGGCGACGGCCAGCACCGGCTGCTCCGATGTCTCGAACTCATCACCCATGAAGTGCTGGCCGATCCGGTAGTCCAAGATTATGTTGTCCGTCGCTCCGTAAGTGTGCCGCTTGCGGATGGCGTCTATGATGCCCTCCCGCGAGAAATCGTCCGTATACACCATGGCGTAAGAAATGTGAGTGGAGACGTGATCGGAACTCGCGATGACGCCCAGCCTGTATCCCTTCTCCCATGCATTCCACACAAACCCTTCGGGCCGGAACCCGCCCGGTGAGTTCTTCTGCGACTCCGCCGCCTTCGGCCCGCCAACGTGCTCGTACGACGTTCGGCACCCTTGGAAGATCTCCACCACCGGCTCCAGGCCATCCCTGTTCTGCACCGCCCAATCGGTGCCCATGTTCGTAGCGGACGTATGGGATATGGCAATGCTGCCCGTTCGCTCGAGCTCTCCATACAGGAGTTCCGTGTCGTTCTCCATCAGCTTGCCGGATCCCACACCCGGCCTCGGTCCACTGAAATCCGCCTCCGTGAAGAAGGACACCACGGGTACACCCCGTTTCGCCTGGAATATGTTGCGATGCCCCCAGGGATAGACGGCACTGCGCTCGTAGCCATAGAGAGGCACGAAACCTTCCGACGCGTGAAAAAGATCCGCCGACTTCTGCGTGAGCCAGTACCAGTACAGGTAATCGCCGCCCGCGTTGTGGTCCGTAACCGCGCCGAAGTCCATCGCCGCCCCGTCCATCATGTAACGGTAGAATTCGATCACCGAGCCGTCCGTCCTCCCGCCATTATCCCAGGAGAACTCCGTGTGACGATGGAGATCTCCCCTCACAATCCGGCACTCCGCGCCGTCAACTTCGGCCCTGTAGGCGCGAATCGCAGAAACATCCGCGGCCTCGTCCGGGTCACCCTGTCGAGCGGGCTTCTCCCGCACCTCGGCGTATTCTTCCAGCATCGTCGCCCCGGGTTCTGAGAGGGCCTCGATCAGCCCTGCGCAAACGTCATCATGCACGGGTTTGTGGAAATTCGCCGCCACGCGCTTGTCCGTCTGCCACGCGGCCCACATCCTACCGTCAGGCGCTGCTGCCAACGATCCATAGGAGCTGAGCCTGCCCAGCGCTTCCGGCAGCGGCATCGGTTCAGCCCAACCATCCCCCTTGTGCCACGTCACGTAGTCCAGCCAACGGGCCTTCTGACCTCCGCCCGCTCCCCTTCTGTGTCGGAAAAGCATCCACATCCGCCCGTCACTCCCTGCCTTCAGCACCGGCGCGTGCACCATCCACTGCTCGGCCGAGGGAAGCTCCGCAGCCACACGTCCGACAGGCTGCATTGCCGCACCGTTTCCCAGCACCTGCACCTTGATGTCCCTAACGTTGTAGATGGGACTGCCGACCTTCTGCTCTCGGATCGTGAAGCCCTGATCCTTCGCCCAGTTCGCGTCGCCGTACTCCCAAGCTATCCACAGCCTGTCTTCGCCGTCGCACGCCAGCGTAGCGTTCACCTGGTAGTTGGGTTCGCTGGTGACGGCGATCTCTTCCGCCAGCTCGCCCTCGGACCAGCTACGAAGAAAGATGTCATAGTTCCCGTTCCGGTAACTGTCCCACGCGACGTAAATGCGCCCCTCGCTGTCCGCCGCCACAGTCGGGAACCAGTCGTTGGCTTGGTCATCACAAACCGTTATCTCGTCGGACCACTTCCCGTTCTCCATGATCTTCAGGAAGATGTCCGACTGCCCGTTCCGGAAGCCCTGCCACGCCACGATGATGCGGCCTTTCCCGTCAATCATCGCCGCAGCGTTTATGTCCGAATCCGGACAGGTCGTCAGCCTGTGGGGCTTAAGCCAGTTCTTCCCCTCCAGCGCCCTCGCCCAAATGTCCCAATTGCCCTTCTCCTGCTGCGACCAGATCACCCAAAGGCGCCCGTCGCCATCCACCAGCGCCTTGGGCATCCACACATCGCCGGACACCCCCGGCACTCGCGTGAATGTCTTCCACCTGCCGTCCTCACACTTGCGTACCCGAAGCTCGTCCTCCATACCCGTGAAGGACGTATAGCAAACCCACCCAGCCCCGTCGGGACCTACAGCCACGGATGGAAAATCGTCGTAAGCGTACTCATCGCTCAGGAGGGTGTAGGTCAAGAGCTTCGTATCATCGCCCCGGAAAAGCTCCTCAGGCGGCACAACCGGCCGCCCTTGCCGGGCTCCCTGTTGCTGCCTGCTGCTGTCGCTGGCACGCTCGCGCGCCGGCGTCTCAGCTTGGCCAAGAAGATGGCCCGCCGCCGCGAACACACATGCAAAAAAAACACCCATTACCAGAGTAGGCTTCTTGCCGAGCATTATCTCTCCCCCGTTCGCTATTTGGCGCTACCTCCCGGCCCGCTGGCACAATGCACGCGAGGGACGGGACGACACTGCCACAAGATTGACTTTTCCCCCAAGGATCCCGCCAGGGCTGTCCCCAAGAAGAAGCTATTCTACCAGCGCCACCTTCAGTGTCAACGGAAGAGACCTATCCACCCCGCTGGGCTAGGACGCAGCCCGGCATCCACACCTTGTGTTCAATTTAACCCGCTCCCTGCCGATACACTCTTTGTGGGCCACTGCGGCCTGCGCACCTCAGCAACTGTTGACCGTAACCGCAGCTTCATATAGACTGGGAGCTAGCCCTATGCCGAACCTGAACAGGAATATGCGGATCCGTCCCGTACTTCTCGCGATAGCGTGCGCGCTCCTGGCGCTCCCTATTGGCGCAAACGGCCAATCGTACCTCCTCCCCGGGCAGTTGGCCCAGCGGCTCGGCATGGACTATAAGCTCGAGCACTCCACGGGCCGACTCCTGCTTCTCCGAAGCGACGAGACGATTATCGTCCTCGCGCCGCGTACGCGGCGCGCACTTGTGGCGGATGAATTCGTCGACCTTCCCGAGCCGGGAATCTCAACATACGCGGGCGCTCTGGGAACCCCTGCAAGCGTCGCCGACGCCCTTGCAGAGCTTCTGCCTCAGCCGAAACAACCCGAGCGCGGATACTGGAAAGTGGTCGTCGACCCCGGCCACGGCGGCAAAGACCCCGGCGCCACCGGCCCGCGAGGGACCAGGGAAAAGGACACGAACCTGGCCATCGCGCTCAAGCTGCGTTCCGAGCTCGAGGCAGAAGGAGTCGAGGTCGTGATGACACGCTCTGCCGATGTGTTCGTAACCCTCGAGGGAAGGGCGGAGATATGCCGGCGCGAATCCCCCGACGCATTCATATCCATCCACGCCAACGCCGCCCCGTCCTCCTCGGCTAAGGGAATCGAGACCTATTACATCACCCACAAGATCGACGACGTCGAGCGTGCCGGCAAGGCCTCACTAACGCCCGAAGGGATCGAGAAATTCATGGGCGCTCCGGCAGTACCCTCAGGGACCACTCGTCAGATGCTGTACACAGTGTTGCACGAGGAACTTCGCCGCGAGAGCCGGCAGATGGCGACAAGAATTCAGGAGTCCCTCTGCGACTCGCTGGATTCTTCCCCTGACCGCGGCGTTAAGGAGGCGAACTTCCACGTCCTTCGAGGGTCCATATGTCCCGCAGCCCTGGTGGAGACCGAGTTCCTATCCAACCCCTCTAACGAGAAGCTCCTTTCTAGCCCGTTCTTTCAGCAAAAAGTGGCGAGGGCCATTGCAGCAGGAATTATTCAACACCTCAACAACCAGTAACGTCCGTCCTCTGGCCGTATTCGATTCCGGCCTCGGGGGGCTCACCGTTCTGAAAGCTCTGCGACAAGTTCTCCCTTACGAGAAGATCGTATACCTCGGCGACACGGCGCGAGTGCCCTACGGGATAAAGTCTCCCGCCACCGTCACCCGCTTTGCCGAGGACGACGCACGCTTCCTCCTTGGCTTCGCACCTAAGATCATCGTCGTCGCCTGCAACACCGCCTCGTCCCTTGCGCTTGAGGCCCTTCGCGTCAAACTCCCCGTGCCCGCCGTAGGTGTAGTCGAGCCCGGGGCCCGCGCCGCAGTCGATGCGGCCCCCGGCAAGCGCATCGCCGTCATCGGCACCGAGGCCACTGTGGCAAGCAATGCCTATCCGAAAGCGATCAAGCGGCTGGAGCCCGACGCCGAAGTCCTTCAGAAGGCCTGCCCCTTGCTCGTTCCCATCGTGGAGGAAGGCCGAGAACCTACAGACCCCATTGTCACCTCGGTCCTGCAGGAGTATCTCCATACGCTTCTCGTAGCCGACCCCGACGTGCTCCTTCTCGCTTGCACCCACTATCCTCTGCTGAAGGAAGCGATAGAGAGAATCGCCGGGCCTTCAGTGCGCGTAATCGACTCGGCTACGCAAGCGGCTCTGGCCGTCAAGGAACTGTTGGCCGAGCACTCTCTTCTCGCAGAGCGAGGAGCCCCCGCCGAGCCCGCTTTCTATGTCACCGACAACCCTCAGCGATTCCGGCAGGTCGGAGAGCGCTTCCTGGAGGCGCCCCTGAAAAGCGTCAGCCTCCTGAGTCTAGACGTCCTAATGTCAGATGACAGTTCACTCCAGCTTAGCGGGGAGCACCAAACATGAGATATTTGCACGTCTGCGCAGTTGTCCTTGCCCTTATAGCTGCGGGCTGTAGCTCCGCGCCGAAGGCCCCTCGCAAAGACGCGCCTCGGGCGGAATGGGAGGCCGTACTCAAAGAAGGCGATTCGGCAAGCAGGGAACTCGCCGTCAGAAAACTCGCGCAGCTTGACACTGACTTCACCTGGGACTTGGTCGAGGACGCTGCTTACAACGAGGACCCCTTCGCACGCCTGGCCGCGGCTGAAGTCCTTCAGGGCTGGGAGGAGACGGACGAGGCCATTTCCCTCCTCGACGTTCTGCGGTCCGACGACTTCTTCCTCGTCCGTTGGCAAGCGATCAATTCGCTCGCTGTGACCGACTCGGTCCGAGCGGTCGAACCTCTAGCTAAGGCAGCGCGAGAGGACCCTAACCCAGTCCTGCGCGGCGAGGCCGCCCGCGCCCTCGGCAGCCTCGGCCGGCAGGAGGCGATACCCCACTTGGTGGAATTGCTGCGCGACGGGGAGGCATCCGTGGTTCTCTCCGCCGCCGAGTCCCTTGCAGCGCTAACAGACGAACCCGTCGTCCCCAACTACCAGGCCTGGAAGTCTTATCTGGCGGGAGATACCGAGCCCCTCAGGACCATAGCCGAGGAGCATGTCCGCATCCAGGAAGAGAACAAACAGCTTGCGCAGAAGGAAGGACGCGGGGTATTGGCGGCCATCGGCCAGGGGGTCAAGCGGCTCTTCACCAGACAGCCCAAGACCCGTCTACCGGAGAGGGAACCAGCGGAAGACGAGTCCGACAAGGGCGAAAGCTCTCTATGAAACAAAAGGGGCGAAGCTGTGTGACTAGCTTCGCCCCCTTGAGTTCATCGGATTACTCGGCCAGATTGAACGCCACAGCCGCGCCCGAGTCGTCGAACACGCTCACCATGCCGACGACACCCGCAGGCACGTCCAGTATTACCCCGCCCGCTTTGCCGCCGGCTGTGCCGGAAATCGCCAGAGGCCTACCCACGGCACTGGTTGCTGCCGCGGTGTCGACAATCTCGATTCCGCACGGCGGAATCTCGAAAGCTATGCTGGCTGACACTCCCCCGCCGCTCACCAAGTCCACCGCACCCATGGCACTCGAATCTTCACTCGTGTTGAACGCCAGAATGTAGGTCACGAGGCCATCCCGATTGATGAACAGCGGCGCCGATTGCTCAACGCCTTCCGTCCCAATCGGACAAACGGGCGCTTTGAACATGGCGCCGTTGGAACCCCTTACGAATGCGCCCACGGACACGTCATCCAGAATCGCCTCGCCATCCGATGCAATCCCGAACAGGTCCACCACAATTCCGCCGACCGTCCCGCTGACGTTCCCAGCGGCGTAAGCGTCCAATCCCGACTCGCTCACCATTTCCAGCGTGTTGACCAAGTCCGCCTCGCCGGGACCTATCACGACATCGTAGACGGCTGATTCACCCACAGCCCCTCCCGCTCTCGAGGTAGGATACATCCGCAGCATTGCTCGCACCGGCTCGTCGCCCTTGTTGAACACCGATACCATCGTGGCGAAGTCCGATTCGTTGTTATAGAACGGCACGGCAAGACTCGCGTCGGGCACAAGCTCCGGCTCACCCGTCTCGAACATTCCCCCTATGACAATTTCGCCTGGCGGGGCAAATGCGGGAGTTCTACTTGAGCCGCCACCGCTAACCAGCTTCGCGGAGGTCACCGATGCCAGCGCAACTCCAGTCGACTCGCGCGTCCTGAAGTCTATCGTCGCCAAGGCCTGGCCGCTGCTTATGCCTGCGGGGCGGAAGAACACCGCACCGAACCTGACCCTTCCTGGCACCGATACATCTGGCCAGAACAACGTGCCCGGCAGACCCGCGCCCACCCTCACATCGCTCTTGCTAGGCTGTCGCAGCAAGGTACGGTCGAACGTCACGTCTACGAGATAAGAGCGCAACGTCGAGCTCTGCAGCTCTCCTTCGAGAACCACGTCGACAGTCGCAATCTCCCCGACATCCACCTGATCGTCCGTCACCCGTAGCCGTTCCCCTGTAGGAGTCGGCGTAGGCGTCGGGGTTGGTGTGGGAGTCGGCGTAGGTGTAGGTGTAGGCGTGGGTGTAGGCGTGGGTGTAGGTGTCGGCGTCGGGGTCGGGGTTGGCGTCGGCGTCGGCGTTGGGGTTGGTGTCGGGGTCGGCGTCGGGGTCGGCGAAGGCGTCACTTGGCCGATGGTGATGGTTCCCACCACACCGTCATCGACGTCAATCTCCCCCCCTCCGGGTCCGCTGAAGACACCCGACGCGGCCACATCCGCCTGCCCGCTCGCGGTATCTCTAACTCTGAATGTTATGCAGGCAAGAGCCTGTGATTCCGTAATCTCGACCGGACGAAGGAACAGGTTCGCGAATCTCAGCACACCCGGCCCAGCCACACTTGCGCTGAAGAAACTGGACGGCAGCCCCGCGCCGGGAGTGATGTCTGAGCGTGACGGCTGCTCCAGCCTGCTGCTGTCGAACGTGACGGTCACCAGGAACGACCTGAGCAATATTCCGCCGGGAGGAATGCCTTCCAGTATCACGCAGACCGTTGCATCTTCCCCCTGCCCTGCAGTGTCATCGGTCACCCTCAGCCGCAGCCCTGGAGGTATGACGGTAAAGGTCCCGTCAGCGCCCGCCGTCGCTGGTATCGGACATGCCTGGGAATCGCTCAATTCCACGTCCGTTATGGAGAGCGGGCTGCTCCCTGAGGAAGGCGGGTCCAGAACGGTGAAACTCACGCTGAAAAGCGTCGTGTCGTCGGCCACCATGGGGCCGGGAATCTCCGCAAAGCCGACCGTCACCTCGCCGGAGGTGCCGACGTTTATCACCGGGAGTCCCCCGGTGAAGCTTGGGCCCATCGTAATGTCACCCGTGACGGGCTGCTCGAGCACTCCGTCGTCGAACTCCAGCGTAACGCTGAACCCGGCTACATCCACGCCTACCTGCAGAGGCCCTCCGATCACGTCCAGCACCACGTCCACCGTGTCCGAACCCGCAGCGGGCGCCGCACCGTCGGTCGCTCGGACCACCAGCTCAGGCGTTGGCGTTGGTGTCGGAGTTGGAGTTGGTGTTGGCGTCGGTGTCGGTGTCGGAGTTGGAGTTGGAGTCGGAGTCGGCGTTGGCGTTGGGGTTGGTGTCGGTGTTGGCGTCGGTGTTGGCGTCGGGGTCGGTGTTGGCGTCGGAGTTGGAGTCGGAGTCGGCGTTGGCGTTGGCGTCGGGGTTGGTGTCGGGGTTGGCGTCGGTGTTGGCGTCGGTGTTGGCGTCGGGGTCGGTGTTGGCGTCGGTGTAGGTGTCGGCGTCGGTGTTGGCGTAGGAGTTGGTGTCGGTGTTGGTGTGGGCGTAGGAGTCGGGGTTGGGGTCGGTGTTGGTGTTGGGGTCGGTGTTGGTGTTGGCGTCGGGGTTGGAGTCGGCGTCGGTGACGGCGACGGCGTAAGTACAGTGAACGTGCCGTCAGTCCCGGCGCTCGTCGGCAAGGGATCGGCCGCATCATCCGTGACATCAGCATTAGTGATGGAGAGAGCGCTGCTCCCGGAAGTAGGAGAGCCCTGGACGGTGAAGTCAACGCTAAAAAGGATCATCCCGGGCGCGTACGGTGGAGACCCGGGGATCTTGGCGCCGCCAAGTGTCACCTGGCCGTCCACGGTGGTGTTCGGAATGAACAGCCCACCTGCGAAGTCCGGCCCTACGGTCACATCAACGTCCCCAGGCTGCACGAGAACTCCGGTGTCATACGCGAGTGTTACGTTGAACCCGCCGACATTCGGCGTCGGAGCCGGCCCGGTGCCTTCCAGCACAACGTTCACAGTCCCCCCGCCGCCCGGCGGCGCGCTGGCGTCAACCGCGCGGACAGTCAAGTTAGGCGTCGGAGTAGGTGTGGGTGTGGGGGTTGGAGTGGGAGTTGGCGTGGGTGTGGGTGTTGGTGTAGGTGTTGGCGTAGGTGTAGGAGTAGGTGTCGGAGTTGGCGTGGGTGTTGGTGTTGGCGTTGGTGTTGGAGTCGGTGTAGGAGTTGGGGTTGGTGTTGGAGTTGGCGTTGGCGTCGGGGTAGGTGTCGGGGTCGGCGTTGGGGTCGGAGTTGGAGTGGGCGTTGGTGTTGGTGTCGGGGTCGGCGTCGGGGTCGGAGTTGGCGTGGGTGTTGGCGTCGGCGTGGGTGTTGGAGTCGGTGTAGGAGTCGGAGTTGGGGTTGGCGTGGGTGTTGGGGTCGGTGTTGGAGTTGGCGTGGGTGTAGGTGTCGGTGTGGGTGTCGGCGTGGGTGAAGTGACGGTGAACGTCCCGGCACTCCCAGCCGTCGCTCCCAGAGGCTGGCCCAACTCGTTGGTGACGTCGACAGCCGTGATCGTTAGTGCGCTGCTGCTGGACGAAGGCGAGCCCTGGACGGTAAAGTCAACGCTGAAAAGCACCATGCCGTCCGAATAAGTGGGGGAGCCCGGGATCTTCACGCCGCCAAAGGTCACCTGGCCGTCTACGGTGGTGTTCGGGAAGAATAGGCCGCCCGAAAAGTCCTGCCCGACAGTCACGTTGCCATCGCCAGGCTGCACGAGGACGCCAGTATCATACGCGAGTGTTACGTTGAACCCGCCGACGCTCGGCGTGGGAGATGGTCCGGTACCCTCGAGTATGACATAGACGGTATCCGTGCCGCCCGCGCCTGCGCTTGCATCAAGCGCCCTGACCGTCAAGGCAGCTTGCGCCCCCGTCCCCACAGATAAGGCCATGGCTCCTATCCCTATGAATACCGTCAGGAGGGCAAGCCTTCTAGTCATCACCCGCTCCTTTCACCGGCTCCGGTCGCAATCGTTTCGCCTATCGTCAACAGAAGAGACAATCGGAACGCACCTTGACCACTGCCAAGTGCGTTCAACGCGAATTACAGTCCCCGGTAATGTTCCCGGATCTTGCCTCGATAGTCAAGCTTCTTATTGAGACTTAACGGAGAAAAAATGTCGCGTCCACACACACGAAATCGCCACCGCAGCCACTCCCACGGCGTCACTTCACCGGGAACCCCTCAGTCTCCAGTGTGGAGATGAGGTCTCTTGCCTTGGCGGAGATCGCATCCCCCGCTTCGCTGCTCTCGATAACCGTCGGGGTAATCACCACAACGATCTCGGTGGTTATATCCTGGGGGCGCGACTTCTTAGTGAACAGCACCCGCCCGAGGATTGGAATTCTGCCCAGAACGGGCACGGACTGCCTGAACTCCTCTTTGGACCGGTTTATCAGACCCCCAATAACCAGAGTCTGGCCGTTGGCCACGGTAACATCGGTGGTTACGGTACGCTTGTTGACGGTGGGCGGCACGTCGATCGAACGCTCGGCAGCCAGCACCGTACTGACCTCCGCATAGACGTCCAGTGAAACAGAATCTGCCCATATCGCCTTCGGAGTTACCCTCAGCAAGATGGGAATTTCCTTGTACTCGTAGTCCTGGGAGACGACACCTCCCTCTGACACCGTGGCCCGCTGGACCGGTATGCTCAACTCGACGTTCACTTCGGCAGTCTTAGCTGTCGTGCCCTCTGCCGTCTGCTGCACGCCCATGGACGTCAGAATGCTCGGGCTGGCTATGACCTGGAGCCTGTCCTCCGTCTCAAGCGCGCGAAGCAACGTCAGAAATTTGTCCGTCTCTGCAATCAGATAACTCAGTCCCCCTCCTAGCGGCATGCCAGGAAAGACAGTTGCGTCGGGGAACTCCGATCCCCCGGTCCCGTAAGTGACAACGCTCGCTATCGGCCCGCCCGACGACGGATTCTCCGCCTCGGCTCTCAGCGCCCATTCCAGTCCAAGTTCATACGTCCCCTGGAGCGAGACCTCCGCAATCGTGGACTCAATAAACACCTGTCTCGGCGGACGATCTATCTCCTCGATCGTTCTCTTGATGCTCTCGTATATCTGCGGGGTCGTGTAGATTATGAGCATGTTGCGAGTCGCATCAACAGTTATGCGAAGCTCCTCCTCCTCGCCTATGGTCGGTCCGCCGGCCGCCGTCGGCTGGGTGGCTCTCCCCTGCGCACCCGCCGGCTGCTTCGATGCGGGAGCGCCTCCCGCCTCTTCCCTGATCTCCTTCATCCCCGTGAACAGCTCTTCCACGATCTCCTTTATGACCGTCGCCGGCCTCGCCACCACGTGATAGTAGTAAGTCTTGTAGGCTCTACCTGTCGGCACAACATCCAGCAGCTTCACCCACCTCGCGATCTCGGGAAGCAGCTCCTCGCTGCTGTTCTTCGCCAGTATCCCCCCAAGAGCGTGGAGCGGCACGAACTGGACCATTCCCGCGCCTTTCGCCGCCCCGATCTCCATTGAGAAGACCTCCTCCAGAGTTTCCACCATCTCGTCCAAGTCTGCGTTCTCAACCAGCATGAACACCCTCTCGACAGGGGGCACGTCCAGAAGCGTGATGATCTCCAGCAGCTCTGCCACAGTCCCTGGATAGTCCACCAGCAGCAAGTTGTTGCCGAGCCCATGGGTAATCGCGGCCCCTGACTTTGACAGGAACTGGACGATGATTTCTTGCAGCGTGGCTGCGGGAACGTACTTCACAGGAACTATCTGGAGGATCAGGCCGGAATCTATGGGAAGCTTCACTTCCTCGCCCACGCCGGCCGGAACCGTTCCCGGCCTCGTTGGCTGCAGCGCGTCTATCTGATAGAACCCGTCGGGCAGCTTCACTATGGTAAGGTTCTTCAGCCGGAGTATCGCCTCAAGAAGCGGAAACAGGTCTTTCTTCTTCAGCTTGCCGGCAGTTCTGACCGTGACCTCCATCCCCGCAGCGTCGAGACGAGGATCGCTTATGAAGCTCGCCTCAAGAGCGGTGAGGATTTCCCTTGCCACCGTTCCCACCGGAGTCCTCTCGAAGTTGATCGAAAACAGCTCATCCCCGTCCCCGGGCTCCCGCTCCAGCTTTCCTTCGCCTGCAGGCAGCGCCGTCTCGGCGGTGGGCGTGGGTTCGCTCACCGGAGTAACTATCTCCAGACCCTCCTCGCCTCGCGGCCTGCCAGTCGCTGGTGCGTCCGCCTCAAATGGATTTGGCCCTCTTGGCTGTCGGCCTTCGTCGGCTTCCTGTGCGAAAACCGGGGAGCTCGCCAGAGCCACTGTCCCCAACACCGCGGCAATGACCACCCATCTGATAATGCGCCCTACCTTCTCTTGTCGCGTTGCCATAGTCTCCTCGCTTCTTAATCCAGCGCTACCGGGCTCTCGTCTATGCGGAACAAATATGCGGAAGAAGCCTACCTGCCGCGTGGCTGGTCAGCCCCCTCTTCCGCCCTCCGCTTCTCCACGTATTCGCGAAGCTTCTTCAGCTCCTCCAACGCCTCCAGCTGCTGCCTGCCGGGCTCCACCCCCAAGAGACTCTCATCCCCTCTCTCGGGCCGAGGCGCGGCAGAGGAATACTCAGCCCCTCCGGTCATGATGACGGGGCCACGGCTCGGTTGCTCTACCTGCTTCGACGGGGAAGCGGCCGATGCTTCGGTTCGGTTCGTAGGTCGAGGGGGTACGGCCGGCTGCGCCCTGTGGATCACCGAGCCTGCATCCGTTCTGATCATTTGCGGAGGCGTCGGCGCACGCGCCGGCGGCTTAGGAAGGTTGTCGAACTCGCTTTCCTCGCCCAGCGTGATCCTTTTCAGCACGCCTCCCTTCTCCAGCGAAACATCCATCCCTTCCACAGAAGCCAGCCTCCAATTGCCGGATACTTCATCTCCAATGCGAAACGGCTTCACCTCCCTCGATGTGGTGGGAATCTTCTTCGTGCCCACCTCCTTCTCGGTCACCACCTCGATCTCAAAATAGGCCATCGGCTCCCCGGTGCCCCACTTCGCTATACCTCGCAGGCCGATGTTCGGAAGCTTCTCCGGGAGGGAGGGGACAGCCGTCCCCGTGGGCTCGTCGGGACCAACGTACTTCCTCCCTTCCCTGAAGAGAGTATTATCGTACACCAACGCATAGTCCGCCGCGGACCTGCTGCGCCTCGCGGCAACATAGGGAACTTCGATAGGCTCCCATTCAGCCGCGACGCTGGTCTCGGGCACTGGGATTTCCTGAGGAGCTGCCCCGCCAACGGAGCCGAACAGCCACACGCTCCCCCAGATGACCCCCAGCAGCAGCACCGCGTTAAGGCCCAGCAGCCATCTTCTCATGTCCGTACTCCTTCGGGGCCACAGTGGCCGCCATACCACGGCGGCTCACCCGGACGTCTCTACAGTCGGACGGTAGTACCCGCCTATCGTAATGTCCACGGTGAGCACCGGAAGCTTGGGGTTTCGCCAGTTGCTGGTTAGCTGAAGTTCGGTCACAGCCACCAGCTTTCTATGGTTGGCAAGCCCCAGCAGCACCTCCGTGAACTGCTTCTCATCACAGCGCATCGTCGCCTGCAACTTCACAAGCTGGTATGGCGACTCCTTGTCACGCTTACCCTCCGAAGAATACTTGATCATAACGTCGGTCAGCCCTGCCTTCTTCGTCAGAGCGGAGAAAATCTCGTTTAGCTGCGTCTGCGCCAACGGAATCTGAGATTCCGGCGTCGCGTTCTCCGGCACATCCAGCAGTTGGTCTGCCACGCTTCGCGCCAAAGCACTCATCTCGCGCTTCGTCTTTTCCAACGCGTCAAGCCCGTCTGCCGCTGCGGTCATGCTTGCCAGGGTGTCCAGCTCTTGCTCTATTCTTTCGTCTAGATCTGCGGACGCGTTCCGCAAAACAAGCCATATTGCGACGCCCAGCACCACAACAATTACTGCTGCGGCAAAGCTCGCCGGCGGTCTCCTCTTCGGCAACGTCATTGCTCCAACCTCAACTTCATATTGTCAAACCGCTGCTCGCTCCCCCGAGGTGTCATCGAGCCGCGACTGGTCACGTGGAAGTAATCCGACGTCTCCAGGTCGGGCACTATGTCTGTCCCGCTTGGCACATACCCGGTAAGCGTTATCTCGTCATCCTTCAGGCGGAGCCTCTCAAACCTTACCCCCGAAGGAAATAGACTCGTCAGCTCGTAGAGAGCATCTACAGCCTGCACTCTGTGCTGTGCGCTCAAGACCTCGAAATCCTCCAGCCGCACCATGTCCGCTTCCAGTTCCTGACGAATTTCCGCCGCCCTCTCGTAGCTGCCGCTCGCATTCGCCACCTGCTGCTTCAAGGCATCCAGCGTCGCCTTATTCCTCTCAACTCTCGCTGCGTAACCGCTCAAGAACAACACCATAAGGAGAACCAGAAGCCCAAGAGCCACAACCACGCCGAACTCGCGACGCTTCGCGCGCATTACGATCGGCAGAAGGTTCTTCTCCCTCAGCCGCTCTCCACTTACCCCTCCCATTGCCGCACCTTCGGCAACTCCACGCCCTCCTTCCGCCAGAACGACATTTTCACACCCAAATGGCTCCTCGGCCCCGGGCAGTTCCGGCTGCCCGAACACAACCACGGCATCGGCGCCCTCGGCGGTCCAATCGCCGCCGACGCTTGCCTCCGCCGACTCCAACAAGCTCTTCAGGTGCCCTACGTCGCCCGGCGGCGCACCGACGGCCTGCGCCCGAGAATAGACAAGCTCGCCATCCTCGAACAGGTCCACCTCCACCGCTCCTTCGCGGATGTCGATCACGGCCGCCCTGCCAACCCTGCCCACCCTCTCCGCCGCCGCACGCCAGAGCGACAGCGGCGAGATCTCCAGCGCATCCACCCCCACCCCCTCGGATCGCAGCCCGGCCAGTACCGCACCTACCTCCTCATTCTTCACCCGCGCGAGCCACACTCGTACCTTACCGTCGCCCCTGCCCTCGACCCAGTGCGCCCCAAAGACGTCCTCCCCCGACAGAGGAATGTGTTTCTCCGCCTCGTACGAGACGGCCTCGTCCAGGTTCGCCAATACGGCGTCGGGAAGCTCGAGCCTGCGCATGATGGCCCGCTCGCGCGGTACCGACACCACAACTCTGTTTGGCCTCACCCCCTCCGACGAGAGGAAGTCTCTCACTTCCCACTTCACGAACTCCTCGATCTCCTCCTTGCTCTCCGGCAGGTCTATCACCCTAGCCCCGCCCTTCTGCACCGAGACCATTCCCCGCCCGATCCACGTCAGAAACAGCCTGCCGGCGTCGATTGTCACCCCAAGGCAGCTAGCGGTAATCATAGCGCTTCACTCTCCTCCGACTCGGGAAGCTCGCGGGCCGAGTGGTCATCCCAATATACCACTTCCCACATCTTCTGTCCTCCCGGTCGAAACTCGTAGGAGCCCGCCCTGTAGACCCGGCTGACCCTCACCACCGCTTCAATCGTCCTTACCACCTTGCCGTCGCGCACGCTTCCCCGCCCAACTATTCTAATCAGCGTCGGGTTCGCGGTCGCCCGTATGTCCGGGCGCAATCCCATGATCTCGCGCAATTCAGGGCGCGCCGTCGCCACATGGAATTCGTACTCCCCGCCGCCCCGCCTCGAGCTGAAAGTCGTGATGTAGGGAAACAGCCCGGCGGCCGTCTCGTCGTCAGAACCCGGCGCAGCAGGCGCGCCTCCGTAGAAAATCTCCTTAGTCATCCCCTTAACGTACAACGCCTCCTCCGGCACGTAGAAGTCACCGTCCTTGCAGTGATATGGCTTCGGCAGGCTCTGGTAGTAATCCTCCTCCGCCCCGTTGATCATCCTCAACTCGTCGACATCTGTCCAGTCCATGATTGAGTCCATCACCGTATCTCTCTCAGCCCCCATTTCCATCCCCGCTGACTCCGTAAGAAGCTTCGCAAGAACCCACGTCTTGGTGGGCCTGACCGAATTCAGGTTATATCGGCCCTCTTCGTCGAACATGGCGTAAGAGATCTCCCCCCCCGCGAACTCAATCTCACGACGATACGTCATGGTGTCCGTTTCCTCGTCAATCTCCTCTTCCTCCTCGCGCGCATAGTCTCCCTTCGTGTAGATAATCTCGCCGCTGTCAGCCCCGTACGCGGGACCTCCGACGTTCACCGCCTCGGCAACCGCGAGCTCAATCGCCGCGCGTGCAAGATAGTACGCCTGAAGCTCGTCCTTGTAGTTCCCCGTTCCCTCGACCTCAACTCTCATCGACGAGTCGAACTCCACAACCAGCGCCGACATGAGCGCCAACGTCCACACGACGAGGACCAGAACAACTCCGCGCTTGCCTCGATTTCTCCTCATCAAGCGGATAGGGGCGCTCATCACAACTCCTCCGCCCCCGGGCCGCACTTCGCCCCTGTCTGTGCGGTTATGCACACCTGCTCATCTCCGTAATCCAGCGTTACACGGATGACCTCCGGCACCTCCGGGACCCATTCGCTTCCGTCCCCCAGCTTATACATCTCGTCCTCGCCCTCCGTCTCCTCTTCGGCTTCGCTCGCCGCTGCCGCCTCCTCCGCGGCGGGATTCAGATACTCAACCGACATCCCGACGACCTCCGGATCGAGAAGAAACTCCGCTCCGCCGGGACGCTCTTCGTTCGCTTCGGCCATGCGTTCCTCCGCCTTCGCGCCGAAGTAAGGCGACACTTCCTTGTAGAGCCCGGGCGGCTCATCCTCGACGTCATCCTCGGTCCGCACCAGATACCTCACCCTGTGCAGGCCGGGGCTCCCGACCCCAGCCGAAATGACGCGCGACGTGACAAACTGGATCTCATCGCTCCCGCCGAAGAAGGGATTCCTCAGTGCCTCCTCGCGAGTGAGTATCTCGTGCACCGGGTACCCATAAGAAAACGGAGTCGTCGGGGAACTCACCGGCGGCAGTGGGTAGACCGATGCCAGCTCCACTCTCAGTCCGTAGGAGATCGCCTTCAACCTGCTCAGTCTATCCGTCTCTGCGTTGCCTCGCTGCAGTGAGCTTATGCTGACGCGAAGTCCGACCGCCGCCGTCACGACAACCAGACCCGCAATGGTCATTGCCACCACAAGCTCGAGCAGCGTAAATGCTCCCCTTTTCCGTGTCATCAGCATTTCCTACCTCGAGGGACGTGGTTCGGAGGTGGGCATCACAAGCGGTTCACGACCACCCCCTGCTTCTCCGCCCGGCAGCGTAGTGCCTCCGGGAGTGACTCCCTCTTCTCTTCGCTCAACGCTGCGCAGCGTAACTAGCTCATACGTCTTCTCCCCCAGCCGGCCGGGCCAGGTGACATTCACCGCGACCTCGTACAGCAGCAGCGGCGCGTTCTCCTCATTCTCCACGCTGTCGTCATCGCGGTAATAGCGCTCGATCGTTACCCCCCACTCGTACTCGCCCTCCTCGCCGTCTTCCTCCCCCTCCGCAAGCTCGTAGGCCGCCAATCGTTCGACCATCAGCTCCTGCGCCAGCAGCGACGCCCCGACGTATTCCCTCGAGGTGGAGGCAAGATTAAGGCCCCCGGCAAACAGCCCCATCACGAGCGCCACTCCCGCGCCAAGAATGCTCACGGCTACCAGCACCTCAATCAGGGTGAACGCCTTGCTTCTATTCATCCTCTTCCTCTTCACCTTCGACGACCGAGATGATCCCCGAGCCGGGCTCGACCTTCACCGTGAACGCCCGCCCCCTTGTGTCTTCGAGCACGACCCGCGCACCTTCGGTGACCCCGTGAGGGGGGAACTCCAGCTCGTACTCCTCCGCCTCCTCTTCCGCCTCGTACGCCAACTCCTCCGGGTCCTGCTCCGTGAGGTCCGGCGTTCCCATTATCTCCACAGACTTGAACTTCACGCTCGTCGGAAGCCGGTAAAGCTCCCCCGCCGCCTCCTCGTCCTCACCCGATGCTTGGGCGGAGAGCCTCGATTCTCCCCGCTCCACGTAAAGCGTCACAAGCTGAGACTCCGACCTCACCGCCGCCCGGCTTCGTGCCAACTGCATTTGCGCCGCGATCGACCTCGCCGACGTTCTCAATTCCGCTTTCCCCACGCTCTTCCATAGCACCGGCACCACTATCGCCGTCGTCAGCGCGACTATCACCAGCACCACCGTCATCTCAAGCAGCGTGAAGCCTCTCCGAGAAGCGGCCGCCCCTCGTGTGTTGCCGAAACCGACGCTCAATCGCTATCCTCCGTGATCCAACTAAGAATGTCAGCCGCAGCCCCTTCGCCGCCCGGCTGCCCGTCAGACCCGTACGAAACAATCTCGAAGTCTCTCCCGCTGTCTCCGGGAATCCTATACTCGAAAGGCTTGTCCCAAGCGTCCTTGGGCACGATCTCCGTATCCTGAAGGTACGGGCCGTCCCATCTCTCGCTCGCGTCGCCCGCGGGCTCCGTAATCAAGTCCTCCAGCGACTCGGGCCACTGCCCCGTATCGAGGTGGAATGCCTGGATGGCCCCCTTGAGCTGGTATATTTGCGCCTTTGTGGTTTCCCTCCTGGCCCTCGCTATCCGTTTGGGAATGGCCACGCTCACCAGCGCGACCAGCAGCCCGATAATCGTCACCACGACCATCAGCTCCACCAGCGTGAAAGCCGTCCGCCGCCGTCTCTCTCTCATTGCCCGCCCCTCCATCAGAAGCTGATTTCGTTTACAGAGAATACCGCCATGAGCATCGTTATTACCACCAGGCCTACCACGAGACCCATGACGAGTACGATAAGCGGCTGGAGCACCGCAAGAAAACGATCGATTGCCCGCCGCGTCTCCTTCTCATATTGGTCAGACACCCTCTGCATCATGTCTTCCAGCGTTCCCGTCTCCTCACCCAGGGCAACCATACGTACCGCCAGCGGCGGGAAGCACCGCGTCGCCGCGAGAGGCCCCGCCAGTCCTCCTCCCTCGCGCACAGTGTCGTGAACTTGAACCAGCGAATCCGAAATGATCCGGTTCGTCAGCGTTCGCTGGGCTATGTTTATCGCATCCAGTATCTGCACACCGCTCCGCAAGAGCGTCGCCATGATCCCCGCGAACCGCGCCGTCTCCGCCTTCCGCAGAACGCTGCCTACGTAGCGGGCATCCAGCTTGAACCTGTCCCACCTCAGCCTTCCCCTCTCCGACTTGATGTACGACCGGAATCCAAAAACGAAAATGAGGATCACTCCCACCACCACCCACCAGTATCTTGTCACAACATGGCTCGCTCCCACCATCACTTGGGCCGAAAGGGGCATGGCCTGTTGGAGCTTCGCGAACACCCCCGCGATCCGCGGAACCGCCACGGTCAGCAAAATGATCAGCGACGCACCCGTGACCACCATGAGAATCGCGGGATAGATCATTGCCGACTTCACATGGTCGCGCAGGTCCTCGGAGCTTTCCAGATAATCCGCCAAGCGGCTCATAACCGGCCCGACCGCGCCGCTAGCCTCCCCCGCGCTTACCATGTTCACATAAAACTCTGAGAAAAGCCTCGGGTGACGCGACAACCCGTCCGCCAGCGAGCTTCCCTCCGTAACGTCATCCAGAACTTCCCTGAGAACCGACTTGAACGAAGGATGGTCCGCCAGCTCCACCAGCACTGAAAGGCTCCGGTCCAGCGGCAGAGAAGCATTCACCAAAACCGCCAGTTCCCTCGTGAAATCCGCCACCTGCCGCCTGGCCGTCAACCTCCACAGGAAGTCGGCCAGCGCGCTCCTACCCCTCACCAAGCCTCCCTTCTCCTCCGGCGCTTCCAGCCTGATCGGGATGTAGCCCATGGACTGAAGCTTTCCTACGGCGACCCCCCTATCCTTCGCCTCCAGGACGCCCTGGACCACTCCGCCCCTTTCGTCCGCCGCCGAGTACTTGAATATCGCCAACCCCTCACTCCTCCTGCTGCGTGACCCTTCTCACTTCGCTCAGCGTTGTTATACCAGCCAGCACCTTGCTCCATGCATCCTGCTTCAGCGTAACCATGCCGCTCTCAATCGCTTTCAGCTTTATGGTCCTGCTGTCGGCGTTAGCCAGCGTCAGCCGTCTGATGTCATCATTCATCACAAGAAGCTCAAATATCCCCGTGCGGCCCATGTACCCCGTATGCGAGCAGTCCTCGCACCCCTTCCCCCTGTAGATCGTCTTCTCCCCCGTAGACCCCTCCACGATGTCCGAGACCTCCTCCGCCTTTACCGTGTAGGCTTCCTTGCACTTCCGGCAGATGACCCTCACCAGCCGCTGCGCCAGTATGCCGGTCATCGCCGAAGAGATCAGGTAATTGGGAATGCCCATCTCGGTGAGGCGTGCAATGGCTCCCGCGGCGTCGTTGGTATGCATAGTGCTGAACACCAGGTGCCCCGTAAGCGCCGCCTGGATCGCTATGTCCGCCGTTTCCGGGTCCCTTATCTCTCCTACCATTATCACGTCCGGGTCCATCCGCACTATCGAGCGCAGCCCCGAAGCGAAGGTCAAGTTGATCTTTGGGTTCACCTGGATCTGATTCACCCCGTCGAGGCGGTACTCCACCGGATCCTCAATAGTGATGATCTTCCTCTCCTGGTTGTTCAATGCCGAAAGCGCCGTGTAGAGAGTCGTGCTCTTTCCGCTGCCCGTCGGCCCGGTGACAAGCAGCACCCCGTACGGTTCCGATATCAGATGCCTGAACCGCTTCAGTTCCTCGATGGGAAAGCCCAACTCTTCAAATATGAACCTCACGCTTGCACGGTCGAATATTCTTACCACCAAATTCTCCCCGTACACCGTCGGCGTCGTCGCCACGCGAAACTCCACGTCCCGTCCGAGGACCCGCAAGCCGATCCTCCCGTCCTGAGGCAAACGCCTTTCAGCGATGTTCAGCTTCGCCAGCAGCTTTATCCTCGACACCACCGCCTTGTGGAGCTTCTTCGGCGGCGACTCCACCTCTTGCAGTACGCCGTCGATCCTGTATCTCACGCGAAGCCCGTCCCGGAACACTTCGACATGTATGTCGCTCGCCCGCCTCTCCACCGCACGCGTGATCACGAGATTCACCAGCCTGATCACCGGCGCCTCGGACGCCAGGTCCTTCAGGTGCGCAACGTCTTCCTCCACGTCCTCCAGATACGTGGGCGTCTCTTCGCCGAACTCCTCAATGATCCGATCCATCGACGAGTCGGCCATGTGTTCGAGTTGATTTATTCCCCTCGTAATGTCGTCCTCGGGGCTGACGCAGAACTCAACGTCCTCGCCGAACGCGAGCTTCGCAGCCTCCAGCGTGTAGTGATCGTTGGGGTTGGCCACGGCGATAAGCAGCGGCGAGCCATTTCCGCCTTTCACCGGAAGCAGCATGTGCTCCTTGAGGAACTTGATCGGGATGTCCGCAAGAACCACGCTGGCCACGTCGTAGTCCGAAGCTCTCACGAACTTCATTCCGCAGGACTGCGCCATTTCCTCCGCCCATCCGGCATCGACGGGACGTACTTCCTCTGCGCTCACCTCGGTCCCCCTTCCTCTGCGCTCTTACGCGGGGTCACGCTGAACGGATTCAACACCACATGCCTACGGCCGCCGACTACCCGCCCCGAGTACGGATTGCGAATGCCCTCAACCCATTCCAGCCGACTGGCCTCCTCCTGACTTAGATCTCCTGTCACCAAACCGTCTCCTCTCCACGCCAGGCGTTTCCCGCGCCCCAGCACCTCTTCGGCCTCATCCGTACGGACGACCACCTCCCCCTCAAGCACAAACACCGTGCCTCCCACAGACTCCCCCGCCCACGCGACCGGAAGCAACCCGGCACGCAACTCCCCGTTCCCTTCACCCTCCGAAACCACGAACTCCGCCGCGGCACCCTCCGCCGAGAGCCCCCCCAACGAGACAATAACCCGATCCTCCTCACCCGCTCTTACCCATACCTCCCCACGGACCAGCGCAATCGACAGCAGCCTTTCCGGGTCAAATCTTACCTCAGTCTCCTCCCTGAGCGCCAGCCGCGTTCCCGGCGTCAAGTAGAAGCTTGCCCTCAAGCCCGAACCCGTCACTAGGCTGTCGCCCGGGCCCAGTTCGACGTTCTCACCCGCCTCCTTCCACCCCTCGTCGCCCAATCGCTTCACCATTAGTACGTTCGTCGGGCCGTGCCATTGCCTGGTCAGCACCATGAAAATCAGCGCCACCGCAGCCAAAGCCAGGACCTTCAACACCAGCGCCCTTGGCACAGCCGAACGCGTTTCCCGCACCTCGCGTCCAGGCATCTCCTCAACCCACTCCTCCATCACTTCTTTCAGGACTTCCGCCTCTCTCTTCGCCAGCGAGTATTCCCTTTGGCACACCTCGCACACATCGAGGTGTTTTCGCAGCGCCTCGGCCTTCTCAACAGGGAGTTCGCCATCAACGAACAGATAGATGGCTCTCTTGGCATCCTCGCAGTTCAACTCTCCCACTTCAAAGACCTCCTCAGCAGACTTCTCATCATCCGCTTGCCTCGGAAAAGCCTCATTTCGACGGCGGCCTCCGTAATAGCCAAGGCCGCACCGATTTCCCGATAGCTCATGCCCGCCGCGTATCTGAGGTAAACCACCTGGCTGTACGTTTCGGGCAGTTCCAGGATCGCCTCGCGAACCAGTTGTCTGGTTTCCTCTCGCTCATAAACCTCCGGCGGTGTGTCGTCCCCCCGGGCCGCGACCTCAATGTCGACGCTGCGCGCAATGTCCTTCTTTCGACTCCTCACTTCATCTACGCACGTGTTTGTGGCTATGCGATACAGCCAGGGGGCGAAGGGCCTCCCCTTTTCGAAGCGCTCCCGCCCCCTGAACGCCTTCAGGAACGTCTCCTGAGCAACGTCCTCCGCATCCTCCCGCGACCGAAGCATCATGAACGCATACCCGTAAATTCTTTTCCAGTATCGGGTTACCAAGCGGTCAAAGGCACCCTTATCCCCCAAGCCCGCCCGCTCGGCCAGCTCCTCGTCGGTCAGATGCTCCAAACCACGACTCCACTTAACTAGATACGAATAAGCCCGTTGGATCCTTTCAGCTTTTCCGGCCGTTGAATCCGATCATCTCGGCCGGCAATTCCACCGACATCCGGCGTGCCGCCTCGTCACCCAGCACGTTCCTGATCACCTCAATTCCCTCAACAAACATCCCCACGGCCTCGACAGAATGGCAATCGCTGGCAACCACGTGAGCCAGTCCCTCTTCCAGCAGAAAGAGGGCTGCATCTCTGGCGCTCCCTCCGAACCGGCCAAGCAGGCTTCCAGTGTTAATTTGCACCATCGCTCCCCTCTCCACCAGTTCCCGCACCAGCTCCGGGGTCGACACCACCCCCCAGGACCGCGTGGGATGGGCGATCACGGGGACAAGCCCGGCCTCCTTCATCTCAGAGACGACCTGCCCCGCAAACGGAGGCACCTGGAACATCGAAAATTCGACCAGCACGTACTTGCCCAGCCCGCCGAGGGTAATTTGAGGGTTCCGAGCCACCAGCTCGGCAAGCCCGGGCTCCATTACCAATTCACCGCCTGAGAAGATCTCCACGCCAATACCCTCTTCCGCCGCCTCCCTACGCAGCTTGCGCACTGCCGCGTCGACTTCCCTGCCCAGATCCGGCCGAGACACGTCGTATATGTGAGGAGTCGCCGCGATGGCCTTGACTCCTGCACCTTCCGCCGCCCGCAGCATTGCCAAGGCCTCGGCGACGTCATTTGCGCCGTCATCCATTCCGGGAAGGACGTGACTGTGGATATCTATCACGGACAACCCCTAGCACGAGACCATGCCCTCCCAGAGAACGGTCCCTGCCCAAGAACAATGCATGGCCAATTATCCACCAAACGCCGACGGCTTTCGACCGAAAAAAAGGCACCACGATGCGTCGGCCCGGCTGCCCGCACCCGCCGCCGTTGACACACGGCACGACCACGCCCTAGAATGGGCGAAATTGAGTGATACCTCACGGACCCCGTTTCCCTCACCTCTAGCCTTGTCGGTGAGCTGCTGCATGCGCGCCAAAGAGCAGCCAAATCTGGAGAGAACCAAGGACAAGCTCCGTCGCCTCGAGAAGCTGGTCAAGGGCGCGAAGAGCGCGATGATCGTGCTCCAGGACGACCCCGATCCTGACGGGCTTGCAGCCGCCGCCGCCCTCTCACTTGTGCTCCAATCCTTCTCCGGTGCCCGCTCCGAGGTCGCCTTCGCAGGGCGCATTTCCCGGCCTGAGAACCGCACGCTCGCGGATGCCCTCGAGATGCCCCGCTCGCACATCAAAGACGTCGACCTCTCCAGCGCCGACCTCATCGCCCTGCTTGACACCCAGCCAGGAACGGGCAATAACTCCCTCCCGCCCGAACACCGCGCCGATATCGTGGTCGACCATCACCCATTCCGCCACAAGGGCAGGCGCGCGCCGTTCTCCGACATCCGCAGCAACTACGGCGCAACTTCCACCATACTCTACGAGTACCTCGCCGAGCTCAACATCGCCCCCTCGCCCGTTGTTGCCGCAGCTCTTATCTACGGCATCAGGACGGATACCCAGGTGCTCACACGCGACACCTCACCGGCCGACGTGGCGGCCTATCTTGCACTCTACCCGCAGGCCAGCATGCCCTTGCTTAATAGAATTGAATACTCCCCCGTCCCACGTTCGTACTACGGGCTCCTCGTTCGCGCCATCGGGGCTGCTCAGGTACACGGCCGCGCTGTCATCACCATCACGGACACACTACCTGAGAACTCCGTAGTCGCCCAGGTCGCCGACCTGCTGGTCCGCCTCGAAGGCACGGAGTACGCCGTTTGCGCCGGAGTCGCACAGGGCGAGATCACCTTCTCGGTACGCACCGTGAACGACGACGCCATCGCCTGTGCGCAAGCTCTCGCGGGCGAGCAAGGGACCGCAGGCGGACACGGCTCTATCGCTGGAGGCCAAATTCCACTCGCCGCCCCAGACCAAGCCGAGCAAGTAGCCAAGGAGATGATCAAGCGCCTGAGGGAATTCGTCGACTGCAAGGCACGCCCCGAACGTCTTGTCTATCAGAAGGACTTACGCATATGAAAGTGTTGATCAGTGAAGAGGAGTTCGAGACCTACAAGGACATCTATACCTCTATTTCGCCCGACTACGAGTTCATGCCGGTCGCATCTCCCGAGGAAGCCCTCGAAGCCGCCCCCGAAGCCGAAGTGATCTTGGGAGGACCAATCGGAGGCGAGATTCTCGAAGCCGCAAAGAAGCTTCGCTGGCTTCAGGTAGGCAGCACCGGCGTCGACCCCATCTTCCGCAAGTGGCCCTGGGTGAGGGAGAGCGATTTCATCATAACCAACGCGAAGGGCGTCCACGGCATCCCCATGGCCGAGAGCACCCTCGCCATGATGCTCGCGTTCGTCAGGCACGTCAAAGAAGCTATCGAGCAGCGCCCCAACCACAAAGTCATCCGCCGACCCCCTTTAGGTGAACTCGCCGGGAAAACGATACTCGTCCTCGGCCTCGGAAGCGTGGGCGAGAACACCGCCAAGCGTGCGAAGGCGTTCGACATGAGAGTGATCGGCGTGCGGCGAGACCCTGAGCAGGGCTCGAAGTTTGCCGATGAGGTCCACCCTCCCGGGAAGCTTCTCGACCTTATCCCCCGAGCTGATTTCATCGCGGACACTCTCCCTCTCACGCCCGAGACTCATCACATCATCGGCGAAAAGGAAATCGCCGCGATGAAGCCCACCGCATACATCTTCAACGTGGGCCGCGGTAAGACCATCGACCAGGAGGCACTCAAGAAGGCTTTGCTCGAGCGCCGCATCGCCGGAGCCGGTCTTGACGTATTCGAAAAAGAACCGCTTCCTCCCGAGGACGAGATGTGGGATCTCGACAACGTGATCTTCACGCCGCACATCTCGGGAGTGTCGAAGAGCGGGAACGCCCCGCGGCACTTCCAGCTTTTCAGCGAGAACCTCCGCCGCTTCGCCGCCGGAGAGCCTCTGCTCAACGTGGTTGACAAGAAGGCCGGATACTGAGAACCTGACTCACTAGCTGACGCGCTGCAAGGATTGCCCATGGCGGATTCGCCCAAACGAGTGCTCGTCATCAACGCCGGAAGTTCCTCCATCAAGTTCTGTCTTTACGACATGGAGAACGAATTCCCTCTCACGAGAGGCATCGTCGAGAGGATCGGCCTCGACGACCCACGCCTCAGTTACACAATCAAAGACGCGACCTCGGCCACTGAGCCGGTCGCAGTGAAAGACCACCGCGACGCGCTGCGGGTGATTGCTCAGCATATCGACAGGCCGGAGCTTTCGCCGCCTGCGGGCCACCGCGCCGTCGACGCCGTCGGTCATCGCGTCGTCCACGGGGGAGAGAAGTTCTCGCAGCCGGTGCTGATTGACGAAGATGTGAAACGGGCCATTCGAGAGTACTTTCCTCTTGCGCCGCTTCACAACCCGGTCAATTACCGGGGTATCGAGGCATGTCAGGAGCTGTTCCCCGATGTTCCTCACGCGGCCGTGTTCGACACCGCCTTTCACCAGACCATCCCGCCGGAAGCCTACACCTACGCCATGCCCGTGGAACTCTGCGAACGCCACCGCATCCGCAAGTATGGCTTCCACGGCACCTCGCACAGGTACGTGACTCTCGAAGCCGCCAGGATCCTCAAGACGTCGCTGGACCAGCTCAATCTCATCACCTGCCACCTCGGAAACGGGTGCAGCATCACCGCGGTTCGCTCCGGCAAATCCGTCGACACAAGCATCGGCTTTACGCCTCTCGAAGGCTTGGTAATGGGCACGCGATCCGGCGATATCGACCCCGCGATCGTGCTCTTTCTCATGCGCCACGAGAAAATGACCGTGGACGACGTGGACGAGCTGCTCAACAAGAAGAGCGGCCTGCTCGCCCTCTCGGGCAGCACCAACGACATGCGCGACATCCTCGAAGCTGCCTCATCTGGTGACACCCGCGCAGCCCTCGCCGTCGAAGTCTTCGTGCACCGCGCGAGGAAGTACGTGGGAGCCTTCGCCGCGGGCCTTGGGCGCTTGGACGCACTGATCTTCACCGCGGGAATCGGCGAGAACTCCTCCCCAATTCGCGAAGCAGTGTGCGCCGAGCTCGAAATCCTCGGCATCCAACTCGACTCGGAACGCAACCAAGCAAACGAGACATTCGTCAATACTGACTCCTCTAGTGTCAAGGTCATGGTCATCCCCACCGACGAAGAGGTAATGATCGCTCGCGACACGCTTTCAGTGATCGAGAATTCCTGAAGCCATGCCACCCACAGACCAATCCACTGCCAGGGAGAGAATATCCGCCCGGGGTATTGTGCAGGGCGTCGGCTTCCGCCCCTTCGTCTACCGTCTCGCGCGGCGCTGCTCCCTTGCAGGTTGGGTGCTTAACGACTCGCGGGGAGTCGAAATCGAACTGGAAGGCTCCCAGAAAGACATCGACGACTTCGCCGAATCGCTGGAGAGGGAAGCGCCTCCCCTCGCGCGCATTGCCTCTGTGACACGCAAACGCGTAACACCACTGGCCGAGACCGAATTCGTAATTCGCCCAAGCCAAGTCGAGGCCGAGAAGGCAACGCTCATCTCCCCCGACTGCGCCACCTGCGACGACTGCGTCGGTGAGCTATTCGACCCCAGCGACCGGCGCTATCGCTACCCGTTCATCAACTGCACCAACTGCGGCCCGCGCTACACAATCATTCGCGACTTCCCCTACGACCGCCCTCTCACCACGATGAGCAAATTCAAAATGTGCTCAGCGTGCCAGGCAGAATACGATGATCCAGCCGACCGTCGCTTCCACGCCCAACCCAACGCCTGCTGGGATTGCGGGCCCGGTGTCACTCTCCTGCAGCCCGACGGAACCGTCCCCTCCAAAAATGACGACGCCGTCGCACAAAGCGCCCGGCTCCTCAGAGAAGGAAGGATACTCGCGATCAAAGGGCTTGGGGGATTCCACCTGTCCGTCGATGCAACCGACGAGAAAGCCGTCGCGCGCCTGCGCAGGAGGAAGTTCCGCGAGGCGAAGCCTCTGGCCATCATGAGCCCCTCTCTCGAAACGATACGCACGTTCTGCCGACCGTCACCGACCCACGAGAAGCTGCTCACGTCTGTCCAGCGCCCCATAGTTCTCTGCCCCAAGCTTCCGGGAGGGCCAATCGCCGAAAGCGTCGCGCCCCGCAGCAGGAACTTCGGCGTCATGCTTCCCTACACTCCCCTCCATCATCTCATCATGCGCGAGGGATTCGTCGCTCTCGTCATGACCAGCGGAAACCAGACCGACGAGCCCATCGCCATCGACAACGATGAGGCCCTCCGCCGCCTGGGCGGAATCGCCGACGCGTTTCTCACGCACGATCGCGACATTCTCACTCGAATCGACGACTCGGTCATCGCCGTGATGGGAGACAGCGCCGTTCCCGTGCGGCGCGCGCGAGGATTCGCTCCCGCCCCCATCGAGCTGCCCCGACCCGCCGACCATCACATTCTTGCGGTCGGTGCCGAAGGAAAGAACACCTTTTGCTTCGTCAGGGACAACTTCGCGTTCCCGAGCCAGCACATAGGCGACCTCGACACCCCCATCGCTCTCGGCTTCTTCGAGGAAGTGATCGAGCGCCTGCAGAAGCTTCTCCAGGTCGAACCGTCAGTTATCGCCCACGACCTCCACCCCGCTTACCTCAGCACAGCGTACGCCAAGCGTCGCCCCGCACAGCATCACGTCGGCGTTCAGCATCACCACGCTCACATCGTCAGCGGCATGGTCGAGCACTCGCTGGAGGGTGAAGTGATAGGCCTCGCCCTCGACGGCACGGGCTACGGGACGGACGGAACGATCTGGGGCAGCGAGTTACTCGTGGCAGGATACCGGGATTTCCGCCGCCTCGGGTGGCTCAAGCCGACACCCATGCCCGGCGGCGACAGGTGTGTGGAGAGTCCCGACCGCATGGCATTCTCGTTCCTCTACTCCGCCTACGGCACTGCCGCCGCAGACCTCAAACTCTCCCCCGTAGAACGAATCCCGTCCGACGATCGCATTGTTCTCGTTCAAATGCTCGAGAAGGGGATAAATTCCCCGCCCTCGTCCGGGATGGGCCGCTTCTTCGACGCCGTCTCTGCCCTACTCGACGTCTGCCCCAACCCCAGCTTCGACGGCCAGCCCGCGATTGAACTTGAGTTCTTCGCCGACGACGAGAAGGGAGCGTATCCTCTGGAACCCCCCTCGGAAGAGCCGCCTCTCGTGTTCGACCCATCGCCTCTCATCCGTGCGGCCGTCAATGATATTGGGAAAGGCATTCCGCGAGAGGTAATCTCCGCCCGCTTTCACAACTCGATCCTGAGCATGTGCGTGAAAATGTCCCTTGCCGCAAGAGCCGCTACCGGTTTAGATAGAGTTGTGCTCTCAGGCGGGGTATTCCAGAACCAATACCTGACCGAGAGAGTTCTGGCAGAGCTTTCCGAGCGCGGCTTCCGCGTTTACCTTCACAACCAGGTTCCCCCCAACGACGGCTGCATCTCGCTCGGACAGGCGGCGATAGCCGCGGAAAGGACTTCGGAGTAATGTGCCTCGCAATACCGTCAGAAGTGCTCGAGATTCACGGCGACGAGGGGACCGTCGAGTGGCAGGGAACCAAAGTCTATGCCAACTTCTCCCTCCTCGATAACGTCTCCCTGGGCGACTACGTGCTTCTTCATGCCGGATTCGCCATACAGAAGTACCAGCCGGAGGAAGCGGAAGAGCTTATGGAGCTGTGGAGGAAAGTCAGTGAAGGGGCGGATTGAGGACTACCGGGATCCCCGCCTGACCGATCAGCTCCTCCGCGACATCCACGATGTGGCCGGCAGCGCCTCCTCGCGCACCATTTCGCTGATGGAAGTCTGCGGCACCCACACCATGGCTATCGCCCGTTACGGCATTCGTTCGCTCTTGCCCGATAACCTTAAGCTTCTCTCGGGTCCGGGATGCCCCGTGTGCGTCACGCCTGCCGGTTACGTGGACACCGCCATATCCCTCAGCCGGAACCCCGACGTCACCGTCGTCACCTTCGGCGATTTGATGCGGGTCCCCGGCTCCGACTCTAGTCTCGCGGTGGCAAAGGCCGCCGGCGCCGACATTCGCGTCGCATATTCGCCCAGCTACGCGCTCGAACTCGCTCGGAACCAGCCTGAACGCAAGGTCGTCTTCCTCGCCATCGGCTTCGAGACCACCTCCCCATCGCTTGCCTGGACCTTGGTGCAGGCGAAGGAGAGCCGCCTGTCGAATCTCTCCTTCCTCTGCGCATGTAAGCTAATACCCCCGGCTCTGCATGCTCTCGCAAGTTCGGACGAGGTGAAGATCGACGGCCTCCTCTGCCCCGGCCACGTGAGCACCATAATCGGCACCGCGCCCTACGAGCAGCTCGCGCGGCAATACGGCATACCTTGCGTCGTCGCCGGATTCGAGCCCGTCGACGTGCTCCTTTCCGTCCTGCTCCTCTGCCGCCGGATAGCCCGCGGCGAGGCGAAGGTCGACATCGAGTATTCCCGTTCGGTCCCGAAAGAGGGAAACCCCAAAGCCCTCAAGCTGCTCGGCCAGGTATTCGAGCCCGCCGATTCCGCCTGGCGCGGTCTCGGCACCATCCCCGACAGCGGCCTGGAGATCAGGAGCGGCTTGTCGGATCACGACGCGAAGACCGTCTTCGGTGTTGACATCCCCCTGGGGAAGGATAATCCTGCGTGCAGGTGCGGCGATGTGCTTCGCGGCGTCATCTCGCCGCCGGAATGTCCGCTCTTCCGGACCGCCTGCAACCCGCTCACGCCCGTCGGCGCTTGCATGGTTTCCGGCGAAGGCGCATGCGCCGCGTTCTACAAGTACTGCGAACTCGAACATAAGAAGGGAACACAGCCCCATGGCAATTGAGTCGGACAGGATCCTCATCGCGCACGGTGGCGGCGGAAGTGCGATGCACGAGCTCGTGCGGGAAATCTTCGTCCCAACATTCAATAATCAATTCCTCGAGCCGCTACAGGACAGCGCGGTTATCGACGAGCTTGCAGAAGACCGGCTCGCCTTCACCACCGACGCCTACGTTGTTCGCCCCCTCTTCTTTCCCGGCGGGGACATCGGAAGGCTCGCAGTCTCCGGAACCGTGAACGACCTCGCCATGGCAGGCGCCCGCCCCCTCTACGTTTCGCTTTCGGTGATAATCGAGGAAGGCTTCCCCGTCGAGCAGCTTCGCACCATCGCCGCCTCCATCAAGGACACCGCGGACCAGGCCCGCGTCAAGGTAGTCACCGGTGACACCAAGGTGGTCGAAAAGGGGGCCGCCGACGGCATCTTCATCACCACCTCCGGGATCGGCATAATCGAAACCGAGCTGGAGATAGCCTCCGACCGCGCCGACGACGGTGACGCCGTGATCGTCAACGGATACTTGGGCGACCACGGCATCGCGGTAATGAGCAAGCGCGAGGGAATCAACTTCAAGTCAGAGGTCCAAAGCGACGTCGCGCCTCTCTCCGGCCTGGTCCAGGAGATTCTCGACGCCGACATCGACATTCACGTTCTCCGCGATCCCACCCGAGGCGGGGCCGCCGCCGCACTGAACGAAATCGCCGAGTCCTCCGAGGTCGGCATTCGACTTCACGCCGCAAAGATTCCCGTCAGGCCCGAGGTCCGCTCCGCGTGCGACATCCTTGGGTTGGACCCGCTCTACGTCGCCAACGAAGGCAAGCTCATAGCCCTCTGCCCTCTCGGTCAGGCCCGAAAGCTCCTCACCCTCTTGCGCAAGCATCCGCTGGGAAAGAGCGCCGCGATAATCGGCGAGGTCACTTCCGAGTGGCTGGGTAACGTGATAATGGAGACCGAGATAGGCGGAACCCGCATAGTTGAGATGCCCTACGGCGAGCAGCTTCCCCGAATCTGCTGAGTCGCACCCCCCGGACCACCCTGTCAATCCGCCAGCAACTCTCCCAGCACTTCCACCAGTGCCGCAGCAACTGTCCCCTTGCTCTGCTCCCACCGTTTCACTTCGCCGCCGCGATAGATGATGCAGGCGCGGTGGCGGTCTCCCCCGACCGCGTCCAGATCGTTGGCAACCACCACATCGCACGCTGCTTGCCCCATGAAATCCGACCCGCGCTTCTCCAACTCCTCGTCCGACGCTCCGGCTTCCAGCTTGAACCCAACCAGCACCGCGGAAGGCCAGTACTCCCGCACCTTCGCTATGATCTTCGGCGTCGGCCGCAGCCTGACTACCCATTCCTCCATCCCAGACCGCACTTTCTCGCCCAGGAATGCTTCCGGCTCGTAATCCAATACGGCCATCGCGTGCACGACCACATCGAATCGCTCGCCGCGCAGATCCTCAAGCACCTCTGCCAGGTCACCCACCGTCTCGACTGTGAGCAACTTCGCCACATGCGCATTCGCCCCCGGCGCAGTGCTTCCCTCCCCCCGGATGAAGGTGACCTTCGCCCCTTCGGCGGCTGCCGCCTCCGCTATCGCGCAGCCCAGTCTCCCGCTCGAGCGATTGGAGACAAACCGCACCCGATCGATCAGCCCCCTGGTCGGTCCCGACGTGATGAGAATGCTCTTCTCATCCAGGTGTCCCACGGGTCGTTCCTCCATCGAAACGTTGAAGGCCTGCAGAACTCGCAGAGAATCAAGCTGCGCCCGAAGCGCCGCTAAAGGCTGCCCAACTGCTCGATGCGCTCCCTAACCCCGCCAATCTCCTTCACAACCACCCCGTAGTTCTCACCCACCTTCACCACGTCGCCCCTTCCGATCACTTTCTCACCGATAAGAATGTGAAACGCCTCGCCGCTCGGCCTATCGAACTCAACTATATTCCCCGGCCCGAGGCCCAACACCTCTCCCAGCAGGACCTCCTTCTCGGCGATGAGAACTGAAACCTGCAACTCCAGCTTGAGAACCCTCGCCAAGTTCAGCCCCTTAGCCTCGTCTCCGCCCTCGATTTCCTCAACACTCTCATCCGGAGCCATCTTCAAACGCCCGCAAAACCACGGTAGCGTTATGTCCGCCGAACCCGAACGAGTTCGACATCGCCACGCGCAACTTGGCTTCCCTCGCCTCGTTCGGCACGTAGTCCAGATCACACTCGGGATCGGGCTCCTCGTAGTTTATCGTCGGAGGCACCACCTGGTACTTGAGCGAAAGCGCCGTGGCACCTGCCTCGACCCCACCCGACGCGCCAAGCATGTGGCCCACCATCGACTTGCTCGAGCTGATCGCCATGCCTCTTGCGTGCTCCCCGAAAGCTGCCTTGATCGCTCTGGTCTCCATTGCGTCGTTCAATGGAGTGGAAGTCCCGTGAGCGTTGACATAATCCACTTCTTCCACGCTCACGCCGGCATCCGCCAGAGCATCCGTCATCGCTCTCGCCGGGCCCTTGCCGCTTGGCTCAGGCGCTGTTATGTGATGCGCGTCGCTGGTCATTCCGAACCCTACGAACTCAGCATAGATCTCCGCCCCGCGCCGCTTCGCGTGCTCTAGCTCCTCCAGCACAAGTATCCCGGCGCCCTCGCCCAGCACGAATCCGTCCCTGTTACGATCGAAAGGCCTCGAAGCCTTCTCCGGCTCATCGTTCCTTCTCGACAGCGCCTTCAGCGAGCAAAAACCCGCAAGGCCCAGCGGCGTCACGGCTGCTTCGCTGCCGCCCGACAGCATCACGTCGGCCTTCCCGTCACGTACCAGCCAGAAAGCGTCCCCGAGTGCGTGTGTTGCCGACGCACAGGCACTGGCAACAGTGTAGTTGGGACCCTCAAACCCGTGGCGGATCGCAAGCTCTCCAGGCGCCGCGTTCGGCATAAGCTTCGGCACCAGGAACGGCGACACTCTCCCAGCCCCGCGCTCGAGAAGAACCTTCTCCTGCGCCTCTATCTCCCAAAGACCGCCAATGCCAACCCCGAGCACCACCCCCGCCCGCACCGGATCCAACCCATCTGTCTCTAACCCGCTTTCCTTCACCGCCTGCACTCCCGCCGCAACCGCAAACTGCGTGTAGAGGTCAAGCCGTCGCGCCTCACGCTTGTCCATCCACAATGTGGGATCGAAATCGTGGACCTCTCCCGCAATCCTTACGTCGTGCCCGCTCGCATCGAAGTTCTTTATCTCCTCGATCCCTCCCTCACCCCGAAGCATCTTCTCCCAGATCCGCGGCACTTCCCACCCCAGGCAGCATACGGCCCCTATTCCCGTGACGACAACTCTGCGCCGGCTCATTTGTCCTTAGCTTTCTCCTCGATGTAGTCTATCGCCTCACCCACCGTCTGGATCTTCTCCGCGTCCTCGTCCGGAATATCAAGATCAAACTCGTCCTCGAACTCCATCACCAGCTCCACCGTGTCCAGAGAGTCCGCTCCCAGGTCGTTAACGAATGACGTCTCCCTTGTAATCTGAGACTTGTCCACATTCATCTGCTCGCTGACAATGCCCATCACCTTTTCCTCAACAGACACGACCTCACCTCCTGGCCTCACCTGACTAAGAAATCCTCAACGCCTGTGCATTTCTGATCTGCACCCACAGGATTCTATTCAACGGCTCCGCCAAATGCTACATGAGCATTCCGCCGTCCACCTGAAGCACCTGGCCTGTTACATATTCCGCATCATCCCCGGCAAGAAAGGCCACTACGCCGGCAACGTCTTCCGGGGCCCCGAACCTGCCTGCAGGAATCAACTCCTTCATCTTCTCCTTCAACTCGTCATCAAGCTTATCGGTCATCGCCGTCTGTATGTAGCCGGGAGCCACTGCGTTGACCGTTATGCCCCGGCTTGCCAGCTCCTTCGCTGCGGACTTCGTCAGCCCTATCACACCTGCCTTGGACGCCGCGTAGTTCGCCTGCCCGGCATTGCCCATGAGGCCGATTATCGACGCGATGTTGACAATCCTTCCCCATCTCTTCTTCATCATGTATCGCGCCGCAGCCTTGGTGCAGTTGAACGTTCCCTCCAGATTCACCGAGAGAACGCGCCTCCACTGGTCCGTTCCCATCCGCAAGATCAGACTATCGGCAGTTATGCCTGCATTGTTTATCAGAATATCGATGCCCCCTAGGTCAGCGGCGATGCCTTTCATCGCCGATTCCACCGCCGCGAAATCGGTCACGTCCAGCCCAATCGCCGTTGCCTCGCCGCCGCGAGAGCTTATCTCTTCAGCCGTTCTCTTCGCAAGATCGGCCTCAATGTCCGAAATCACCACTCGCGCGCCATCGCTCGCAAGCCTTTCCGCAATCGCCTTGCCCAATCCCCTTCCCGAGCCGGTGACCAGCGCAACGCGTCCCTTCACGCTCATTCGTCCCCCTCCTCCTCCTCCTCGCCGAAAGCGCTCATCGCCGACTTCAGGTCGTTCACATTCACCACCTTCAACCTCTTTTCAATCCGCCGGCACAACCCCGCAAGAACCCTTCCAGGTCCTATCTCATACATCGTATCAACACCCGAGTCCACCATAAACCTCACCGACGCTTCCCAATGCACCGTCCCGTCGATCTGCTCCAGAAGCGCCTGCCTGATCCCCGATGGCTCCTGAACCTCGCTAGCGGTCACGTTAGCCACCACCGGCGGATTGGCGATCCTCATTCGGACTTCATCCAGTGCATCCTTAAGCCTCTCCCTCGCAGGCTTCATCAGGGGCGAATGGAACGCCCCGCTCACTGCGAGCCTGACCACCTTCATCGCCCCCATCTCTCTCGCGATCGATTCCGCCTTCTCGAGCGCCCCGAACTCTCCCGATATCACAATCTGCCCGGGACAGTTCAGGTTGGCAACCTTCACCTCTCCCACCTCCGAAGCGCCGCTGCACGCCTCTTCCACTTCGTCGCGCTCGAGCCCAATCACGGAACTCATCCCGCCTGGGTTGGCGTCCGCCGCCCCCTGCATGTACTCTCCGCGTTTGCGAACCAGCGCAACCGCATCCTCAAATTCCAGTGCCCCCGAGAATGCAAGCGCGGTGTATTCGCCCAAGCTCAGCCCGCCCGACAGAGCAACATCAGGCAGATCACCCGACCCTCTGGCCGCGTCGAGCAGCGCTATGCTGGTGACCAAGATCGCAGGCTGGCTCACCGGAGTGGCGGCCAGTTCTTCCTCGGGCCCCTCGAAGCAGACCTTCGCCAGATCGAAACCCAGCACTTGGCTCGCCCTCTCGTACCGCTCCCTCGCCTCCTCGAAGTTCTCATACACATCCCGTCCCATTCCCACATGCTGTGCCCCCTGCCCGGGGAAGATAAACGCCACCTTGCCCAACTCTCTCACCACCTTATAACCATGGATGCCCACGTCAAACCGCCGCCGAATGCGACCAGTACCACGTGGTCACCGGGCCCGACTAGTCCTTCCTTCCTCGCCTCGTCCAGTGCTATGGGGATAGATGCCGCAGAAGTGTTACCGTACTTGTCGATGTTTATGTATACCCTTTCCATGGGGATATCCAGCTTCTTCACGGCGGATTCCAGGATCCGGTAGTTCACTTGGTGTGGAACGACGAGTTTCACGTCTTGGGGCTTCAGAGCGCAGTGCTCCATGGCGTCGGCAACGAGCCAGCGCATCGTGTCCACCGCGAATTTGAACACTTCCCTCCCCCGGATGCGCATGTAGTGCTCTCGCCCATCCACGGTCTCGTGGCTGGCCGGCGCAAGCGACCCCCCCGCGGGCGTCTGCATCATCTCCGCGCCCGAACCGTCAGCGGCCAGGTAGCTGTAGAGGATCTCCCCGTATCCCTTCTCGGCTGGTGCAACAATCGCCGCGCCCGCTCCGTCCCCAAACAGTATGCAGCTCCTTCTGTCCTCATAGTTGGTTATGCGCGAGAGGACCTCCGAGCCCACCACGGCCGCCTTTTCCATCATTCCGCTGGCCACAAACTTCCATGCGCTCGCCATGCCGTAGATGAACCCGGAGCACGCCGCCACAACATCGAAGCACGCCGCGTTCTTCGCACCCAGCTTGTCCTGAAGGTAGCACGCCGCCGAAGGAAGCGTTTTGTCGGGAGTGATAGTGCCAACTACCAGAAGATCCAGCTCCTCGGGCTTCGTCTTAGCGTCATCCAGCGCACGCCGAACCGCTTCCACCGCGAGGTCCGAACAGGCCTGATCTTCCGCCGCTATCCGCCTCTCCCTGATGCCCGTCCGCGTGGTTATCCACTCGTCGCTGGTATCTACCATCTTCTCCAGGTCGAAGTTCGTCAAAACTTGCTCGGGAACGTACGACCCGGTACCGGCAACCCCCACTTTTCGTATTTCAGCCATTCTCGATTGTCACTCCAAGATGTTCTTGGCGGCTGAATGCGCTACGCGCCGCTCAATGCGGGAACGATCTTCCGGTTCACCTGCTCCCGTGCAAATGTGGCCGCTCGAGCGATGGCGTTCTTTATCGCAGCCGCGTTGGACCTGCCGTGACATATGATGCAGATGCCGTCCACACCCAGAAGCGGCGCCCCGCCGAACTCAGCGTAATTCGTGCGCTTCTCCAGCATCCCCAGCAGCGCTTCCTCCTCGCTTCTCCGTTTCTCAAGGCTCTTAACCGCCTCCTCCACCACTCT
>Ga0180437_10001106_pt1 | contig 47311 bp, 40 predicted proteins | sample SS_ome_4_FD_132410 | JGI IMG/M metagenome (GOLD analysis project Ga0180437, IMG submission 132410) | Hypersaline lake sediment archaeal communities from the Salton Sea, California, USA - SS_3_D_1 metaG | ecosystem: Environmental > Aquatic > Non-marine Saline and Alkaline > Hypersaline >... | reverse complement strand
TCTGGGATGATCTGACGGAGTACCTGAAGCAATTTTCCAGTGGAACCCAAATTGTCAAAGAGCTTGAGCGGCTATTAATAGCCGCGTAAAAATCAATGTAAAAAAGTCAGTCAAGTTGAGTATAAAGATGTACAAGATCGACAGGGGCAACCTGCAATGTCACGCACCTTATTTTACGACACAGGCATTTTTTGAAACCTGGGACGAGGTTTTTGGCGGGGATTTCGTCACACTTCCTCGAACGGTCGCTTTTCGCGGCCAGAAGTATGTTTCCGGCAAGTGGCCCGGTGACAACGAGAACACCTATGACTATCCGAGCGGATTAAAGGCCAATATTTCGGTCTTTCAAAATCTCGGTATCGCAGGCTTTGCGTTCTGGGGTTCGGACACGGGTGGTTTTCCCGACCCTCCCGGTAACAATGTCACAATCCGCTGGGCACAGTTTTCATGTTTTTGCCCGATATTTCAGACCGCCGGAAGGCCCTACGCGTATCCGGAACGTTACAGAGACATTTACCGCAAGTACGCTGAATTGTACACCCAACTGTTTCCTTATCGATGGACATACGCCCGAATTGCTAACGAAAAAGGTCATCCGGTAGCAAGAGCCCTGGTCCTTAAGTATCCTGAAGACCGCAACACGTATAAACAGGATTACGAGTTTTTATACGGTGACTGGATTCTGGTGGCGCCGGTGGTCGACGGCGGTACTTCGAGGGAGGTCTACCTGCCTGAAGGCAAATGGATAGACTTCTGGAACGGCACGGAGTACGCCGGCCCCCAGACGGTATCGGCTTACCGGGCGCCCGAAGATACGATACCGTTATTTGCCAGAGCTGGAGCGATTATTCCCATGATTCCAGTGCAGCAGACATGGCACAATTGCACCGTAGACCCGATGACACTGCGGATATATCCTTCGGCAACGTCAAGTTTCCACCTCTACGGTGACACAATTGTTTACAAAGACTGCAACGAACCCTATACCCCGCTGAAGGACAACACTTTTGAATGTATTGATGCCAAAACCAGAACACAGATTAATATCGGCAAGTCGGACATTTCCTACGAACTCGAGGTGCATCTTCCGCAAGAGCCGCTCGTGGTTAGAAAGAACGCTTCGGTCGTAGCAAAGTACAGCCAGTCGGAGTATAACTCCGCGTCGCAAGGTTGGTACTATGAGCCGAAAAGAATGAAAGCCCGGATAAAATTTCCGGCAAGTTTCTCAGCAAGCCATCAGATAATCATAGAGAAGGTTGGCCAGTCGGTGGATTTGAACGCCGATGGGGTTATTAACTTCCTGGATTTTGCGGCACTGGCGGACGCAGATTAGTGACAGTAGAGTTGCTCGAATACACATATCCGGTATAAAGACATATCGCAAAGCGACAGTTGAATAATGCAAAAAACAAGGCACAATGCAGTCTCCACAGGCCTGGGCGATGAGAAAAATGGGGAAGAATCTTCTTGAGTATTCGCAGTCTGCCGGAAGCAGTTGACAAGGATTCTTTATTCTTGTAGATTATGTGGTTTTATGGTCGGTCAGAGGCATTGGAAACGCGTTAGAGGTCCGCAGATGCTGACAAGTTAAGCGAAAAGGGTCGCGGTAGGAAAATCATGGAAATCAGGCCTTTCAAGGCGTTCAGGTTTAATGAGGAAAAAGTTGGTGATGTGGGTGCATGCATATCGCCACCCTATGATATTATCAGCACCGAGCAGCAGGAGCAGCTCTACACCAGGAGCGAATACAATATTGTTCGGATAATCAGAGGCAAAACCGAGGCTTCGGACAACCACAGCAGCAATAAGTACACGAGGGCGGCGGAGTATCTGAACAGTTGGATAGAAAAGGGGGTGCTCAAACAGGATTCGACTGAGAGTATCTACGGTTATGTTCAGGATTTCGACATGTTCGGGAGCAGCTTCCGGCGGTTGAGCTTCATTGCTCTGGCGCGATTAGAGGAATTCGGTGATGTTGTCAGACCTCACGAACAGACGCTCACCAAGCCCAAAATCGACCGGCTGAATCTCCAAAAAGCCACCAGCACCACATTCGGGTTAGTGTTCATGTTGTATGAGGACCAAGACAACGTCGCCGACAAGATAATCGAGAAGAGCGCCGCCGCCCGGGCGCTTATCGATTTTGTCGACGACGGGCAGGTTCGACACCGGTTGTTTGCGATTACGGACAAGAACGACATCGACTCAATAGCGGAAATGATGGGCGAGAAAAGCTGTATCATAGCTGACGGGCATCATCGTTATGAGACGGCCTTGAATTACTTACATGAAACTGCGGATCCAGCCGCACGCTATCAGATGCTCGCCTTCTCGAATATGCGGCACGAGGGACTGATTGTTCTGGCGACGCACCGGCTGGTCAATAATCTTGAGAATTTCGATTTCGCAAAGCTCCTTGCCGCCCTTGAGGATAATTTCGAGACAACCGGATACCGCTTTGAATCGCCCGCGAGCAAGATCGAAGCAAGGCGCAAGATGCTCGCACGAATGAAAGCCGAATTCGAAAGCGACAGAAACGCTTTCGGGATTTACGCCGCCGGTGATAGTTTCCACGTGGCGGTTCTTAAAAATCCGGCGGTGATGGAGTCCTTAGTCGGCGAGAAAAGCTGGGCGTGGAAGTCGCTGGACGTGACGGTGCTTCACAAGCTGATACTGGAGATGCTTCTGGGCATCGACGAAGCCGCCCTGGCTGGCGGGGCGTGCGTTGAGTACGTCAAGGACACGGACACCGCGATTGACGAATCGATAGGGAAAGTCGATGGGGGCGTCAGGCAGGCGGCCTTCTTTATGAACCCGCCGAAGATGGAACTGTTAAGACAGGTCACGGATGCGGGCGAGAAGATGCCTCAGAAGTCAACGTATTTTTACCCGAAAATTTTCACCGGATTAACGATTTACAAATTGTGAACTCAATTAACAGGAGCAGGTGACATGTCAAACTGGAAGAACCCACCGAGATTGTTCATACCGGGCCCGGTCAAGGTCAATGAAGACGTTTTGCAGCAGCTTGCAAGACCGACGCTGGGACACAGAGGCAAGGAGTATGCTCAACTGCACAAGGAGACGGTTGATATGCTCAAGGAGATTCTCTTTACCGAACAGAACGTGTTCTTGTCGACGTCGAGCGCATCAGGCGTCTGGGAGGCGGCCATCCGCAACTGCGTTGTGCCGGCCGAGACGGTGCTCTGTACGATGTGCGGTGCGTTCAGCGACAAATGGGCGGACGTGGCGAGAAGCTGCGGAAGGAAGGTTGACGAGTTAAAGGTAGACTGGGGCAAGCCGACCCTTCCGGAGATGATTGACTCGAAGCTGGCGTCCGGCAAATACGCGGCGATAACGCTTATGCATAACGAGACGAGCACCGGTCTGACGAATCCGGTGGGGCAAATCAGCAAGATGCTCAGGCAGAAGTATCCGGATGTTCTTGTTTTCGTGGATTCGGTCAGCGGAATGGTTGGTCTGCCGCTGAAATTCGATGAGTACGGCTGGGACGTTGCATTTGCGTCGGTCCAGAAGGCCTTTGCTATCCCGCCCGGGCTGGCGGTGGCAGCCGTGAGTAATCGTGCGCTCGAGAAGAGCAAAAGCGTACCGGGTCGGGGGTATTACTTCGATTTCCAGGCGATTGCAAAATCCGCGGAAAAAAACCAGACTCTGACCACTCCGGCAATCCCGCACATTATGGCGCTGAATTATCAGTGCGAGAAGCTGCTTGCCGAAGGGATGGAAAACGTATGGGAAAGGCACTGTAAGATGGGCGAGTTTGTGCGGTCATGGGCGAAAGAAAAGTTCGCCCTTTTCTGCGATGAGCCGTATGCCTCTAATACCCTGACGGCCGTGATGAACACACGAGGAATCAACGTTGCCGAGACAATCAACGCGATCCAGGAAAAGCACAACACTATTTTCGGCAACGGCTACGGCAAGCTCAAGGAAGAGACTTTCCGCATCGCACACATGGGCGATATAACGCTCGACGACCTCAAAGAACTCTTAGGCTGGATTGACGCGGAAATCGATTAGGCCCCGCGCGGGCTGCTCAGACCGGCATGGACCTGAAAAACCCCGTTTTCGGCCGGGGGGTTTTTCCTGGGAATATAAAATATTTGCGGCTGTGAACCGGGTGCCAATAAAATCGTAATAAAGTTGAAAAAAATTTTGTATCACGACCAAAATGCCGATATTGGCTGTAATGTGGATTTGATGGGTAATAGGGAGAGCTAAGATGCGTAGTTCAAGTGTTGAGAACAGGCCGGTGTCATACTTCTTACTCGTTTGGGTTTCACTGGTAACGGTGTTATTCGCGACGGGCGGCGCAGTTGCTGCCGAACCCAGCAACACAATTAGTGAGCTTCGAGAAATAGGCAAGGCGTTTGCGAAGGTCGCGGAACAGGCGTCACCGGCTGTAGTGGGTATTACGACGGAAAAGAAGGTCACACAGGAATACTCGATGGACAGGCAGCCTTTCAGGGACCCGTTTTTCGAGGATGAGTTCTTCGATTATTTCTTCCGTCGTTCTCCTCGCCGGCGCTCGCCTCAGCGACGTCAGCCGGAATCGCGGCGGCTTGCGCAGGGTTCGGGCTTTATTATTTCAACAGACGGTTATATCCTCACTAATAATCACGTTGTCGAGGGTGCAGACGAAATCAAGGTAACGGTGGGAAAGGACAAGCCGATAAAGGCCGAGTTGATAGGCACCGACCCGGAATCCGAGGTCGCGCTGGTAAAAATTGATGCAGAGAATCTGACCGCTCTGGAGCTTGGGGACTCTGACGCGCTGGAAGTAGGGGAATGGGTTCTGGCTATCGGCAACCCGTTCGGGCTAAGCCACACTGTGACCGCCGGGATTGTTAGCGCCAAGGGCCGTAAGGGTGTTGGATTGGCAGCTTACGAAGATTTTATTCAGACTGACGCTGCGATAAACCCGGGTAATTCGGGGGGGCCTTTGATTAACCTGGACGGCAAAGTGGTCGGCATCAACAGCGCGATAATCAGCCGTAGCGGGGGTTATATGGGCATCGGACTTGCCATACCGATTAACCTGGCCAAATCAGTCTATGAGCAGCTTGTCGAAAGCGGGAAGGTTGTTCGCGGCTGGCTGGGCGTGGCGATCGAAGACCTTACGCCTGAGAAAGCGCCGTTTTTCAAACTTCCGGAAAATGCCAAAGGCGTACTGATATCGCAGGTTTTCGAGGATTCGGCAGCGGAAAAAGGCGGACTGCAGAGAGACGACGTGGTTGTGGAACTCGACAGCCAGCCGATTGAGGACATGAACACCTTCCGAAACCGCGTTGCCATGCAGAGACCGGGTACGAAGGTGAAAATAGTGGTTATGCGCGACGGCAAGCGAAAAGCCTTGACTGTCAAGCTCGGGGAGAAACCGTCGGACGAGCAAATCACTATTCTGGGTTCAGGTGCAAGTCAAAAGCTTGGCCTTACGGTGCAGAACCTGACGGGTGATTTGGCTGAGCGCCTGGGTTTTGAGGGCCTGACCGGCGTTTTGGTGACTGAAGTAGATGCCGGCTCACCCGCCGCCCAGGCCGGCATCACTCCCGGTACGCTAATCATGGAGGTAAATCGCAAGGAAGTAAAGAACACCCGAGAGTTCAGCAAGGCCGTGGAGGAGGTGGGCGCCGGCGGCACCGTTCTGCTTTATATCCAGGACCAGTACTACAGGCGATTCGTCGTACTGACGATTCCACACGAACAACCCTGATCCCGGACCGCACCGTCCGGTGCGAGCGAGCTGTTGCTTTTTCCCAGCAGAGCCGTACAATCAATTATTGCTTGTAGGCAGGCGGCTGGCTTATTCGCCGCCCCATCGAATTGTGCGCACAGAAATAGTACGCATATAGCATATAATTGAGGAGATGTAAACATGGGCAGTAACCTGGCGATTGCGGGAGTGACCGGAGCCGTCGGTCAGGAGTTTTTGAGGATTCTTGAAGAGCGTGATTTTCCGTTCGACTCTTTGAAGGTGCTGGCGAGCAACCGCTCGGCCGGTAAGAAGGTCGAATTCAAAGGCGAGCAATACACAGTCGAGGTATTAAGCAAGGACAGCTTTGAAGGTATAGATATCGCTCTGTTCAGCGCCGGGGGCGCCCGCAGTAAGGAATTTGCCCCTGCCGCAGCCGGGGCGGGGGCGGTGGTGGTCGATAATTCGTCAGCGTTCAGGATGGAGCCGGACGTCCCACTTGTTATTCCTGAAATAAACCCCGAGCAGATCGCCAGACACAAGGGGATTATCGCCAACCCCAACTGCTCCACGATTATAGGCATCGTCCCGGTCTGGCCGTTACACAAGGCTAATCCGGTCAAGAGGATGGTGGTCAGCACATACCAGGCGGCAAGCGGGGCCGGGTACTCGGCGATGCTCGAGCTTGAGAGTCAGACGCGCGACATCCTTGAGGGCAAGGAGCCTGTCTGCAAGGCATTTCCGTACCAAATCGCGTTCAATGTTTTCAACCATAATTCGAAGCTCGGACCGAACGGGTACAACGAGGAAGAAATGAAGATGGTCAAAGAGACCATGAAGATTTTCAACTGCCCCGACATAGCGATTACGTGCACCTGTGTTCGGATTCCCGTCATGAGGGCCCATTGCGAGAGCATTAATCTGGAATTTACCAATCCCATCTCGCCCGATAAGGTCAGAGAGATACTGGATGCCGCGCCGGGTGTCTCGGTTATGGATGACCGCCAGAACAACCGTTTTCCGATGCCCATAGACGCGACGGGCCAAGACGACATCTTGGTGGGCAGGATCCGGCAGGATGAATCGCTGCCCGACAATCGTGGGATCAATATCTGGGTCGCGGGCGACCAGCTTCGAAAGGGCGCGGCGCTCAATGCCGTGCAGATCGCGGAGAAGCTGCTCTGATCGCGCGTAATGGCACGTCGCAACATAAAACTTACGATTGCTTACGATGGGGCCGACTACCACGGCTGGCAGATTCAACCGGGATTTAAGACCATCGAGGGGATAATCACCGACACAATCAGTTCGCTTGTGGCACAAAAGGTTCACGTTTGCGGCGCCAGCCGAACCGACGCCGGTGTAAGCGCGCTCGGTCAGGCGGCCCTGGTGGAACTGAACTCGCCAATCCCTACCGAGAACCTGGCGCGTGCAATCACAGACAGACTGCCCCGGGACATTGCCGTTCTAGAGGCAGTGGAGATTCCGTGGGGCACCGACATAATAGGGGATGTCAAGAGCAAGCTTTACCGCTACACGGTTTTCACCGGTCCGACACGTCCCGTGCTGGATGTTCGTCACTGTTGGCACGTGCCGCGCCGACTCGACGTGGGGGCGATGACACGGGCGGGCGGCCTTCTGGTCGGCAGTAAAGATTTCAAATCCTTCGCATCGGCGGGCGACAAACGGAACAACTCCGTGCGGACAATCTTCCGCTGCGAGACGAACTCTAACGACCAATGGGTCTACGTTGACATTGAAGCTGACGGCTTTCTGTATAATATGGCCAGGAATATCGTGGGCACACTGGTCGAGATTGGCCTGGGAAGATGGGACGACCAAAAGATAAGCGAGATACTCGAAGCCGCAGACCGAAGGGCCGCCGGGCCGATTGCACCGCCGGAAGGTCTCTGCCTCATGTGGATTAAATACGACTAAAGCGTACATCGGAGCGATTTTGAAAGTAGTTCACATCATAACGCGATTGACACTCGGAGGGGCACAGGAAAATACGCTGATAACGTGCAGGCTTCTTGCCGAGAGAGGCCACGACGTGACGCTGATAACAGGTCCGGCGCTCGGACCGGAGGGAGAGCTTTTCGAGCAGACCAAAAAGGCTGGGTACGGAGTAATAACGGTCGAGAAACTCATTCGGCCGATACATCCATTTGCGGACCTGGCGAGTTATCGCCAAATCAAGGGGCTTTTGCGTCGGCTCGGTCCTGAGGTTGTTCATACACATTCGGCAAAGGCGGGCATCCTGGGCAGATTCGCCGCCTGGGCTGTCAAGGGCCGCTCTGCAAAGGGCCTGCCGGCGATAGTCCATACGATACACGGCCTGGCCTTTCATCCGTATCAGAGCCGGTGTTTGAACAGATTCTACATAGCTGTGGAGAAATCGGCTGAAAAGCGAACGGATTTCTTCATAAGTGTAGCCGACGCGATGACGTCCCAGGCCCTGGCTGCAGGCATAGGTTCGCCGGAAAAGTTTGTCACGGCCTACTCGGCCATCGAGGAAGATGATTTCCTGGAGCCTGTCGGTGAAGACCGCAAAAGGCAGTTCCGCCAACAGTACGGCATCGCCGATGGTTCGGTAGTCCTTGTCACCATTGCAAGACTGTTCATGCTCAAGGGGCACGATTACATTATCGAATCAGCCAAAAGACTTTCACAGCGGTTCGAAAACGTGGTCTGGCTGTTTGTCGGCGATGGGAACCTGGCGGAACACTACAAAGAGCAGGCCACCCAGGCCGCCCTGGCTGACAGAATCAAATTTACGGGCCTGCTGCCGCCTAGCAGGATTCCAATTGCCATACAGTCGTCGGATATACTGGTCCACTGCTCGCTGCGGGAGGGCCTTGCCAGGACGCTGCCGCAGGCTATGCTATGTGCAAAGCCTGTGATTTCTTTTGATGTGGACGGCGCGAGGGAGGTCGTGAACGAAAAAACAGGCCGATTGATCGAGCCGAAAAACGTCGAGCAGTTGACGAACGCCTGCGCAGAAGTTATAGAGAATAAGGATTTGCGAACTTCGTTAGGCAAAGCAGGCCGTCAGTCCGTACGAAAGAAATTCATGCCAGAGACAATGGTTGACACTATCGAAACGCTATACAAAAAGTTGCTGGAGAAAAAACGATTATGAAAAGCTACAGGAACGAACTGTGGTTCGAGACAAGCCGGAGACGTCAGTTTATCAATATCACCCCGCAGATTCAGCAGTGCCTGGCCGAAAGCCGGGTTAAAGAAGGCTTTTTGCTGTGTAATGCGATGCATATTACTGCAAGCGTTTTTATCAACGACGATGAATCGGGGCTTCATCATGATTTCGAGGTGTGGCTGGAAAAGCTCGCGCCGGAAAAGCCGTACTCACAATACCGGCACAACGGGTTCGAAGACAACGCCGACGCGCATCTAAAACGCAGCGTGATGGGAAGGGAAGTTGTCGTGGCGGTGACCGACGGCAAGCTGGACTTCGGACCCTGGGAGCAGATATTCTACGGCGAGTTTGACGGAAAAAGACGCAAAAGGGTGCTGGTAAAAATCATCGGCGAATAGAGATAAACTACTGCCACCATGTTTCAAATAAGTAGCAGGGGAGGTGAGAAATGGAAGTCAGATTCAGCGGCGCCTTATCAGAAGACGATTGATCAGGTTCCCCTTTCCTGCTGGTGCTGTGGATTCAGGATTTGTTTCAAGTTGTACTGGTCGAATGCGGCTCGGTGGGACTGGGTTAGTTGCCGGAGGTCGTCGGGCTGGCCGAAACCTGCTTTTGCCACGGCGTCGGCTATTTCTGAGAGCCTTATGTTTTCGGGGTCCTGTGCGGGCATGAATCCGGCCTTGGGTTCGGAGCTTTTTACGAGGATTCTACAACTGACAAGGTGGTCGAGTAGCTTTTCTCCGAATTCGCCGGGGATATCGAGTTGGCTGCAGACCAACTCAGCCGAGACGGGGGCTGCGTTTGCCTCGAAGGCGGCGGCGATATGGCGGACAATGTTGACGACCGTCATGTCGTTTGCGATGAAGTGCTCTTCGGTTTTCTTCGCGGCGGCGATTTCAGCGGCGTCGAGGGTCTTGAGGTACTGCGTGGTGAAGGTAAGCTGCAGGCCGAAAAGCACGATCAGCCAGGTAATATAAATCCAGAAAACGGTTATCGGGATCAGGGCGAGCGCTCCGTAAAGGGTGTTGTAAAGTCTCCATTCGGTTACACAGTATCCGAACAGGCTCTTTGCGGCTATCCAGACCAGCGCGGCGACCGCGGCGCCCCAGATTGCGGCGCCGGCCTTGACTTTGGTGTTGGGCAAGACAAAGTACAGCAAAAAGAAGGCGGCGGTCACGACCAGATAAGACAGAATAATCGGCCCGGTGCTGCCGAAGACCTCCGTTTGCAGCTTTCCGAAAGCAGTGTACTCGGTAGTGACATAAATACCTGCGGCGATAAGCAGTGGACCGAGAGTCAGCAGCGCCCAGTAGTTTATCATTCGATGCAGAAAGCTTCTGGGTCTTGCGACGTGCCAGATGTTGTTGAAGGCGCGTTCGATGGTGGAGAGCAGGGCCAGCGCCGCCCACGCTACCAGCAGCAGGCTTACACCGCCTATCGAACGCCTGTACGGACCCGTGAAAAAACCGCCAACCAGTTCGTCGATGTAGTCGGTCAGCGCGATGGTCTTTTCCGGGTCCTGAGGGGTGGCGGCGGGACTTCGGAACTTCGAGAAGTTGGTCTGGTCGTAGATGAAATTTTTTACTTTCTCTCCCACGTGGTTGTAAGCAGGTATTGACTGGAACAGCCAGAGCACTACGATAACCAGAGGTACAATTCCGAAAACGGTGTTGTACGACAGCGCAGCGGCCTGTTGGCCTGCGCGGTTCTTCCTGAGAAGCTTGGCACAGTGTGACCACAACTTGATTTGCGTAATCGCCAGATGACCGGCCTTGCCGAGCTTTTCGGTCGGTACGGACAAAATCTTTTTGAGCATGACAGTCTCCTGTCGGTTCCGAACTGTTTAAGGTTACTTCATCAATCGCTCGAGGCTTTTTCTGAGTTCTTCCTGCAATCGCGTTTTCAACTGGTCCTGGAGCAGCCTGCCCACGTCAAGCTGCGGCGAGTCGATGGTTCCGGTAAGCGGCAGCGATATTCTCTGGCCGCTTGCTGTGTAAGGCAGAGTCACCGTCATCTCCAGACTCTTGTTCTCTGTTCCGATAACGCCTTTGAAGTTTACGGGTTTGTCGCCGATATCCATTTGCATATCGTCATATTGCAGGCGATTGTTTTGCAGAACAAATCGAGTCGGATGGATTTTGACGGTCCGGCTGCCCATCTCCGTGCCGATAAGCGAAAGGATCTGACTGAGCAGGTCCGTTGGCTGAAGCTGTAGTTGGTCGATCGAGACCGTGCCGATAATTTCAAGGAGTCTTCTTGACGCACCTGCCAGCGGGATCACAAGCTTTTCGCAGTCAAAATTTGCAACACCTTTGATATTAAAAGCGTCCCAAAAAATCGGGTTCATAAACCGCAGCAGGTTTCTGCCCACCTCATCGTCGATTTGAACGTCTTTTGCTATGTGAATGGGCTTAGGTGTCTTCAACAGTGTCGGTTTCTGTTTGAAATCGGCAACAGCCGCGTAATTCAATTTGCCGTTGTTAAGGCTCGTCGAAAACGGAGCTATTGTCAGAAAGCCTTTTTGAAGCCGAATATCGGTCTCCATCTGTCCCAGACGCAGGCCCATGTACTCGGCGCGGTCGAAGCCTATTGCGGTATTCGCGTTCAGGTTTGTAAGCAGTCCGTCTTGTTGGTCTGCAGGGTACTCACTCGTGAAATCAACCGTGTTTTTCCGTTTGCCGTAAAGCGTCAGGCCTCTCGGCAGATACGGTGCGGCGATCGTGCTGAGTGCGGCCCAGTCGTACCGGCAAACGGCACGCCCCTGCAAACTGGTCCGGCCGTTGGTTCTTGTTTCATCCATCTCAAACTCGACCTCGATCTTCGGAGACCTCAACTCGAACTTTCGCACGGCCCTGGCGCCCGATCTCGGGTTGACCTCGATGTCAAAATCGACCAGAACCTGCTCCTGCTCGAAGGGCTGCTGCTGCGGATACCGAACCACGAAGTTCTTGATTCTGATATCGTCGCCTTTCAACCTGTAAGCGTCTTTCTCTGAGGTGATGGAGATCATTGACTCTGCCGTGCCTGCCAGTTCCATCTCCTTCGGAATAGAGGCGAAAAGCACGGCAAAGGGCTGAAGCTTGCCAAGATCGACATTGCCGGCCGCGACCGAAAGGTTCAGCGGCTTTTGCGCCTTTTCGCTCAATGGGACGGTAGAGTCTTTTACGCTTATTTGGCCGAGGTCCGAGCGGGCGGTGATATGAGCAATATCGACGATTGCATTCCGGCGGTCGATATCAAGGTTGAAGTCTACGGCCGCGGTTTGCTGGGAAGCGCTAAAGAAGTTTTTGGTCAAACGAAGATTTGCCAGACTGCACGAGCCGGCGGCGGTGATTCTGCTTTTGCGGCTGGAGACACTGCCGCTGCTGGAAAATTCACCGGCGACCTGGTACGGCCCCGTATACATAAACTGGCCCAGTTGTCCCTGGAATTGCGCCAGGTCCACATCGGCATTGTATTCGAGCAATTCGGGCGTTCCCATGCAGCTAATTCTTGCGAAAGGCGCCGAAATCCGCACGTCGTCATACTTTATGCCTTTTTTGTCGGAGGTTACCTTTATCGCCGCGGTTACCGGTTGTGACAGCGCGATTGTCCTACCCTCGACAAGACCCTGCAGCCCGGAAATATTGGCGTTTGCGATAATCAGCTTCCTGCCGTTTCCGACGGAAGTCTCGATGTCCCCGGCCAGCTGTCCGGCGACTACTTTCATTTCTTCTTTCAGACCGAGGGTTCGCGGCATCTGCGAGCAGGCCTCGGCCAGATCGAACTGGAAGCGCCCGGTCAAACCGTAATCAGCGTCCGGCTTCACGAACTGCTCCCACGATTTGAGAGTTGTCGGAATTACGCCCTTTAGCCGCGCATTTGCCCAATCACTCTTCAGATCCAGCTCTTCAATCCTTATCAGGTCCTTGTCTTTGTGGAGGTTGACAGCGACGTCCAGAGCGTCGGTCTTTAATCTGTCGCCTTCCAGCGCCGAGCCGGTTACGTCCAGATTTGCAGCTTTGATCTTGCCGCTAAGGGCCTGGGGCAGGCCGTCCTTGATTCGGCTCTTCAAGTCGGCTGAAACCCTGCCTTGGGCCTGGACATCCACACCGGCCCAGGTTAATAGAGGCCCCAAAGAACCGATGTCGAGGTCGGTGACTTTGACGGAGAGGCTGCCGGTTGTGCCCTTCAAGCTCCAGCCGGTTCGCTTGTCGGGTTTGATACGTCCCTCGGCATGGATGTCGGAAGCTGTTTCTTTGGAAACGACGGCCATATCGACATCAAAATCGGTGTTGTTGCCTGGCGGGCGCAGGTTGACGCGGGAGTTTATCCCGGAAAGCTCAACCGCTTGAGTCTTCGCGTCGGCTACCTTCAGGCTGCCGTCATTGACGACCAGATCGATTCTCTTTATCGGCAGCTTAACCGGCTGGGATTTCGATTTGACATCAGGACTGCTGCTCGCCCGGACAGGTGAAAAGCCTGCTGCTTTGGAGACGGAGCGTTTCTTTGCCGGCGGGCTGTTCGAATCTTTGAGTTTGATGCTTACCTTCGGCTGATCAACAACTGTCTTTCCGAACGACAGGCGCCCGGTGAGGAGGGAACCGTAATGCGGCTTTGTCGCTATCTGCTTTACTCTTATGGAGGTGCGGCCCGATGCATCGTCGAAACTCAGGTCGTCAACCCTTACCCCCTTGAACCACCCCATCGAGAGGTCGGCAAAATCGGTCCTGCCGTCAACGGCCTCGTTGACTCTGGCGAGTATCAGGGTCTTGCCTTTCTCGCTCGAAACAAATATGGGAACAAGAAAGAACGTCAGCAGCATGAGAATTACTACAAGCGCCGAAACCAGCCTGATTATCCGTGCCTTCCCGGGTGGGTTGCTCTTGCGGTTTGTGTGAGGATGCATTTTTTTATCCCCCAAAAAAGGTTTAGGTTCAGTCTTTCAGGTTCGTGCTGCGCCGACGTGGATAGACGCGAAAATAAAGTCGGCGGGCTTTGTTTGAATCAATCAAGCATAATTTCGTCTGCTTTACTCTTGACCATGTAGTCTACTTTATCGGCGTATTCCTTCATAATATCGTCGATCCGCTTCTTGCCCTTCTCCAAATCGTCCTCTGTAATAATCTTGTCTTTCCGGTCCTTTTCGAGCAGTTTATTTGCTTCTCTTCGAATGTTACGCATGCTCACTTTTGTCTGCTCCCCGTTTTGCCTGGCCTGGGCGACGAGCTGCTTTCTTCTCTCGTCACTAAGCGGTGGAATGTTGAGCCGGATGAGTTTTCCATCGACAATGGGCGCAATGCTCAGGTCGCTGCTCTTGATTGCCTTTTCGATTTCCTTGATGGAAGCGGGATCGAAAGGCTTTATTACAATCGTATCAGCCTGGGGTGTCGCCAGGGTGGCCATCTGCTTCAGGGGCGTGGGCGTGCCGTAATATTCGGCCTTTATGTTCTCAACCAGACCCGTCGAAGCCCGCCCGGTGCGCAGGCCTCTGAGGTCCTCGTGAAGCATTTCGACGGTCTTCTTCATCCTTGACTGACAATCGTTCACTATTTTCTTGGTGGGCATTTGCAGCCTCCGCCATCAGCAAATTATCGTGCCGACCTGCTCTCCGCAGACGGCTTTTGTTATGTTGTTCTGTTTGAAAATGTTTAAGACAATGATCGGAATGTTGTTGTCCCGGCAAAGGCTTATCGCGGCGTGGTCCATGACTCTGAGATTCTTCTTCAATACGTCGGCATATGAAAGTTTGTCATAGAGGACGGCATTACGGTCTTTCTCCGGGTCGTCGCTATACACTCCGTCCACTTTTGTAGCCTTTATGACCAGGTCGGCATCAAGTTCCGACGCCCTCAGTGCGGCGCAGGTATCGGTGGTAAAGAAAGGATTTCCCGTCCCTCCGGCGAGCAGTATTACGCGTGCGTTTTGAAGATGGTCGACGGCCTTTCTGCTGACAAATCGCTCGCACAGGTCGGGCACGTCAATAGCGCTGAGAACCCTTGTCGGCTGGCCCAGCGCTTCGAGCGTTTCCTGAAGGGCGCAAGCATTTATAATGGTCGCGAGCATGCCCATGTAATCGGCGGTATTTCTCGGTATTTTGCTGGATTGGGAGAACGCCTCGCCCCTGAGAAAATTACCGGCGCCCAGCACAATGGCGACCTGCGGCCCGAGTCTGCATGTCTCGATTATCCTCTCGGCGATCGACGTGAGTTGTTGATTATCTATCCCGAACGCCCCGGGTTGACAAAAGCTTTCGCCGGAAAGTTTGAGCAAAACACGCTTGTATCTGGTCTCCACCATTATCCCTTCGAAAGCCTCGCCATAATTCTGAGATCACATCCAACCTCAGCCGACCGCGCAACGGACGAATCTGCGTATCTTCGCCTCGCCGCTGGCCTGTTTGGCAGCTTCTGCCAGTACCTGTGCGACGGACCTGCTGTCGTCCTTGACAAAGGGCTGCGCCAAAAGACATTTTTCGGCAAAAAACTTGTTCAACTTTCCTTCGATTATTCTCTCAACAATGTTCGCAGGCTTGCCTTTCACCTGTTCGGCGTAAATCGTTTTTTCCTGCTCGATTATTTCCGGAGTGATTCCATCCTTGTCCAGCGCGAGCGGATTTACGGCGGTGATGTGCATGGCGATGTCGTTTGCGGTCCGCCTGATGCTGTCCGCCTGGGCGACTCCTTCCTCGCTCGTGTCGATCTGCACCATGGTGCCGACCTTCCTGTTGAAGTGAATATATACGCTTATCAGGCCGGGGCCATCGAGAGTGTATCTGGCGTAGTCTCCGACCTCGGTTTTCTCCCCTGTCTTGCTCACAACTTCAGCCAGAACGTCACGGAACTTTTTGCCTTCGACGGTGGTTTCCAGAATGTTTTCGGCCCCCTCATCAGCCGAGCAAGCCAGGGCATACCGTGCGAGTGTCTCAGCGGCAGCCACGAAATCCTCGCTCTTCGCTACGAAATCGGTTTCACAACAAAGCGCCGCCATGGCGGCGGTTTTTCCGTCAGGGCTGGTGCTGCTGACAACTATTCCTTCCGAGGTTTCCCTCTCGCTGCGCTTCGCCAAAGTAGCGAGCCCTTTCTTTCTCAGTATTTCCATGGCCTTTTTCAAGTCGCCGTCCGCCTCGCTAAGGGCCTTCTTGCAGTCCATCATGCCCTGTCCGCTCATCTTTCTCAATTTCATTACGATTGAAGCTGAGATTTCCGCCATCTCTATAAACTCCTGTTATTCTGTATTTCGTATTTTGTATTTGCAGCCGGTCCCGGCCTGTGAGTTCTTGTACTTTGTTGCCAGTCACTGCTGGGTCGAATCCGGCTGTTGAGTTCCCGCCTTCGGCAAGCCCGGTGCAGCTTGCTCAGGTTCGACCTGCTGTTCAGGTCGTGGTCCGGCAACGGGCTCACGGTGCTCGGATTCAGTTTCGGCGCCGCCGTCGGCACGCGCCAGCACAGGTCTTCTGGAACGAATACGCTTGGGTTTCTGGCGGGTCTCGGCTTGAGCCGAAACCATGGTTTTTCCGATCGCCACGGCGTCGGCCAACTCGCCTAATATCAATTCGATAGCCCGTATTGAGTCGTCGTTCGCCGGGATAGCCACGTCGACCTTGTCCGGGTCCGAATCCGTATCGATAAGTCCGATGGTCGCGATGCCAAGCTTTCTCGCCTCGTGCAGCGCGAGGTACTCTTTTTTCGTATCAACGACGACAACAACACCGGGCAGCCTGGACATATTGCGAATACCATCGAGGTTGGCCCTTATCTTTCGCATCTCTCGTTTCAACCTTGAGGCCTGCTTCTTGCTCTCGCTTTCGAGCGTTCCGCTTTGCTCCATAGCTTCCAGTTGCTGGAGCCGCTGGAGCCTGGACCTTATCGTCCTGAAATTCGTGAGCGTGCCCCCGAGCCAGCGAGTCGAGACGTAATGCATTCCGCACTTTTGTGCGACCCGCTCGACGGCCTTTTGCGCCTGCCGTTTTGTGCCGACAAAGACGACATCCTTGCCTCCGGAGACCGTCTCAGCAAGCAGCTTCTTGGCAATGAGCATTCCAGCCAAAGTCTTCTTTACATCTATGATGTGCGTTTCACCCCTTTTGGTGAAGACAAACGGCGACATCTTCGGGTTCCACCTGCTGGCGGCATGCCCGAAATGGACGCCGGCATTGATTAGATCGTGAATAAGTTTCTTGGCCACAAAAAAATCTCCAAACCTTTTCCAACTATTCTTTCCGTGCCTGCCACGCGCAGGCAACTAAACCCCACACACTAATGCAAATCGTCGACTATGTCAAGATTTTTCACCAAATATCTGTAACCGCATGGAAAAAGCGTCAGACAGGCTCGTTAGGTCGGGGTCAGAATCCCTGAATCCGCTCGCCATTTCAACGATCTGTTTTCAATTCCGAGGATTGTCCCCGTGGACCGGAACGGAATATATGCGATTGAGCACCTCCTTGTCGTCCGGCCTGGCCTCTATTTCGAGCTGCCCCGCTTCGGAAGTTTCGATATGCTCGTCTGCTTCGTGGATGAAATCCGGCACAAGCCGAACGGCATCTTCCGCAATCGCCTTCGCCCCGACCCGCGGGCCCTGGGCATCTTCGGCGGATGCTTGCTATTGGGCCGATAAATCTCTACGGACAGGCAACTCGGCGAATTACACAATGAGACCTGAACCATCGATTTCGCATCGGAGACCTTCACTATCGATTCGGCGGTGTCTTCGATTTTCTCGCGGAATCTTTTCTTCGAACACTTCAGCCGCATCGGAAGTTGCCCCCCTTACCTGCTCAAGCAGCTCGGCTAAGCCGGCTTCTATCTCGCTGACCACCTGGTTAATCCGGCCTATGATTGTATGTAGACCTTCAAGTTTGGAAATGTCCAACAGCACTTGCCATATTTGTCGCCGAAGCCGCCTGTTCTGTGAAACCTGTGAGCTTGTCAATCTCCTGCATACTGCACCCCCTTCAAGAGTGATCTTTCTTGAGATACCAATCTGTCCGGACTGCTCATTTCCGTTTCGACATTCGAAGACGCTGGATTCGGCGAGACCCTGCATTTATTTGCAGCAGTTGATTGAGAGAATCGGTGCTGTTAGGGGTGCAGGTTGCGATTATGCTTGCTTACTTTGTTTGTAGCAAATCTACCGCTTACACTAACTGCGGCGCCTGGGGCGTTCTTCCGAAGCTGTTGTTGTTCAGCAGCACCTTGAAGATGTCAAATACTGTTATCAAACCCTCAATCCTTCCCTGTCCGTCGGCCACAGGCACGCAGCGACCCCCTAACCGGCTCATATTTTCCATCACTGCCGAAAGAGAAGCCTCGCCCCTGATGGTGTGAACCGGGCGAATCATTATCCACTTGATTCTTATTTGAAGAGTCGCGTCATCAAGCGGGCGACGCCATTTTGCGAATATTGGACGAAGATATGGGCTCGTGGCGCCTGATATATCAGACTTGGATATTATTCCTTCCGCAACCCCCCCGGAGCCTACGAGCATATATCCGACATCACGCTGCTGCATTTTTGTAAGCGCCTGCTCTACGGTGTCTTCAGGGTTTGCCCAGACAACGTCCTGGTCCATAACCTCTCTTGCGCATATCGCCAAAGGCAGGCAGTTACTTTCACCGGGAAGCTCGGCTGGCGAATCAGTCATCTTCCGAATGGTTTGCGCAACCTCTCCCGACCCCGGCTCGGTGTTGTCATTTGTCTGCTCAGGTTCGGGTGGCTGCGATTCTGCTGCCGTTGGCTTGTCTTGGCTCTGGTGTTCGGGCAGTTGTTCGACTTCAGGTTCAGCCTGAGATTTGGTTTCCGCCTCCGGTTCACCCCGGGCCTCTGGCTGAGCGTTGTCTTCGGAACCATCCTTGGGTTCGGGCTGGGCCGTTTGTTCGGCTTCGGTGCTATCGACTGTTTCGGCTCCCTCGATCGCGTCAGAGGCCTCGACGGCTTCAGAATCATCAATGGCCTCACCCTCTTCGACGGCCTCAACCTCTTCATCTCTCGAAGCTTCTTCCGTGTCAGTGACTTCTCCGGCTGGCTGAGCCTCTTCTGTGCCGGCTTGTTCTTCCTGGACCTCCGGTTCGGCAGGCGTATCTTCTTGCTCTTCCTCCGATTCAGGCGGGACTGGAAAAATGGATTTCGGGAAAGTGACACCACACCGGAAGGGTGGGTACGAACTGACTTTCATACTGTACGGAACAAAGATAATTTCTTCGTCGCTTGGCAGTCCTATTTCTCTTGTGTTGCTCCATGGCTTACCGATGAATGCGGGCAATTGCTGCGTGAAGTGGCCGTGACCTTCCATTTCTTCCCGGAACACCCGGTCCCAGCAGCCGACCAGCATGTTGCCCATCTCTCCCATCGAATCACTAAGGCTCATCGCATCTTTGTCTGTGCCTCTCTTGAGGTATTCGAGAATCGTCTTTTCCGGGAGCATCAGAATGACCCCGGCAAGCGCGAACAGACCTTGTTGGTCGAAAATTAATTGAAACATTCCCTCCATGGCGCCCTCGGCCTTGACGCAGTTGACTGCGACAACTTGATTGAAATGCTTCTTAAGGCTCTTGATAGTGCTCTGTTCGATTTCCTGGCGGCTGACCTCCATTCCGACCTCGAACGTGGCGGAGATGTCCTCGCAAAACGTCGCGAACGCCGTTTCGGACAGGCTTATGGCCAGGTTTTCGACTTTTGCTTCTGGTATTGTCATTTATAATGCCCCGTCGTCAGGTTTACTGTGATCGAACCACGCAGAGAGTCACCTTCAACGTTTCTTTTGGGGTCATTGCACTCCTGGAGACCCATGAAAATAATAGTCTCGAAGACTTCTTTGGCGCTGGTCAACGACACGTCGGTCATACATAGTGCTTCGACCATTAGCGGAATCATCCACAATCATCAATGAATTTGCCATAGGTCCCTCTCGCCTGATTGTTGATCCCGTAAGTTAATCGGCTGTCGCACTGGGACTTATAAATATTATTCGATGGATTTTCAGGGGCACTTTAGCAGTCATTGCCGATTTTGCGCATTTTTCCCACATCCCCGTCTTGCCCCACCGGCCCTGCATGCCTCTTACGTTTCAGGCTTGCATTTGGCAAAATAACATGATGAAAATGAAGTTGGCTAAGGAACAATTTTGTAAGAGATATGTCGCCGTGTTTATCGGCCTTTTGATAGTTGCCAATTCGGCACACGTCGCCGTGCTGTGTTTGGGTAATGTATGCACCATCCGGCAGGTAGCACCATTGCGGTTCCCTGTACGTCAAGCCGTGGCCCCGTCGTATGCGGCCTCTACACACAAAGGCCGATTCGGTTGCCTGTATGAAGTTCCTGCTCGCCTCGCCGCAACATCCCCACGTTACAGTCAAGACCGAGCCTTATCGTCGCCAAATCAAGCAGCAAACATCATCTTCAACCATCCGATGGTTTCTTCAACCTTCTTGCGAATCCGTTGGGTGACCTGACCGTGATCCCTGCCAGAAACACCACCTGTTTGCAGACGCTTCTGAAGACATGAGGAAGCGAAAATCTCACCGGAACAAGCAGCGGCAGCTCAAAATCGGTGCATATTTCATTCGAAAAGTCGTCGCCGAGAAGCTCAACTTTTTCGAGGTCGCAGCAGCCGAAGCCTAATTGGCGCGCTGTTTTGATAATCGGCAGTGTCTGCGGGTCGATATTTACAAGCCGGCAGCAGACAAGCTCACAGGCAACCGGGTCCGTTCCGCCGATTATCCACCCCAACGGTCGGGCCCTGCCGCTGATCGGACCGCGACCATCCATTACCCGGACCCCGTCGATTATCGTGAGCACCGGACCCAGAAACCTGTATATATCGACCAGCATCTCGCAGAACTCGTCCACATTCCTGCCTTTTCGGAAATGCCAGAGCGCCTTGTGCTTGCCGCTGACACAGCCGAACATGTTCTTTACAGCGAACGTGGCCGTCAACTGCTGGTGCGTTTTGAGTTTGGGAATGTTTATGATGACATCGGCGTCCAGCGCGACCGAACTGATCCCGATCCTTGTATCGCCCTTTCCTATCTTGCATTTCTTCGGGGCATCCAGTTGCCTGACCGGTATCGAAAGTTTTTTCAGAGGCTCTTCCAGTTTCAGCGCTTTCACGCACGCGAAGATATTTCCCCATGCCGGTGAATCGCCGATGAACGGCCTTGTACCGAAATCCTTCAGGATTTTGGCCGTCGCCAGCAGCACCGCCGGGTCGGTTTGTGCGGCGTGGCGACGCGACCTCGGTGTTATGAAATTAGGCTTAATCAAAACGCTGTCACCGCGACTCACGAATTTATCCAGACCGCCAAAAAACTCGAACTGTCGCAAAACCGCTGTCGAAACCTCATCGGCACCGTAATCGGCGCATCGAATCACTGCTACGCTTGCGTAGGACATATAATGCTCAATCGTTTATCCTGGCACAAACTATCAAATAGACCCTGAAAAACGACTTGACACCGGGCCTGCTGAAAAAAGCCCCCGCCAGTGTCGTTCGGTGATCGATGTATTTCTTCGGCCCCAACAGAACGAAGTCACCCCCGTTCATCTTCAGTCTGAACGCAACGGGTATGAAAGCAAACTGCCCCGCATGCAGGTCCGCACCCGGAGCAGCCATCGCCATCGGCGACCTGCGCGACGCCACAAACACCGGAAGAGCATCCACGCGGCACACACCCCTTTCACCCGGAACCGTCTGACCCGTCAGCCGCAAAACCAGTCCACCCGGACCCATTGGAACGCTTTCTATCGAGCCGGTGGTCGAGACGTAGTAAATAGTCCGCTCATTTTTCAGTCGGGTGATGGCCACATCGTTGCTCTGGCCGTCGACCACCAGAACTGACAAGGTCCGAGCCCTTCGGGCCCCGGCGCTGCGGAGCAGGTCCCCGATTTTGTCCCACGTCTCCGTTGTCCCGTAACCGACAAGGAATGAGTTGGCTTTGAACGCATCGTGGTCATTATAGCGCAGAGGCTTTTTGTAAAGCATTGAGCGGACTTCTTCAAAAACGCCGATCTTTTCGGCGGGAACTTCGAAAGTGAACACATTAAACTCTATCGTCGCAGGAAGCACCCCACGCGGTGGACGCGGACTCGCGGCGGCAGCCAGATCCGTGATCTTGATATCCTCCCACAACGCCCTCGTTTCTCCCGCCCCGTTACAGCCGGACAAGACAATCAACAAACCGCCGTAAGTCACTATTTGACAAAGTCTAAGCATACTTACAGGTTAACGACCGCCCTTCACGCTGTCAATATGCCGACCGACCTTGGCGCCCAGATTCCGGCGCGGCCGTCCAGCCCCTCCTTACCTCCCCTGCAAATCGCCTGGTGACCTGCACGAACGCAACATGAGCCACTTCAGCAATAAAAAACTGTGGCAAAACCAGCTCACAAAAAAGCCTCCGCCTCTGATAATTGTTCCGCACACAAAAACCCGAAAACCATCGAGACAGCCAGGCAGGAAGCACGGCCTCAATCCATAAATTTCGCTCTGGACAGGATCGCGAACCAATTCTGTGCGGCGCAGTCAGGTCCTATATCTTCTATCGAGCAGCTATTGCCGCTGTGCGGTACGCTCCAAATGCCTATCTGCCACTCTCCGGAAAACCCGCCATCCACGGCGGCCACGGGTTTATGTCCTGCTGTATCCATTGGCGATGCCACTTCAGCCGCCACAATTCTTTCAATCCCGCTCTTCTTACGGATAAGTCAACGAAGAGCATGTTTATCATCCCGTTCTGGTGCCGGTTGATGCAAACACGGCGTATCTCATTCTGATTTCCCGACTGGGGCTCGCACTCATATTCCGGAGGCCTGTCATGCTCCTGCGGGCAGACATTTTGCGGCTGGTCCCCGCTGTCCGAGACGTTCGCCGACCCGTCCATGAATAGTGGCGCCTTACTGGCGCCTTTCATGTCTGGTCTTAACCAGAGCATCTCCAGCTCGCGAACGTTGCCCACAGCATTAGGTACCCACAAATTGAGCAGATAACTTCCCGTCTCGTTGTCCTCACAGAAGGCTATATTGGGGCACAGCCCGCCCTCTTCGACGGTCTTCGTCGCAATTGGACAAAAGCGGATTTTGTTCTGCTTGCGTTGAACCTCCCGAATTTTCGCTATTCGGACCACTGGCGTCAATCCCGTCCCGTATTTATCCTGCACAAGCCGCAATACGTCCGGATAGTTCATCCCCTTGTAAAGGTCCGTCAAAGTAGGATCTGACGCCCAGTATGGCGAGTCGCCCCCTTCCATGTACTTTCCGTCGTTGAGCTCCACGTACATCTCCCAGACGATTGCCCACTGCTTGAGATTTGACATGCAGACCGCAGCTCTCGCCAGTTTTTGTACTTTTGCCATTGCCGGCAACATGATAGAGACCAGAAGTGCAATGATGGCGATTACCACCAGCAGCTCGATTAACGTAAAACCGTTTCGTTTTCGCATTTTCATACTCCTTTTTTTGCTCTGCCACCGGAACCCACAGACGCTCCAGCCAGCCGAATTTATTTTGAAAACATCGTTACACAACAACAATTATACCACCAAACCTTTTCAAATTCAAGCAATAAACGTGTTCTGCTGCTTTTTTTAACACGTTTTTTTCGGAAGTTCGGCCCAAAATGCCTTTCAGCTCAACACGCATTCTGACAATAGGGCCCGCCCGGCTCTGGAGCCGATCACGCAAAAGCACCTTATTTTTCTTGCAGAATCTGCCGATTAGCTGTAAAATAACCGCAAATTGACGCAGAATTCCTGCCGAACCCGCCTTTTTTGTTGCGCATAAGCCTGATCTGGCGGCAACTCGGCAAGGATTATGCAGCCGGAGAATTCATTGGTTCTCGTAAAATTGATAGTTGTCCGGTTCGTTGGGGAATAGTGTAACGGTAGCACGACTGACTCTGGATCAGTTAGTCGGGGTTCGAATCCCTGTTCCCCAGGTAAACACGAATCGCTGGTTGCGACCCAAAACCCTCGTCTTTCCACGCGAAAGCGGGTTTCCTGCAATCTCGAAGGCCCCAATATCAGCATCGCTGAATTCTTTATTACCACCGTTTGGCCGTTCCTCAAGGTCGCGCTCCAACCACACAGCGGATATGTCACTCCATAGCAAAAAACGCGAACTGCAAAAATATCCTTGAGGTTGCAATCAATTTGTGCCTCATATTCACGCCTTCTTCCATGCGCCTGTAAGGACACGGCAAAATCCTCGACATGCTTTCCACAACAGATTTCTAAAATATCTTCGCCATGCTTTCAATAATCCTTGAAGGGCTTCATCCAATCGGGCCAGATGGGCGGCGGCGCGTAGCTGCTTGTCCAGGGACCGTTCGTATCGAATGCCGGGCTCCATTTGAGCCGCCAAAGGCCCTTAAGCCCCGTATTTTGCACGGACAAATCGAAACCGAGCACATTCGTCGTATGCCGGTGGCGGTCCACGCAGAACCGCTGGATGTAAGTACTCGGATCGCCAATCCATATTGTTGGATACTCCGGCGGCGGATTCGTATGACGAGGAAAACCCTCGCACCAGAAGCAGTCCATCATGATCGGAATCCTTTCAGCACGCTTCTGTGCAATGTGCCGCCAGTACGGAAATCCGTCCTTCGTTCCACCACGGTCGTAAATATACGAATTCACACCGTAGCTGCCGTATATGAAATCTTCCGGATGATTAACCCACAGCCCCCACGTCGACAGCATGCCCCGTCTCATAAACTCACGCTCCCCGCGGTCATCGCCGGCGGCCATTGCCGGCGGCTTGTTCGCCCTCGGGCAGCAAAGAAGCTTGCGTTCGCCATAATGGCGCCACAGAATAAGCGGCCACGAATGGTCGCCCTCCGACGCACGGCCCTCGCCACCGTAGCCGCCGCCGATTTCCGGGCCGGTATAATCCGGACCGCCGACCTCCCCGCCCGACATGAACCTCCCGTTGTTGCCGTCCGTGAACATCTTCCACACCAGGCTCCACTGACGAAGGTTCGCCTGGCACATCACGTTCTTGACGTGGTCCTTGGCGGCGCTAAGCCCGGGCATCATTATCGTCATCAAAAGAGCGATGATAGATATGACCACAAGAACCTCGATCAAAGTGAATGCATCTGGCTTGTGTTGATCCATTCGAGAAGACCGCGACCACTGCGAAAAGAACCGTCTCTTTGGTGGACCTGAGTTAGTCTATTCTATCATTATACTTTTTCATCCAGTCCGGCCAGACCGGCTCAGGAGCATTCAGGTCAAAATACGGGTTCCACTTAAGTCTCCACAAGCCCTTCAGGCCAATCCTTCTGGCCGAAAGGTCGAAGAACAGCCCGTTCGTACTGCCATTGTGCCGGTCAACGCAAAAACGCGGCAGGTAAACGCCGGAGTCGGCGAGATAACCATCCCGATAAGGCGGCGGCGGCTCATAGTGATACGGAAACCCTTCGCACCAGTAGCAGTCCATCATGATCGGGATAAGATCGGCTCTCTTCTGTCTGATGCGTCTCCAGTAAGGAACGCCGTTATGGTTGCCCCGATTGAACACCCATGTATTGATCCCGTAGCTGCCGTAGATATAATCATTAGGATAATCGAGCCAAAGCGACCATGCCGAATTCGACCCTCTTTTCTCATAGTACCGTCCTACGGCATCGCCCCCTGGCGGTTCTTTCTTGGCCGCGGCACAACACAGAAGCTTCCTGTCGCGATAGTACGGCCAGAGACATACAGGCCACGAATGGTCCTCGTCCCAGACACCGGTCTGATACGGAGCGCCGTCCGAAATGCGCAGACTTGAACCACCGACACGCATTGGCGTGCCACTGCCGTCGCTGGCGCCCTGACCGGAGGGAATGATTGTGATACCGCGCCCGTGCATGTCCAGATACTCATTTCCGTCAATGAATCTGCCATCGTTATCATTGATGGCCATCTCCCAGACAAAGCCCCACTGGCGCAGATTCGAGCGGCAAACTACAGACCTGGCCTCTTCCTTCACACGCCCGAGCGCAGGCATCATTATCGACATCAACAGCGCAATAATGGAGATAACCACCAATAGCTCGATCAACGTAAAACCATGTTTCTGCCTGAACATAACCACATCGTCTCCTTTCACCAAACCACGGTCTTGTTTTACCAAGATGCACAACCTCACGCTTCTGTTCCACAAAAACTCCTATGCTTGTGCATTTTACCACGACTTTGCCGGAAAATCAACCATCCTATTAGAATTTTTGCCGTCCCAAGTGTTGTGGCTGATTTTGGCAGCTCCAGGTTTCAAAGAGCGTCCTAAGGGCAAAATCGCTTGGACAACGGACAAAATCAGGGCGGGAAGGGGCGAAATTCCCCGTTTCCGGCCACCCGAACGTTTTTTTCGATCCTGCGAACCTGTAGTTGATCGGTAAACTTTGCGACGATTCCAGGATTCCGCCAATTATCCGGCATTAGGGATGCCCAGAACGTCGGCCATCGAATACTGGCCGGGCCCTTTTTCCGCCAGCCATGCCGCCGCTCGCAGCGCGCCGCCAGCGAATCCATCCCGGCTGTGAGCGGCGTGGTTCAGCGTTAAAGTCTCGCCCATAGTGCTCAGAACAACCGAATGAACGCCCGTAATATCACCCGCCCGTACGGCGTGAATCCCGATTTCGCCTTCTTGGCGCACCGCCTCCTTGCCGTGGCGTCCGAGGCTGATGCATCGGTCCATATCCCGGCCCGTTGCCTGGCATATCTTCTCGGCCAGCGTCAGCGCGCTACCGCTCGGGGCGTCCTTCTTGAACCGGTGATGCTGCTCTATTATCTCTATATCGTAATCAGCGCCTAACATCGCAGCCACTTTGCCGACAACGCAAAACAGCACATTCATCCCCGCGCTCATGTTCGTGGCGTATATGAGCGCGATTTTCCGGCTGGCTGTCTTTATTCTTTCGCGCTGCCCCGCGCTCAGGGCCGTTGTCCCCATTACCAGGGCTATGCGGTTTTTTGAGCAGTAATCAATCGTCGCCTCTGCGGCTTCGGGAAGTGAAAAATCAACCACCACATCCGCCGAAGCCGGAAAATCGCTCGATATCGCCACCTCAAGTGCCCCAACACCGGCTGCTGTGCCCGCGTCCTTGCCTATATCCGGATGCCCCTGCCGCTCCACCGCACCGACAATCTCGAACCGACCATCTGCCGCGCCCAGCGCGATTATCCGTTTACCCATCTTCCCCGCCCCACCTACAACCACAAGCCTGCGCTTCATTTCTACTCCTTCTATTGTAACCCAACCAAACCAACCACATGATAACTGTCCATACAATCATTCACAACCTCAAACCACGGGCCTAAGCCAAATCTTTCGCTGACGCACGCCACCGTAATAATGCTTTTTTTACGGTCACGCCTGACAAATCGAAGTTATTAAGCTTGAGTTTTCGGCTCGCTCTGTGATAGAATCGCGGCGCAGACAACATTTTTCGAAAGGGACTTAATCTTATTTGCGAGGGCTTACTGATGAAAAACAAACCCAATAAAAAAAACCGCGTTTCGCGACGCAGCTTTCTTAAAACCTCTGCCGCAGCCTCATTGGCTGCCGCCACCTTTGACACAAGCCGAATTTTCGCCGCCGGGTCGGACAAAATCCGCGTCGGCCTCATCGGCTGCGGCGGAAGAGGCTCCGGCGCCGCCAAAGACTGCGTCAAATCCTCGGAAAACGTCGAAATCGTCGCCATGGGCGACGTCTTCGAGAACCGCCTTAATAGTTCGCTTGCGAAGCTGAGCATGGAAATTGACGACAAGGTCTCGGTCACGCGCGATAGCTGCTTCGTCGGCTTCGACGCCTACGAAAAAGTCATTGCAGCCGACGTTGATTTGGTGATACTCGCAACGCCGCCCCACTTTCGGCCAATGCACCTCAAAGCGGCAATCCAGGCTGGAAAGCACGTCTTTATGGAAAAGCCTGTCGCCGTAGACCCGGTCGGCGTGCGGTCCGTAATAAAAAGCTCCGAACTAGCCGAACACAAGCGCCTCGGCATCGTCGCCGGCACCCAGCGCCGCCATCAGGACCACTATCTCCAGGTCATGAAACGAATCCACGAGGGCGAGATCGGCGAAATCGTCGCCGCTCAATGCTACTGGAACCAGGACGGTCTATGGGTCAAAAAGCCCCGACCCGACTGGTCCGACATGGAATGGCAGTGTCGAAACTGGCTCTATTTCACCTGGCTTTCGGGCGACCACATCTGTGAGCAGCACGTCCACAACATTGACGTGGTCAACTGGGCCATCGGTGCCCATCCGGTACAGGCCATGGGCATGGGCGGCCGGGAGGTCCGAACCGCCCCCGAATACGGAAACATCTTCGACCATTTCTCCGTCGAGTACGAGTATCCCGGAGGGGTGCGGGTGCTAAGCATGTGCCGCCAGATTGACGGAACCTCCACACGCGTCGCCGAACGCATCGTCGGAACAAAAGGCGTCGCGGATACAAATGGAAGCACCGCCTCCATCGAGGGACAGAATCCCTTTAACTACGAAGGTAAATCGCCCAATCCATACATCCAGGAGCACGCGGACCTCATTGCCAGCATTCGAAAGGGCAGGCCCCTGAACGAAGGCCGGCGCATCGCGGAAAGCACCATGACGGCAATCATCGGTAGAATGAGCGCTTATACCGGGCGCGCGCTCAAATGGGACTGGGCAATGAACGCATCCAAACTGGACCTGTCGCCCGAAAAATATGAATTCGGCGACCTTCCCGTACGACCCGTGGCGGTGCCGGGCAAAACAAAACTGATTTAGCGATGACCTGTGGTCTTATATCGTGCCTTGATGGTCGTGAAATAGGGCTGCGAAATGTCGAAGACCGTGAGAATAGCGGCGGCTGTAATCGTGGCGGTTTTATGCCTGCTGTTTTTTGTCAACCCGGCAGGTCGGCTTAACAGGGATTCTCGCCTTATTGCCGTCGATGCTCCATTCGATATGCCGTCGCTGGTTGTTCCGAGCTTCGCCCATCGGATAATCGACATTCGCGACCACGGCGCAGCGCCCGACGCAAACACACCGAACACCGCGGCATTCGCCGGTGCGATAGCAGCCTGCGAAAAAGCGGGCGGCGGACGCGTCGTGGTGCCAGCGGGAACATGGCTCACCGGCCCCATCCACCTCAAGAGCGACGTCAACCTCCACCTCCAGACCGGCGCCGAAATCATCTTCTCCACGGATTTAGACGATTACCTGCCGCCGGTATTCACTCGCTATGAAGGAAAGGAATGCTACAACTACTCGCCGCTGGTCTACGCAAACAACTGCACGAACATCGCCGTCACAGGTCCGGGCAAGCTTAACGGTCGGGCAAAGCGGTGGTGGCGCTTCAACAGAAGCTCGGCCACCAGGCTTTATGAGATGGCCCGCGAAAATGTCCCTGTCAAGGACCGTGTTTTCGGAACTGAGGCCGACGGCCTGCGGCCCTCGTTTTTGCAGACTATTAACTGCCGCAACGTTCTGCTCGAAGGCTTCACGATAACCGATGGGCCCATGTGGACCATCCATCCGGTCTACTGCGAAAACGTCATCGTCCAGAATATCACTCTGCACACGCACGGACCGAACGGCGACGGTGTCAATCCGGATTCGTGCAAGAACGTCCTTGTGGAGAACTGCCGCTTCGACACCAGCGACGATGGAATGGGCATAAAGTCGGGCATGGACCATGACGGCCGGCGTGTAGGGCGGCCCTGCGAAAACATTGTCGTGCGCAATTGCACCTTCGGGCTCGGCGCCGGTTGCGACGGTGTGCTGTCTATCGGCAGCGATATGTCGGGCGACGTCAGGAACGTCTATATCCACGATTGCACGTTCGACAAGACCGTCCGCGCGTTGCGAATAAAATCAAAACGGGGCCGCGGCGGAATCGTCGAGAACATCTTCGTCGAAAACATCACCGTTGGACGAGTCGGCGGCGATGCGCTGCTTTTGAATATGTTCTACGCCAGCGACCCGACTTCACCGCTCGGCGAGCACGCCCCCATATTCCGAAACATCCACATAAAGAACCTGACGTGCGAACACACACGCCAGGCGATAAAGATCGCGGGCCTGCCCGACAGCCCTGTCCGAAACGTAACCCTCGAGAACATCAAAATCACAGCCGAAAAGGGCCTCACCTGCAAGAATGCTGCCGGTCTGCTCCTGAAAAACGTCGAAATTACCCCTGAACAAGCCCCCGTAATCGACCTCGAAAACACCTGCGACGTCCACATAACCAACTCAGCCTGCCCGGCGCCGGTGGAACTCTTCCTGAAACTGACCGGACCAAAGACAAAGAACATACGCCTCACCGAGAACAACCTGAAAAATGCAAAGACAAAAGTCCAAAAAGACACTTCCGTCCCCGCAAACGCCCTGATCCACGAATAAACGCCAGCGTGCAAACAACGAATGACCGGCCGTGCCTCGCGGTTCACCGGGTACGCTTTACGAAGAATCCTCCGTTCGGGAATTTCGCGGTTGACCCGAAGAAAGAGGTTGGGCAGCGCATTATGTCGCCTGCCGGGAGGATCTTTTTGCCAAAATTGAAATTTTTCCGAAAAAATCCTTGCAAAGTTAGGCATAACTAACTATATTAGTGTAGGCTAAGAAACAGGAGCTTGATATGGCTGTCCGCAAACCAAAACAACTAAGCGCCTCTCTTGAGGATTATCTCGAGGCGATCTTTAACCTGGTCCGGAATTCCGGTGCGGCGCGGAGCAAAGACATCGCCGAGGCGTTGGGCGTTTCGCGGGCCTCCGTGACGGGCGCCTTGCGGCTGCTAAAGAAAAAGGGCCTTGCCAACTACAAGCCATACGACTACGTAACGCTCACCCGGATCGGTCATGAAACAGCCGCCGAAATCGCCCGAAAGCACGACATCCTTACGGCGTTTTTCGTCAACGTCTTAGACGTCGAAAAGGACGCCGCCCAGCAAGCCGCCTGCCGGGCGGAGCACACGCTGGGCCCGGAAGTGATAACAAGGCTTTTGCGATTTATTGAATTCGTAACTCAAACTGGAAAAGACGGACGCGACCTGGCTGAAATGTTCAGTCGGTTCTGCAACAAAAAAAAAAAGAAGCGGGACACCGCCGCGGGTGAAAGAACAAGGAAATAATCTATGGAAACACAGCAACTGCGACCACTTACAAACGTAGAACCTGGCGAAACCGTCACCCTGGCGAGGGTCGACGCAGGGCATGGTTTAAACAGCCGACTTGCCGCAATGGGCCTGCTGCCAAACGTCAAACTGACCGTTATAAGCAATCCCAACCACGGCCCGTTTGTCGTAAGCGTGAAAGATTCGAGAATGATGCTCGGCAGGGGGATGGCGCAGAAAATTATGGTCTTATAAAACACACCCGAACATGAACAATATTACCATTGCCTTAGCCGGAAACCCCAACTCCGGAAAAACCTCCATCTTCAATATGCTCACCGGTGCCCGCCAGCAGGTTGCAAATTATCCCGGTGTCACCGTCGAAAAGAAACAGGGCCGCTGCAAGTACGCAGGCTGCGCGATCAGCATCGTGGACCTGCCCGGTACGTATAGTCTTACGGCATACTCCAGCGAAGAGCTTGTCGCCAGGAATTTTATAATTCACGAAAATATTGACGTTGTCGTCGACATCGTCGACGCCTCGAATATCGAGCGGAATCTCTACCTCACAACCCAGTTGATGGAGCTCAACGTCCCGCTTGTTCTGGCCCTTAACATGAGTGACGTCGCCGAACAGAAAGGCCTGCACTTTGATATTGACCAGTTTGCAAGACTCCTCCGGGCGGCGGTGGTGCCCACCATCGGCAACAAGGGCAAAGGTAAGACCCAACTGCTCGATGCGATCATCCAGACAGCGAAAAGACCAAAGGCAGGAACCGGTTTGAGAATCAACTACGGCCCCGAAATTGAGCACCATCTGATGCAAATCGAGCGAATACTTTCCGATGCCGAACCGCAACTGACGAAGGAATACGACAGCCGATGGCTGGCCGTCAAACTGCTCGAAAATGACTCGGACATAATCGGAAAAGTTCGGAACAAAGCGGTCACGGAAGCTGTCCTTGCAAGCCGGGAACATTTACGAAAGATTTTCCGCGACGAGCCCGAAATAGTAATGGCCGACCGAAGATACGGCTTCATTTCCGGCGCCTGCCAGGAAACCGTAAAGACCACCGTCGAATCCAGACACGACAGAAGCGACATGATAGACGCCGTGGTGATAAACCGTATTCTCGGTATGCCGATTTTCCTTGGGCTTATGTACGTCGTTTTCCAGGCGACTTTCGCCGTCGGTGCTTACCCGATGGGCTGGCTGGAGCATCTGTTCGGCTGGGCCGCACGGACAATAACAAGCGCCTGGCCTCACGAGAGTCTTCTGTGGCTGCAATCCTTGCTGGTCGAAGGGGTAATCGGGGGCGTTGGGGGGGTCGTTGTGTTCCTGCCGAACATCCTGCTGCTGTTTCTGGCCATCGCAATACTGGAAGACTCGGGCTATATGGCCAGGGCCGCCTTTATTATGGACCGTATCATGCATAAGATCGGCCTGCACGGAAAGAGCTTCATACCGATGCTCATCGGCTTCGGGTGCTCGGTTCCAGCCATTATGGCCACACGCATTCTCGAAAACAGGCGCAACCGCCTGACGACCATTATGGTTATTCCCCTCATGAGCTGCGGGGCGAAATTGACAATCTACGCACTTTTTATCCCCGCCTTCTTCACCGAAAGCTGGCGCCCCCTAATCCTGTGGGTCATTTATCTGATCGGCATCGGCATCGCTGTAATCGTCGCCAGGCTGCTTCGCGTCACGCTGTTCAGAGGCGAGACAATACCATTTGTCATGGAGCTTCCCCCCTATCGCATGCCCACTCTCAAAGCGGTTCTCATCCATACGTGGCAGAGAGGCTGGATGTACCTGAGGAAAGCAGGCACTATTATCCTCGCCATATCAATCATCCTCTGGGCCGCCGCGAATTATCCGAAACCGGACGCTGACTTGCTAAAAGGCATGACAGCCGAGCAGGCCCACCAGCAGGAGTTGATTCATTCGACCATCGGAAGAATAGGCAAGGCCATCGAGCCGGTTATGAAACCTCTCGGCTTTGACTGGAAAATCGGAACCGCCCTCATCGGCGCAGCGGCTGCGAAAGAGGTGTTCGTCTCACAACTTGGAATAGTCTACGCCGCGGGAAGCGCCGACGAGCGTTCACAGAGCCTCCGCGAAAAACTTCAGGAAAATTATTCGGCCCTGACGGCCTTTTGCGTGATGCTGTTCTGTCTGATCGGCACACCGTGTGTCGCCACACTCGCAATCACGAGGCAGGAAACCGGCCGCTGGCGCTGGGTAGTCCTCCAGTTCGTCGGCCTCACCGTCCTTGCGTACATAGTGACGTTTGTGGTTTACAGCATCGGCACACTTATTTGACACAGGAGTCTGGACACCTGTTGCACACGTCGAATTTCTCACCAGAATATCTTTCTCGAGTTGATGCACATCGGCATACAAGTCCCCTAAAGCCGCCCTTAAGGTGTGAGATGTAAGTGATTAGCGGGTTTTCCCCGCCGCGTGCTTCGCTGTCGTCTGAAGCGGGATCACATAGTAGTCAATGCCGTCAAATTCTTTCTTCCGCCAGCTTTTCGGCGCCTGCGGCATCCGGGGAAACGTGGGGGCAATAACCACTGAATGGTCCGTTGTCATCCTGCCCGGACGAAACCGGCTCTCCAGATTTTTCACCCGCTGCTCAAGAAAGACCACACGCGACGAGTATGGAATGAGTCGTATCACAGGTGAGCCACCCCGCTAATGCCTGAATAATCTGTCCCACAGGGCAGGAAATGTTGCTGTTGCGATATGAAACGATTGCAGGGCGGGTACAATTACTGCTTTTTCTTAAAGGGGCTCGAAGGAAAACGGGTCAACTTCTTCTGCCGGGCCATGCCAGGTGAAAAGGAAGAAGTCCTTTTCGTCGGAAGTGATAACAATCTGGCCGTTGGCGATGTAGTCCGTACCGAGCCAGCCTCTTACGTAGGCGTCGCCGGTAAGACTGCGCACCCTGCCCGTATCGTTATTGGTCTCGAGAATCACGAAATGACCCTTGGCTATGAAGAAAAGCTTCGATGCATCCTCCCCCTGCCGGTCGGTGTAAACCTGCTTCGAATCGATGACGCTTTTGAATTGACAGTTCATCACCTGATAGTCGACGTCCTTGTTGATGAAGAATTCACCCGTCCAGCCGCCTCCGATGGTACCATCGGGAAAAATAAACACCTCTATTTCTACCCTCTGCTCGGTGTCCTGGACCGGCGAGGCCTTGACCTTGAGCGGCTTGGAAAGCTGCGGCTGCTCTGCGGTGGGCGGCTCGCCAGGCTCGCCGCGCCTTTCAACTCTCATTCTATGCCACTGGCGCCACGGCGGGTCAATGTCGGATTCGCCCCCCCCCAATATTACGGACCGGACCGTGCATGCTGCTCCAGTATATGATCATGCCGATTACTACCACTATCAGCAGTCCCAGGAGCATCGCATAGCCGCCACGCCCACTCCGCAACACGCATCGCAATTGTGCAGTTTCCATGGTATCGCCCCCCCGAGTCACTGGAATATTAATAACGGATTACAAGCTCCTAAAAGCCATGAAATCCTTAACAGTAATGTATAAAACGGGTCGTATAGCTCAGACGATGAACGATGAATGAGCTATTTGGAGGCGCGCTTAGTCTCTACTCAAGGCAGGCCATTCGGCAAACGCAAGATATAGAGGGAGAATGACATTTGCAACTGGAACAATCATCAGAAGCCCCAATGCGGCAGGAAAACCTGCCTTGGAAGATATCCTGCAAAATGCTACGACTGGGAGAATCCAGACAAATAAAGAGACAAGAAATATCATGACGATCTCTAAAGGACCAGGTGTCCACAACGCTAAAATATTCATGCAAAATCTCCTTTTCTGTTCTTGCAACTATTATTCACATGGTTTTTATATAATACCCGTTCAAAGCAAATCTGTGGGCTGCGGATATCCTGGCCTTCCCAGTTAAAAACATGTGTGGAAATCATGGTTGTCCGGACTCCGTCCCCGTGGGTTGCATTCCTCGGCTGATGCACCCCCAGGTCGAAACCTTCTGCTGAAAAACGTCGATGTCTCCGCTCACCAAACAATACATGTAGACTATTGGGGAAGGCATATCAAGAGAAAATTTGTGGATGCGGGCAATGAAATATTCCCTGTTGTGTCTGATAGTTGAACTTGCGTATAATCTCGAATGAGAGGTTCGGAAAAAAGGCCCAGGCTCAATCGGAAGTCAATGTCAGGGTCTCGCCGACGGCTGGCGGGCTGAAAGGCACGAAATCGCCGTCCTCGTACTGCAGCCATCGAAGCGAAGCGTCCTCCAATGGCACATCAAATCGAAACGCCGCCTCCGCGGCTCTGCCGTCATCGGTCAAAGCTGTCACCTCCACCGTCATCCCCGTCAACTCGACGTGCTCGCCCAATGCCATCGGATGCTGCTCGTTGCGAAACAATCCGTCAAGCAGATGCGCCATGTACCCGTACGATGGACGAACCACAAGCGTGTACGCATCCGTGCGGTGAACGCGCACAGGCTCGAAAAGGCTGGACGTTAGCAGCCGCATCCGACGTGGGAGGGGCTGGCCTTCGGTCTCCCAGATAAGCGGTGAGTACAGGCCGTAGAAAACCAGCGGTGGATTTACAACTATCAGGTCCTGTTCCTCGACCGCCTCGTCAAGAGCAGGGTGAATATGAAGCCTCTCCGAGAGACTCTTCGGCCCCATCGGAAAAGCGGCACGAACTGGAAGCGCAAACGGTGCAATTACCACATAAACCAGTACGAACAAAACGCCGATTATCGAAGCCGGAACACGCCACAGCCGGCTCTTTGGCCGATCCTGCAAACCGCCGAAAACGAGAACGACAAACCGCGCAACAAGGCCCATTGCCCCGATTCCGACAAAGAAAAGAAGGCGGTCGCACGGAAAAGTCGCACAAATCGACAGCACAGAGACAAGCATCCCCACAGCCCAGAACCGCGCGACCCTGTCACGCAACAGAACCGCCACCACCGCCGCAAGCAGACCAAACCACAATATGCTCTGTGCATGCATCAGCAACGGATGCTCGGGCCAGAGCACATAATCGACCACATGCGTGAGTGAGGCAAGCGGCCGCCAGAACGCTCCCTTTATCCCCGGATAGGTCCACCACGGCAGTATCCCTGTGTCCATCATCTCCCGAATCCGCTCCGGGTCGCCTTCCATGAAACGAAACATATCCAACTGCGACCGCACAAAAGCGAACCGGCTTTCGGGATTTTTCATCACAAGTCGATGGTGATAGTCATCTGCAATCCAGCCCACACCAAGTGACGAAAGCGTCAATAAAACAGCCAGCGCCGCCACGAGAATCGGGAGGCGTCGGCTGACGAGAATTCCGCCGACAAACGTCTTCAGACCGCCCCTTTCGACACCTGAAGGTTTCATAGGTTTCATCAGACTTCCTGCCTGCAGCCGGTGGGCAGTGGGGCTGCTGCACCATGGGTTGGCCGCTTACTTCGTGTCATCGCGTCGAAGCCACCCGACAAACATGGCAAGCCCGTCTGCGATTTGCGTCTTCGGGTCATACCCAAGCCCGGCCACGGCCCTGCTGACGTCGGCGTAGGTGCGTTCGACGTCGCCCGGCTGAGGCGGCAGATATTCTTTTATGGCCTTCTTGCCCAGTGCCTTCTCAAGCTCAGCCACCAGCTCATTGACTGAAATCGGCCGCGATTCACCGAGGTTGTAGATATTGTAACCGGCGCATTTTTCTATCGAGGCCGTCACGCCGTCGATTATGTCGTCGATATATGTAAAGTCGCGCATCATGCTGCCATCACCGAATATTGGTACGGGTTTGCCCGCCTCGATGAGGCGTGCGAATTTGTGGATGGCAAGGTCCGGCCTCTGCCTTGGGCCGTAAACCGTGAAGAAACGCAGGCACGTCACCCCGATACCATAAAGATGGTGATAAGTGTGGCAAATCAATTCACATGCCTTCTTCGTCGCGGCATACGGTGAAATCGGAAAATCGACGTTGTCGTCCTCCGAAAACGGAACCTTCTCGTTGTTGCCGTAAACGCTCGAACTGGAGGCAAAAACAAACCTTTCTGTCCCGTGTTTTTTCGCCGCTTCGAGCAGCACCATCGTCCCGTTGATATTGACATCGGCGTAAAGGGCCGGCTGAGCGATTGACGGCCGAACACCCGCCCTTGCGGCAAGATGGACTATAACATCGACACCGCCGCCGACAACTTTGTCCATCGCATCACTGTCGCGGATATCGGCTTCGATAAGCCGAAAACCTTCGTTCCCCGTACACGCCGCGATATTGCTGCGCTTGACCCTGGGATCATAGAAATCGTCGAAATTGTCAACGCCGACCACCGCCGCGCCGTCACCCAGAAGCCGCTCGCTCAAATGCGAACCGATAAAACCGGCCGCGCCGGTCACCAATACTTTCATATAAACCCGCCTTGCTCGGTTACTCGCTTTGTAATTCCGTCTCTAAGCCGCATAGATGATGACCCCTGCCAGAGCCGAGGTAATCACTCCGAGAATCCGAAGCACCCAGGGTGGCTGTTTCAAAAACCAGTCAATCACAGGAACAAGTCTCTTAGGCCCCAGCATGAAAGTCGCCAGACCCGACACCATAAAAAGGACGCCGAAAACAGTTATCACGATAGGGACACTGCATTTGGTGGCGGCAAGCAAAAAAACCACCGCCAGGGCGAGCCTTATCAGTCCCACTACATAAATCAGGCTCCCTTTTCTGAAAAACTCCAGCAGCACTTTCAGGACGCTGGGCCTAACCAGGTACAGTACACCGAGCAGAACAATAACAACGCCGATAATCTTAATTACAGTGCTCATGGTCATAGTGTTTTCCCCTTCACCAAAAACGGTTCGGTTTTATCTGGCTCGCTCAATATTCCGACGGATCAGGAAGCGGCACAATCAAGGCTTCTACTCATCAACAAGTTCTATACTATCCGTATCTATTTCCACGCTCGTTGCCTGGCCCAGCATGTCGACTTGCAGCACCAGGCGAGTGACGGTCTTGCTCGTGACCACTATGCCCTGAAGATCGGCCAGAGGCCCCATCGTGACGCGGCAGCGCTGCCCTGCCCTGATATACCGGTACGGCGCCAGCGGGGCGCCGGCGCGAATGGCCTGCTCAATCTGCAGCAGCTCGTTTAGAAGTCTATCCTGATCCTTCACCTCAATCAGATTCGCCACACGGTTTGTCCGAAGCACCTCGAGACGCTCATTCTCGCTGCCGCAAAAAAACAGATACCCGCTGAACAGCGGCAAAAGCGAACGAATCTTCCGTCCCCTCCAGCGGTTGACCTTCCATGCCATTGGCAGAAAGTAGTTGACATCTTTCTGCACAAGTTCATGGGCAAGGGCCTTCTCGTTCCGGCTTTTTGTATGCGCAACCCACCACCGCCCGGTGAAACCGGCAATTGTCTCTTCCTCGGGCCAGGTTATGGGAGGGTTTTCACTGGCCTTAAGCAATTCCGCACTCCTTCAACCGGTCTTTATTCACGAGTCAGGGCTTGATTCTCCAAAGCGCGACTTAAGCTGCCTGGCGATTTAAGCCTTTACTATTTTCCTGCGACCGCTCCTGACTTTGGCCGTCGCGTTCCGAGTATCGACCACAAGCTGCGAATTCCGGACTATCCAGTCATAATCGTAATCACTATGGTCCGTCGAGATCAGAACCACGTCATACTTGCACAACATCTTCGCGGACAGTCTCTTGCTGGTCATTTTCAAATCATGCTTGCGCTGTTTGTGTGTCCGTGGAATATACGGGTCGTTATAGTGAACCTTCGCGCCTTTTTCGCGCAGAAGCTCTATCAACTCTATCGAAGGCGACTCACGCAAATCGTCGATGTCTTTCTTGTAGGCCAGGCCCAGTAAAAGTACCATCGAGCCTTTCAGACTCTTTTCGCGCTCGTTCAACGCCTCCATTATCTTGGTTATCACGTAATGGGGCATGTTCGTATTTATCTCGCCGGCCAGTTCGATAAATCGCGTGGGCATTCCGTACTGGCGCGCCTTCCATGTCAGATAAAACGGATCTATCGGTATGCAGTGGCCGCCGAGACCGGGACCCGGATAAAACGCATTGAACCCGAAAGGCTTTGTGCTGGCGGCGCGTATAACCTCCCAGATATCGATACCCATACGGTCGAAAACGATCTTCAGCTCGTTCACCATCGCGATGTTGATGCAGCGATAAACGTTCTCAACTATCTTTGCGGCTTCGGCTGCCTCCAGACTCGACACGGGTACCGTCTTTTCGATGGCAATGTCGTAAAGACTGCAAGCCGCATCCAGACACTTCCTGCTCAGCCCACCCACAACCTTTGGAATCGTCCTGGTTGTGAAGTTCTTGTTGCCGGGGTCCTCGCGTTCCGGCGAATACGCGAGGTGAAAATCTGCGCCGGCCTTCAAACCGCTTTTCTCAAGTATCGGCCTGACCAGGTCCCGCGTAGTGCCGGGGTACGTTGTGCTCTCGAACACGATCAACTGGCCACGCTTAAGGTGTTCGGCTATCACCTCACTGCTGCCCACGATATACCTCATGTCCGGCTCACGGTTCTCGGTCAGAGGAGTAGGCACACAAACCAGAACCACATCAACCGTTTTCAGATGCGACATATCCACCGTCGCCCGAAAAAAACCGCCCTTCACTATCTTTCGAACCTCGGCATGCGGAACGTGTTTAATAATGCTCCTGCCCTCATTCAATATCTCGACTTTTCTGGGGTCTATGTCAAAACCGACCACCCGCACGCCAGTTGATGCAAACTCTCGCACCAGCGGCAAACCTACGTATCCAAGCCCAAGAACGCCCACAACAACCTTTTTGTCCCTGATCCTGCTCTCAAATTCCGTCATCTTCTTATGCCCTATAAATGCCTTTCCCTGCGCCCGGCCCATCCGAAAACAACTCAGCCCAATCGCTCAAATTACCGATAATAACCGGGCAAAACCGTCAAAACTCGCCATTATAATGCTACTTGCAAGTACTGCTTGCCGGGCGATTAGTCTAAACATATAAAAAGAAAAAGTCAAAGCAATTGCACCCCCCGGCTACGCCGATGCTGATTGACAATCGGCCACCAGATGTCGTATCCTGTACAATGCGAACCCTGGGCTTAGACACAAAGTAAGAGACCTAAAGTATGGCGAAATCCAAAGCTGCTTTCGGCAAGTTCGGTATTCTGTTCACCTGCATAGGAAGGCGGGTGTCTCTTCTCAGCAGCTTCCGCGCCGCCGCCCGCGAGCTTAAGCTGAACGCGTCCTTTCTCGGCACCGACACTACCGAACTCAGTCCGGCCCTTCAACTGTGCGACAAGGCTTTTCTCGTGAGGCCGACGACGCACACCAGCTACATCAACGAACTGCTGAACATCGTAAAATCGAACAATGTCAGACTCCTTGTGCCCACTGTGGATCTCGACCTTAAGTCACTTGCCCAGAACAAACCGAAATTCTCCGCCCTTGGTTGTCAAGTGCTTGTTTCCAGCCCGGACGTCGTTGATATTTGCCAGGACAAAAGAAAAACATACCGGTTCCTGGACAAAAACGGCTTCGATGCGCCTCTGACCATGAGCCTAAGGACGGCTCTGGCAAGGAAAAAGCTTAGCTGGCCCTGTTTTCTCAAGCCGTGGGACGGTTCGGCCAGCCGTGGAAATGCCGTCGTTAAAAACCGAAGGGAATTGCTGTTTTTTTCAAGCAGAATACCCAATTGCATCGTGCAGGAGTTCATAAGGGGCGCCGAGCACACCTGCGACGTTTATGTCGACTCGACTATGAAGGTGCGCTGTGTCGTACCGAGAAAAAGAATAGAGGTCAGAACCGGAGAGGTCAGTAAAGGCCAGATCATAAAAGACCTCAACATAATGGAACAGGCCGCAAGAATTGTCCAGAAGCTACGTGCAGGACCCGGCGTCATAACCCTGCAAATCTTCCTGACCCACGACGGCAAGATAAAGCCCATCGAGCTTAATCCAAGATTCGGAGGAGGCGCTCCGCTTTCAATCAAAGCAGGGGCAAATTTTCCAAATTGGATACTCCGCGAACTGACAGGCCACAAGACTAATATCCGCTTCGACGGATTCACCGGCGACCTCCTCATGCTGCGCTATGACGCAGAGGTCTGGCTTGAAAAACCAGCCGCTCCGAAACGGCGAAAGGCAAGACGCGGAGAAGACAAAGCGGCAAAACAGCCCGAAACTTCGCATATCTGGATTTCAAGGTGAGCAAAGCAAAATGTTTAGATTGCTGTTTGCTGACTTAATAGGACCCGCCAGGCCCATTACATGGATGCTGCGGTTCTGGCCCGTAATTGTAGGGTCTTTCGTTGCCTCACTGGCGGCCACGTGGCTGTGCAAGGAAATCGCCCTCAAATACGGAATCGTAGACGAGCCGGACGATACCGTCAAGACGCACAAGATACCTATAGCATACCTCGGGGGCATCGGAATGCTCATCGGCTCGACCGTCGGGATGTTCGCAGGCTTCACGTGCCTCCAGAGCCATGAGTTCTACAGCCCCGTAATAAAATGGCTGCTCGGAATACTCGCCGGGGGTACGGTGGCGTGCTTTATCGGATTCGTTGACGATATTTTCAACATCGACCCGAAATCCAAATTCCTTGGACAGATTATCGCAGCGCTTCTGCTTGTCTCCGTCGGTATCAAACCGGACCTTCACTATATCCTGCGGCCCCTCAACCTTTCCCTGCCCGCGGGTATCCAGCTTACGCTCGAAGCATTGATAGTCATCTTTTTCGTGCTGGGCGCGACAAATTCTCTGAATCTGCTTGACGGGCTCGACGGACTCTGCGGCGGAGTAACCGCAATCATTACCGTCGCAATGCTCTTTCTGTCCATTCATCTGGCAACGTGGGAATTCAGCAGCGTCGGCGACATCGTAAGGGTAATAGTCTGCCTCGGACTCGTAGGCGGCGTCGGGGGATTTCTGCCCTTCAACCGCCACCCCGCAAAGATATTCATGGGCGACGCCGGAAGCATGCTACTCGGCTTCATGGTCGCCACACTGATGATTCTTTTCGCCGAGAGGGTCCCAAGATGGTGGATGGCGTCGATCGTCGTTTTCGGCCTGCCGATACTCGACACGGCCGTTGCGCTGGTCAGAAGATTCCTGAATTACAGACCACTCTTTGTCTCCGACCGCGGACACATTTACGACCAGATGATTGACCGCGGCATTCCTCTCAAGAAAACCGTCGCCATCTGCTACCTCCTCGCAGCAACATACGCCGCCGTCGGACTTTTCATGAGCCAGATAAGGGCCAGGTACGCCGCCGTCGTCTATATCCTCGTCTTCATGGTCTCCGCATTCATCGTCTGGAAAAAAGGCTACCTCAAAATGGAAGGACTAAGAGGCGCAGTCCACAAAAAAGACTGATTGACCCTCTACCGCTCACGTGCACTCGTTCGTTTTGCGTTTCGAATCCCCGCAAACTTGAATTTTTCTTCCTTCGTGCGTCGGCTTTAATATTCGTCCTTTTATCACCGATGCATCCGGCAATCTGCGCCCCGCTCACTCACGCGATTTTATCTTTCGGAACGGTTATCCTCAAATAATCCGTCTCTTCTCCAAATCGAATTGCTCCCTCGTATTCGGCCGGCAAGAGTACCGTATCTCCGGCCTTAAACTCTGCACCGCCGCCGTCGGAGACGAGCGTTCCGGAACCTCCAATCATTATGATGACTCGCATTTGGCCACCGGGAACAAGCACTTCGCTGTTCTTTGCCTGGTGGGCCTTCTCTACTCTGAAGTATTCACAATCGACCAATCTGCCCGCTGTAGTTACCGGGAGCCTGTCGCCCACCACGTCGAAATGGATGCTCTCGAGAGCTTCTTCGATGTGCAGTTGCCTCGGCTTTTGGCTGTCGTCGAGACGGTTCCAGTCGAAGACACGATAGGTCGTATCGGACGGAAGCTGAATCTCGGCTATCAAGAGGCCCGCCCCGATGGCATGTGCGGTGCCAGCCGGCAGGAAGTGACACTCACCGGCAGATACGGCAACGCGGCAGAGAAGCTTTTCCACCTCGCCCGTCTTTACGGCCTCGGCGAACATCTCCCTGTTCACGCCCTCTTTCACACCCTTATAAAGAACCGCGCCCTCGGCTGCCGATATCACGTACCAGCATTCGGTCTTCGGCTCACCCCTGCCCATCCGCTGGCACGTCTCGGCGTCCGGATGAACCTGAACGCTCAGCACGTCCTCGGCATCAAGGAACTTGATCAACAACGGAAACTCGCCTGAAAAGCTCGCATCCCCCATTATCTCCTTCGGATATCGGGCGATCGCCTCGGCCAAGGTCGTCCCCGCCAGCACCCCGTTCACAATGACCGATTTGTCGTGCGGCAGGTCCGCCAACTCCCAGCTTTCACCAATCCTGGAAAACGGCTGGATATCCTTGCCAAACACCTCCCGAAGCTTCTGCCCTCCCCATATCCGCTCCTTGAATATCGGCTCGAACTTAAAAGGATACATCGCCATGGCCAAATTATACCCGACGCAAATCTGAATGTCTACTAAGCTGGGCTTACCGATTCCGTTTCATTCTGTCGCCTTGGCCATCGCATATCTTTCATATCAACAAAATGTTGCGCAAGGCACGCGGCTGGCCCGGTCGTATTTCAGTAAGCTACTGTTGAGATTTCTACAAAACACCACCCCACTTTTACAGTTGCAGAGAAAAATTGCACAATCTGACCGCCGTCTCGATTATGCCCGGCGGCGAGATGGCTAAAATCTCCTGGATTTTCCTGACCAAGATTTTTCCAAGGACCGCACAAGGATATTCGCAACTGGATCGGCGAAATGAAAGCTCATCTCGACAGCCACGGTCGGGATATGAAAAAGCTTTATTTATTCTACACGACCTGCCCCAAATGTGCGAAATACTACGGCAAAAATTATACAGTCTTTTTGGCTGAAATTGCTTCGCGATAGTCGGGATTTTCGTATTTCTGTGGGGCAAGCCCGGCGAACAAAACCCAGGCTAAAAGGGGTCCATATGGCCCGGCAAAAATATCGGGGTGGCCGATTCCCACTTTCGCGGGGGTCAAGACGTATGTTATATTGTTGGCCGTTTGAAGGCGGCAGCGATGTCTGTCTTCAACTCATTGATGTTGAACAGGCAGGATGGTTATGGCTGAGGATGCGAAAAAACAAATCGAGCAGCTTCGGGCCGATATTCGAAAGCACGACTACCTCTATTATGTGCTGAATCAGCCTGAGATAAGCGACAGCCGGTACGACAAGCTCTTCGCCCGGCTGAGGGCCCTTGAGCAGGCCAACCCGGAACTAATAACACCCGATTCGCCCACGCAGAGGGTGTCGGATCAGCCGCTGGTGGGATTTGCGAGCATTCGCCACGCCGTTCCGATGCTTAGCATGGACAACACGCTCAGCGGTGAGGAACTGCGGGTCTTCGACGAGCGCGTGGCCAAAGGACTCGGCACCAGCGATTACGATTATGTGGTTGAGTTGAAAATCGATGGTCTTGCGATAAGTCTACGCTACGAAAACGGACGGCTCGCAACCGCCGCAACCAGAGGAGACGGCGAGGTCGGCGACGATGTCACCGCAAACGTGCGAACAATAAAAGCGATACCTCTGGCGCTGCTGCCGGACGGGAGGATACCCGAGGTTCTCGAAGTCCGCGGCGAAGTCTATATGCCCGGCAAATCGTTTGTCGAACTTAACAGACTTCGCACCGAGGCCGGCGAGCCCGTGTTTGCAAATCCGCGAAACGCCGCAGCCGGCTCCCTAAAACTGCTCGACGCCCGTATCACCGCCGCAAGGAACCTCGCCTTTTTCGCCTACGCCACGGGTCAGGTTTCGCACCCCCTGGCCGACAACCACTGGAAAACATTGCAAGGCTTCAAGAAACTCGGCCTGCCGGTAAATCCAAACATCAAGAAGGCAGCTAATATACTTGAGGTAATAAAGATCTGCCAAGGCTGGGCTGATAGGAGAGACTCACTTGAATACCTGATCGATGGAATGGTGATAAAGGTCAACCGCTTCGATCAGCAGCACGCCCTCGGCGCAACCGGCAGGGCGCCGCGATGGTGCATCGCTTACAAATTCCCCGCAGAGCAGGCAGAGACCGTTGTCGAATCAATAGACGTCCAGGTTGGCAAGAGCGGCATCCTCACGCCTGTGGCGAATTTGACCCCGGTGCTTGTGGCAGGGACAACCGTTAAGCGGGCCAGCCTGCATAATTTCGACGAGCTCAGGCGACTCGGCGTTCGCGAAGGTGATACGGTCGTAATCGAAAAGGCCGGCGAAATAATCCCGCAAGTCGTCGAGGTCAAAATCGACAAAAGGCCCACACACACCAGCGCATTCAAGGTCCCAGGCCACTGCCCGAACTGCGGCAGCCCTGTAAAGCAGGACGAAGAAGGTGTTTATATTCGCTGCATTAGCAAAAATTGCCTCGCTCAGTTGAAGGAGCGTCTGAAATACTTCGCGGGCAGAGGTCAGATGGACATCGAACATCTCGGCGCCGCCCTAATTGAGCAGCTTATCGATACCGGCCTGGTGAAAGATTTTGCGGACCTCTACAAACTGACTACAAACCAGTTGGCGGGCTTGGAAAGAATGGCCGAAAAGAGCGCGGGCAACGTCATAAAGGCCATTGAAAAGAGCAGGACCCAGCCATTATGGCGGCTGGTTGCGGCTCTCGGAATTCGGCACATCGGCGGCCAGTCGGCCCAGATATTAGCTGAGCACTTCGGCTCGCTCGAGGCGCTCATGGACGCAGACGAGGAAACACTGGCGGAAATAGACCAGATCGGCCCCACGATGGCCGCGAGCATCTATGAATATTTTCGCGACCCCAGGAACCGCTCGGTCATTGATGAACTGCTTGCCGCCGGTGTCAAACCACCCACCACTGAAAAAAAACGCAGTCAAAAACTTTCCGGCAAAACGATTGTTGTCACCGGAACGCTGGAAAACCTCACCCGCCAGCAGGCCGAAGCAGCCATCAGGCAGGCTGGCGGAAAAGCAGCCTCAAGCGTCAGCAAGAAGACCGACTTTCTCCTGGCCGGCGCCAGCCCGGGCAGCAAGCTCGAAAAAGCTCGCAGCCTCGGCGTCAAGGTAATAAACGAAGTAGAATTTCTCGGCCTGATCGGAAAGAACTGAATTGGCGGCGGCAAACAAGAATAAACAGTTTATGGAGCAGGCCTTGGAGCTTGCCAAACGCGGATTCGGCTCGGTTGAGCCTAATCCGATGGTCGGCTGCGTAATCGTAAGGCAAGGCTGCGTGCTTGGCAAAGGCTGGCACAAGGAATTCGGCGGTCCGCACGCGGAAATCAACTCTCTCGAAGATTGCAGAGAAAACGGTCACGATCCGGCCGGTGCGACCATGTGCGTTACCCTTGAGCCGTGCTGTCACCACGGAAAGACCCCTCCGTGCGTAGATGAGATAATAAAGGCGAAAATAGCCAAAGTGGTCGTTGCGATGGAGGACCCGACCGAAAAAGCAGCCGGCAAGGGCGTCGAACGGTTGCGAAATGCACAAATCAAGGTTACGGTCGGCGTCTGTGAGAAACACGCCAGGCTTCTGAATCCTGCCTTTATCAGATTCGCCCGAACGGCCCGCCCCTGGGTAATACTCAAATGGGCGCAAACCATCGACGGCAAGCTTGCTGCAAATGCCGGCCCAACCGAGAAAGAATGGATATCCTGCGAGCAAAGCAGAAAAGATGTCCACAAAATTCGCCGGAGCTGCCAGGGAATACTCGCAGGTGTCGACACCGTCATAGCCGACGACCCGCTCCTGACAGCCAGACCCGCCAGGGGCAGGAAACTTATGCGAGTCGTCCTCGACACCAATCTTCGCATACCTCTGGCCTGCCGACTGCTGAAAACCGTGCATGAGGCGCCCGTGCTGGTCGTCGCTGCAGAAAAGGCTGTCACCGACAACCGGCCCAAAACCCGGCAAATCACCGCCGCCGGCGCCGAAGTCCTTACGGTGCCTGTGAGCAAATCCGGACGATGCGACCTCGACAGCCTGCTCGATGAGCTCGGCAAACGCAATGTCCAGCGTCTGCTCGTCGAAGGTGGCCCGACCGTCATAAAATCATTTCTCAAGGAATCCTTGGCCGATGAGTTGATTTTATACATTGCTCCGAAAATCCTTGCCGGAAACCAAATGTCCGATATTTCCGTGATGATGTCCGACCTGGGCCGTTCGCTGAGGTTGCACAATTCTTCCACGACAATTTTCGGCTCGGACGCAAGAATAAGAGGTTTTCTACGAACCGTAAACGAATTTTGATTTCCCGGGGGGCAAGCTATGAAAAAGGTGGAAGTTCTTGGTTTAGAAACCATTCCGCAAATCAAACAGGGTGATGATCTGGC
>Ga0180437_10001105_pt1 | contig 47344 bp, 34 predicted proteins | sample SS_ome_4_FD_132410 | JGI IMG/M metagenome (GOLD analysis project Ga0180437, IMG submission 132410) | Hypersaline lake sediment archaeal communities from the Salton Sea, California, USA - SS_3_D_1 metaG | ecosystem: Environmental > Aquatic > Non-marine Saline and Alkaline > Hypersaline >... | reverse complement strand
TAGGTAATCGTGGATAAGCCAATCGTAACCACCAGACGGTTGCGGGCGACTTCAATGCCACCCAGATCGATGGCGGCCGCCGCCTGGGTTTCGTAATTAGTGGGGGTTAATCGGGTTGTGGAATGATGATCAGAGCCACGGACATTAAATCCGATGTGACCATCCGGGCCAATGCCCCCCAGAAAGAATCCAATGCCTCCCATTTCACGAATCTTATCTTCATAATCGGCACAATATTCGTCAACGCCTTCAATGACACTTTTTTGAATGCTCTCCAGCCGGGTTTTTGACTGGCGGGTACGTAAACTTAAATCAACAAAATTATCAGGAAAGACCTGTTCGATGGTCATGCCGCGGGGGATCTGAATCTGGGAGACGTCCATTAATTGCGCTTTTCTAAAATCTAAACCAAAACCGTCGATATAATATTTTTTGACATAATAATAAAAGCTATTTCGATGCTGGGGATTAATCGGAAAAAATTCGTCGATCTGGACGAAGCGTAAATGCTTCATAACCGGTTTTTTCGCGGGATCAATCCCGTAACTGACGAGGTGTTCCTGTACTTTTTCAACCTCCCAATTTCTTGAGTAATATTTAACCCATTTGATAAAGTGCTCGGGGGTTTTGCCCGTTGGTAAGGCAATGACTCCGTCAGGATTATCCTGCACCCATTCAAGAAATCGTAGCGCGGCTAAATCCCCCAATGCGGGGAAATTATCAATCTCAATCACCGCGATCTTTTCCGTTGGCGGATAAATCAGCTTGCGACCTGATTTTTTCAGATGCTTTTCTTCAACTTTCGAATGTATAATTTTCGGAATTTGTTTTTTCATGATTGACATCCTGAGAGTTTTTATGGTTAAAAAATAATCCTGGATCGGAACACGCCTGTCGGGACTTGCATTGATTTCTATTCAATCGCTTGAACTCACGGTTTTCGGCTGTTAAAGATAGTATCTTTTCGTTCCGGGCCAACCGAAACAATGGAAACGGGTGTGTGGCACAGTTTTTCGATTGTTTGAATATATTTTTTCGCGCCTTGAGGTAATTTCTGGAAATCCGTAATGCCGGCAATTGAGGCTTGCCAACCACGAACGGTTTCGTAAATAGGTTGACATTCTGTTAAGATGTTTAAATCAGTTGGAAAATCATCAAGAATTTGATTTTTATATTGATAAGCAACACAGATGTTGATTTCCGGCAAAGAATCCAAAATATCCAGCTTGGTTAACGCAAAGGAATCGATTCCGTTGACGCGGACGGCATAACGCGCAATGACAGCATCAAACCAGCCACATCTTCTGGGGCGGCCAGTCGTCGCTCCGTATTCTTTTCCCAGTTCACGCATTTCGTCGCCCAATTCACCGGTTAATTCGGTCACAAAAGGTCCTTCACCCACCCGGGTCGTGTAGGCTTTTAAAACGCCAATCACGCCATCAATTTTCGTCGGACCAATTCCCAGCCCGGTACAGGCACCGCCGCTAATTGAATTCGAAGATGTTACGTAAGGGTAAGTTCCGAAATCAATGTCTAATAATGTTCCCTGCGCCCCTTCAATCAGGATTGTTGCGCCTGCCTTAATTGCACGATCTAATTCCAAAGAGACATCTTTTAGCAGCGGGAGAATTTGCTCACGCTTGTCTAAAGCGTCGGCAAGCAGTTGTTCATGATCCAGCGCTTGCAATGCATCAATTTCGGGAAAGCGGTGACACACCTCGCGCAGGCGCGACCGATATTTTTCTTCGAATTCGGTACGATGATAATAATGATGCAAGCGAAGATTAACCCGGCCAACCTTATCACAATAAGCCGGACCAATCCCGCGACCAGTGGTTCCTATTTTTACATCGGGGGAATTATTTTCAAAGGCGCGATCGAGAATTTTGTGAAAGGGGAGAACCAGATGTGCCTGTGGACTAACAAAAAGCCTGTCTTTGACTTGAATCCCCTTCGATTCTAAAAAATCAATTTCCTCTAACAAAACCTCGGGATCAATTACAACACCATTTCCGATGAAGCATTGGGTATGTGGATGGAGAATGCCAGAGGGCAACAAATGGAGAATGTATTTTTCGCCATCGATGATAATCGAATGGCCTGCATTGGCCCCACCTTGACAACGAGCGACAATATCCGCGTTCTCACTTAAAAGATCAACAATTTTTCCCTTCCCTTCATCTCCCCATTGGGCACCAAGAACAATTTGAACCGGCATATTTTCCTCGAATGTAATAATAATGAGTGCATAAAAAACTCCGAACCAGAGTTTGCGTTCGGAGCTTTGGACTTTAATAGTAAAAATTTTCAGGAAAATCGAATATGACATTTAGTGGTAGCTCGCAACAGCCTCTTCCACAGTAGCAAAAGATTCAATAATAGTGTTTAATTTGGTGATGGTTAACAGACTTTGAATCCGATCTGGTACCGAGGCCAGTTTAAGATCGCCCTGATTACTACGCATGGTATTGAGTCCACCAATCAAAATCCCAAGCCCAGAGCTATTCATCCAATTCAAATCAGAGATATTGGCGACGACGTTTGTTTGTTTTGCCTCGATTAATTCATGTAATTTATTATTCAATACATTCGCATCGGGTCCGCCCATCAATTTTCCCGAGAGCTTTAAGACTACAACGTCACCAATCCTTCGTTCATCTAATTCCATAATATCTCTCCGGTTAATAAGTGGAAATTTCTCAGCTAAGCCGATTTTGAGGAGCAAGTTAAAGATAGAAATTAAGCTTTTGATTTTTTCTTTGGTGAAGGCTTTTTCGGTTGCCGTTTGTCAAGTCCCATTTTTTTATTTCGAGCACTTTCGGCGCGTTGATGCATCAGCAAGACCACTGGAGTGGCCACATAAATCGAGGAATAGGTTCCGATAATTACCCCAATAATCATGGCAAATGCAAAATATTTAATCACTTCTCCACCAAAAAAGTATAAAAAGACCACCACGAACAACGTCGTCAACGACGTAATCACGGTTCGACTGATGGATTGGTTGATGCTTTGATTCAAAATTGTAGTATAGGATTCTTTGCGCATAATTTTTAGGTTTTCTCGGACGCGATCAAAAACGACAATCGTATCATTAAGTGAATAACCGACGATGGTTAAAAAGGCGGCAACTATGGCCAGTGAAATTTCGAAATTGAGTAATGAAAATACTCCCAGCGTAATGATAACATCGTGAAAGAGAGCGACAATGGCACCAATCGCAAACCGAAATTCGAAACGCCAACTGATGTAGCCCAGAATCAATAACATGGCAATTAATATGGCCAGAATAGCCGCATTCCGCAGTTCATTCCCAATTTTTGGCCCCACCAGATTTTTTTGGACTTCAGTAAACGGATTGTCGGTAATCTGGGCTGAAATCGCGGCCTCGATTTGTTTTGAAAGGTCTGAACTTTCGATGAGCACAGAATCTGCCGCGAGTGCCATTGGGGCGCTCGCATCTTTTTGGACGAAGATCAGCACATCCGAACCGGATTCGGTTTCACCAGCCAGTTGTTTTATCGTCGGATTTTCAAAACCCGCATCCAGCAAAGCTTGACGCACCTGACCCACTTGCACGTTTTTTTCAAAATGTAATCTTAGCTCAATACCGCCTAAAAAATCAATACCGTAACGCGGTCCACCGTGTAATATCAGGGAAATAATTCCGATCAAGATTAGACCGGCAGAGAACAGGAAAGCAACTTTTCGCTGGGCCATAAAATCTATATTAATACTGCGTAGAACCTGCATCTTTATTTTTCTCCTCAACTTTAATTTGTTTTATTGTGACCCATTCTGATTATAAGTAAAGAAAACAGTTTTGCTAAATGAATTAATCAACCGGATCATTAATAGGGAATCTGCTTTAAGACTTTTTTCGAAGTAATAAAATCAAAAATAATTCGGGTAACAATAATTGCTGAAAACATACTAATTAAAATTCCCCAGAAAAGCGTCACCGCAAAGCCTTTAATCGGACCGGTTCCGAATTGAAAGAGGACCAGCGCTGTTAATAGCGTGGTAACATTGGCGTCGAGAATTGTTCTGAAAGCACGGTTGTACCCATTTTCAATCGCCAGACGCACGGTTTTTCCGGTTTGCGCTTCTTCACGAATTCGTTCAAAGATCAACACATTGGCATCAACCGCCATACCAATGGTTAAAATAATACCGGCTACCCCTGGCAAGGTGAGTGTCAGCCCAAACCCGGAGAGAGCGGCCATGAGTAAGATGAGATTGAGCAACAAAGCCAAATCCGCCACCAGCCCGAAGTAATTATAATAAATTACCATAAAAATAATAACCACAAGCAGTCCAATAAGTGTTGCCCGGGTACCTTTCCGTACCGAATCCTGACCAAGTGAAGGCCCGACGGTTCTTTCTTCAATGAACTCCATCGGAGCGGGGAGGGCACCGGCGCGTAAAACAAGCGCCAGCAATTTGGCTTCATCAATCGTGGCGATTCCTTCAATAACTGCCCGACCATTCGGAATTTTTGATCGAACCACCGGATCCGAGGAGACCTTGCCGTCGAGAATGATTGCTAACCGTTGATCGATAATCCGTTCGGTTAATTGTGAGAAAATTGAAGCCCCTTCCCGATTAAGGGTCATGTTAACCGTGGCTTCACCGGTTCGAGCGGTGCCCGAACTTCCCATGTCCAAATCAACTCGAGCATCGGTTAAATATTTACCGGTTAATTCAGCATGTTTTCGTACGAGATACAAACGGTGCCATCTTTGATCGGCAATTTTTTCCGGTTTCATGCCCCACAAAAATTCTACATCTTTGGTGATTTCGTTGACCTTATCCAGATTTAAAATCCAATCGACCGCGGCTTTGTTTTCAGGAGCAACGCCAATATCATAGCCGCGTCCTCGAAAGATTCGTAATAGAGAGGTAAACGGCGCTTCTTTGTAAGTATTTTTATCGACTATGGCCGTTGAAGAATCGAGTTCAGCCGAATCCTCGGTGGCGATATCTTCTTTTTTGAATAAATCTGCCAATTGAACTTTTTCGTCTTCGGCCACATTTTCTTCCTCTGCCGTGGAATCAGCAATAGTGGTATCGGCGACAGTCTCTGCTTCTGCCGTTTCGGTGATATTTAAAGTTGAATCCAGTTCGTCTTCTGTTGATTCACGTAGTACCCGATTAATTTTAATTAAAATATCTTCGAGTCCTTTTTCGCTTTCCACGACTTGAAATTTTAATTCGGCCGTTGATCCAATCACTCTTTTCGCCCGATTGATGTCCTTAATACCGGCCAGTTCAATAATAATTCGTCGGTCACCTTGCTTTTGTATATTGGGTTCAGAGACGCCAAATTGGTCGATTCGGTTTCTTAAAATTTCCAGAGTACGATTAACAGCGTCTTCTACACTTTGATCTAATTGTTGTCGGATTTCAGGATCAGTATCTCCCAACTCATCGAAGAAACGTCTCAATGGCCATTGATTCTGGCGCATTTTTTCGGAGATAATGGTAATAAAATCGCGGTTCGTTTGTTGATATTCTGCCAGAGCCTGATTATAAATCGGTTCAAATTCTTCTTTATTTTTAGCGGAATTATAAACCAATTGGGGGATATTCACTTCGGTTACCAGATAGGTTCCGCCCTGCAGATCAAGACCCAGTTTAATTGCGCGGGATTCATTTTTGATCAATTCCAGATATTTATCCCGCAGATTGAGCGCCAGGGGAAGGGCCTTTTTGATGATTTCATTGTCTTTGATTTCTAATTGTTTTTTTAATCGATTTCGGATATCGCTGTTTAAGCGTTCTGCCTGTTCTTCGGCTGATAAATCCTCATCCTGGCTTTGTGAACCGAGTTGAATGTCACCACACAATACATTAACGACTTCGGGCGTAGGTTTATCAATTAACTGGCTAATTTCGGTACTCAACTTATCAACTTCATTCTGGGTCGGTTTTACTTGAAAAGTCGGGTAAAGGGTAAATACTGCTAATACGCAGAGACATACTGTTATAATCGTTTTAAACAAATTATTCCGCCGCATGTGTCTCATTCCTCCTTAACGGATTTAAGGTAAGTGTTTTATTGAAAAACAACTACATGTCATCATATTCACTGACGATTTGGGGAGCATTACTTGTTAAAATATGATTGCGCGCCCAACGGTGGCCATATTGAGAAATGATAACATATCTTTTTTAGTTATGTAACTAAATATTAATTAAATAAAATAGAATTCAATTTCAAAAAACAAAATCAAATATAGTACATTTTTGTCTAAAAGTCAAGATAAAAGGCGACTTATTAGGAACGTCTCCGTGAGCGGGAGGCAATTTATTGATATTCTCGACTCAGGGACAATTTCATTTTCGACTGAGGTGAAAGTGGATTTGAGATTCTTCTATTGAAGGTTTTCGTTACGAATCGGAGAAGAGGAATGAGGCCCGGGATAAAACGAATCGTCGGACAGGTTTCTGTTTCGAATCAATGAGAAACCCGATTATTTTAAATTATGAACCGTTCTTAAGGTGCCTGAAACACCGTATTGGTTTGCTCATATTTTTCTTTGAATTTAATAATGCTTTCGAAAAGGGCTTCGGCAACTTTTTTCTGGAATTTGTTTGAATTCAATAATTTTTCTTCTTGTGGATTCGAAATGAACGCGACTTCAAAGAGAATGTTGGGCATTGAAGCGCCGATGAGCACGTAATAACCGGCCTGCTTAATCCCGCGATCCCGCAGATTTGTTTTTTGGGTAACCATTATCTGCACAATTGCCGCCAATTCTTCACTTTCCCGTGTAAATTCGGATTGAGCAATTGATGAGAGAATAAACTGCTCGTCATCAAAGTTCGGGTAGGCTGATTTTGATGCTTCAAGTCGAATGACTGAATTTTCAATGCGAGCCACTTCGATTGCCTCTTCAGTCTTGGCCGGCCCGAGGATATAAGTAGAAGCACCTTTAATACGAGTACTTCGGTTTGAATTGGCATGAATACTAATAAATAATTTTGCTCCAACCTGATTGGCCATTGCCGTTCTTTGATTGAGAGGAACGAACTGGTCACCCTCACGGGTCATAAAAACGTCGATGTCGGTGTTTTTACTTATTAATTCTCTCAAATAATGGGCAATTTTCAGCACCACTTTTTTTTCATACACCCCACCCTGACCAATGGCACCAGGGTCTTTCCCGCCGTGTCCCGGATCAATGGCAATTTTGTCAATCAGCCATTTTTGGCGGTCTGTCTCGAGGGCTTTGATAATATTTTCGGACAGGCTATCTTTTGTGCGGATTGAAAGGACGATATTGTTAGTTTCTCTGGCGATGGATGCTTTGACATCAATTATCGGTTGCGTGACTTTAAAAGAAATCTGGGCTAGATTAGGTGAGATTTGTAAGGGAACGATGTCCTGAATAATACCGCTGGGTTGAATTTGTCCCAGCCGTAAAGAATCGATAACGCCTTTATAAATGTCCAGGTAGACCCAGTTTTTGCTGACCCTGGTGGTAACGTCATTATTGGAAAAAGGTTTATTGGCTGGAATTTTAATTAAAATGCCATTACTTTTCGGTTCAATCGTTAACTCAGTAATCGCCCCCGCAGAGTCTTTGAATTGAATATCAATTTTGCGTTCGATTTCATTAAAGAAAATTTGAAGATCCGGAATGTGGGCGAGTAGTTGTAGAAAATATTTTATCGGGATGAAAATATCGGCATTCAAAAAACAGGTCTCAATTGGCATTTGGAAGATTTTATCGTCAATAATAACATACGGATTGAGCGCGGTGACCTTAATCTCCTGAGAGCCTAAGTAGAGAATGGCCTTTTTCGTTTTGTCACTATAGTATGTTCTGGCGTCCAGACATTCTGCCAGATCCTGAAAAGCTACGAACTCCAGACCATCTTGTGTTCGAATTGGCAGTCTCGAAGTTTTTTGATTGTAATTCACTTGAATCGAGGGGTTGGCAAAAATTGAAGCAGTACCACTAACCAGTAGCGTAAGCAGAATGATTACAAATGATTTATATGTTTTAAAAAGATATCTTTCCTTCATGCGGATTGAATCAGCATTAAATACAAAGTCACTCGGGTAGATTGTTAACTATAGTTAAGCAGAAATATCGATTTTCTGATTTCTTAACGGTCCAAATAAATTTCATTATCTGATAATAATTTACTGTACGCCTTCAGAACTTTTTTTTCTTCCGCCGTTATGTTGTCATAACCTACTTCATTAATCTTATCCAGGATGATGTCAATTTCTTCACGAATCCGTTGCAAATTACGTTCGTGCTGGATTTGTTCCTTCCTGAGTTGTTTTTGCTTTCTTTCTTTCATATAATTTGATAATTTATTAAGATTACCAGGAATTTGAAAATATAAAAAGCCGAATAGCGCCCCGCCTAAATGGGCAAAATGAGCGATTCGGGAGTCCGATCCGAATAGACCAAAGAGTAATAAAGAGCTCCCAAAAACAACAAATACTAAATACTTTGCCTTCATCTGAATCGGAATGAAAAAGAACAACAGTAAAGTAATAATGCGTTCACTAAACAAGATGGCATAAGCCACCAGGATGCCGTAAATGGCACCAGAAGCCCCCGTTACCGGATTGGGGAACAAAATGATATGCACCAATCCAGCTCCAAATCCCGAGAAGAAATAAAATTTTACAAAAGTCCTGGTACCCAGTGTATGCTCAACATCAGTGCCAAACATCCAGAGTATGAGCATATTGAACAAAATATGCCAGATGTTTTCGTGTAAAAACATATAGGTAAAAAATTTCCAGACCTGGAGCTGGGACGTGATGGCATGACTACTTAGGGCAAACCAGCGGTTAATCCATAAATATAGAACCTCACTTCTGATGACATAATACAGCACAAAAATTAAAACATTTGAAATAATCAAATATTTTATAGCCGGGCTTATGCCTTTGGTGAAACTAATATTGTATGATTTTTCTGAATAATAGCTCATTCTTATTTTAATCAATTAATTTTTATAAAAGAAGGAAGTACGAATTGTAAAACGTGTGTTTGTTTTACAACTAAATTATACCGAGGCGAAGTCCTACTTTAAATATCAATCCGGAGATATTCACTTCGTCCCAAATTGGGGTGCCTTCTTCGACATCGTAATTTCGACTGACTTTACAGCCATTATAGCCTAACTCACCCAAAATGGCCGAACGGCTGCCAATTTGGTACATGATACCAATATTGACTGTGTATCCGAATCCGTGATAAAAGCGCGATTCTTTTTTATCCTGAATGTAATTATGTTCGGTGTTAAACATCATTTCCCAGCCAAGTCCACCGTTAACTACCATAAAAATGGGTGAGATTCGAGATACGGGAATTCGAATATTGGCAGTAGCCATTAAGGGTAGGATAAAGGTGGTGAATTCCATGTCTCTTTGTTTGGTGACCTCTGTAATATCCTGCGCTTTGACGGTCTTGGCGATTTCAGTGTCTTTTTTATATGATTTTCGGAAGAAATCCACACTGAAGCCAACGTCAATCGTTTCATCGATAATATATCCATGATTTATTCCAAAGATTAATCCGGAGGTAGCATCTTTCGGATTAAAGAATCCAAGTTTAAGGCTGGTGGCGCTTAATTTTTGGGCAGATAAATTCATTGGAATAATCGAGAAGAGCAGACAGCTCACTAATAAAATCGAATAAAACTGATATTTTATTTTCATTACTTTTACTCCTCAAAATCGTTGTTAACTTATTTGTGATTAATTATCTAATATGATAACAATTTAACAAAATATTCAAGTAAAAGTCAAGCGAAAAATCCTTCGCACGGAAAATACTTAAACCCGTTTTATTTTTACCTAATTTAAATTATTGTAAAAAGGGTTTGAAATGATATTCTATCGATTCGAAATGCTTACTAAATTTGTTTTTATAAGTTCCCGGTAAGGATTTAAAAAGGAGAAGCGTAGAGGTAAGATTTTTTACAGTGAATAAAAGTATAACAGCGATTTTTTTAAATACAAAGGTCTAATCTAAACGTGTTTTCTGATGGTCTTAAATAACCCGTGCTGAAGATGATGTCAAAGAATTTAACCCAGAAAGCCCCGTAAGGATTTACTCCGCGAGGCATGTCTTAATCGACGTAATGCCTTTTCCTTTATCTGGCGGACGCGTTCCCGTGTTAAATTAAATTTTTCGCCAATCTCCTCCAGCGTCAGTGGATTTTCAATTCCTAAACCGAAATAAAGCCGAATGACCTCGGCTTCGCGCTGGCTGAGGGTAGAAAGGGCGTGTTCGACTTCGATTTTCAAGGAATCGTTCATTAGAGAATTATCAGGAGTGGGTAATTCGTCGCATTCGATGATATCAATCAGCCGGCTTTCTTCGTCTTGCGAAAAAGGCGCATCGAGCGAAAGATGACGGTTAGAGAGATTTAGTGTATCAGAAACCTCTAAAACGGTCATATCCAATTCCTCAGCAATTTCATCGGCGGAGGGTTCTCGCTCAAATTGTTGTTCAAGTTCATTTAAAGCTTTCCCGATTTTGTTATAAGCCCCTACTCGATTAAGCGGTAATCGCACCACTCGGGACTGTTCGGCCAATGCCTGTAAAATTGCTTGTCGAATCCACCAGACGGCATAAGATATAAATTTAAACCCGCGGGTTTCATCAAACCGATTCGCCGCTTTAATAAGGCCCAGATTGCCCTCATTAATTAAGTCACCCAGGGATAAGCCTTGATTTTGATATTGCTTAGCCACACTCACGACAAAACGTAAATTCGCGCGGGTCAGTTTTTCAAGTGCTACCTCATCTCCCGATTTGATTCTTTGAGCCAAATCGATTTCTTGTTCCGGGCTAAGTAGTGGCTCCTCTCCAATTTCTTGAAGATATTTATCTAAGGAATGGTCGGACTTTTTAAAAGAACTCCTGGAAGATTTTCCCATTAGCTCTCCCTTTTTGTTATTATAGTATGTTAGTCCAAACCAACTGTAAGATTCCTCTTCAAATATATCACTTCTTTTCATATTTTTCAACAAAATTTTTTGGTGTGCCTGGTTTTTATTGGATTTATTTTTATTGAGGTTACTGATTCATTGTTAATCTAAATTCCATGTCCGAAATTTCTTTAAAAAAAGTACTTGATTTTTAGTTTTAAAAGCTTATATTATTCTTGGTAATAACCTGTTTCCAGAGATACAATTTAATTGGTGGGTGATTATGAAAAATAAACTAACACTATATTTCATTTTGATTTATATTTTATTATTTGTCAATTTCTTGTCAAGTGGTGCCGTTATTCCTAAATTTGAAGGTCGAGATGGTGGCAATAAAGTCATTCTCATCTGGCAATCCATTGTCGAAGTCTCATTAGACCATTATGAAATTGAACGTAAGTTAGAGAATCAAACTGATTTTATAAAAATTGGAACAGTTAACGCCAATGGTCCCAAAACCTATGAATTTATTGATAAATCAGTCTTTAAGCAAAATAGCCATACTTTTAATTATCGATTAAAGCTTGTTGATAAGGATGGCTCCAGTTCAACCTATGGAAAAGTTATTACCGTTAAACCGAATATATCTGGTATCAAACATACCTGGGGCAGTTTAAAGGCGATGTTTCGATAAGAATGGAAAATTAATTTTTTTACATTTTCACGCTTCCGTATTTCCCTCAATTTTCATTAGTGCCCTTTATTACAAAGACAGAAAATTCCTTCAAAATAGTCCCAAAAAATTAAAAAAATTTTAAATTCATTAGATTTATTAAAAGCGGTATGTGGCTAATTTATGCTGGCAACCTTTGAGCTTATTATTTTCTCCTGATAAAAATTAAATACAGTAATCAATTGATATTTAAGAAGTTTAATTGCAAATTTAATGCCATCTAACCGTAGGCTGTTTATTCCTGGGTTGATGTTATTTTTTATTATGATGCTTATAATTATTTTTTTAGCGGATGGATTAGTTGGAAATACGATTTCAAAATTTGACTTAATTTTCTGCCTGGTTGAAAATATTCATTTTTTTTCTATTTTTAGCCCGATCCTTACAGGCTACCACCACGTTACCATCTAAAAAAAAGATGATTAACAAGGTCATATTTAATTTGTCCAATTTAAGGCAACATGTATCAATTTGAGATAATGGCAGACGGTGAGAAAACAGTTGATCAAAATGCCGAATGTCTCTGAAGCAATTTAGGGAAGAGCGCACTGAATACTTATTTGGGGTAAACAGGCGGGGATAAATGATTTAGTGGAAAAGCCAGAATTGCAAAAACGAAATTTTATTGGGTAGATAAAAAGCTGAAGATAACGATGTGCCGGTTCTGACGTCCTTGTCAAGGCTTTAGCCCCCGATATTTCCTGAGATTGCGAAGTGTGGCTTTAAAATCTTTAGGCAAATCACACGTCATCTGGTAAAGCTGGCCGGTTAAGGGGTGAATAAAGGACAACTCAGATGCGTGCAGGGCAAGTCGATCAATTAACGGTTTTTCAAGCTGTTCTGGTTTGGGAATGTAATTTTTTTTTAGTTGAGATAAATAGATTGGATTATGAATATTGTATTTTAGATCCAGCAGGAGCGGGTAGCCAATATGTTTCAGATGAACTCGAATTTGGTGCATTCGACCGGTTTGGGGGATTATTTTAAGATAGGTGTAATTTCGAAATTGCTCCAATACCTCCCAATAGGTTATTGCTGCTTTGCCGCCTTTTTTAATCATCATCATGCCAGGTTTGTGGGGACTCTCCGCCAGTGGTAGATTAATTTCGCCGTGGCTGGTTGGCATCACTCCGTTTACCAGACCTAAATAAATTCTGTGAACCTGCTGCTGTTCAAACTGGACACATAAATGGCGATGAGCCGCGGCTGATTTGGCAAAAATTACAATCCCACTCGTGTCGGCATCCAGGCGATGAACTGTATATATTTTGTGCGGATGGTGTCGAGTATTAAGCCATTCAAGCAGATTGGGTAGTTCAGGTTCCCAGCGATCGGGTACTGTTAACAGATTGGCCGGTTTATTAATGAGGATGATTGCTTCATCTTCATAGATGGTTTCCGGGGCATTTTTTCGCTTTTTGTTTGACATTTGGAAAATATAGCCAGTGTTAGACTGTTATATTTAAGGATTGAGAGTGGATATTCATAAAAAGTTAACATTTAAATCAACAAAAATGAATTATAAAATTGTACTCATTTTAGACTGAGATCGGTTGAAGCCATTCCATTGGCCACCGCCAGACTTTAGTGTCGTGAGTACGAATTACCAGCCGCTTCGAATTGGCGCGGAGGGGGCGTTCCACGGTGGCAATGGTACCGTCATAGCGACCGTGAGGATCATAGCGTATATAAATGCGATTGCCACCGGTTAGGGTCCGAAATTCCAGATACGGATCCGGAGCAATTCGGCTAAAGAATCGATTGAGGCTGGTTTTGTTCGGTCGATTATGAGTTCTCTTTTTCCCCACGACATTAAAACCGAGCTGTTTAACATGCGCCAGCGCCCATTGATTAGCGGACCGTTCGCCTTCGCCAGGGTGCAAACCCAGATGATACCGCCGGAAATGATGTAATTCATGGGCAAACAATAACGCCAGATGATCGGTGAAATTTTGATTTAAAAATTCCCAACCATAGCTATCATTTAATCGCAGGGGGTAAACCGGATGATTAGCTCCCCGGGTAGGCAGCAGGCGAATGAGTTTATATCGATCGGGCAAGTTTTGCGGGATTGGAAAATTACGGGTAAATTTCCAATTCCCCCGTGTCGTTCGAAATTGGTCAGGTTTCAGCCATTGTCGAACAAAGGCACTCCCTCCAAACCATCTGGAATGGCGTATAAAATAAACGCTAACAACTAAATCGCTGGTATTAGTTTCGGCGGCGACGATTTCTAAAAGGGCGCTTATTTCGATTGCCGAAAGTGGTGGCTTTTTTGATTGACTGTTTTCATTGAAAAGGTAAAATTGCATGAATCAAGGATTTGTTTATTGAATTCGACCAAGGTTTGGTAAATATTTTTTATTGATTTTATTCCGGCTCTTTAATCTCGACTCTGACCGTTATGAGGGCTTCTAAAAGGTCAACATCTGAGCGCACGCCAACAATGTCTCCCCAGTGCATCGGAATTACCACTTGTGGTTTAATGGTGCTGCAAGCCGTAGCAGCATCGACCGCATCCATTGTATAAGTTCCCCCAACCGGTGGTAGAAAAATGTCGGTCTTAATGCTTTTCATTTCAGGAATAAAATCGGTGTCACCTGGATGATAAATTGTCTGTCCATTCGTCAACATAATATTGTAACCAACCCAGTTTTTCGATTTGGGGTGGAATGATTTATTTAAATTATATGCCGGTAAAACCACAAAGCTCAATCCGGCAATCGTTTTTGTATCGCCGGGTGTTACGGTGTAACCCTGATTTTTATGTTCCTGCATTACATCTGCCGGCCCAACGATTAGCGTATTTTTATGAGTGATTTTTCGAATATCTTCGATTGAATGATGGTCATAATGACTATGGGTAATGAAAATTAAATCCGCTTTGGGTTTGCCTGTCTTCAGTTTCCAGGGGTCAATATAGATCTGCTTTCCCTGATCTTCAATTCTGAATGAGGCGTGCCCTAACCAGTGAATGTGGTCAACATTCATAATTACCTCCGTTTTATTTTCGTGGGTGATAGGAATGAGTCTGTTGATTAATACAATTACCAATTCTTATCAGTAAGTTAAAAAAAAAATCAACGAAAGCAAGTATATTTTCGAAAAAGTCACTCGCTGAAATAGTTGTGGCAAAAGACGGATTACTGGGAAATACAGGCGTTGACACAATACATTTCTAATATTTAATATAAAAATAATCGATTTTCACTTGACAGCGAATTATAAAATCTTATATTTAAGACATTGATAAAAAAGGGGAATTACCGGTTATCAAAATTATCACTTATAGTAAATTTACTTAAATTAATTTAATTCGATTCTAACAAAAGAAATCGGAGAAGGATCGTTGCATGCAAATCAATACCTTTCAAAAGCGTAAGTCAGTTCGGCGCTTTGCTCCAACAGAAATTGAAGATTCAAAGCTCAAACAGATGTTAACATTGGATGCAGAATTACCTGTTTTCAAACAGCGACTCAAACGGCAATCGATTTGGTTGGCTGGGAAGGAGGCGATTGGAGAAGTGCTGGCCCAATATTTATTATCGTATGGCCGGCTTATCGCCGCACCCTACATGTTAATTCCTTTTTATGAGAACAATGCCAATACGGATCTGGAAATTGGCTTTGCACTGGAGCATCTGATTCTGATGGCGACTGAATTGGGTATTGGCAGTTTATGGGTTTCTACCGATGAACGTTTTTCCCTTTTCAGTGATGTTATTATTAATCTAAAAAAGACTGGCAGCGAAGAGAATCAATTAAAGTTAATTAAAGTCGTACCGCCTGAAATTACCACTAAGCTTGATGAGATGTGTTTACCGGTAGTCGTTTTATTTGGTTACGCCTCCGAGAAACGATTAGATCGAGTGATTAACAATGCCATCCGAATGGAAAGTGCAGGTAATTCACGCAAAAAAATCGAGTCGATTATTATTAATCGGCACACTGAAAACCTGCCAGAAAAATTAAAAAAAGTATTCAATTATGCCATCCTTGCTCCCTCCAAAAAAAATCAACAACCCTGGCGTATTCGGTTGAATAAAGACGGCTTTGACCTGGGCTGTTTGCATCAGCGTCAGCTTGACCTGGGAATTTTTCTCAGTCATATCAAAATCGCAATGGAACATTTTTCTATGGGCTTTGAAACCGAAACGTTTTATGAAAAGAGTAATGATATCGAATGGGTGGTAAAAATCTTGTGGAAATAGTCTTTCTGGAAACATAGTCTTTCTGGAAGCATAGTCTTTCTGGAAACGAAGTGGGGTGGGTGAATTTAATATAAACAAAGCGGAATTTGGGGGAGGAAATGAAAATATCTAACGCATCCTTCCGCTTTAACTGAACAACGTTCTCTTTGGAGAGGATGGTTGTTCTTTTTGATAAAAGTCAACAATTTCCTGTACCACCTCTTCGGGTGTATCACAAACTTTCAAGATATTCAAATCTTCGGGTGAGATTTTGTGTTCGATTAAGGCTTTCTCTTTCAGCCAATCCAGCAATCCCTGCCAATAGGCACTCCGTACTAGGATGACGGGAAATTTGCGAATTCTTTTCGTTTGGATTAAGGTGAGTGCCTCAAACAGTTCATCCAGCGTACCCAGGCCACCGGGCATGACGACGAAGGCTTTCGCATATTTTACAAAAATCATTTTTCGAATAAAAAAATATCGAAATGAAATGGCTTTATCAATGAACGGATTGGGCCGTTCTTCCCGGGGTAATTCAATAAGTAGACCAATTGACAGACTACCCCCTTCCTGAGCACCTCTATTGGCTGCTTCCATTATTCCTGGACCACCCCCGCTGATTATACCGTAACCAATTCGGGCCAGTCGGCGGGCAATTTCTCTGGCAAGTTCATAATCCGGTGAACCCACTTGTGTGCGTGCCGAGCCAAAAATTGTTACACAATTCCCCACATCGGACATTTCCTCGAAACCTTCAACAAATTCAGCAATGATTCGAAATACACGCCAGGTATCGTCAATGATAAATGAATTAATTGTGCCGTTATTTAATTTGTTTTTTAACTTTGCCATCGGGTTTTTCCTGTCTGAAATATTCTTCCATGGTTTTTCTTTGGGTGAAGGAGCTGATATCTGTTGGTTAAGTTTAATTTGAGAAGCTTCTTCAGTTTTATTAATTCGCCTTAGAGCGTTACAACATTTTTAATACAAGTGTAATTCACAAGATACTGGGAATATCATTCCGCTTACTAAAACCGGCCGGTTAGTTTATATTCATACTGGTCAGCTAAGAAGCAATAAACATTCCCGTCGTACGCGGCAATGAATAGCGCATTTCCGGAAATGGCCGGAGTGGAGACAATGGGTACGCCTAAATTGTATTTCCAGAGCAATTGACCGGTATCAGCATTCAGGGCATATAAAAAGCCATCAGTCGCCCCAAAATAAACAATATTTCCTGCCACCACGGGAGAGCCGGTTAATGCGACCGGTTCCGTTTGATACGGTGAAATCGGAACAATGGATTGGGCGCATTGAAAATTCCATATTTTTTCCCCATTTGCTTGATGTACCGCCACCATTTTTCCGTCACCAGAGCCAACAATAATTAGCGAGTCACAAGGAGTTGGGGTAGCACTCATCCAGCCCTGCCCGATTGGTGTCCGCCACTTCTCGAATCCGTTCACCAAATCAAGTGCCAAAAGTTCGCCGGAAATCGTGCCGATGTAGCCGGTTTGCTCATAAATCATGATCGCGCCGTGAGTTCCGGAAAAGGCGAATTCCCATAAACGTTTTCCACTGACCGCATCCAGCGCAAACAGATTTTGCTGATTCCAGATAGAACCAATAAACAAATTGTCAAAGAATTGACTGGGCGAAGCATAAGAAGAAATCCAGGGGGAACCCAGTTTCTTTTTCCACAAAATGGTGCCATTTTCGGCATTGAGTACGGCCAGAATGTTGGCGTTACCGGCATAAAGTCGATCGTTAACAATTAGCGGTGTGGCATACAGCCAAAAGTCAGTTTCAGTGGGATTAAGATTTTGTTGCCAGAGTAATTCCCCCTGCTCAAGATCGAGAGCGTAAACATTGCCGGAAACATCCTGTCCGATAATTTGCTGATGAATGGCGACCAGGCTGTGATTAATGGCGGCTCGGGTTTCATAACACCATTTTAAGTTACCGGTTTGGGCTTCAAAAGCACAAATATAATTCGTGGCCAGATCATTCCGATCGTGGGTAGCGATGACGACCAGACTATCCACAACAATCGGTGCGGCAAAATCAATCGAGCTGCCGGTCATTCCAACCCATTTCAGGTGAAGAGGTGGACGGAGGATTTGCGGCCAGTAGCCGGTCCGCGCCGGATCACGTTTGAACATCGAACAGGCTTCCACGGCTTGTAACTCAAGTGAAGTTTTCAAACGCACTGTAAAATTGGTTTCGCGTTTGATTTGCTGACGATCGGCAGTAATAATCGTGAATCGAAGTTGATAATCCCCATCAAAAACCGGTTCTTCAATCAGTTTGGACCAGGTCCAATCCGCCTTTTGTTCCAGTTCACCAATCTCGTTAAAATTATTAGGTCGGATCAACTGGTAGGCGACCCGGGCAATATCAAACGGAAAATCATAAATATTTAAAATCAAATTTAAATTCTCAAGTGCGTGAATGCCGCCAGGCACCGGTGATACAATTTGAATACGATTTTGAAGGGTGTTGAATAGATATTTTGTATAAATTGTATCCTGGTCAATGGTAACCAGACGGAAGCCGGCGGGAGAATTGTCTATCCCGCCAAAACGAAACGGAGGCGTATTATAGGCCATTATATTCTGGTAACGCAAAATTTTATTCGAATGCCAATGCCCGGAAAAAACAGCCCGGATATTATATTTTGCCAGTAAATCAAGTTGCTCGGGGGAAGGGGGATAATGCTGAAAAAAAAGTATTTTCCGCGTAGCCGAATAATGTTTCAAATCATTTTCTAACCATTGATATTCTTTGTCCGAAGGAATCACGCAATTGAAACAAATAAAATGCCAGTCGACATAATCGAATGAAAAATAATCCGGACCGAGATATTGATGAAAATTATTTAGTCGATTCAAACCGTTGTCCAGGTCATGATTCCCAAAAATGGAATAAATGGGCGTTGAGTAATTCTGAACCGCCTGCGAATAGTGTTCAAATTGGCTGGAAACACTTCCCCGCTCCACCAGGTCTCCCGTGGCCAGAATAAACAGCGGTTTTTTCACCAGTTTTTTAAGTTGGTTGAGCAGGTGCTGAAAATGAAGCCGGCTGCTTTCATCAATGATATGAATATCGGTGATCTGGATGAAGTGGGCTGGTAAATCCTCATTCGTTTCCACGGGGGTGAGCGGAAAGTTGAAAGTGCGTTGTCCCAGGGAATCGTGTAAGACATAGTAAAAATTGAGATTTTTTTTAAAATTGGCCGGTACTGTGACAAACACAAATTGAGCATCTTCTTCACGATTACCCAGAGAATAAACGCCTTGTTCATCGGTAACGACAACTTCGCGGCCATCCGAAACCGGTACATTGGGAATGCCGACCTCGTGGTTGTCCAATTGACCATTTTGATTCGTATCCAAAAAAACGATGCCGCGAATGGCGAATGGGTAGTTGCCACTGGTGTGGTCCCGGCGAATGACAATCGATTTAGGCGGAAAAAGTGCTTTCAACGAATCCAGTGGCTGATCCGTTACCACCACGTCGTCGATACATAAGCCCTTATTCGCAAAACAAGAAAAACCAATTTTGCCGGTGGTGAAGGAAGAGTCACATATTTCAAAAATTAATTTTCGATTGAGATGGGTTCGCAGGGTATCTTTATGAACATGAATGATAATTTCACTGGTGGTATCGGTTGCGGCGTAGTCGGCTGGTACTATTTTAGATAATTCAGAAAGCTGGCCGTTTTCGAATTTGTCTAACCGGAAAAAGGGGCCACCAAAATTTTTGTCCTTTAGCATAAAAAAGCGATAAAAGTTTTGAGGATTTTGATAGCGAAATAAAAACCCGACGCCGTCATCATCCAGATTATGAATAATGGCTCGAAAAATATAATCATCCCAGTTTAAATCGCCCGTGACGATATGCGTCCCTGAATACCGCTGGTAGGGCTTTTCCTGAACATAAATATCACTTCCCTGAACCAGGACGCCTTGTTCGACCTTCCAGGTTGATTGGGGGGTTGGTAGGTCGTTTACCACCGTCCAATCCATTAATCGGCCGCTATTAAAATTGTCTGACCAGGGTAACGGCAGCACCATTGTTGACGCTTCCGATTGTAATAGGCTGTCAGGTACTTTTTGGACCTGTTTTCCGCAGGAAAGCAGGAGGACGGAAAACATTAAAAAAAAGACTTTGCGCTTCATATACGCCTCAACAATTAATTCAACTCTGAATTCAATTTTGTATTCCCCAAAATATTTTTGAAAATCAGAAATACATTTTATTTACTCTCACTTCCTAAATGACCGCCGCTGCATTAATTTGAATACGTCCAGTGCTGGTGTTCATACTGGCCGGGATTCCCAGTGGCAGGGTGGGTTTGTGCGCGACATGTCCCAATGACAGTCCAAACATCACCGGACAATTCAAATCGTGTAAGCGGTCGTGGTAAACCTCTTCGACACTAAGGGTATTTTCAAAGGCTGGCTTGTAATCGCGGGGCCCGCAACGGGCGCAGCGATCAATCACGATGCCGGCGGCGGTGTGTAATTTGCCGGCGTGACGTAATTGAGTTAACATGCGATCGATTGCATAAGGCTCCTCGCCAACTTCTTCCAAAAATAAGATTTTATCTTTGGTTTCAATTTCAAATGGTGTGCCAAGAGTGGCGGTAATCATTGTTAAATTGCCGCCAATTAAAGCCCCACTGGCCACACCTTCTCGAATTGGCACCACCCCTAAAGTTTTTCGCAAAGGGTCTAATGGCGGATCTTTAATTTCGCCCACGGGTTCGGTTTGGGTTAAAACCTGCAGGACGTATTTCGTCGAGTAATCGTTGAAAGTCGATAGTGCCACCGGTCCGTGGAACGTCACCAATCCGGTCATTTTATGAAGTGCCAGGTGCAGGGCGGTAATGTCACTATATCCCATGAGAATTTTGGGATGTTGTTGAATCAAATCATAATCAATTTGATCGAGCAGACGTCCGCTGCCGTAGCCGCCACGAATGGTAAGAATAGCCTGAACCGAGTTGTCGAGAAACATTTCATGCAAATCCGTCACTCGTTCGCGGTCGGTTCCGGCTAAGTAGCCATTTCGCTGGCGAATGTTTTGGCCAAATTTTATCTGAAAACCCAGTGATTCAAGTACTTCGCGGGCTTCGTGTCGGGAACTGGGTTCAAAAAGCCCGCTGGCCGGCGTAATCAGGCCAATCGTGTCACCTTTCCGCAGGCGTGGTGGTTTAATGAGCGGTTTGGGACTTCTCGATTTTTCCCATAAGAATTCATTTGAGAAAGCGGTGGCGGTTCCCAGCGCCGTCATATTTCCGATAAACGTTCGCCGGTTAATACTGTTGATTTTTTGCTTCATTTTGAAATACCTAATTCGCTTGAATTAAAAAATTTTTGTTCTGATAATCGTGGGCTAAATAAATCGATTCAGACAGGTGTGGTTTAAACGCCTTGTGAATTTCATTTCCCTCTTTTTTGTTGTCATAGTGATAAAATAAGACTTTTTTAATCGGTATATGCTGTTGTAGACTTTTATACCAGTGCTTTAACTCTTTTTGATCGGGATGTAAATGTAAAAATGGCATTCGCTTAAATCGAATTTTACATTTTTCATCGATCAAGTTGATCTTGCCTTTCAACACATGGGTAATTTTTTGGTAAAGTAACAACACATCATTTTTTTCTGAAGTCCGCAATTCCTCGAACCATTCGGCAAATTGATCATGGTTGGCCGTGATGAATAAGCTGCGAGTTCGAGTCTCAATTTTCGGGTTAGCGAATTCTAATTTTTTAAAATGAAAGCAATTGCTCCAATAAGGAATATACTCACGCTCATTCTGGTCGAGCAAATCGTGGTACCGCTTAAAGATTTCCAATAGTGGTTTGACCACCGATTTTTCAGGATCGATGAACACCCGCTCGATTTTGGTATGAAAATCGTGATATTCGGGTGTGTGGAAAATATAATTCAAACAATAAATGAGTGGGGGAATTTGAATCATTGGTACATACATTAACACATTGCCTTCATCATAGAGAAAACACTCGGCCAACTTTTGATAGAGAATCTCACCATAAGGATTTTTTTGTAAATCCCAGTTACGAACATGATTGGCATTTTTCCCATCAATAATCAGTAAATCGAGAGGTTCTGTCGGGAGTTTCTTGTCTGGTGGCTGAACCAGTGGTAAATATTGAGCCCCCATATCGCCAGAAATGAGCAGCCGTTTATCATTGATTTGCAGATAAAGCATCGCGGAACCCAATACGTGACCTGAGTTAAACAATGTGATATTTGCCCTGTCATCTAACGGGAACGTTTGACCGTAATCCAAGTCAATGAAAGTACCGGGCTTAATTCGAACCTTTGCATTATAAGCCCGCAGAATTTCCGCCGTGGCTTTATGACATAAGATTTTCCCGTGAAAATATCGATTATTTAAAATCGGGTCGAGTAGATTGGCGTGATCACCATGATAATGGGTAATGAGAAGATAGTCGATTGAGGGAACATTAAAATCAGCTATTAAGGCCTCTTTTCCATTCTGTAGATTACGTTGGCCAGGATCGATTAAGAGGTTCTTATTCCCGTAAGTGATGAATATGGCGGCTTGCGAAATTTCATAGCGGGTAAAAAATCTAAGAGATATGTGTTCCGGCATTGTGTTTTTCCTCCCTCCCCAAGGTTTCGAAAGTACCCTGTTGCAATCGATTACCTGGTTGAAGAACCGCTTTACAAAGATCCTGATTTTAGCAAAGCGAATTCCTCTTCGAATTAATTAATCGCCTTTCATCCTAATTCGAGGGCTGCTGCCCGGCAATATCTCTCAAATCTTCTCCGACATCTCCTGAGAATAAGAGCCCAACTCAATTTCAAACAAGATTTTAAATGAACAAAAATTTAAAGATAGCGCTTAAAATGAGATTTATTTTTTTTATTCTTAATCAAACAGCACAATCATGATTTATCACCAACCATGATTTAAGAACGGAGTAACTTAGTAAAAATAATTGGGGATGTCAAGTAAAAAATCGAAGGCTTAACCCAGTAGAGTTATTAAGCTTTTTATAACAATTTTATCGCCGGAAGCGATCCTGTTACTAAAATGCTGAGGTGTGTTCGACCACCACTTTTTAGCTGCCCTCCGGAACATATTCAAGACGCCGCAGTATTTGTATGTCAATGTGTTCATCCGGATTTCATTATCTGGATTTGAATCAATGACGCTATTTTATAAGCTGAATTATCAACAAAAGGATCTGGCAATGCCATCGCGAATTTTCAGTAAGAAAGGGATATTTTCCCGCAGGAGGGGGGAACCAATAGAAACGCGCTATCTGCTGGCGTATCACCGAAATGAATTGACTTTACGAGACCATCTGGCGATTGATCGAACGACGCTAGCCAATGAACGGACATTTCTGGCCTACGTTCGCACGGCCCTCGCAGAATTTGTGGCCGGTGTTTCGCTCATTAATTTTTTTGATTACTGGCTCATCGCTATTTTCGGTTGGATTTTTATTCCGGCGGGTATGTTAACGCTAATCGCTGGCTTGGTACGCTACCAGCAAATGAGGACTCTCATACCCGGGATTACAAATTCTAACAATAATGGATAAAGGAATGACGGACTTAATAAGGCAATGAAATCGTTGGATTGAATTCATATAAAGAGAAGACTTTTAAAAAAGGAAGCAGCCATTTTTTTGACAAAGTTAAGCTTATCTAATTTTAAAAAAAATGGACGCGATTATCGTTTTACTTCAACAATAACATCTTCCGGGTGGCTGAAAATTCAGTTGTGGTGAGTTTGTAAAAATAAATACCACCGGGCATCATTTCACCCACTTCATTCCGTGCATCCCACACTACCTGGTGGGCACCTGCCGCCTGTTCCGCATCCACTAGTGTCCGGACGCATTGTCCCAGCGTATTAAAAATTTCCACCTGAACCCAACCGGCCTTGGCAATGCTGTAGCCAATGGTTGTCTCCGGATTGAACGGATTCGGATAATTGGCAAACAATTGATATTTATCGGGTAGAATCTGTCCGGGTTGTTCACTTTGTGCCTCGAGGGCTTCGGCAATGGGTTCGGCGTCAAATCTGGCCGGTGCCGGACAAACCAGCACTGTGTCCATCATCTTGTCTTCAACAAGTAGCGGTTCCATTTCAACCAGTTGAGCCGGCTGTGGTTTTTCATATTTTTTAATTTTAAATGGAAAATCAATTACTTTGGGATTAATTTGTAAATAGCATTGTCGTGTGACATCCCCTAATCCGGCCAGGATAATATCCTGGGTGTGAAAAAAACGAGTACTGGTGTAACCCGTTGCGACATAGTCGTACAACTGGGCTGGCGCAAATGGATTGGGCAGCCAGTCAATGCCATTGATATCATCCCTTCCGGATAATTTAAGAGCGGGGTCGGTGGTTTTCGCCCAGATTAAGCTGCCCGTTTGGGTAAATTGGGCAAACAACAAATCAGTGTTGCTTTTTGGTAGCCAGAATAACCAGAAAGGGCTAATGGTGTGGCCCGCAACCATCAGGCGATTATGCGGAGTGAGAATCAGGCTGTTCGCCACTTCGTCACCCCGATAAACGAGTACCTTTGACCAGATTATTGGTGAAAGCGAATAATGGATCTTAAATAGTAAGAGGGAGCGTGTTCGCGCCGGCCCAAAGCTTCTGGTGTAACCTGTAATTACGTAAGCTTCTTCCCGGGGATAATCAATAATGGCAGTGGGTTCGTCCTGATCGTTAATCGCAGTGAGGGCTGGCGTCAGTTTTACCGTGCCCAGGAGTTGCCCTTCTTTTTCGCTTAGTTTGATGATGACAATATCTTGAGTTTTTTTACATCCTGTATAGCCTACCACAACATAGTTGCCCTGCCGGTCCTGAACAATGGCTTTTCCCAAATTAAAATTGTCGGGATCGCCGATAATTTTGGTCCAAATATTATTCCCCAGACTGTCAAATTTGGCCACCAGAATGTCGCCCCAGGGATTTTTCGTTTTGGTGACGCCGACAATGACGTAGTTATTGGAACGATCGACAATTATTTTAGCGGCAGCGTCCATTTGCTTGGTACCGTTTACATCAAATGTTTTCGCGTAATCCAGATTACCGTTTTGATAAAAGCGGGTTAATACCAGATTATCGTCGGTGTCCGGATCAAATGAGCGTCCACAGGCGACATAAGCCTCCCACCGATCGACTTTCACACAATGGCCACCATCAAGATACTCCCGCCCAATTACTCGCGACCATAAAATGTGAAAATAGGGAAAACCCTTTACCTGCTTGCCTTTCATCAAGAACATGTCCGCCGCACCAAAACCATAGCTCCAGGTATTACCCGTAATAACAAAGGTTGTGTCCTTCGGCTGGGTTAAGATGCAATTGCCATAATCGCCTTTTTTTCCACCGATTTTATAAATATAATCGGTCGCCGTCACTAACGTTGACCCCAACAGCAAAATGGAGCAAACCAGGATTAATAAGATGAAAGGTGAATGAATTTTTGTTGAGTCCATAATAATGCCTCCTTGAGTTTAGTAAGAGTTTAGTTTAATAAAAAAAATTAAAAACGTCCGCTTGATAAGAATTGCCTGCTTTTTTTCTCGGGTAAAAACCGAAAAGAGAAGAAGCCTCGACTGCTTTTCCCCCTGCTATATAGACAAATTTTTTATTAAGTTATCCCGCATCAGCCTAACCGTCTACAGCAGTAAGATTTTATTTTTATTTGACACCGATGTTTTAAATGGAGAAATTTTTTAATCTCAACTCCTGAATAATTTGGTCTGTCGTTATTATTAATCGATTAAAATCGTTGCTTGTCAATGTCAAATAAGTTATCAAATTCACCGTCTTGAATTATTTAGAATTTACATTTTTGGTGGAGATCGCGCACTGGTTTAGCAGAGGCTTAAAAATTCGTTTTCAATTCAATTCGAGGGACTTCAATAAAGGTTAAGCGATTGACCGGTAGCAGCCTGATTTTTGAAATTGGTTTGAGATACAACCGTTGAGCAGGAGAGGGGGTGAAGTAAAGATGTGGTAAGCATCTGAATCATTTTCAGGATCGAGTAATCATTAATAATTGAGAGAGTACCGTTTCTTTGCGCTGCAAATCATTTAATGATTTGAGATAAATGATGTTACTCCTTTTGAATTTAAAAGTAATTTATGATTCAAATTTGATCAATTATAAAATTCAAAATTTATTCAATCTGACTCTCTAAATATATCAAAGAATTGTTAAAAGTTCAACCCATTTCTCTGCTTTTTATAATCTTTTCCAGGATTCTTTTTAAATGAAATTTTCACTTTTTTTGAACCTGAATAGACTTTGCTCAGTTTTAATTGAATAAATAGTTTGAATCCAGTGACTGAACACTTCTAAAATCACAAACAAATTCAATCTTACCCCTTGAGGAGCTGCAATGAGTCATCTCAACGTGGAAATCAAAGCGTACTATTCTGATTTAGCACGGGCGCAGCAGATTCTCATTCAAAATAATGCCATTTATCAAGGCGCTGTCAACCAGGTAGACACCTATTTTAATTGTTCCAACGGTCGGTTAAAACTCAGAGAAGCCGACGATGAAGTCCGACTCATTCATTATCAACGAGAAGATTACAAGGGACCGAAACAATCGGTAGTTACCTTTTACCAGCCTGTTGACCGGAGCGGATTAAAAGAAATCCTGACGAGGTCGTTGGGCATTCTGGTGGTGGTTTCCAAGCAGCGGGAAGTTTATTGGATTGACAATATTAAATTTCATCTGGATCGAGTCGACCAATTGGGGAATTTTGTAGAAATCGAGGCGATTGATTATGAAGGTACGATTGGTTTCGATACGTTAAATCAGCAATGCGAAACCTATCTTAACGCCCTTAACATTCAGGAAGCACAATTAATTCGTAATTCATATAGTGATCTTTTACTGGCATGCCATTAAAATTCATCAATTAATTTTGGGAGGCACAATGAAGGTCAAATTAATGATTAACGTTTTATGCTTAATTATCTTCGCGGCCATGCTTGGTTTTTTAGCATGCGATTCAGAAGAGCAGGAAGAATTTGAAGTAAAATTAAAAGCGACAATCGAACATGAACCATTAAATGAACATGTGGGGACAATCCCGGTCCAGATTACGCTGCTGGTTAAAACAAATTATACGGTGACCACCGAAATGGTACAACTTTTTTATCGGGAAGTGACTGAAACCGATACGAGCGACTGGACGGTGACCAATATGACCCCGATGCAAGCGGACAACTTCCAGGGGACGATTCCAGCCCAGGAAAAGGGAACCGTCATGCAATATTATTGCCAGGTCTCCACACCCACCGGGGAAGAAATGGCCTTACCAAAGGAAGCGCCCGCCGAAACGTACACGCTCGTATTCAAAGGAGAAGTCCCGCGCTTATTTCAGGTCTTCCATATTTTTCTCTCGTACCTAGCCTTAATTTTAGTCGTGCTTTCAGGATTCTATGCTTATCGAATTGTGGCCAATAATGTTCCGATGACCCATTGTGCCTGGTTTTCATTGCTTGGATTTATTACCTACATTGTTGGTTCGTTGATTCTGGGAATCGTGGTGAATTGGTACACTTTTGGTAAATGGTGGGGCTTTCTGCCAGTGGGGGCCGATCAAACCCATCTTTTTTCATTGTTTTTGTTGGTCTACTGGTTTTTCACCCTTTTAGGTGTTAATGCTATCTTTTTGAGCAAAACCGCCCCAAAAACCTGGTTCGGTGATAAAACCTTTGCCTATTTAACATTGATAAATACAGGCTTTTATATCCTGATCGTTCTTTTTGCTCATTAAGGGGGACGGTACATTTTTAATTTGTTCATTAACTACTTCTGTTCTGATTTTCACACCAGAGTTAAAAATTGGTCCACAAAACTTTATGCAACATTCCAATACCAACGATTCAAGCCTTTCTCAACTTATTTTTGAATAAAGGATTCTGACATGAACAATCCAGATTCCAGAAAAGAACAGATTTTTGATTCGGACTTATTTTCAGAAAAAACTGAACTGAACCGGCGGCTGGGATTTACTGAGGCATTTTCGATTGTGATTGGGCGAATTATTGGTTCCGGAATTTTTCGAACACCCGGCCCGATTATGCTACTGGTAGCCTCGGTGAGCATGTTCTACGGCGTTTGGTTATTAGCCGCCGTGGCAACTTTGCTGGGGGCTTTTCTTTATGCTGAGCTGGTGGCCATGATTCCGCGGTCGGGTGGGCCTTATGCCTATCTAAAAGCGGCTTATCCCCCGGTGTGGACATTCCTAAGGGGGTGGGCGATGTTTTTTGTTTCTGAGACCGGTGCGATTGCTGCTGTGGCATTAGTTTTTGCGGAATACGGAAATGGCCTGTTTACCATTTTTGCAGGCTATTCTTATTCCAGGGTCGTTGAGGTGATTATGGCGCTGAGCATCGTCTGGTTGATTACAATCATTAATTGTTTTGGAGTCTCGCTGAGTGGCATTCTCCAGAATATTTTTAGTCTGATGAAAATTATTGCCCTGGGTACCGTCATTGGGATTTGTTTTGTGAAAGGTGGGCATTTCACGCATTTTACGGATTCTGTGGCGGACATCCGTTTTAGCTGGTCCTCGCTATTGGCCTTTGGTGCGGCGATGCGCTACGCCTTCTTCGCTTACAGCGGCTGGGAAGGGCCGACCTACATCGCCGAGGAAGTCCGCAATCCCCGGCGCAATCTCCCGCTTTCAATCTTATTGGGGATTTTAGGGGTGATGCTTTTATACCTGGCGGCGAATAGTGCTTATATTTATCAATTGCCGGTTGCCCGCATTCAAACATCAAAATGGGTTGCCGTCGATGCAATGAAAATGGCTATCGGTGCGGCTGGCGGAATTTTTATTTCGATTGCCGTTATGCTGAATACGTTCGGTAACATCACGGCCCAAATTCTCTGTAAAGCGCGTACCTGGTACGCGATGGCCCGTGACGGGTTATTTTTTAAGCCACTGGGCAAGGTAAATCCGAAATATAAGACACCGAATATGGCTCTGCTTGTCCAGGGAATCTGGGCTACTGTTTTACTCACCGCCGCCGGATTTGCCAGTCAGGCTTACGAAATAATAATTGACTTTTTTTCATTTACCTCGGCCATTTTCAACGTCTCGACATTTGTGGCAGTTTGGATTCTCCGACGGAAATATCCCCATCTGCCACGGCCTTATAGGGCCTGGGGTTACCCAGTCACTTTAATCATCGTTCTAGTAATTCAAATCTGGTTTATGATTACCACCCTGATTACCGCCTTTGTCCCGTCGTTATTGGGAATTTTACTGACATGTTCCGGTTTACTGTATTATTATCGACTCTCGCTTAAGCGGTGGTTGAAAACACGCTTTGAATAAAGTGAATCCGTGGTTTGGAATGTCCAGCAGGTGAGATATCTTTTTCAATAAGTTTAACCTGCTGAGTGATATCTGCAGAAAAGGAGCGTCATTATGATTGATAAAATTTTTAATCGAAGAACGGTAGCTCGCCGTGATTTTATTAAACTGGCGACGATGGCCACGCTGGGGGCGAATATCACTGGCTGTAGCCGTCGCGCCCGTAAACCGAATTTGTTATTTTTGTGGACCGATGAACAACGCGCTGATACAATGCAGGCTTACGGTAATCCAAAAATCCACGCCCCTAACTTGAATAAACTGGCTTCCGAAAGTGTTGTTTTCCAAAATGCCTACGTCAGTCAACCCGTTTGTACCCCCTCGCGTTCAACCGTTATGACCGGTCTCTGGCCACATACAAATGGGTGCACTGAAAACAATATTCCCTTGCCCGAAAATATCCCCTGCCTTCCGGAAATTAGTGATGATCCGGATTATCGCACGGGCTATTTTGGAAAATGGCACCTGGGCGATGAAATTTTCGCCCAACACGGTTTCGAAGAATGGAAAAGTATTGAAGATGGGTACGCCCGTTTTTATCGGCCCTACCGCGACCGTGATCAAAAGAGTAGTTATTGGCATTTTTTGAATGAACTGGGCTACCAGCCTGATACTTCGAAAGGAACTTACAGCCGTGGTTTTGCGGCTCGACGTCCCCTGGAGCATTGCAAACCAAAGTTTTTAGAACAATGTGCCCTGGCTTTTCTGCAACGCTACCGGAATGAACCGTTTATGCTTTATATTAATTTCCTGGAGCCACACATGCCTTTTTTCGGACCGTTAGATAATGAACATCAACCGGATGCGATTGATTTGCCAGAAAATTTTAATGCCCCCTTGGATCCGAATGAACCCGTGCGATATCAACTACTCCGTGAAAAATTTCGCCAGCAGGGATTTGAAGGGCATGATTTAACCACTGAATCCGGGTGGCGTCAGCTTACCGCTCAATACTGGGGATTGGTCACGCAAGTTGATCTCAGCGTTGGGGCGATTTTAAATGCTCTCGAAGAACTCGGACTGGCGGAAAACACGATCGTGGTGTATACCAGCGATCACGGTGATATGATGGGATCGCACCGGCTGTTGGCAAAAACCGTGATGTATGAAGAAGCGGTGAAAGTCCCCTGGCTCATGCGTATTCCTCAATTGGGACGGCACCAAAAGTTGATTCCTAATGCGGTGAGTCATATTGATCTCGTTCCCACGCTACTCGATTTAATGGGCGTGCGTTCTAGTCAGCCATTTCCGGGGAAGAGTTTGAAACGGTTGATGAAGGGCGAGACGGTGAAAAATGATCCTGTTTTTATTGAATGGAATCCGGCAATGAAATACGGAAAAATACCACACACCATCCCGACCGTTCCCGAAGAAAAGGTGGAAAAAATTCACCGGGCGCATTTTCGAACCGTCATTTCGCCTGACGGATGGAAACTGAGTTTAAGCGATCTGGACAACGGTCAATTATTCAATTTAAAACAAGATCCCTTCGAGGCAACGAATTTATATTATCAAAAAGATCATCAAGCGATCATCAGTCAGCTTACAAAGGCGATTCATACCTGGCAGGAACGTGTTCAGGACTCGATTAAAATTTAATTCATCAATTTGATCCGACTTTTTATCAGGAAATTTTAACTCTCAATTCATATTTTTTTTTGAATAAAATCCGTCTGGTGGTGTATCAATAGTGACGGGTGAGTTCATTAGATAATGGAGCCAAAAAATCGTGGTCGATGAATTCGAATTGATCCAAAGATGTCAGCGAGGTGAGACGCAAGCTTTTGGGATTTTGGTGCAACAACACATGAAGAGTGCCTATTTTATTGCCCTCGGTCTGGTGGGTTCGCACGAAACAGCTTTGGATTTGTCCCAGGAAGCCTTTGTGCGGGCGTTTCGTTCGATTCAAAAATTTGATCCGCAGCGGAAATTTTTTACCTGGTTTTACCAGATTCTTCGGAATCTCTGCTTTAATTCCATTCGGAATAAAGCGCGCCAGGCAGCGCCCTTTTCAGAAATCGGGACCAATCAAATCAACCAAATTATCGATTCATCCCAAAACGCTGATGAGAATCTCGAACGAGATGAATTGAAAGAAATCCTGTGGCAGGCGTTGAACTCGCTTAAACCGCACGAAAAGGAAATTATCGTTCTTAAGGATTTTCAGGATTTGTCTTATAAAGAAATTGCCACAATTTTACAGTGCCCGGTCGGGACTGTGATGTCGCGACTTTTTGCTGCTCGCAAAACGTTGAAAACCAAACTGGAGGAGTATTATCATGTCTAAGCCAATTCCAGCCGCGTTGCAGGAGCATTTTCAACAACTTTTGATGGGAGCAGTGGATGGTGAACTGACGCCGGAACAACAACTTGAATTTAACCAGTTAATTGAAGCGTACCCGCACCTGAAAGATGAATGGCAGGAGTACGCCAAACTTAAGGAGGTGGTTAAAACCATGAAATTAAAAACACCGCCAGATGAAGTCTGGGACCGTTATTGGCTCGGGGTTTATAACCGACTGGAACGGGGGATTGGCTGGATTTTATTTTCTGTTGGGGCGATTATTTTAATTACCTACGGTATTTATCACTTTATCGAAACTTTAATTGTTGACCAGCAACTGAGCGGAATTGTGAAATTTGGTATCATCGCGGTTATTGCCGGGGTGGTCATTTTGCTTATTTCCGTTGCCCGTGAAAAGTTGATTGTCCGACAAAAGGACCCATATAAGGAGGTTAAAAGATGATTATTGTAACAACTGAATCGGTGGCCGGTAAAAAGATTGTAAAAACGCTGGGACTAGTGAGGGGTAATACGATCCGTGCCCGGCATGTTGGTAAAGATATTCTCGCTGGCTTCAAAAATATACTGGGCGGCGAAATCGAAGAATACACCAAACTCATGGCCGAAGCCCGTGAACAATCCCTTGACCGCATGACTGAGCGTGCTCAGGAATTGGGGGCCAATGCCATTGTAGGCGTTAAATTTTCAACCAGTTATATTATGGGCGCTGCTTCTGAAATTCTGGCCTACGGTACCGCGGTGGTTGTGGAGTGAAGGCAGGTAAGTGGGGTTTACTTCATTCATTTTGCTTGTTCAGCTTACGACGGTCAATCCAAATTAGAAGTTATAAATTTTTAACCCAATTTCCTAGTTAGTGACTGAACAAAAAATCCCTAAAATGTCATTCTGAGGCGTTTTTTGCCGAAGAATCTCTTAACATCGATATACTTACAAACAGGAATGTTACGGCTCAGAGATTCTTCGTCGCTGCGCTCCTCAGAATGACAAAAAATTGGGTTTTCGTTCGAGCACTAGTTAATATCCAACCATTTTGGACGAAGTAAAGCATAAACTACAATCAATGCGAACGTCGCCAATCCGGCTAATAAAAAAAAGACCGGTGTAAAATCAGCCGTTTTATTAGTGATCACGCCAATTTTTTTAATCACAAAAGCGGTGAAACCGGTTTCAATAAATCCAACCAGTGCCGCGACGGTGGCTACCTGTCGCTTATCAACGTCTTGTTTAAAGGCATGTTGATTCCCCAGAAATGCGCCAATTCCAAAAACATACAGACAGAGCAAAATAACTGAAAAGTGAATTGAATGAATTTGCGTAACCAGGAGAATGGCCGTTGTCATTAAAATATAAGCCCCGGTCATGACTGCTTTCCGTGAATTCAAAATAGAGATACCCTTTTTACTCAATTGGAGAACAATGAAGCCACCAATCCAGAGGCCCACATCCTGCATAAAATAAATCATTGATAATCTCAAAGATAGTGTCTGATCATAAGGGTGTTTTAATGCCTGGGTAAAATAGGAAGGAAACCATTGGGTGGCAAAGTAGAGGGACGGGATAATGCCCAATCCAATGAGTGACACCGCCCAGAATGCCGGTGCTTTTAAAATGGTTAGAAAATCCCGAAAAACGCCGGCCAGACCTGATTTATCGACATCGGTTAATTTATCCTTAATCCAATTGATAGCTCTTTTTTCCGGATGACGAAAGATCAATAGCCAGGGTATCAACCAGAGTACTCCCAGAAAACCAGCGAGAATAAAGCTATACCGCCAATTGTACTGATTCGAGAAATAGATCACGACAGGTGGTGCTGCCAGAGTTGCCAGAAAGGCGCCACTGGCAAAAATACCCGAGGCCAGACTCCGTTCTTCAACCGGGAAAATCCGGGCAATAATCATTAAACAAATTGGGAAATTAACCGCTTCCCACACACCCAACAAATAACGCAACCAGAGAATTGTGACGTAATCGCGGGCAATTCCCACTAGCATTGTACTCACCGACCAACCAATCAACATGATGGGGAAAAAAATTCGAACATTTTTTATGCGATCAATGATAAAGCCAATGAATAAATGGGTAAAAGCATAAGAAAAAATAAAAGCGGCTAATAAATTGCCACGCTGGATATTATCCAGTCCAAATTCCTGGGCAATCGGGTCGATGGCTGTTCCCAGTGTTTGCCGATCGAAGTAATTCAGAAATGTGGCCAGGAATAAAGTTCCTAATACAAACCACCGCCAATTCCGTTCATACCAGTCTCCCTGATTCGTTGTCGTGATTAGACTCATTTTTTCTGTCCCTCTTATTCTTCGAATCTTGATTAATCTCCGAAACGATTTTTTCCAGTTTATCTACCTGAATCGCCAGTTGAATTAATTGATCCAACTTCTCAATTTCATGGATTTTTTTTAATCTGCGGGAAACCGTAATCGGAATTGGGCCAAACTTTATTCGAAGAATTTTAATTAAATCATCTAATTTTGCCTGCTCAATTCCCTGCGTGATTCCTTGCTTAATTCCCTGGGCTTTTCCCTGAACGAGTCCTCGTTCGAGGGCTTTTTCTTCATAAGAAGTTAATATCATCTTTATCTCCTTTTCCTCTTCAATTGTATGTTTTTCAAATTGGGCTAATTCTTCAGGCTTCAGGGGTAACAGCCGGTCAACAAAACTGATGAGTAAATGAATCTCATCAGGGTTGAGACCTAAACGCATTAAGTTCTTTATGACCTCAATTTTCTTCTTCCACCGGGGGATCCGTCTGAATTGGGCTAAAATGCCTAACGCCACTTCAACACAATTCTGGCTGGCTAAACAGGCATGATAATCCAACTCCCGGATGTAAAAGACATTATAGGTATAGCGTAATTCAGTCCCAAAGGCTTTTAACTCGTAATGATTTCCTTCGCTTGGCGGTGGTTGCTTCCGGGTGACAATGGCTAATGATAACACCGGCTTCCGGTACTTATCCCAAATCCGAATGTAATATGAAAACATTCGCTCCTGAAAATTCTGATTATAAATTAACAAATCAATTCTTAAAAAACAATTGAAATTTTATAGTAATTTTGCTTTAACAGGTTAGTAGTGAGCCGTTTTCAGGCATTACAGATTATCTGATCAGGTTTCCCTTAAACGGGCGGTCACGAGTGAAATCCGGTAGAAATGCTTCATTACACGGCTGAACATTTTCCGGATATTGAATGAAAATATTTTCGAAACCAAGACTCTGGAGATGCTCCAGAACCTGTGAAAATTCGTCCGTCGTTATTTTACGATTTAATACTGAATGCTGATTTAATATGTTGACAGGGGTATATTGGGACATCAGGCTAAGCGGTAATTGAGGCCCGAATTCCACGAATAAAGTCGTTAGCGCGTCGATTGAATTTTGAACATGACCTGGAAGTATTAAATGACGTACTAACACGCCATTACTGGCCAAATTTTCTCCGGATGTTCCCGCCGTAAATATATCTAAAAATCCCTTTTGCCGTACCATCTCGGTAATCGCATCCAGGGCTACGCCAGGATAATCTCGGCAGCGCGAGGCAGATTGGGCTAAGTCAGCACAACTGTATTTGTAATCAACCAGATAGATATCAACATGAGGCGCTAACTTTTTTAGAACTGTTGTCTTTTGGTAACCGGAAAGGTTATAAAGTACTGGAATGTCGATCGAATGTGAGCGGAGTTGAGAAACAATTTCAACACAAGCCGGGAAAAAATGATCCGGTGTTACAAAATTTACGTTGTGAATACCAGCGGTTTTAACCAATCGAATAATTTTCTGGACAACCTCAGCCGTCGAGGTTCTCGTACCCAAGCCAAGAGTTGAAATTTGATAATTTTGACAATAAGTGCATTTTAGGGAGCAACCGCTAAAAAAAATTGTACCGGAACCCTTTATCCCCGAAATGGGAGGCTCCTCACCAAAATGGGATTCAATGGTGGCAATCCGTAACTGAGCAGTTTCACCACAATATCCAAGCTGTCCATTTAATCGGTCAATACCGCAATTCCGTGGACACAATTGACACTGGCGAAACGTCTCGACATTTAAGTTCGTTTCCCACATACACTATTCATTATTCTTAATCTAAATCATTTTAACATTTAATAAGTTTAAGCCACCTCTCGTAGCAATGAGCCTTAACGAAAGCGCTTTAATTTCCATTGTCAAAAAATTTTTTGAGCTCAGCAAAAACCACGGCCGAAACGCCGGTTACAATATGACAATCAGGCAATGATTTAATGAAGACTTTGCCATAATCTTTTTCAATCACTCTTTTATCAAAAATAATGACGGAACCCCGGTCGGTTTTGCTGCGAATGAGTCGACCAAAACCCTGTTTAAATTTGATCGTTGCCTGGGGAACCGTGAATTCCAGAAAAGCATTTCCTCCCCGTTTGTTAATGGCTTCAACACGGGCTTCGATTACGGGTTCGGTCGGCACTTTGAAGGGTAGTTTGGTAATAATGACCGACTCCAGCGCCTTTCCCTGGACATCCACCCCTTCCCAAAAACTGTCCGTGGCAAACAAAGCTGAATTTTTGTGTTGCCGAAATCGTTCTAAAAGTCGGTGCCGATCTTCGCTACCCTGCTTGAAGACATTAATTCCCTGATCGCGCAAATAGGATTCAAGCTGTTGATAAACCTTATTTAATAATCCGTAAGAGGTGAATAAAACAAAAGCGCGACCTTTTGAAATCAGCAGAGCTTTATAAATCAAACGCATCAATCGTTGAGCAAAGATTTGTTGATTCGGATTCGGAATATCCAGAGGAATCGCCAGCAACACCTGTTTCCGGTAATTGAACGGGGCGGGTAAGATTTTTTCAATACGGCGCGTACTATTTACCAGATTCAACCCGATTCTATTTTTTAAATAATCAAATTCCTTTTGATTCGGAATTCCGTTGACGGTGAGCGTGGCCGAGGTGAGAATGACCGTTTTAAAAACATCGTAAACATTTGCTTTTAATAATTCTGCCACTTCCAGGGGAGAAGAACGCAAACGTACCAGATGGAGTTGATACCGCGTCTGTGCTTCAATCCAGCGGATAGTTTCACTACCCCGTCTGAAAAGCACCAATTCAATCGTATTCGCCGCTTCCTCCAGGCGCATGGCCTGAGCCTCGATTTCCACGCGGATGGACAGGAATTGTTCGTCTTGGGATATTTCAATGGATTCAAGAATTTTTAGCAATGCCATTACTTTGTTCGAAAACAGTCGTAGCGAAGCTACCAGATTTTCGGTCGGTTCCAATACCAGGTGTCGCCAATCCGGCTGAGTACGGACCAGGTCGGTCAACCGTAGTTTTGATTCACCAAATTCATTTTCGTCGGCCTGGCGGACAATTTGAAAAATCGATTCCATTGCCGTATCGTTGTGCATTTCCAATTCCTCGACGGCCGGAATCAGCTCCTGGTCAATAAGCTGGCGCGCTCTCACTAGAATGTGCGCCGGTAAATTACTTTTACCCGGTGCCAATTTAGCCAGTAACAAATGAAATAATCCTTTAAATTTGCCCTTTACATTACGATGCAGATGTCCAATCATTCGACTGAGACCAAGCCGGGTAATTCCGGCCCCAAAATAATTGGTCGCGACATCTTCAATATGATGCGCTTCATCTAAAATCAGGCGCTCGTAAGTGGGGAGGACCGCGATTTCACCACCACTCTGGCGGACGGCTAAATCAGCGAAGAGCAAATGGTGATTGACCACCAGCAAGTCCGCGTGAATCGCTTCCCGCCGGGCTCGATTCACAAAGCAGGCCTGATAATGCTTACATTTGGTTCGAATGCACGTTTCGCTGTCCGCTGCAATTTTATCCCAGACTGCCATTTTCGGAACAAAAGTCAAATCAGCCCGGCTGCCATCTTTTGAATGGCGGGCCCATTCGATGAGGAGCTGTATTTCGTCTTTTTCGTTTTCTTCGACAAACAGGTCGGTATCCGAACTCACTTCTTCAACCTTGCGCAGGCACACGTAATTACGGCGCCCCTTCACCAGCACGGCTTTGAATTTTATGTTTAGAATCGATTGCAAAAAAGGAATGTCCTTTTTAATAAGCTGCTCCTGCAAATTGATGGTATTCGTTGAGATGGCACAGCGACGTTTGTTTTTCACCGACCAGTAAATGGCCGGCAGCAGGTAGGCCATTGTTTTGCCAACACCGGTTCCGGCTTCAATAATGGCAATTTTGTCCCCGTTGAAAGCGGCGCAAATCAAGTCAATCATTTCGAGCTGCTGGGGTCGAAATTCATAGCCAGGCAAATTTTTTTGAATAATCCCCCCTTCGGCAATCAACTCGGTAAGATGCTTTGGTTCCAGAAAAAATTCTTCTTCCCGAACAAATGCTTCCACAACCACATAAATTTCAGACACTTCATTATTGACAATATAAAATCCGACGCCATTATTGCCTAACTGGGTCGCCACCTGCACATCTGCCTGCGAGGGTTCAATCAGCCCGGACGGATGATTATGAATTACCACATCGCCGAACTCTGCCGCCTGCAAAATGGCAGGAACGGCGCTTTCATTGCCACGAGCAAAAACTGTTACGTCTTCTACAATCTTCTGGTGGTTGGTGGTGCCGACCATGTAGACTTCTCGGCCGTTGGCCTCGGTGATATGATCACGAATGGCCTCAATGGCGTAGCGACTTAAATATTTAGTTGGTGTGGTCATAAATAAATCCAAAATGATTAATAATAAAAAGAAAAATGCTTAAGTTTTCGCCAATGATCAGCAGACGGATTGGCACTTCTTGTGAATAATCCCCCGGCTACTCTAAATACGCTTTTAAATATCGTCCGGTAGATGAGTGAGGGTTTTGAATAATCTGTTCCGGAGTGCCATTGGCCACCATCGTACCGCCTTTATCGCCTCCCTCCGGACCCAAATCAATAATATAGTCGGCGCATTTTATAATGTCCAAATTATGCTCGATGACAATCACTGAATTACCGGCGCCAATAAGCTGATTAAAGCATTTCAACAGTTTTTGAATATCATCAAAATGTAAGCCCGTACTGGGTTCATCAAAAATATAAAGCCGCTGTTTATGTTTTTTCATGAATAAATGATCCGCCAGCTTTAACCGCTGGGCTTCGCCCCCGGATAAGGTCGTAGCCGGTTGACCTAACTGTAAGTATCCCAGGCCAACATCCGCTAGCACTCGGAGTCCTTTCTTAACTTGCTGGACGTCCTTAAAAAAGTTCAAAGCCTGGTTCACCGTTAATTTTAAGACGTCAGCAATATTAAGGCCTTTGTAGTACACGGCCAGTACCGATTTTTTATAGCGCTGGCCACCGCAGCTTTCACAAGTCAGATAAAGATCGGCCAGAAATTGCATTTCTACCTTAACCACCCCGGCCCCTTCACAGGTTTCGCAGCGGCCGCCGGGGACATTAAACGAAAAGGAACCGGCCTTCAGACCATGAATTCGGGCAAGGTTGGTATTGGCGAATAATTTCCGGATGGCATCAAAGATTTTTAAGTAAGTCACCGGATTTGAACGGGGCGTTCGACCAATTGGTGACTGGTCCATTAGAATAACGTCATCAATAAAATGACTCCCCCGCAGCCGTTGGAAGTTACCCACCTGTTTGTTCCAGGCACCGAATTCGCGTTTTAAGGCTTTATAAAGAATATCCTCAATCAACGTGCTTTTGCCAGAACCAGAAACACCGGTCACCATCACTAGACAACCCAGCGGAAAGCTGACATTCAGATTTTTTAAATTATTTTCACTGGCCCCGATGATTTCGATAAATTGTCCGTTGCTTTTCCGCCGAAATGCTGGCAGCGGAATCATTTTCTGGCCGGCCAGATACTGCCCCGTAACCGAGTCAGAATTCTGTTTTAATTGATCATAAGATCCTTGAAACAGCACCTCCCCACCGTTCAGGCCGGCGCCTGGTCCCAGATCAATAATTTGATCGGCTAATTTCATGGTTTCACGATCATGTTCCACCACAATGACCGTGTTCCCAATTGTTTTCAACTGAACCAAAATATCCATTAATCGGTGAGTATCGCGGGGGTGCAAACCAATCGTGGGTTCATCGAGAATATAAAGTGTACCCACCAATTGCGAGCCCAGCGCTGTGGCCAGGTTAATGCGTTTCATTTCGCCCCCGGAAAGCGTTTGTGTCCGTCGAATTAAGGTCAGATATCCCAATCCCACATCAACCAGGTATTTCAATCGTGAACGGATTTCTTTTAAAATGGTCTGGGCAATCTCCTGCTCAAAAGCCGACAGCTCAAGCGTCGCAAAAAAGGCATTCGCTGCGGCGATGCTCATTTGATTAACATCATTAATATTTTTGCCACCAATAAAAACATTTAATGCTGCCGGTTTCAGTCGAGAACCCTGACAATGTCCACAGGGATTATACCCGCGATAGCGACTGAGAAAAACGCGCACACCAATTTTATACTTTTTGGTTTCCAGCCAATCAAAAAATCCGACCAGCCCCGGGAAATCCTCGTCGCCTTCAATAACCAGGCGCTGGTGGACGTCGGTTAATTCGGCGAAGGGGATATCAAAATCCAGATTATATTTTAAACCAGCCCGACGGAGCAGGCTCAGCCATTCAAGATTACTGGCGGTATTCCAGGGCGTAATTGCACCCTGATTCAGCGATTTCGATTTATCAGGAATTACACGGTCTAAGTCGATGGAAATAACATCCCCAAAACCTTTGCATTCAGGGCAGGCTCCATACGGATTATTAAACGAGAAAAGCCGAGGCTCAGGTTCAATAAAGGTGATCTGACACCAGTTGCATTCAAATTTTTGACTGAAATATAATACCGGTCCATCAATGACTTTAACAATTAAACGACCATTCCCTTCTTTAAATCCCAACTCTACCGACTCTGACAGGCGAGAATCCACGTTTTCAGTGAGTACCAGCCGATCGATTAAGACCTGAATGGGCGTATTCGATTTTAACAGATCGGTGGTAAGCGCCTCAAATTGAATGATTTGTTCATCCACTACAAATCGAAAAAATCCTTTTTCTTTTAATGCTAACAGCTTCAGGGTTAATTCAGCAGGATCGTCTTTTTCCAGAGCACAGCCAATCAACATTTTTGAGCCAGCCGGGAGTGTTTTTATCTGGTCAACCACTGTTTGCACGTGGTCCTTCTGAACCACCTGGCCGCAGTTTGGACAAATGGTTTTCCCAATACGGGCAAACAGTAATCGTAAATAATCATGAATTTCAGTGGCAGTTCCCACGGTTGAACGTGACGTTTTTACCGGATTTTTTTGTTCAATGGCGATTGACGGTGAAATGCCTTTAATTTCATCCACATCCGGTCGGTCCATTCGTTCCAGAAATTGACGGGCGTAAGCCGACAACGATTCCACGTACCGTCTTTGTCCTTCAGCATAAATGGTGTCAAAGGCCAGACTCGATTTTCCCGAACCGGAAACGCCTGTGATTACAATCAACTGATTGCGGGGCAGGTCTAAATCGATATTTTTCAAATTATGAACTCTAGCCCCTCGAATAATAATTTTTTCTTCCATTGTTGTTTTTGTTTCAAGTTGCAACTTTTTTGTAAACAAAAATATACAAATTTAAAATTAAAAATGCAATTGATATTCCGTCAACGAAACGAACAGGATTGAAATTCTGATTTCCCTTCGTGATCAGAATTATTTGTGAATATTCCGGGTGCAAAGCTCTTGACAAATCCTGAACAAAGTGATATATTTCTTTCACCGGTTTCAAGCGAAATTTGAAAGTTGATTTTTTTTTCAAAGCTGGTGAGAGAAAATATACTCAGGTGAAAGTGTTTTTGAGATTCTCTGATTCTAAACCAAACGTATTCGTACCGAATAAATTTTAAGCATTCAGGAGGTTTATCAATGGCAGATCCTTCAATTTTAAATCGAAAGCTAAAAATGGGAATGGTGGGTGGTGGTCGCGATGCTTTTATTGGCGATGTTCATCGAAAGGCGGCTCGACTGGACGGAAAAATTGAATTTGTGGCCGGCGCACTTTCATCTACCCCCGAAAAAGCACGATTGTCCGGGCAGGATTTATGGCTGGATCCAGATCGAATTTATGGAACCTATCAGGAAATGATTGAAAAGGAAGCGAAATTGCCGGTGGGTGAACGGATTGATTTTGTTTCAATTGTTACGCCAAATCATGTTCATTTTCCGGTGGCTAAAGCGTTTTTAGAAGCGGGCTTTCATGTCGTGTGTGATAAACCGATGACATTTAATCTGGACGAAGCACTGCAACTTAAAAAGGTCGTTGAAAAGAGCGGAAAAATATTTGCCTTAACCCACAATTACACCGGTTATCCAATGGCAAAGCAGGCCCGCTATATGGTTACAAACGGACTATTAGGAAAAATCAATAAAGTCGTGGTGGAATACCCGCAAGAATGGTTATTGACGCGGCGCGAGGTCGAAGGGATGAAACAGGCGGAATGGCGGACGGATCCCAAACGTTCGGGAGCGGCTGGCTGTATGGGCGACATTGGCTCTCACTGTGAAAATCTGGTGCATTACATTACCGACCTGGAAATTGAAGAACTTTGTGCCGATTTAACCACTTTTGTGAGCGGGCGCCAATTGGATGACGACGGAAATGTCTTGCTGCGATTTAAAGGGGGGGCGAAGGGGGTTTTGCACGCTTCCCAAATTTGTACCGGTGATGAAAATAATCTCAATATTCGGGTGTGGGGCACGAAAGGCGGCCTGCAATGGCGGCAGGAACACCCGAATTATTTATATGTTTATCACCCGGACACGCCGGTTCAGATTTATCGACGCGGCCACGATTATCTCTGCGACGCGGCCCAACGCGCCACGCGAATTCCGTGGGGGCATCCGGAGGCATTTATCGAAGCTTTCGCGAATATTTATATGAACGCCACCGACACCCTGCGGGCAGTGGAAGCGGGGAAAACACCAACGGCCCTCGAACTCGATTTTCCCACCGTTGATGACGGCGTCCGCGGAATGGCTTTTGTTGAAACCGTTGTGCTGAGTAATCAGAGTCAGGAAAAATGGACGAAAATGGTTATATAAATCGTTCGGGTGTAAAGACGGTAGAGACGCACGGCCGTGCGTCTCTACGCGGTTTAAGATTTATAAAAAATAATAACACAGATAATCAATCAGCGCTACGTGTTGTTGATAATAAAATCCAATCGCCCCCCAAATAATCCCGGAGATAATGATAAACGCGATCAGCACGTGACTCAATTTAACAAATAAAAGAACAGCCAACCCTTTCAGCACCCGCACAACCAGCCAGAGGTGAATTATTCCCACCAGCCCCAACAGCGGTAGGCGAATTGCATCAAATATCATTATTCGGTAGAGGACAATCGAGAAGGGAATCAGAAACAAGTAAATCGAGCTCATCCAGATATTAAAAATGAATGCCTTGAAAAAGGATAAACTCTTGCCAAATATTTTCGCAAAGATTTTAGTCAAACCAACCGCGAAAAGAAATATAATCAGAAATAGAATAATCAGGCTCAGGGTGCAAATAAGGGGCTCCCAGATAATATGAATTATTCGTTCTTTGATTTTTTGATTGATCAGAATAAGACTTAGGAGCTGGTCGAAAATAAAGTCGTTTTTGAAATAAAAGAAAATACTGGCGCACGTACTCGCCAGCGTGGTCACCGACAAGACGCCGATGAGAAGGGTGTCAAAGACTGGTATTTTCCGATTTTCTCTAATATCAGTGATAAAGCCGTGTTGTCGAAAAAATGACCGCGAGATATTCACCCGCAGCCGACGATTCTGTTTATAAAAATGGAGAAAAAGCAGAAGCAGGCCAATTCCGACGATGACAAAAAAATCCGTCGTCGGCGGGGTGAGTTTAACCTGGTTAATCGGTTTCTGTTTGTCGTTGGTGAATTTGGCGGCAATATGCTGGAAAGCCAAGCGCTTCTGGCGCTCAATCGTGGTCAAGCCGTAATTTGCCAGGTACGGGTCCAGCAATCGCCCCATTGTTGTCAATGGCTGTTCACAGTGCCAATCATTAAAAGTATTAATAAAAATACCACTGGCTGGGGTATTATGGCTAATTTGGTTCAGGGTGGTACATAAATGATAACAATGATTTAATTCTAATTTGGTGAGGGGTAAGTCCTGGTAGATTCCTTCGCGAAAGGGAATACCGTAGGAAAAAAATAAAATTTTTTCCGGAAATTGGGAAGCAATCCGATTCGATAATGAAAGCAAGGTCTTTTCGGAAAGCGCGAATGGTTCGAGAATTGTCATTTCCACTGGGGCCGGAATTTGCTTAAAATGTGGCGCCGACACAATTGCATAAATCGGACGCGCGTCAATTTGGTTAATCATGTTTTTAACCAAATTCAGATATTGATTCGTTAAAACATTGGCGGATTCAAGTCCGTGTCCCACGCCCCAGGCCAGCACACACGCTTGATTTTTGTCCCGCTGGATCATTTCCCGAAGGTACGCCTCGGCGAGTTCCACCAGGCCGGGCTCTGTCAGAATGGTTGTCGGGATATGTCGAATGGGTACTTCCTCCAGTACCAGCAGGCCGTTTTCACTACAGCCCTGTAAAAAGTAGGGATGCGGCGGATGTCCGACGACTCTGACACAATTCGCGCCCAGTGATTTAATAAGCGCAATTTCCTCGCAAAGAGTTTGATAATTGACCAAGAAACCGGTCCGCTTCACCCATTCATGCCAATTGACCCCCAATAATGAAAAGGGTTTCCCATTAAAAAAGAGATTTCCATTTTTAATTTCAATCTTTCTGAAGCCAATTTGAAAGGTAATTTGATCGAGTTTCTTCTTTTCGGAAAAAAGGGTTATTCTAAGCTGATAAAGAAAAGGATTTTCCGGTGACCAGAGTCGGGGATTTTTAATACGAATTTTTAAGGCCTGGGCTTGCGTCATCTTATTCTCGAGTGTAAATTCTGAACGAGCAGATTCAATTACAGCGGTCGGTGTTTGATTGGAGAATAATTCCAGTGTCAATGCGTAGCGCGAGGAGTTCTGGGAAAGCGACGAGGGCAAGCCATTGACATTTCGAATAATCATTTCACCCAGGAGCACACACTCACTTAAATCAACCGAAAAAATCGGGTCATATTTGAACTCATCAATCATCAATTTAGGGGTGGCCAATAAAAATATATCGCGAAAAATCCCGCCGTAATTTTTCCAGCCAAAGGGATTGTGTTTTAATGGAACTGAACAGCGCGCATCCAGCCAATTGTCAACGAAAATACGAATGGTGTTTTTTTGACCACACTGAATAATTCCTGCATCAATATCGATCGAAAATGAAGTGAATCCACCAACATGGGTTCCGATGAATTTGTCATTCATAAAAATCGAGCAGCGATAATTAATACCGTGCGCCACCAGCTTAAAATGGCAATTCTCAACTGCCTTTTCAAGGCTGAACGTCCGTTGGAAAACCACCGTTTCCTGAAAAGGAAAAATTCCGGGCACCAGGACATTTACCCACTCCGATGTCTTAGCAAGCTGTGCCTGCCAGACGCCGTTTAAATTGATTACCTGCCGGGTTTCACTCGCACCCAGCCAATTCGTTGGTTGTAATGCAAACTGACTCGAATCGCCGGGAATATATTGTTTTAATAAATCATTTGCTCGGGCCAGGACTGGCAACTGAATCAGCACGGAAAGGATGACACAGTAGACTGGTTTCGGGACAATCCGGAAAGGGAGTATTTTCATAATCAGGCGTTCAATTAATTTAATTCGGTATTTCATCATTCCAGGAAAAAACTGTTTTACTTTATGATTTTTTTTCTTATACTTTTGAAATAATGATAACTTTTTCGATTAGCGCCAGAACGAAAGGAAAGGCTAAACAGATGAAGCGTGGTCTACTCGTATTACTTTTTCTAATAGCTGTCTTTATAACGCATTGGGTTGTTTCACCGGGATTGAAGCCGCCGGCTCATCCCTATTTAAAAGTGGAGCAGCCGTCGTTTGTGCTCCGGGATGTTCCTTTTGATTTAACGTTGGTGGCATTAACGCCAACCGGCGAGACTGACGGTGATTGTCAGTCCGAAATCATTATCAAACGTCTCGATTTCGCTGATAAGCAGGACGTTGATTCTTTGGCGTTAAAATTTAATTTTGAAAGCGGAAGGTTAGTAGTCAAAAATCTTGCCATTCCTGATGCCGGGAATTACAAATTCGAATTTGATTTTAGGAATATTCGTTCCACTTATTCGCTGCGGGTGTTGCCGGGTTTTTTAAGTCTCTTACCGCCGATCCTGGCCATCGTGGTGGCTCTCATTGCCAGACGCGTTTTAATCGCTTTATTTTGTGGGATCTGGCTCGGTGCCGGCATTGTTTCAAATTATGATCCGCTTACCGGTTTTTTACGGGTGTTGGATACATATTTAATTCAATCGCTGGCTCACCCGGATCATGTGGCGATTATCATGTTTAGTATGACGCTGGGCGGAATGGTTGGAGTAATTTCCAAAAGCGGTGGTACGCGGGGGATTGTGGACAAAATCACCCAATTTGCGAATCATCGGCGGGGAGGGTTGCTGGTAACCTGGGCCCTGGGGCTTTTGATTTTTTTTGATGATTATGCTAACACCCTGATTGTTGGCAATACCATGCGTCCCTTTACCGATAAACTCAAAATCTCCCGTGAAAAATTATCTTATATTGTTGATTCAACCGCCGCGCCGGTCGCCTCGTTGTTTCCGATTTCGACGTGGGTTGGTTTTCAAATCGCGCTCATTGCCGGTACTTTTGAGCATTTACACCTGCAGGAAGATGCTTATCTCATATTTATTGAATCGATTCCTTACGCTTCTTACAGTGTTTTGGCGATTCTTTTTGTTTTTTTAAATGGGATTACCCTGAGAGATTTTGGCCCAATGCTTAAAAGTGAAATAAGAGCCGCCCACAGCGGGAAAGTCCTGCGCGACGGCGCTTTGCCAATAACTGATTCCTCCGGCATTGATACCGAATTAGCTGAAGACGTCCCCCGGCGCTGGTTTAATGCCTTAATTCCTATTTTTACCGTAATCATTGTTACCTTGCTGGGTTTATATTTTAATGGGAAAATGCTGCTGGGTGCGACGAGTGAAACCGTTAGTTTCCGAGAAATCATCAGTGCAGCCAATTCCTTTCATGTATTAATGTGGGCGGCATTTAGCGGTGCCATTATGGCCATCATGCTGGCGGTAACCCAAAAAATCCTGACCATTCCTCAAGCTATTGAAGCCTGGCTGTCGGGTGTAAAAGCAATGGTTTTAGCAATGATTATTCTTGTTCTAGCCTGGTCAATTGGTCAGGTCTGTGAAGATTTAATGACGGCACAATACGTTATTCGATTAACGGAGTCCATTTTATCTCCCCACTATTTACCGCTGATTACGTTTATCATTTCCGCTTTAATTGGCTTTGCCACCGGTACTTCCTGGGCGACAATGGCGATTTTAATTCCCATTGTTGTGCCTATTGCGTACCAGTTAGCCCTTTCGGCGGCGCTCAGTCCACCACTGGCGCATTCGATTTTGTTGGGTACGATTGGTGCGGTTTTATCAGGCTCAGTCTTTGGTGACCACAGCTCCCCCATTTCAGATACAACCATTATGTCCTCAATGGCCAGTGCCGCCGACCATATCGATCACGTACGGACACAGTTACCTTATGCCCTTCTCGCCGCCGTTGTGGCGATTTTAACCGGTTATTTACCGGCAGGATTTGGATTCAATATTTATTTTTCGTTGCTGTT
>Ga0180437_10001103_pt1 | contig 47417 bp, 29 predicted proteins | sample SS_ome_4_FD_132410 | JGI IMG/M metagenome (GOLD analysis project Ga0180437, IMG submission 132410) | Hypersaline lake sediment archaeal communities from the Salton Sea, California, USA - SS_3_D_1 metaG | ecosystem: Environmental > Aquatic > Non-marine Saline and Alkaline > Hypersaline >... | reverse complement strand
TATTCTCCATTCTTTCAATGCCAATATCCGACAGTTACATGACTACATATTGCAGCCCGAAATCGCCGTAACTGCAATGCTCCCTTGAATTTGCGGCAAGACAGGGAGGGGAACTTCGGACTAACTGGCAGGGAGGCCGTCTCGCGGCCGTTGGCGGGGTCGGGGAGCAGCAACCCGTAATACCGGGCGGGTTCGAGGGACCTTCAGGTCCCTTTCCGGCGGAGCCGGTGGTAGGCCCGGCGTTTACGGCGGGTTGGCGGCGGGCAGATTGGGTAATCCGTGCTGCGGGGGCGGCGCCGTGTTCGTTTTCCCTGCACGGCGGGGACGCCCGTTTACGGGCGTTCTCGGTGTGGGGGGCTTTAGCCCGGGGCGGCGGCGGTCGTCGCGCGGGAGCCCGGGAAGCCCCGTGAACGGGGCTGGGTCCAACGCGCAGGGAGAGGGGGGGAGGTGCGTGATGCGGCACCGTGTACCCGGCGTAAACGCCGGGCCTATCACCGCCTGCGGCGGGAAGACCGCTGAAGCGGCCTCGATGGCTACAAGAGCCCACCCGGCTTGCCCGGCTGGTGAATGAGGTCGCGGGGCTAGCCGGCGTTAGCTCCCAAACCTTCTTCACCGCCGGCACAAGGCCGGCGGGGTCGTGGCCCGAATTCGAGGGACCTTCAGGTCCCTTTCCGGCGGAGCCGGTGGTGGGCCCGGCGTTTGGGGAAGCGGCGGATGATGGGCTTCTGAGTGTAGAACAATTGGGACAATTGTTCTACATTCGCCAGGTTGGCGGGGGGACGGATTGGGCAATCCGTGCTGCGCGGCGACCCCGCCGAGCTTGCTCGGTGGTGAGCGAGGTTGGGCGGCTAGCCGGACGGCGCCCACGTTCCCCAAAGACCCCACCCGGCTTGCCCGGGTGGTGAATGGGGTTGGAGGGCTAGCCCCGGTGTTAGCTTCCCAACCTCCTTCACCGCCGGCACAAGGCCGGCCACGGGGTCAGACTCAAAAAATTTACTATTGCGGGAGGAGGGCGGCGGGGAGAAGTGGGTGATCTTGAGAGAGTGAAGGTTTAGAGGCTGACCCTGCACCCCTATGCCTCTTGCCAGTTTTCCAACGTCAAGCCCGGTACCCTCGCGAATTCGGCGGTGTTGTCGGTAACCAGCGTCAGCCCGGCTGCCAAGGCCTGGGCCGCGAGGAGCACGTCGTACGGCCCGATCATCTGGCCCTGGGACTCGAGCAACCCGCGTATCCGCCCTGCTTCGCGGGCCGCACGCGAGTCAAACGGCAGTTCGATCACCGTTCTGAGCAGCAGATCGACTTTTGCTTGCTCCTTGCCCGGTGCAGCGCATTTCGCGAGACCCGTGTGAAGCTCGTAACTCGTAATGGTAGAGATCACACAATCGCCCGGCGCGGTTGCGGACATCCGCTTCACGACGTTCGGATGGTTCCGCATCGCCGCAATGCAGGCGTTGGTGTCCAAGAGGAACCGCATGATCGTCACCAGGAATCGACCGAGGGGGCGCGCGGCGTTTCACCTTGGGGGGGACGTGCGAAGGCGGGATCGTCGATGCGAATCGCGTCAAAGAAGCCCGCAGGCCAAGTCTTGGCCCGCACCGGCTCCAGAATCACTGCCTCGCCTTCCTTGCGGATGGAGACCGTGGCGTCCGGGAATCGATACTCGTCCGGTAGCTTGACGGCCTGATGACCGTCGATCGAGACGATTTCAGTTGTGACCATTTCTAGCTCGGGAACATCTCGGGGAGCCTGGGATTCAAACAAACTCCAGTGTACCGCAGATCCCACTGGCCGTCAATTGGCCCCATCCACGGCCGCCTCGTATTTGCCTTCGTCCGGCGCCCGTTACGGCGGGAACGGGCGCGGGGAGAATCTCCTTGCCGGCGTGGAGCGGATGCGTTTGTTCGACCAACTCCGGGGCAATGCGGCCGCTGGCTTCGTCCAAAGGGTCATTGGCCGATACACACCAGCGTGCCGTCCTCACAGGAGACGACCAACCGCCCCCCTGACGCGGCCAGGCCGCATTCGGTGACGCGGGAGGGCAGCTCGTGGGTGGCCGGGAGCTTGCCGGTGGCGGCGTCGAGGACTTCGACGAAGCCGGACGTGCCGTCGCGTTGGCCGCCGGCGAGGTAGAGGCGGTTGCCGGCTTTGATCATCGCGCCGTAGGAGGGGCGGCTGCCCGGGGCGCCGACCGAGGCGGTCCACCGGATCTTCTTGTCGCGCCAGGTGCCGCTGGCAGCGTTCCGGCAAGATCTGCCCGGTTCCCTTTTCGCTGGCACACCGGCAGAATATCATGTCCACTCGGGGATGTCCATTTTTCGCTTTGAGTGGCTGGAGGATCGACTCGTGTGGCAACGTGTCATGGCTGCCCTTGTCATGTCGCTGATTTCCTGGACCTCCGCCCTTGGCGCCGAGCCCCCGGTGCCGCAGACGGCCGCGGAGCTGTGGGCCGCGTTCGACGCGAAGGCCGAGCCGCTCGACGTCGAGGTCGTGCGCCAGTGGGAGCAGGACGGCGTGGTGGTCCGCTACGTCCTCTACGACGTGGGCACGTTCCGGGGCGAGCGACGCACGGCCCGGCCCCGAATGGCCGCCTACTACGCGTTCCCCAAGATCCTATCCGAAAAGGGGTCTGACCCCTTAGGCCAAGGGGGTCTGACCCCTTTTCGGATAGGATCTAACGCTGCAAAACAGGTGCCCGCGATCCTGCACCTGCACGGCGGCGGCCAGCGCGCCAACCGGGAGTACGCCGAGTACTGGGCGCGGCTCGGCTACGCGGCCTTGAGCATCAACTGGGGTGAAAAGCCGCTCGAGGCCGCCGATGTCCCCAACACCGACTGGGACGGCCCGGGCGCCGGCTTTCTCGACCCGACGCACCACAACGACGTCTCGCCCGGCCCGGACACGCTCCACGGCGTACCCCATCCGGCCAACAGCGCTTGGTACCTTTATGCCTGTGCGGCCCGCCGCGGGCTCACGTTCCTCGAAAGCCAACCCGAGGTCGATGCCGCGCGGCTCGGGGTCACCGGCCACTCGATGGGGGGCCGGCTCACGGTGCTCACGGCGATCGATCCCCGCGTCAAGGCGGCCGTGCCCTCGGTCGGCGGCAGCGGCTTCCTGTACGACGACCTGTGGGGCATCCCGAACTCCGGGCGGCACATGCGGGCCGACCTCGAACTGTACAACCGGACGATCGACTGCCGGAGCTACTGGCCGCAAATCGAGTGCCCGGTGCTCTTCCTCGGTGCCACCAACGACTTCAACTCGCCCACGGAGCTGGTCGTCAAGGGCCTCGGCCTGCTGGCGCACGACCGCCGGCGCCTGGTGCTCGCGCCGCACCTGAACCACCGCTTTACCGACGAGGCGTTCGTGGCCCGGCCGCTGTGGTTCGAGGCACACCTCAGGGACAACTTTGCCTTCCCCAACACGGCCCGGGCGGAGCTCGACTTGACGACGGACGACGGCGTGCCGGCGCTGCGGGTTTGGCCCGACGAGTCGACCGCCCAGCCGGTCGACCGCGTCGACGTCTACTACGGCTACGCCCGCGACCCGCGCAACCGCTTCTGGCGCGACGCCGGCGCGCAAGGGGTCGGCGACCACTGGGAGGGCCGCTGTCGGGTCTTCCAGATCGACGAGCCGCTGTTTGCGTTTGCCAACGTGACCTACCGGCTGGATCGCGAGGTGCCCATGCCGCGGGGTTACCGCCCGGGGGTCGATCGGCTGGCGGTCACGAGCGAGTACCGGATCGCGCATCCCGAGGAGCTCGCGGCGGCCGGCGTTCGCGCGACCGAGAAGCCCGAGCGCCTGATCGACGACTTCGCCCGTGGCTGGCACGACTGGCTACGGATCGCGGCCGCCAACCGGCACCATTGGTACTTCGGCACGCACAAGATCGCCGACCCGTCGTGGGTCGGCCCCCGCGGAGGGCGCCTCGCCTTCGAGGTCCGCACGACCGAGCCGGGCAACCGGCTGGGGGTGGTCGTCGAAACCGACACCTGGCGTCGCTATACTGGACGCCCGCGCGACCGGTTCGTGGCGGTGGTGCCGCTGCCGGAGGCCGGATGGCAGCGCGTCGAGCTGGGCGCCGCCGAGTTTGAGAACGCGGACGGCAAGCCGCTCGACGATTGGCACCGGGCAACGGAGCTAGGGTTTACGCCCGCCGACAAGGCGCTGGAAGCCGACGAGACCCTCGAACCCTGGAAGGGTGAGATCCCGCAGTTTCGCGAGCTTCGCTGGCTCGGCGGCGAGTTCGTGGCGCGGCCCAAGCCGTACAGATAGTCCAACCCTCTGGATTCTACCGGCTCCTGAACCCGTCCCCGTCCGACCGATCTTGCCGCGCCGGCCCGTTTCGGCTACAAACCGACCGCCTTTTCCCCGAACCCCTCCCAGCTTGGGGCGTCCCGCCCCCGCCTGCGCTTACCCATCATGCCCGGTTTGCGCGTTTTGACGCAATTCGGCCTCGTGCCGGCCTGGAAGACCGTCCTGCGCGGGGCGTGGCCGGCTGCGCTGGCTGTGCTGCTCTCGGGTTGCGTCCAGGGCCGCCCGCAGATGACGCAGGTCACCCCGCCGAACCTCGATCTGCCCGAGCCGCGCGTCAACCCCGACCTGGTCAAGACGGTCCGCCCGTCGAACGACCGCCAGTGGACGCCCAACCAGGCGGTGCTGCCCTATGCGGAGATTCACGGCAACGAGGTGACGATCCACAACGTGCGCAACACGACCTATCGCACGGCGACCGATTACGACGTGGCCCATTACGACAAAACGCTGGACTTGGGTGAATTGACGAGCGTCGATTTCGTGGTGGTCCCGTTCAACGACATCCCGGGCGTGGCCCACACCATGCTCAGCTTCGGGTTCGGCGAGCGGGATTTCGTGGGCGTGTCGGTCGAGATCCGCAAGGAGCGGGGCGAGGCCTACGACCCGATCAAGGGGTTTTTCCGCCAATACGAGCTAATCTACGTGGTGGGCGACGAGCGCGACCTGATCCAGCGGAACACGATCCACTACCTGTGCGACGTGTACGTCTACCGCACGCGGGCCACGCCCGACCAGGCCCGGGCCCTGTTCCTCGACGTGATCCAGCGGGTCAACAAGCTGCGGCGCGAGCCGGAGTTCTACCACACGGTAACCAACAACTGCACTACGAACATCCGCAACCACGTCAACCGGGTCTTCCCCAACCGCGTGCCGTACGACTACCGCGTGCTCTTGCCGGGCTACTCCGACCGGCTGGCCTACGAGCTGGGCCTGCTCGAGACCGACACCAGCTTCGAGCGGACCCGCGATCGTGCCCGGGTGAGCTACCAGGCGTATCTCTACCGCGACGATCCGGAGTTTTCTGTGAAGATACGGCGGTAGGGGCTCTCCCGTTTCTGGGTGCGAAACGCGGTGTTTCTTGTACGACGGCCTTCCAAGGCCGTCGCAGAGCGGGCGTTTCGACGGCCTTGGAAGGCCGTCGTACACCTAGAACCGGAAGAGCCGCGGTAGGGAGCGGAACGCGCGAGGCAGGCGAGCCAGACCTGTGGCCCTCCTCTTGACCGCTGCCGGGCGGGAGAGTATACTTCAAGTTGAACATCAACTTCATCTTTCGCCATAGGGTCGCCATGAAAGCCGTTTCCATGCTCGACTTCCGCCAGGACGCCGGGCGGATTATCGCCGAGGTGCAGAAGGGGCAGGCGATGGTCCTGACGTACCGCGGCAAACCGGTCCTGCGGCTCGAGCCGCTCGGTGAGCCGGAGCTTCCGGCCGACGATCCCTTCTACGCGCTCGACAGCCACGCCGACGCCGAGGGCGTCTCGCTGGGCAACCGCGAAATGGACGAGACGATCTATGGCGGGTGAAGTGTTCGTCGACACCAGCGGCTTCTACGCCCTGTTGGTCCGCCGCGACGACCGCCACCAGGCCGCCGCCGCGGTGCTCCGCGAAGCCCAAGCCAGCCGGCGCCGCTTCGTCACGACCGACTACGTGCTCGACGAGACCGCTACCCTGCTCAAAGCCCGTGGCCACGGCCATCTCGTGCCCGAGCTGCTGCGGACCGTCTTCTCTTCGGCGGCTTGCAGGGTCCGGTGGACCGACGCCGAGCGGTTCCAGTCCACCTGCGACTTCTTCGTCAAGCACGACGACCAGCCGTGGTCGTTCACCGACTGCCTGAGCTTCGTGGTGATGGGCCACCTCGGGCTGCGCGAGTCGCTCACCAAAGACGCCCACTTCCGCCAGGCGGGCTTCGAGCCGCTGCTGGTCGGATAGGGTCGCCACGACTGCAAGTAGCCGCGTCGCGTCATTTCTTCCCCCGGCACCGCCGCATCGCCGCGTACGCAGCCAGCGCGGCGCGGCCGAGCCAGCCGCCGGGGGCCAGGACCAGCCGGCCGACGGAGCAGGTTTCGGGACGCCACTTGCGGTGGGCCTCGCTGGGGGCGATGTAGCCGATCGCCCGGCGGTCCGGGTCGCGGAAGAGCCGCTCGAAGAGGAAGTAGCGCAGGAGCTGCCCGGGGCTGTGGGCGGCGTAGTCCGGGTCGTAGCCGACCTTGAGCGAGTGGTACACGCCCTTGGCCGAGAATCCGTAGGCAAACGCGATCGGCCGCCCGGCCGAGCTGAGGAACGCCAGATCGAGCTGTCCCCAGGCGGCAAGCTGCCGGGCCTGGCGCAGGTAGAAGTCGAACATCCCCGGCGTGCGGAGCACCGAGGTCCCCGCCCGGCCCTTCCAGCTTCGGTCCTCGATCTCCAGCCCCCGGCGGAGCCAGGGCTCCAATTCTTCGGGGGCAAGCCGGGAGAGCAGGTCAAGGCGCACCTCGCCGAGGTGCCCAAGCCGCCGCGCGTGGTGCGACATCCCCTGGCGGTGTTTTCGCGACCAGGTGCGGCGATACGCTTCCCAGTCGCCGCGGGCGTCGATCCGGCCGATGCGCAAGAGCTCGTGATAGTGCGAAGACACGCCGACCCGCCCCAACGCGTCGGCGAGGAGCTGCCACCGGGGGGCGTCGATCGCTACGTCCTCGAGCCACAGAAGCGGCCAGGGCAGCTCGCCCATCGCCGTGGCCAGGGCATCGGCCACCGCAGGCGAGGCCGCGCCCGGGTCCCAGAGCAGATCGCCGCTCACCGACCACTCGTTGGCCGGCAGGCGCCCGGCTCGAATCATCCCCTTCACGCTCCCACCGACCAGCGCCAGCGCCGCGGCCCAGCGCCCGCCCTGCTCGACGACCAGGCCCCGGAACCCCGCCCTCGGGGCGAACCGCTCGACCCACTGGGCCGTCAGCTCGGCCCGCAAAGTGGGCATGGCCGCATCGCTGCGGCGCCAAAGGTCGTCCCACGACTCCGCGGCCGCGCGGAGATCGGCGAGCGAGTCGAGCCGGGTTACGCGGGGATGATTCACGGGCTTGCCGGGCGGGTGAAGGGAGCAGTCGCGCCGCCTTCAAGGGGCGCCAGACAACTCTACCTTGGGATCCGCCTGCCTCTGCCACCGCGGCGGCACGCGCCAGGCCCTACCCGACGCATAACCCGTACAACCCCGCTATTCCCCGCCGGTCTGGCCTATCCAGTCGAGCAGCACCTGAATGTCGTGCGTCCAGAAGATCGTCAGGCCGCGGGCCTGCGCTTGCTCCAGGTTGAGCAGCTTGAACACGCCGCTGAGCACTGCGGCCGGAACCACCTGAACGCGGCCAAAATCGCTGACCCACCCTTCTGCTTTCCCGACCGCTTCCCGGTTCAAGCGTTTCACGGAGTTCGTTGACGAGTTGCTGACTTTGCACTCGATTGCCATCGTGCGATGGTCCTGTAATCCCACGACGAAGTCCGCCTTTGCACTACCGAACTCAGATTCGCGGCAGAACTCTCCGGGTTTCGGTGCTTCGCCGAGGTGCGTGATCTTGCGGCTCGCCGTCTTCGTCCATCCCGCGTTGACCAGCGCCGCCTCGACGAAGTCCTCTTGTCCCTTTCTGGCTTCGTTCCGGCGGAGCGTCGCGACCCGGCTTGCGGCAAGCAGGGCGGCCGACGCAATCGTGGCAGCCTGCCGCTCCGCATCGGTCGGCTCACGCCCCTCTTGAACCCAGGGGAAGCGCCGGTCATCGAGGGCCCCGACAATTACCTCAACGATCCTGCCAAGGCTTTCCGGATCGTGCTCCAGCTTCGCGGCGGCCAGGGTGTTGACGTCGGCGAGGGTCTTCAGATCATCGGCAGAGATCGGCGGGGCACCCAGGTATCGGAACGCGTCGGTCAAGTCCTGCTGCAGAACCGAACCGATCTGGGATTGGAGCGCGCGAAGATTGTCTGTGGCTTCCAACAGACGGTTGATCTGCCCTTCGTAGGCCTCGAAAGCAGCGACGTACCGCTTCTTCGGGTCGTGCAGCCGCTCTTCGCGGAAGAGCCCGATCGCCTTCTCGCAGTCTTCCGCGAGCTGCTCCGCGGTCCATTGTGGTGGGGGAATCATTGATCCAGTTCTTCCGGCCGGGGCACGAGAATCCGCTCCACTTCGCGAGGCTCGAACTTGGTCAAGCCCCCGGCGTAAGTCCGCCCGTCACCGAGACTCGTGGTTTCCGAGAGGTACTGTGCCAGGCGGCCGAGACAACGGGAACTCATGTCACAACGGGGGTAAACCCCGTGGGCGATGTTGATGTGCCGGGCATCGGTGAGATTGCGCACGAAAGCAGGCGGCCGGCGAGCCATGTACGTCATGATGATCGGCGCGGGGTCGTGCAGGCGCACGGACCACCAGGGCTTCCGGTGGGACGCGATGTAGCCCTGGTCGATCCCCAGTCTCTTCCCTTCGCGAAGGAATCGGTGGATGGCCCGACGTTCCTCCGCTGAAAAGCCGTCCAAATCGGCGGGCAGGTCGATGACCTTTTTCAATCCCGACGGGTCGGAAAGAACGCCATTGCTCTCGAAAAGCTCTTTGGCTCTTGTTATCGAGGGGACCAGAACGCTCGGTGGGAGATCTTGGCTGAAGAGGCCCGCGATCCAGAACTTGTTTGCCCCGGTTACCTGCCCCCGCGACACCCGGCAGATTTCGCCGAGCTCAATCAGCGACGTGGAGCGCCGCCGACTCTTGCGAAAGATCTGCGTCCAGCGCTGCATCGACGTCAGCTTCGCTCGCGAGACGCGGTGGCTGTGGTTCGGCTGAGCGAGGTCCTCGACGGTATCCGCCCGTTTGAAGTCGATGCTCTGGGGCCGGTTGCCGACCTCGAACCGGGTGATTACGCCAGTCGTGGTGGCATCGTCGAAAGGCATCGCTTTCGGCTCGAGCAGCACGAGCTGGCGCAGCCCCAGCGAGTTCAGGAGCAGACTGCGGACGAGCTGGCCGTAGTTCACGTCCAGCCACTCGGCCGCGGTGATGAAGCTCCCGAAGTCTCCCGGCCGCGCGAGCTGAATGGTCCGCAGATAGAAATGGACGTGAAGCCCGGCGAGCTGACTGGCGGAGAATCCCAGGACGTTCGCCTGACGCTTGAGCCAGTTCTTCCAGCGCCGGTCGATTTGATGATGCCGCACATAGGGCGGGTTGCCGATGAACAACGTCCGCCCCGGTCTGGGAATCTCCGCCTGACGGTAGTCTCCGACAATGATCTGCGACCGTCGCGCCAGGCCGAGAGTGTGTAGGTTGGCGCGTGCCAAGAGCGCGCAGACCGGGTTGATCTCGATCCCCACCAGCGCGGCGTCGGGAAACACGCGCGCCGCGGCAACAAGAAACCGTCCGGAACCCACCCCGGGATCGACGACCTGGCGCGGCGATCCTGCCTCCGCCGCCCAGTGCACCATCACGTCAACGATCGCAGGCGGGGTAAAGGTTGCTCCGGCTTCTCGTCTCTCGCAGGGGGGGTGAAGCCGACAGAAGAGATCCCCAAGCGGATCCTCTCCGGCCCGGATACGCCCCGCGCATTTTTCGACCTCGCCGGCCGGGGCCTGCGGCGCCTTGCGCAGCAACCTCTCCTCCGCCGCCGACAAGCCCGGAACCTGGCTCGCCCCCAGCCCGAGTGCCAGCGCGATGAGTTCACGTTCCGTCACAGGGTTATCTCCACGCGGTAGTCTACTCCCATGTTCGAGACAACACAAGCGCCCTCTCTCGGCCTTGGCTATTGCCCGATCGCTGCAATTCCCCGTTTTCGGGTGACTTGGGCCCTTGCGGTATGCACCGGAGCGTCGCCTTCCAGCGCGAAACCTCCTGCCCGGCACGCCAGGTGTGCCGGTCGCCCAAGTAGTTCAGCGACAGGTGATCGGTGACTCTCGCACGCACCGGGCGCGCGGCCGAGACGTAGCGGATCGAGAGCGGCTCCTCGCCGGCGATCTGGAGCACGCCGTCGACGTCGATTTGCCGCGCGTCGGGCTGCGTGACGACTTTCCCGCTCAGCGATTCGACCAGGTGCTCCTTGCCGTCGATGGTCAGCTCCCGACCGCCGTCTTCGTAGATCCACGTCTTGTTGTTCAGCACGCCGATCAGCCCGGTGGCGATCTCGGCGGTGGTGACCTCGCGCAAGGCGACGAGCTTCTCCTCGACGGTCCAGGTTCCGTCGGCCTGCGACTCGTAGCGAAGTTCGGCGCGGAAGGCGTCGCCGTGGTCGACGACGAGCCGAGCGGTGAAGCCGCCGGGCCGGTCGATTACTTCGACTTCGCCGGCCCGCACCGGCAGCGGCCCGGCCCCGCCCTCGATGCGGATCGTGCCCACGCCGTTTCGCTGGTCGGGCGAGACCAGGCGATCGAGGCGCTTGGGCACACACTGGGCCATCACCGTCGTGCCCCAGGAGAACGTGTGGACGGCCGCCGGCGTGCGGTGGAGGATGATCCGGCCGTGCTCGAGCCGGCGCACGCCGAGCCGCTCCTCGAACTCCCGCCGCAGCTCGCCGGCGAAGTGGAGCACGAGCCACGTGTTGGCCAACGCCCGGAGCATGTCGGGCTGGGTCGAGGCGAAGAAGTACTCGCCCGGCAGGTAGACCGCGCCCGTGTCGCTTCGGGCCTGCATCTTCACCACGCAGTCGAGGCTCCGCCGGGCCAGCTCCCACGCCTCCGGGTCGCGGCCGAACACGGCCATCAGCGCGTGGGACCGCAGCCAGTCGGGATTGCGGAAAAGGCGCCAGTCCTGGCCCGACGGGTAGACGAACCCGCCCCCCGGCAGCACGAACCACTTCAGGTTCTCGTACACGCCCGCCACGTTGTAGAGCACGGCCTCGGGCGGCTCGCGCCCGGTCATGCGGAAGTCGGTCGCGCAGCCCAGCGAGAGGCCGAAGGTCTGCATGTAGTCGGGGTGGATGATGCCGTGGTTCTCCAGGGTGAAATCATCATAGAGGTTCGCCCCGGTGAACTGCTCGCTGACGGGCTTGCCGTCGACGAGCTTCCCGCACTCGGCGTCGGCCGGGCGCAGGAACGACGACATGGCCCAGCGCTGGAAGGCGGCCTCCCACTCGGTCCGCCGCGGGTCGCCGGGCATCAGCAGCATGGCCACGGAGAAGATCTGGGCGTTCCAGGCGTTCTCCTCGGCCTTGGTGTCGCGGCGGATTTGGTGCGGCGGCCGGGCGCGGACGAAGCGGCCCGCCTCGTGGGCCACCACGCGGCGCACGCCCGCGCGCAAGTCCTCGGGCAAATCGCCCCATACCCACCACGCGGCCCGGCCGAGCATTTGCGCCCAGTGGGCCGACTGCCAGGCGTCGCCCCAGGGTTTGCCGTCGCTCGTGGGCCGCGTGCCGGTGACGTGCGTGGCCACGAGATAGCGCATCATGGGGAACAACGTCTCGGGTAACTCCGCGCGCGGCCGGCCCACGAGCTTCTCGTCGTACGGCCCGAAGCGCAACAGAAACGCCAGCCCCTCGACCGTGCCCGCGTTGGGGCGAATCCAGTGCTCGGCGCTCCTGCTCTCCGTAATCAAGGACAACGCCGGATCGTCCTCCCAGGGACGGACCTGGCCGAGCAGGTACCGGGCCTGCTTCTGCACGGCCTCGTAGACCGCGCGCCGCGCGGCGGCTGACTCCGCGCCGTCGCTCGGCGCGGGCAGCACCAGCGGCATCACGCCCCGCTCGTCCGACGGCGGCGGACCCGCGCTCGCCTCGCCGCCGACGCCCGCCAGGCAAGACCACAAGACCACCGGCAGGATGCACGAAGCCCGGCAGCCAACCGGCGCCGTCACGTCCGCACGTTCGTTCATTGCTCTGCTCTCCTTTTCGGAGTACGGCCTTCGGAGCCTATCCCAGAATCGCGCTGGGCAGCCGCATACTTCCGGAGCCTTCAAGACTTCGGAAGTTTCCGCCATTCTACGCGGCCGCGTCCTGCCCGGGGAACTACCGCCCACCCCCTTTTCGCAGCATCGGCCGAGGGCGTCGCGGCGCCCGCGGGAGGTGCCACGACCTGCCGCGCCCGGCTATCGCTTTCCCGCCGGCCCCGTGTTATAACGGACGCACCGGCGGAACCGGCAATCTAACCGAACTCGCTCTTACAGGAGTCTCCCATGAATCGGCTCTCGAACCATGCGGCTTGTTCACGGCGGCAGTTTCTCACCGGCTGCGGGGTATGTGCCGGGTGCGCGGCGGGCGGCGTGTTGCTCGGCCCCGGCTCGCTCCGGGCTGCACAAGCGGCCGGCGCAAAGCCCAAGATCCGGCTGGTCTTCTGCGAAACGACCAGCAACAGGCCGATCTGGCCCAACATCGGCTACGACTTCGAGGCCCGCGACAAGCAGGTGCTCGACGTCCTGACCCGCGGCTGCCCCGACCTGGAGTTCCTGGTGGCCAAGGTGGTCGACGACCCCAAGCAGCTCCAGGCCGTGCTCGACCGCGACGCCGAGGTGGACGGCTACCTGATCTGCGTCCAGGGCCTCGGCTGGCGCAACGACATCGCCAAGCTGGCCACCACCGGCAAGCCGAGCCTGGTGGTCGACAACCTCTTCGGCGGCTCCGGCAAGTTCCTCACGCAGATGCCCGCAATCATGGGCTCGGGCAAGCCGGTCGATTGGGTCAGCTCGTCGAACGACCAGGACATCTTGGCCTCGGCACGCAACTTCGCGTTGCTGGCCGAGGGCAAGAGCGCGGCCGACGTGGCCGCCGCCTTCCGCGCGACCCGGCGCAAGAACACGCCCGCCTGCGACGACTGGACCTGCCACGAAGATCCCGTGTCCGCGCCCAACTTCGACGCGGCCTTCAAGCAGCTCAGCCAGACCAAGATCCTCGTGGTCGGCGGCGGCTGGGGCGGCGATCGCTTTCGCCAGGAGGCCGAGCAAGTGACCGGCGTGAAGCTGGTGCCCATCTCGTTTAAGGAGATGGCCGCGGCCTACGACCAGGCCGACCAGGAGGCGGGCAAGGCGTTTGCCGAACGCTGGATCAAGGCGGCCCAGGAGGTCGTCGAGCCGACGCGCGACGATATCGACAAGTCGGGCACCATGTACGTGGCCATGAAGCAGTTGATCGACAAGCACGGGGCCCGGGGAATTAGCATCAACTGTCTGGGCGGCTTCTACGGCGGGCACCTCAAGGCGTATCCCTGCCTGGGGTTCTGCCAGCTCAACGACGACGGCATGGTCGGCGGCTGCGAGGCCGACCAGATGTCGGCCCTGACCATGGCCACGATGGGCGCCCTGATCGGCCGGCCGGGCTACATCTCCGACCCGGTGATCGACACCGCCAAAAACCACGTCGTCTACGCCCACTGCGTGGCCATGACCAAACCCTTCGGCACCGACGGCCCGGCGAACCCCTGCCGCATCCGCAGCCACTCCGAGGACCGCAAGGGCGCCTCGCTCCAGTCGCTCCTGCCCCCCGGCTACATGACCACCACCCTGGAAATCAACCCGGTGACCAAACAGGTGCTTCTGCACCAGGCCAAGACCGATGGCAACAACCCCAGCGACATGGCCTGCCGCACCAAGCTGGAAGCCATCGTCAAGGGCGACCTCGAAAAGCTCACCGAAGAGTGGCGCATGGGCTGGCACCGCGTGACGTTCTACGGGGAGCTCAAAGGGCCCGTCACCGAGCTCTGCGAGCGGTGGAAGCTGGAGCTGATTGAGGAGGCGTGAGCCGAGTGCCCCTTCGTCCCCTGCCGGCTTGCCCGGCAGGAACGGGAGTTTGGGCGGCGAAACGCCGGCGCGTCCTCCGCGCCTCCCCTACAAGCTTCTTCACCCGCGGCCCAGCCGACGGGAACACCTGTCGTATGTCCGAGAAGACGAAAGGAGCCTTCCCATGAGGCGGCTCTTCTGGATGATGCGGCGCACGCCGCTGCTGATCCTGCTGGTCCTCTCGGCGGCCCTTGTGGCGGGCGGGCGGACCGGGGCGGCGGGGGCGGACCAGGCGCGGGTGCCGGGGGTGGTGATCGACCACCAGCCGGCGGCGTCGGGCAAGTACGTGGGGTCGCCGAGCATTGTGATCCTGCCGGGAGGCGACTACGTGGCCTCGCACGACGTGTTCGGGCCGAAGTCCTCGTACCGCGAGCGGGCGGTGACCCGGGTGTTTCGCTCCACGGACCGGGGGAAGACCTGGGAGCATCTCTCGGACATCGACGGCCAGCTCTGGTCCACGCTCTTCGTACACCGTGGGGCGCTTTACCTCATGGGCACGTTCGCCCGGTATCACGACGTGGTGATCCGCCGCTCGGACGACGGCGGGCGGACGTGGAGCGATCCGAAGGACGCGGAGAGCGGGCGCCTGCTCACGGGGAAGAGCGATGGGAAGGGGACAGTCCCATTTTCGCCGGGTAAGAATCGGGGTGGGGAGAAAAGTGGAGAGAAGAGTGATGGGAAGGGGACAGTCCCATTTTCGCCGGGTAAGAATCGGGGTGGAGAGAAGAGTGATGGGAAGGGGACAGTCCCATTTTCGCTGCGCGAAAATTGGGACAGTCCCCGGGGCGCGTTTCATTGTGCGCCGGTGCCGGTGGTGGTTTACGCCGGGCGGGTTTGGCGGGCCATGGAGGACTCGACCGATACGGGGCGCTGGGGGCTGCCGTTTCGGGAGTTCGTGATGTCGGCCCCGGTCGAGGCCGACCTGTTGCGGGCCGGAAGCTGGACCTCGACGAACCGGCTGCCGGGCGACGCTAAGTGGCTCGACGGCAAGTTCAACGGCTGGCTCGAGGGCAACGCGGTGGTCACGCCCGAGGGGCGCGTGGCCAGCGTGCTCCGGGTCGACACGCCGCAGGGGGGCGTGGCAGCCGTAATCGAGGTGAGCGAGGACGGCACGACCGTCTCCTTCGATCCGGCCCGCGGCTTCGTCGAGCTGCCCGGCGCGGCCAAGAAGTTCACGATCCGCTACGATGAGGTGTCGAAGCACTACTGGTCGCTCGTGAGCATCGTGGCGCCGAAGCACCGCGGCCCTCGGGCGGGCAGCGTGCGCAACACGATGGCGCTGGTGCGTTCGCCCGACCTGTGGCGGTGGCAGCTCTGCTGCATCCTGCTCTACCACCCCGACGTGGCCAAGCACGGCTTCCAGTACCCCGACTGGCAGTTCGACGGCGAGGACCTGATCGCGGCGGTGCGCACCGCCTACGACGACGGCCTGGGCGGCGCCCACAACGCCCACGACGCGAACTACCTGACGTTCCACCGCATCGAGAACTTCCGCCGGCTCTCGATGGCCGATTCGGTGGTCGAGCCGAAGCGGCTGGGGATCGGCGAGTGAGCGAGGAGAAACGGGGAGTTGAGAGGGAAAAAGGGTAAAGGGGGAAGAGGGAAAACACGATCTTCTCTTCTTCCCCTTTTCCCCCTTTCCCCTTTTCCCCCTGCAGCGTCTCAGTTCTTGAGCACGAACGGCTCGAACAGTCCGTAGCCGATCGTGTCGTAGTTCTTGCCGGGCGGCGGGCCGGTTTGGGGGGCGCGTTGGAACATGGGGGGCCAGGCGGCGCCGCGCGGGGCGCCGGCGTGGTGCGGGCCGAGCGTATTCTTGAGCGTGCCCACGACCACGACCTCGATGGTGTTTTCGCCCGGCTTGATCCGATTCGTGACGTCGCACTCCCACGGCTGCCAAGCGAAGTGGCCGGCCGGCTCGCCGTTGACGATCAGCCGAGCCACGCTCCCGAGCCAATTGGGCAGCTCGACGACGTAGCGGCCCTCGGGCTTCTCGACGTGGAACGTCTCGGCGTAGGCCACGCCGGCGCTGTAGAACGGGCAGCCCTGGCGGTCCCAGCCGGCGTCGGTGGCCTCAAGCGGCTTGGGCGGCACGATCGTGAAGCCGCGTTCGGCCCCTTCGAGCGAGAAGTCGCCCAGCACGTAGGCGGGCTCGAGCTCGTGGTAGACGGTCATCGGCCGGGCCTTGATCGTCACCGTGTTTTCGCCCTCCCGGGCAACCGCGGTGACGTCGATGCGGCCGAACGCCTTGTCGAGCCACCACGCGCCCGGCTCGGCCGTGACCGGCTTGCCGTTGCAGGTGATCGTGTAGAGGTCGGGCCGCTCGACGACGAGCTGAAGCGGCCGGGGCACGTCGCCCCGGATGGTGAACCGGTACGTGGCCTCGAAGCCGCTCTCCGGCGGGAACTTCTTGGAGATCAGCTCGTCGCGGAACTGGACGGCGCTGTCCCAGGGGTTGCGCTCCATGCCGGCCGCCTGCCAGGCCATCTGGTTGGCGCGGTAGAAGTACAGGCCCTTCTCCGTCTTGCCGCCGGTGGTGATGTCGACGTAGTCGAGCACCAGCACGTTCGGCTCGAGGCGGCGAACCCTCGGCTTCGCCGTCTGCACGTCCGCCTTTGCCTTACTACGCCAGCCCCTTGCCGAGGGCTGCTCGGAAAGGAACAACAGCAAGCTCCCGCAGGGCGGCAGCTCAAAGGACGCCTCGAGGCCCTTGTCGGTCTTCTTGAACGGATGCGGGGTGATCTTACCCGTGGCCGGGTCCCACCGCTCGACGCCGGCGGTGGCGCAAACCAGCGTGCCGGCGGTTGGCTGGTCGATGCTCGTGTTGACCAGGAACAGGAGGTGTCCCCCTTCCAGTTCCCGCCGCTGGTGGAGGAGGATTCCGCGGTCGTCCGCTGCGCGGCGGAAGGCGACAACGTAAGAGGCCATCTCTCGGAGAATCTCGGGCAGATCGGCCGCGGCCGCCTGTTCCCAACTCGGACTCCGGGCGGCCCGCTTTCCCCGGTCCGAGGGCACGCCGTCCACCAGCGACGGCGGCGGACCGCAGCAAACTACTCGGCCGCCGCGATTGACCAAGTCGGCCAGCAGGTCCATGGTTGCCGCGTTGAGGTTCTCGGTGTGGGGCGGAATGACCACCGCATGGTACTCGCGGTCGCCCACCTCGAGCCACGTCGGGCCGGGGCTGCCGTCCCGCCCCGTAAGATCCATCACCGCCCCGTGCCGCGCAATGATGTCCTCGCACCCCAGGTCGAACTCCACCTGGGCCTTGGCCAGCCCGGTCACGAGCTGCTGGAAGCCGGCGCCGATCGCGTCGAGCTTCTGCTTGTCGGTCTGGTACATCCAGGCCGTGGTGGTCGGCTCGAGCACGAGGATGCGGTTGACCTCCTGGCCGCTGGACATCGCCAGGGAGAGACGCGTGAAGTAGTCGGCCATCACGTGGTAGTCCTCCCACCACGGCTCGTGGTAGGAGAACGACTGGGGGTGGTCGCGCTTGCGCGCGCCGCGGATGGTGATGTACGAGACGTGCTCGTCGAGGGTATTGACCCCCAGGACGTAGAGCCAGTCGCCGATCCGCTTCATGTCCTCGAACCGCAGCTCCCAGCCGCCGGCGCCGTAGGCCTCGCACAGCGTGCGTTCGCGCCCGAGCTGGTTGGCCACGCTCGAAAGCTCCTTGACCGCGCGGACGTTGCCGAACTGGGCGTGGACCTCCTCGCTGTACTGGTTCATCAGGCAGTCGATGGCCGGGCGCTGGTGCCAGGCGTACATGGCCATGTTGTCCGGCCCGTGGGCGGTGCCGGGCCAGCCGTGCTCCCAGTAGTGGCCGGTGAACTCCAGCCCGTGCCGCTCGCACCACTCGTAGCAGGGCTTCCCCCAGTGCTCGACGAACTGCTCGAGGAGGAGCTGATGGTAGTTGTGCCGGATGCGGCGCCAATCGCCGACGGGGCGCAAGAGGGCGGGAAAATGGTCCTCCATGTCGTATCCCCACCGCTTCGTAAACTCGTCGCGCAGGTGCTCGTTCCAGTGGAAGCCGCCCCAGGACATCAGGTGCGGCTCGTCGGTGAAGATGCCCGGCAGGCGCCGGCCGAAGTGCTCGCCGATGTGCTTGGCATAGGCATCGAAGGTCACCTCGATGAACTTCTCGGTCACGCCCGGCTTCAACAGATCGACGTAGTAGTAGCCGCCGAACCAGCCGGAGCTGGGGGCCTCCTTCCACTTAGCCACGAGGTGTTTTCCCCCGGGCAAGTCGCCGGCCCGAGCCTTTGCGGTGACGTTCTCGTAGCCGTCGTCCGTGAGCCGGTACACGGCGTGGACGTCCTCGCCCCACCTCGGGGCCGCCTGATCCGAAAGCACCAGCCCGCGCACGCGGCTCTCCGGCATGGCCGCCGGCACGAGCCCCCCGGCAAAGCCCGAGGGGTACGAGTTCTCGTCGTAGATCCAGACGTTCATGTCGAGCCGCTCGGCCTCGTCGAGGGCGGCCTTCCAGAGGCCGAACCACTCGTCGGAGAGGTACGGCGTCATCAGCCCGGGCCGGGGGTGGACGAACGCCTGCCGGACGTGCTGCGAGGCCAGGTCGCGAAGCGTCGAGCGGATCTGCTCCTCGGTGAGCCGGTCGTTCCACACCCACAGCGGGGCCGAGGCGTACTCGCGCCCCGGGTCGGCGAACCGAGCCCTCAGCGCGTCGGACTCGGCGGCTTGGCCCGCGCCCGGCGAAGATACCACGCACCCAAGGGCAACCAGCAGCCCGAGGTCGCAAGACGGCAGGAGTTTCATCGCGGGCACCTATTGATACGTAGGAGGACGTTCGTCGTTGGCAGCGGGCCCGGGACCGTCCCAAGCCCTCGCGTGCCCGCCATTCTACCGCAACCGAACGAAAAAGGGCGACGCCGGCAATGACACTATGGCGTTATGCCGTACCCGTCTCCAGACGCATAGCCCTGGGTGGGTGTAGAAGTGCGGGCCGGGCTACGCCGGCCCCGACGTTGCCATAAAGGGCCGTCCGGAACCCCTCGGCGGGGCCAATTCGGGCCTTCTTTCGGAAATTTTCGGGGTCGAGTGTCAGGAACGCACTGCGAGCGGAAGATTAGGGATAGGAAAGGGAAATTGGGTGGGGTCTGCCCGGAGAAGTGGAAGAGCCCTCTGCGCACGATTATACTGACGGAAACGAGAGAGGGCCCGGGCTTGTTTTGCCTTCAACGGCCCGAAGGGTCCTTCGCACGAGGTGGACCAGCGAAGTCACATTTCTCTTGAGCGCCGTGATCCGTGTCAATCACGGGGCGCACTGGAATGAATCGGGAGGTGGCAGATGCGTACTACATGCATATTGTCGTGTTGGCTCATGGTTAGCTGCTGTTATGCCGAGCCCGTTGATATCACGATTTTCGACGGCGTGGTGTCAACGGACGATCCTTGGCATGACGGGTCGAGCGACCCTCGGGTCCTGGAGGACCAAGAGGTGGAGCCTGACACGTTTGGCAGACAGGATTGGGATATGGAGGCGTTCTTCTTGGACGGGAATCAATTGGGGATGGTGGGAGGGTTTCCTTTCGCAACAGGGCGTGAGGGGTATGAGTCGGGAGACATATTCATCGCCACCAAAGGGACCCCGCAGTATGGCGAGTCCAATCGAGGTACGGGTGCAAACGCCAATGTAGTCAATTCATTCGGCTACAATTATGCCGTTGACCTGGACTTCGACAGCGAGACGTATCGCGTCTACCGGATTGATTCCGATTCGATCGTTAGTCTCGTGGAGCGCCCTGAGGCTGATATGTCGAATCCCGTATCCTACGTGAGCGGCGGACAACTGGTCGCGGAGGGATCGTTCCTCTATGAAACGGGTCTTGAGGACGGCGAGGTCACGTTCGGCCTCACGGGCGCGGATTTCCATTACCCCCACAATCGCATAAGCGGAATCGATCTCTCCTTCCTCACGCCTTCCGGTGCCGACGTGCCCGAGTTCTACGTTCATTTCACGCAGAGTTGTGGAAATGACAACCTCATGGGGCACACGCCGGAACCGGCGCAAATCAGCCTGTTGTTAGCCTTCTTCTGTAGTCTGCTCGTAGGAATGCGAAGGAGCAGGAAGGAACACTGAACGGCCGCCGGCGCGCCGGCCCGGCTTCCACGAGCAACGCCGCTGTGAGTTGTGCGCTGTCGACACCCGAGGGCTCCGATAGGTTTGCACTCCCGGCGTCGTCACGAGCAGCCCCGAGCCGATCGCGTGGGTTCACACCTATCGCAAAGCAAGAGTCTTCGGCTACCAGAGCGGCCACGACGCCAAGGCGTGGACCAACGAGGGCTTTCGGCAGTTGACGGCCCGCGGCATCCGGTGGGCGGCTGGTCGGCTTCCGGCAACGACCGACAGTGAAAACAGCTAGCCCGGTCCTCTTCTTCCGCGAGTGCCGAATCCACCGGCCAGCCATGAAAACGGCCATTTCCGCCGCTTCCGTGCTGCTCTTGTTGGGGGCGAGGCTACTCGCCGCCGATCACAAGCTGCCGGACGACTTTCCCGACACGACGCAGTCGGCCAAGCTCGTCGCCAAGATGCCCGAGAAGGTCTCCGGCGTCGTGACGCTCGACGGGCGCCCGTTGGCCGGCTGCCGCGTGACCGACGGCGTACACTTCGTCGCCACCGACGACGAGGGGCACTACACGATCGACGCCCGGCCGTCGGAGGTGATTCCGTACCTCCCGAGCCGCACGATCAGCGTCTGCTGGCCCACGGGAACCTGGCCGACTCGCAAGAATAGGAAGGGACCGTTCGACTGGTGGGTCCGGCTGATGGACGTCAAGGACCCGGAGAGGGTCAACTTCGCGCTTGAGTCGCAGGAGCAGACGCTCCCGGTCGTGGTCACCTTTGGCACCGATCCGCACGATTGCTTCACGCGTCCGCTAAACCGGACGTGGCGTGAGGAGACGGCCCGGGCCGGCCGGCACGTGACGTTCGCCGTGGCCGGCGGCGACCTGGGGTATCTGAAGTTCTCGAACGCCGAGCAGTGTTACACGGACGTCGCCGACTTCACCTACAAGTTCCCGGTTCCGATGTTCCACTGCATCGGCAACCACGACGTCGTCGGTGTGCACAGCAAGTGGTACGCCCACCCGCACGAGCTCGCCGGACTGGGGGCTTTCATCAAGCACCTCGGGCCCGTGCGCTGGTCGTTCGACGTGGCCGGGCTGCACTTCGTGGGCATGGATTGGGCCCGCATCGACGAGGAGGGCAAGATCCAGAGCGGGCTGAACCCCACCGCGATCAAGTGGCTCGAGGCCGACCTGAAGTCCGTCCCCCAGGGCACGGCGACCTATTTCTTCAATCACCAGGCATGGAGCCCGCACCAGGAGTTCTACGATTTGCTCGAGAGCCACAACGTGAAGCTCTGCCTCGGCGGGCACTCCCACCGCAACATCTACATGGCCAAGCACGGCGAGTGTGAGATCTGGACCAAGATGAGTGAATACACGCTGGTCTATTGCGACCGCGACGGCTTCGAGTTCGTCGACCGCTGCATCTACCGCGGCGGGCGCACGGGCTGGGACCGGGAATGGCACCACAGCCGACGCGCGTGCGCCCTGTATACCGACCCTGCGTTGGAGCGAGAGGGGCGCGGCGAGCACGTCGGGCTCGAAGACTTCACGCTCGCCGAAGGCGTCAAGACCGTGACCCCCTTGAAGAGCCGCACGTTCGACGTTCGCCTTGGCGCACGGGGTACGGGCAGGCAACCGGCGAAGCGATGGGGGCTCCGCGTTACGCACCAGGACGGCTTCGTCACCGAAGTCGGCTACGATGCTCAGGGCAAGACGCTCAAGCTGCTCGGACGCGAGACCTATTTCGATCCGGCGGTGCCGGCCCACAAGGGCATCAAGCCCGGCGTCGAGCTCGGCGATGATTCGGTGCAGCAGCCCGATTGGGTCGAGATGCGGGTCTTCTTCATGCCGCACAGGATCCGCGTGCTGGTGAACAACCGGCTGCACTACCAGAAGTTCGTGGTGCCCCCGGCGGCCGAAAAGATCGAAGTGTTCGTCGAAGGCGGCGAAGCGGAAATCGGCCGGCTCGACGTCTGGCAGCGCAAGTGGCCCGACGACTGGGGAACCCGGGCGACGTTGAACACCGGGTAAGCGTTTCGACCGTTCCCGGCGGACGCCCGTGACGACGCGGGCGTTGGCGATTCGCTCGCTCGTCTTTGCGGATCGGTTCCGCGGTCACTACAATGACGGAACGCCGAGACTCCCGACCGTGCAAGACCTGAACAGGAGAGAGAATCATGGCCGCGGAACTCACCCGGCGGGGCTTTGCCAAAGCGGGCCTTGCCACGACGCTCGGTTTGGCTGCCGGCGCGACGGGAGAGCCGTCCGAAGCTTCCGCCTCGGCCGATAGCGCATCGCCAAGTAAGGCTTCAGCACAACGAAAAGAAAGGAACGGAACCATGACCGGGGCCGATGTGATGGTGCGACAGCTCAAGGCGCTGGGCGTGCCGTTCGTCTCCACGTTGTGCGGCAACGGACTGGACCCGTTCTACGACGCCTGCCGGCGCCATGGCTTGCGCCTGGTCGACGTGCGCAACGAGCAGGCTGCCGGCTACATGGCCGACGCGGTGGGCCGGATAACGCGCCGGGTGGGGGTCTGCTCCGCCTCCAGCGGCGTGGCCCACGTCAACGCGCTGACCGGCTTGACGAACGCCCATTTCGACGGGTCGCCGGTGCTGCTGCTGACCGGGGCCAGCGCAAGCGGCACGGCAGGCATGGGGAACTTCCAGGATTTGGACCACGTGGCCCTGGCCCGGCCCATCTGCAAGATGGCCCGGCGCGTGGACCGGCCGGAGCGGATCGCCCTAGCGGTCCACGAAGCCGTGGCGACCGCCGAATGCGGCCGGCCGGGACCCGTACACTTGTGCATCCCGGGCGACGTGCTGCGGGCACCCGTAGACGAGGCCGACGTCGAGCGCTGGCTCGTGGGTGCAGACGGCGGCCGGACGGCTTCTCGGACCTCGGCCGCGATGACTGCCGCGACACCCCCCTGTGCCGCCGACTCCGATCTGGTTCGCGAGGCCGTGGACGTGCTGGCCCGCTCCGAGCGGCCGTTGCTCGTGGCAGGCAGCGGCGTATTTTATGCCGACGCGGAAGAGCCGCTGCGACGCCTGGCCGCAGCCGTGGGCGCGCCGGTGGTCACTCCGATCTGGGATCGCGGTTCCGCGAGCCGGCCGATGCCGGAGTTCATGGGGGTGATCGGCGCCGCCAGCGGCGGTCCCGCGCTGCTGGCCGACTCGGACGCCATCGTGCTGGTCGGCGCCCGCGTCGACTATCGCGTGGGCTACATGAAGCCGCCGGCCATTTCGGCCAAGGCCCGCGTGCTGCGCGTCGATTGCGATCCGGGCGAACTTGGCCAGGGCGTCTCGCCGGACGTGGGGCTGCTGGGTGACCCGGCCGTGGTGCTCACACAATGGCACCACGAGTGGCAGCGCCGCCGCCTGCCGGCCCGCACCGACTGGCTGCGCGAAGCACAGCGGCGCAACGCCCGGTTTCGCGCTCGCTGGGCCAAGGCACCGGCGGCGCCGCCGATGACGGGCCAGCACCTGGTCGAGGCCCTGCGGCCGGTGCTCACCGATGAGGTCATCTTCCTGATCGACGGCGGCAACATCGGCCAATGGGCGCACATGCTCCTGGGGGACCGCTACCCCGCACACTGGCTGACCTGCGGGGCCAGTGCCGTGGTCGGCTGGGGCCTGCCGGGCGCGATCGCGGCCAAGCTGCTCCATCCCGGCCGGCCGGTTCTCCTGCTGTCGGGCGACGGGGCAATCGGGTTTACGATCGCCGAGCTGGAGGTCGCCGTGCGCCACCAGGTGCCCATTGTCGTGGTGGTGGCCGACGACCAGGCGTGGGGAATCGTCGCCAGCGGACAGAAGCGGTCGCTGGGCGAACCGATCGCCAGCCTCCTCGGGCCGGTGGACTACGCCAAGGTTGCCCAGGGCTTCGGCGCCCGCGGCGTCCTCGCGCGGAACCCGGATGAGCTTACTGCGGCCACGCGCCAGGCGCTCGCCGCCGACCGGCCCACGGTCATCGAGGTGCCGCTTGCGTTGCTCGGCCCGGCGGATTCGACTTGATGCGATCGACACAAGACGGCGTTCGCACACCGCTTGCACACGCGAGGCAATTCCGCGATGTTGACGGGTTGACCGATCACGGATCCGTCCCGGTGGCCCCGGCGATGGGTCTGCCCCGATGCAGAACCTGGAGGTGATCTGATGCAACGCACTACGAAATCTCGCGACGCGAAGGGTACGACAGGATGCCGAATAGATTTGCCCCTCTGGATGACGCTGTCGATCCTGTCGGCGGCCGCGGTTCCCGGATTGGCTTACGATGCCAAGACCGTGGCGGACCTGTACTCCGACGCCGGGATTCGGGGCGGCGTGGTGGTCCACCTCGGCGTGGAAGACGGCAAGGAGCTCGCGGCGTTGCACCGCGGCGAGGGCTTTCTGGTGCAAGGTTTGGTCGAGGACCGTTCCGGGATCGGGCGTGTGCGGGACCATCTTGCTTCGCAAGGGATACACGGCGCCGTTACGGTCCGAGAGTTCGACGGGCGCCACCTTCCCTACATCGACAACCTGGTAAATCTGGTCGTGGTCTCGGACGGTTTCCGTGTCTCAGAGGAGGAGATCCTGCGCGTGCTGGTTCCGGGGGGGGCGGCCATTTTCGTCGATCGGGGGGCGACGGACGTGCAGCGGCGAGTGACGAAGCCCCGGCCCGAAGGGATTGACGAGTGGACCCATTACCTCTACGACGCCGGGAACAACGCGGTCTCCAAGGACCGCCGCATCGATTCGGTACGCCGTCAGCAATGGGTCGGCGGACCGCGTTGGTCGCGCCACCACGATCACATCGCGGGGCTTACGGCCATGGTCTCGGCCGGGGGACGGATCTTCTACGTGATGGACGAGGGAAAGAACTGGTCGGTGTTGCTGCCGGCGAAGCGTTTTCTCGTTGCCCGGGACGCGTTCAACGGAACGGTGCTGTGGAAGAAGCCGCTGGCGTCGTGGCACCCGCACCTCTGGCCGCTGAAGAGCGGGCCGGCGCAGCTCCCCAGACGGCTGGTCGCCCGCGGCCAGCGGGTCTATCTGCCGCTGGGCATGGCCGAGCCGCTCAGCGTGCTGGACGCCGGTTCGGGCGAGGTCCTCCAGACGTTCCCCGAGACCCGGGCGACCGAAGAGGTGCTGGTCGCTGACGGGATGATCTACGTTCTGGCCAATCCCGAACCCTTGTTGTACGAGGATTTCACGCTCGGCGACGCCCATAACGGCGCGCAGCAGGGCCGCGTCGCGAGGGGCTACCCCTGGAACAGGCGTCCCCGGAGCCTGGTGGTGCTGGACGAGCAGTCCGGCGCGCTTCGCTGGCGCAAGCAAGTTGTGGCCGCCCCCCTGTCGCTGACCGTCGGCAAGACGGGCATCCTGCTCTACGACGGCTCGAAGATCGTCGCCCTGGACAAGCAGACCGGCGACGAGCTGTGGCGATCCGACGACGTCAAGGCGAAACCGGTGTTTGCGGTCAACGAATCCCCGATCCTCGTGGCCTACGAGGACTACGTGCTCTTTGCCGGCGCCAACGGGCGCATGAGCGCCTATTCCGCCGACACGGGCAAGCAGCTCTGGGAGGCCGAGCACCTGCGCGGCGGATACTGCTCGCCGCAGGACCTGTTCGTGATCGACGACATGGTGTGGTCCGGGGCCGTCGCCTCACCGAGGAGTAGCGGGGAATTCGCGGGCAGAGACCTGCAAACCGGCGACCTGAAACGCACTGTCCCGGAGAAAGACGTCCCCTACACGTTCGGCCATCACCGGTGCCATCGCGCCAAGGCGACCTCTCGGTTCATCCTGGCCTCGAAAACGGGTATCGAGTTCTACGACATCGAGGACCGGTGCGAAAGCGTCAACCATTGGGTCCGGGGCGGGTGCCTCTACGGAATCATGCCGGCCAACGGCCTGATCTACGCGCCGATGCACAGTTGCGCCTGCCATCTGGATTCCAAGCTCACGGGGTTCAACGCCCTGGCCCCGCGCGACCATGCCAAAACTGAGAAGACCGACAGCCCGCGATTGGTGAAGGGGGAAGCCTATTTGCGAGAGGGCCGGCAGCCCGCCGGCGGCACCGGCTGGCCCACGTATCGGGCGGACAACGCCCGAAGCGGCCTTTCGCCCGCGCCCGTGGCAGACGGCCTGGCGCAGAAGTGGCAAACGCGCCTGACGGGCAAACCGAGCGCGCCCACCGTCGGCTGCGGCAAGGTGTTTGTCGCCGCCGTCGACGAGCACCGTCTGCTCGCGTTGGACCAGAACACGGGTGACGTCGTCTGGTCGTTCCTCGCGGGCGGGAGAATCGACTCTCCGCCGACCGTCTACCGGGGTTTCGTCTACTTCGGGTGTGCCGACGGGCACGTCTACTCCCTGGCGGCCTCGGACGGGCAGCTCGCGTGGCGATTCCGGCTCGCGCCCGACGACGTGCAGCTCTGTTCCTACGGCCAGCTCGAATCCGTCTGGCCGGCCCACGGCAGCGTCTTGATCAAGGACGGGAAGCTCTTCTGTGTCGGCGGCCGTTCATCGTTCCTCGACGGCGGACTCCCCTTCGTGCGCCTCGACGCCCTGACGGGCAAGCTGGAAGCGGAGTCGATGCTCGACGACTTCGACTCCGAAAGCGGGAAAAGTATGCAACTGTTGTCGAGCAAGTCCATCATGCCGTCGGCCAATCCCGATATTCTCCTGGGCGACGGAGAGAGTATCTTCATGCGGGTCGAAAAGCTGTCCGACGACGGCAAACGGATCGGTTCCTTCGTGTTCGACGAAGAACGCCAATACGAGGAGCGGCACATCTTCAGTTGGGCCGGTTTCCTCGAGGATTCTTGGCTGCATCGAATCTACATGAGCTACGGGAACGGCAAGATCCCGCTGGGGACCTACCTGAACTGGTGGACCTACGGCGAGCGGAACCCCGACGGGCGAATCCTCGTCATGGACGATACGAGGATCTTCAGCTACGGCCTGAAACCGAAGTACCATACCTGGAGTTCCACGTTCCTCGATTATCAGTTGTTCTCCGTCAACAAGACGATCGAGACCGAGCCCATTACCGGACCGACGATATTCGGCAGAAAGACGGGACGCACTCCGCAGCAGAAGCTGCGATACAACTGGACGGCGGAGGTCCCCTTCTACGTGAGGGCCATGGTCAAGGCTTCGGACAAGCTGGTCCTGTGCGGTCCCGAGAAGATCATCAACGAAAAGGGCGTGATTTCTCGCTATCCGGAAGCGAGCGTTCTCGAAGAGCTGAAGCGCCAGGATGCAATCCTCGACGGCGAGCGGGGCAGCCCTCTTTGGGTCGTCGACGCCGAAGACGGACGCATCCTGGAGAAACACGATCTGCCGGCCGTGCCGGTATGGGACGGCATGGCCGCGGCCGACGGGCGCGTCTTCCTCGCCACGCAGGGTGGGGTCGTGTGCCTCGAGGGCAAGGTTGAAGTACCAACCGATCGGAAAGGGGGTCTGCGATGAATCGAGACACTTGCCGGATGATTCCGCTCGGAACACGCCGCACCATCCTGCTCGGGGCGGTCTCTCTGGTGCTGCTCGTTGCGGCGGGCCGCGCCGGGCCGGCACGCGGGGCCGATGCGCCGGAACGAGTCCTCCGCGCCGGGGCCCACGCCATCGACGTCACGCCGCAGAAGCTCCCCGTGATCGTCAACGGGGGCATGCTCGAGCGGACCTGCTCGAAGGTGGTCGACCCCCTCCACGCGCGGTGCCTCGTGCTCGACGACGGCACCACCACGATCGCCTTCGCCGTCGTGGACAACTGCGTGATCCCGCGCCCGATCATGGATCGGGCCAAAGCGATTGCCCGGGAGAAGACGGGCATCGCCGAAGACCGTATCCTGATTTCCGCCACCCACTGCCACTCGGCCCCCTCGGTCTTTGGCGCCCTGGGAAGCGGCGAGAATCCCGAGTACGTCGAGTACCTGCCCGGCCGAATCGCCGAAGGGATCGCCCAGGCCCAAGAGAACCTTGAGCCCGCCCGGGTCGGCTGGGCCGTGGGCAAAGACCCCGAGAACGTCTTCTGCCGGCGGTTTCTGATGAAGCCGGGCACCGCGCGGACCTGCCGCTTCACGGGCAAGGAGAACGACCGGGCGCAGATGAACCCCGGCTACCAGAACCCGAACGCCGTCGAGCGGACCGGACCGGCCGACACCGACGTTTCGGTCCTTGCGGTCCAATCGCGCGGCGGGCGGCCCATCGCCGTGCTGGCCAACTACTCGACCCATTACGCCGGTGCCCCGCCTCTGTCGGCCGACTACTTCGGCGTCTTCGCCCGCCGGATCGGCGAGCTGATCGGGGCCGACGCGGCCGGCGAGGCCGGGCCGCCCTTCGTGGGAATCATGACCAACGGCACGAGCGGCGACGCCAACTGCTGCGACTTCGTCAACCCGCGCCGGGAGTTCACCTACAAGACCGTGGGCGAGGACACGGCCCAAGCCGCCTTCAAGGCGTGCAAGACGATCCGCTACTACGACTGGGTCCCCATCGTCATGGAGGAGGCCCTGCTGGAGCTGGGCGTGCGCAAGCCATCGCCCGAGGAGACGGCCGAGGCCAAGGCATACCTGGCCGAGCACGTGCCCGACGGGAAACCCAAGTCGACGACCGACGTCTACGCCCGCGAAACGGTGATCCTCAGCGAGTGGCCCGAGCGGCGCCAAATCAAGCTCCAGGCGATCCGCATCGGCGGGCTGGGCATCGCGGCCATGCCCAACGAGGTCTTCGGGAGCACCGGGCTTGCGATCAAGGAGCAAAGCCCGCTAAAGCCCACCTTCAGCATCGAGCTGGCCAACGGATACGCCGGGTACCTCCCGCCGCCCGAGCAGCACACCCTGGGCGGATACACCACCTGGCGCGCGCGGAGCAGTTGCCTCGAAGAGCAGGCCGAGCCCAAGATCCGCGCCAAGGTGCTTAAGCTGCTGGGCAACGTGGCCGGGCGCCGGGCCGACGAGAAGCCGACGTTGTCGAAACCGTAAGACGGATGCACACCTCGTTCCCAAGCCGGAGCTTGGGAACGAGGTGTTGGCAGGACAGTCCGTCCCACTCGTCGCCCTACTGCCGCCGGGCGAGCTGGTCGCGGGCGGCCTCCAGCGCGGCGTTAAGCATCAGGTCTTCCTCGGCGGCCGCGGGCAGCAGGACCTCCTCGCCGACGGGGCGGGCGGTCACGTGGACCATCACGTCGGGCTCGACGCCCATCCGGCTGTAGGGCCGGCCCGAGGGCGAATAGAACTTCGCCGTGGTCAGGCGCAGCCCGGACTCCGAGGCCACCAGGGGGAAAATGCCCTGGACCGAGCCCTTGCCGAAGCTCCGCTCGCCCACCACGGTGCCGCGGCGGTGGTCGCGGATCGCGCCGGCGAAGATCTCGGCCGCGCTGGCGCTGTCGCGGTCGATCAGCACCACCAGCGGCACGCGCCAGGTGCCCGGCTCGTGGGCCGAGTAGGTGAAGTCCTCCTGGAGGCTGCGCCCGCGCGTCGAGACGATAATGCCCCGTCCGATGAAGCGGTCGGCCACTTCGACGGCGGTCACGAGCAGCCCGCCCGGGTTGCCCCGCACGTCGACGATCAGGCTCCTCATGCCCTGGCGGTAGAGTGCCCAGAGGGCGGTGTCCAGTTCGGGGGCGGTCGTCTTCTGAAAGCAGGTCAGGCGCAGGTAGGCCACGCCGTTCTGGCGGTCGAGGATCTTGGCGCCGTCGATGCTGGGGACCTCGACGCGCTCGCGCCGCACGCGCACGCTGCGCGGGGCTTGTCCGGGAGTCGCCACGACCAGGTCGGCCGTGCTGCCGGCGGTGCCCTGGAGCAGGTCGGCCGCCTCGTCGGTCGAAAGCTCGATGGTCGATTGCCCGTCGACCACGGTGATCCGGTCGCCGGCCCGGATTCCCGCGGCGTCGGCGGGGCTGCCGGGAATCACGCGCACGATCAACAGCCCGTCGCCGTTGGCCTTCAGCTCGATGCCCAGGCCCACGAAGTTGCCCTCGATCTGCGAGTGGACCTCGCCGAGCTGGTCGGGCGTGAGGTACGCCGAGTAGGGGTCCAGGCCGTTGGTGGCGCCGCAAAGGTACTCGAGCACGACGGGGGTGGGGTGTAGTCGGAGGGTCTGCCGGGCCAGGCCGGCCGCCTCGGCCACTGCGTCGCGGGCGTCGCTGCGCGTGGCCACGACCCGTTGGCTCACGGTGCGGCGCAGGTCCTGGCGGAACCGCTCAATCTCCTGGCTGGTCACCTGCGGCAGGTGCCGGCTGAGAAAGACCGGCTCGCCCAGCGCCACCTCCAGCCCATTGGTGCCCCGCTCCACCAGCCCCTTCCAATCGGGCACGTCGACGTGGTGGGCCTGGATCTTCAGGAGCACCTGGGAGTAGAGATCCAGCGCCCCGGGCAGGGAGAGCTGCGTGGCCGTGTTGACGAAGCTGTGGTCGGCGTAGCGGCGGGCCAGGTCGTAGTGCAGCCGGGCGAGGTCGAAGCGGCGCTCGAGGCTCGCGTCGCCCGGGTAGGCGCGCAGGGCTTCTTCGTAGTGCGTCAGGGCGTCGCCCCAGCGCCGTTCGAGCTCGAGCTGCTGCCCTTGGCGCAGCAGGGCGCCGATTTCCGCCGTCCGGCCGGGGACCGGCGACGGGGCGGAGGCCGAGGGGATGGTGATGGTCGTCTGGGCCGTGGCCGGGGAGCTGAGTGAGGCCCACGACCAGGCCGCCAAGAGCGCGGCCGCAACCAAGCGGGAGACCCTTCGTCGCATGGTGCCGTCCGTGTTCGTCTGAGCGTCGTAGGTAAGAGCTATCGGGCGGGGCGGTCGCGCGGGCATTAACCTTCGTGGTGCTGCACGGGCGCGACGCGCTCTCGGCCAGCGTTGCGGCGGGGGGCGGAAATGCGGGTCCGACACTTCGGCCACCAGCAAGCCTAGAACACGTTTCGTCCCTTGTCAAAAAACCCGAAACGATTTCTTCGCGGCCAACTCGCAAAGCCCGCACAGCCCGAACTGCCCTGGTCCAATCGCACCAGCCACGCCCGGCGGCGCCGCAAGAAAACGTTGCGCGGATCGTTCCGGGCACGTCTGCGCGTAGCGCATCGAGCAGTAGTCCGGGGGGTGGGCCTAGCAACCGCGCCAAGCGTAGAATCCGAACAACCGGTTTGGGCGCGGTCCTTCGACGCCAGGCCGGGATCCACCTCGAAGAGGCCTCGGGCCGGGCCGTTGTGGCCCTGAGACGGTGCATCCTTACCGCGGGTGAACGAACGGCTCGCTCACCCAGCCCGGCTACCCCATGCTACGGGCGGGAAGCCGCTGCGGTTCACGGCGGCGAAAGCGGCGTTTTCGGTCTTGCCCGGCACGGCCGAGCTGAGGACAATGCCGCTTTCAAAGTACGACGGCCTTCGAAGGCCGTCGAGGGCCCGGATGCTGCGGCGACGGCCTTGGAAGGCCGTCGAGGGCCCGGATGCTGCGGCGACGGCCTTGGAAGGCCGTCGTACCTCCTCCCCCGAACCACGGACGGACTCATGCGGGCGGAGCCGCCGCCGAGCTTTGTCGAGCTGCTCAGCCGAACCGGCCTGGCCACGGAGGCCGACCTGCGGCGCGCAGCCCCCCGCGCACGCCGCCTGGCCCGAGGGCTGCCGCTGTTCGAGTCGGTCTGGGTCGATGCCCTGGTGCAGGGCCGCGTGCTCAGCCCGTTCCAGGCGGGCGAGATCAACGCCGGGCGGGGCCCGCGCCTCCGCCTGGGGCCGTACGTGCTCTGCGAGCCGCTCCCCTGGCCCGACTACGTGGCCTCGTACCGGGCCCGGCGGGCCGACACCGGCCGGGCCGTGCGCCTGGCCGTGATCGAGGCAAGCGGGCCCGACGCGGAGGGGATGCTCGCGCGCCTGGAGGCCCTGGCCGGCGCCCGAAAGCGGCTCTCCCGGCGCCAGCTTGCCCCGGTGACCGACGTGGGGATGGAGGACGGGCGGATTTGGGCCTCCTCGGACTGGGTGGACGGCCTCCCCGCCAGCCAGTGGGTGCTGCGCCTCGGCCGCTTCCCCCGCCCAGCGGCGCTCCATGTCGCACGCGAGATGCTGGCGGCCATGGTGGCACTCGAACGGGCCGGCATACCCCACGGCGACGTGAGCACCGGGGGCCTGATCCTCAGCGAAGATGGGGGCGCGACGCTGCTCCAGCCGGGGTTGCGGGCCATCGTGCGACCCCGGGAAGGCTACGCCCAAGCCGGCCTGCGCCCCGACGCCTATGACTACCTGGCCCCCGAGCGAATCGCCGCGGGGTCGCGGCCCGATCGGGCCGCCGACCTCTACGCCTGTGCGTGCGTTTGGTGGCATCTGCTCTGCGGCCGACCCCCACTGCCGGGGGGAGATGCCCTGACGAAGCTCCGCTCGGCCGAGGCGGCCCGGGTGCCCGATCTGCTGGAGCTGGCCCCGGAGACGCCGCGTGAATTGGCGGGCGCGGTGGCGGACTGCCTCCGCCGTGACCCCGCCGAGCGGCCCGAGTCGGCCAACGCCCTGCGGGCTCGGCTCGGTTCGCCCGATCGGGCCGGACAGCGGGCGCTTTCCCGGCTCCTGGCGGTCGACCGGGGCCTTCCCCGAGGGCTGGCCGGCCCGGCCCGGGTCATCCGCAGGGCGGGGCGCAACCCCGGCTTGCCGTTGGCCGCCGCGGTGGCCGTGGTGGCCGCGTTGGGCCTATGGCTTCTGTGGCGGGACGGACGGCGCCAGCACACGCCGATCGGGCCGGAGAAAATCGCTCAGCATCGGCTGGAAGAAGAGTCTCCGACCGCGCAAGGGGACAGTCCCATTTTCGCTGCGCGAAAATTGGGACAGCCCCCGAGAAACGATTCGCCGACCGCGCAAGGGGACAGTCCCATTTTCGCTGCGCGAAAACTGGGACAGTCCCCCGATCGCTTCGAAGCGGACGCGCCGGTAGTCCCCACCAACTACGAGGCCCCGGCAGAAACAGCGGCCAGCCCGAGCGATCTGGTCCTGGGCCGAGAGGGGGCGGTTCAGATCGATTCGCTGCGGCCTGAGCCGGGGCAGCGGGTCTGCGGGCCGCCGGGGGGGAGGGCCGTCGTGCTCGTCCCGCCCGACGGGCTTTCCATCGATCAGGAGGCTATCCGGTTCGAGCGCATCGACTTCATCGGCGACGCGGCGGCCGGGCAGGAAGCGGCGCTGGTGCGGCTTCGAGCCGGCCGGGCGGCCTTCCAAAGCTGCACGTTTCGGGCGAGCGGACAGCGGGCCTCGGCGGCGGCCGTGCGCTGGACCCATCCGCCCGACCCCGCCGTGGCCGACGTGACGCTAAGCAGCGGGCGCCTGGCGTTTCGCGATTGCGTAGTGTACGGGCTGGGGGCGGCGGTGGAATGCCGGACCTTGGGAGCGAGGGCCGTCGAGCTGACCAACGTGCTCCACGCGGCTTCGGGGCCGCTTGTGCGCCTGGACCACTGCCCCGAGCCGGACGAGCCGGTGCGGCTCCGGCTGGCCCAAGTCACCCTCCGGGAGGCCGGGCCGGTGCTGGAGTGCCGCTACGAACACGCTGCCGAGCCAGCCGGAGAGATCGTCGTCGAGGCCCTGCGGTGCGTGCTGGCCCCGGGAGCGAAGACGCCGCTCTTGCTGTTCGACGGCCCGCGGGCGCCGGGGGCATTGCTCGGGAATCTCCGCTGGGAGGGCCAGGGATCGCTGGTCGTGCCGGAGACGCCGGTCGCCGTCTGGCGGGGGCCGGACGGATGCCCACGCATGCTCGACGAGGCGGAGGTCTCGATCGCCGGCTTGGTGCGCAGCCGCGTGGAATTCGCCGGGCAAACCTCCCCGGCCGCTGCCGAAAGCCTCGCCGTGCGATGGCAGGCCCCCCTTGCCACGTCGGGCCCGCCGGGCATCGATCCCCCGCTGCTGCCGGGCGAGTGAGTTGACTTTGCCCCCCGGCAACGTAGGCTTTAGTCGGGACGATTCTCGGTCCCCCGCTCAACCCCTCTTCTCAAAACCGAGCCTCTGTAAAGGAGGCCTCGCTATGCGCTATTTTCTCAAACTGCTGCGCGAGCAGGAGGCGGCCACGGCCGTCGAATATGCTGTGATGCTGGGCTTGATCCTCGCCGTTGCGCTGGTGGCGATCGGCGCGTTGGGGTCCCAATCCGGTGGGATGTGGGGCAACATCGAAGGCGATCTGCGAAACGTCGGGTTCTTCGGTCCCTAATTCGCCGATCTTCCGTTCGTAGTGACCGCATTTGTGCGGTCACGTGAGCGTTCGCGCGATCGGGACCCGATGAATCGGGCCACTACGAATAGCGCCCGGCTCAGCGCCCACGAAAGGTCTCGTAGAACAGCAGGCCGACCAGGGTCTTGGCGTCGCGGATACGGCCGTCCCGGGCCATGGCCAGCGCTTCATCCCAGGGGACCACCTGGGGCTGGATGTCTTCGCCGGACTCGAGCCGCATCGTGCCCTCGGTCAGCCCGGTGGCCAGGAACAGGTGCATAACCTCGTCGAGCACACCGGGCGTGGTGTAGAACTCGGCGAGCTTCTCTAGCGCGTCGGCCCGATAGCCGGTCTCCTCGGCCAATTCGCGCCGGGCGGTCTCGTGCGGGTCTTCGCCCGGTTCGAGGGTTCCGGCGGGCAGCTCGTAGAGCGTCTGGTCGACCGCCACGCGGTAGTTGCGGATCAGGCAGACCCGGCCGTCGTCGAACCGCGGCAACACGGTCACCGCGCCCGGATGGCGGATGACCTCCCGCTCGTGCCCCGTCCCATCCGGCGTGACTTGCACAACCCGTTCCACGCGAAAACGCCGGCCCTCGAATAGCCACTTCGTGGGATCCATGAGTGAGTCCAGAGTCCGGGGTCAGGTCTTGACTTGCAACTTTACTCATTGGCGGCGTCGGATGCGAGGGGGGAGCGGCCGAAAAGTCGCAGGTCAAGACCTGACCCCGTTTTTGCCTAAGCCCCGGCTGTGACCTAGGTTTCAAACAGGGACTCTATCTCGCGAATTACCGCGCGGCCGGAGGCGACTGCCCCGATGAGCACGACGTTTCTCGCCGAACAACCCGCTATTACGTCGGAGCCCGGCAACCCGCTCGAACGGGCTCGCCAGTGGCTCGAGCGGGCCTTCGCGCGGCAGCTTGCGATCCTCGACGGCCAAAGCGGCGAGACGCTCGCGGCTGCGCCTGAGGAACCGGAAGTCGAGGCCGCGCTCTCGCTCGAGCTGTGCCGCGCCGTGGCCCGGCAGGGCCATGCGGAGTTCGTCGCCGAAGAGGACCCCCTGATCACGCTGGCGATCCCGCTGGAGCAGCGCGACGGCGCCCGGCTGGTCGCCGTGGGGACCTTTCTGACCCGAGCGGTCGACGGGCCCGAGAGCCTGGATCGCGCGGCCCGGGCGTTGGGGCTCTGCCCCGAGGCGACCGCGGCGTGGGCGGCGGAACAGGCCCCCATGCCGCCCGAGGCCCTGCTGCGCCTGGCCGAGAGCGTCGTGGTCCAGTCGCGCACGGCCTTGCGCATCGCCGAGCTCGAGGACGAGACGGCGAAGCTCTCCGACCACCTGGCTTCGACCTACGAAGAGATCAGCCTGCTCTACCGGCTGACGCAGAACTTGCGCATCTCGGCCAGCGACGAGGAGCTGGGCCGGGTGGCGCTGGAGTGGCTGGGGGAGGTGGTGCCTGCCCGGGCCCTGGCGATCGAGCTCTTGCCGACGGGCACCGACGACGAGTCCTTCGAGCACGAGGCCCGCAACGAGCCGTTGCTGCTCGCGAGCGGCGAGTTTCCCGTCGAGGCCGAAGAGTTCCGCCGCCTGGTGGGGCACCTGAAGCCGGAGGCGGCCAACCGCCCCGTGGTGGTCAACCTGCCGATCACGCGCCAAGACGACTGGCCGTGTCCCCAGGTGCGCCAGGTGATCGCCGTCCCGCTCGCCGAGGGGGAGAACCTCTTCGGCTGGCTGGCGGCGCTGAACCACATCGACGACGAGGAATTCGGCACCGGCGAGGCCAGCCTGCTGGCTTCGGTGGCGGCCATCCTGGGCATCCACAGCGGGAACATCGAGCTGTACCGCCAGCAGTCGGAGCTGTTGGCGGGCGTGGTCCGGGCACTGACCTCGGCGATCGACGCCAAGGACCCCTACACCTGCGGCCACAGCGACCGCGTGGCCCGGGTCGCCGTGCGCCTGGCCGAGGAGATCGGCTGCGACGCCGAGGTGCTGCGCACGATCTACCTCTCCGGCCTGCTGCACGACATCGGCAAGATCGGCATCAACGACGCCGTGCTGCGCAAACCCGGCAAGCTCAGCAACGAGGAATACGAACACATCAAGCGGCACGTGGAGATCGGCCACAAGATCCTCCGCGACCTGGGACGGCTCGACGACGTGCTCCCGGTCATCCTGCACCATCACGAGTCGTGGGACGGGGGCGGCTACCCGCACAAGCTCGATGGCCAGCGCATCCCGCTTTGCGCTCGGATCGTGGCCGTGGCCGACGCCTTCGACGCCATGGGGAGCGACCGGCCCTACCGCAAAGGGATGCCCGACGAAAAGATCGACAACATCTTCCGGTCCGGGGCGGGCCAACAGTGGGACCCCGAGGTGATCGGGGCGTTCTTCCGCGCCCGCGACGACGTCCGCCGCATCGCCAACTCGGACCAGGACGCCGTGGTGGTCAACCTGCAGCACTGCCGCTGACCGAAAAAGGGACCTGGTTTATCTTTTTGCCATTCCGGTAAAAAAATAAACCAGGTCCCTTTTCCCCTTTTTCGTTCACCACATCTCCCCCAGCACCCGCACCGTCTCGTTGACCAGCACGGTGCCCCCTTCCGGCCCCACCACGCCGTCGTCGATCCGGGCGCTGTACCCTCCGCCCCGCACGGCCCGTTCGGTCGGCAGATAGGCGGCGCAGTCGGCCGTGAGCTGGACCACGCACGTCTGCACCGCCGGGCTGCGACCTTTGATCCTCAGCCCGTAGTCCGTGTACAGCTCGAACGGGTTCGTCGCCACCGCCAGATCGCCCAGACGCAGCAGGTGCAGCTCAGCCCGGTAGTACGGGTCCTTCTTCTGATAGGCGTACCGGGCCGTCATCGTCCGGCTCACGCGCCAGCGGATGTACTCCGGGCTCCCCAGCGTGTCCGTCTTGTCCTTTCCGGCCTCGTACAGTTCCCGGGCCTGCGCATAGCGTTCGTCCGAAACCTGCCACACCGGCAACGGCACGCGCTCCACGCGGTGCGCGAAGGGCACCTCCCGCCGAACGTCCTTCCGGGCAACCTCGAACACGTCCTCCACCGCCCGCAGAATGCGCCGCGCGATCTCCTCGCGACTGCTCAGGTTCCTGCGCCCGAGCATCGCGCCTTCGGCCCCCTTGTTCCAGAGCAGGTGCGGCGACTGATCGCCCCCGGCCCCGACCAGCGGCAACACGTACAGCTCGGCGCCGTACTTCTCCCGCAGCAGCCCGCGCGCGTCGTGCCAGAAGTCGGCCGACAGATAACGCTGGCCCTCCACCTCCTGGGCCGGGCAGTAGACGTTGATCGCCATGCCCTCGGGCGGCCCGTCCTCGCGCCAAAAGAAGAGCACGTCCACCGAATGGTCCGAGGGACCCTCGATGTGCGAAAACGAGGGGTCGGCCGTGTTCCCGTACATCCGCGCCGCTGCGTTGGCGTACACCGCCCGACGGTTGTGCGCGATCACCGCGTGGCTCAACGCGAAGCTCAGCCCGCCGGGCCGCCGCGACTTCCACGCCTTGACCACCGCGTCGCTTATCCGCTCGGCCAGAAACGTCAGGTACTCCGCCGGGCGCATCACGTCCGTCCGATCCGCCGGAATCCGATACGCCCAGCTACCCATGAAATCGTAAGGGTGCAGGTCCGTCTCCTCGGCGTCGGTCAGCGCGGGCGCCGTGTGCGTGTGCGTCGCGCAAAGGAAGACCTTCTGCACGTCGAGATCGGGCAACTGCGGACCGACCAGCTCGCGCACCTTCTCCTGCGTCCGGCGGCGAATGACCGACAGGTCGCACGAGACCACCACCGCCTGGTCGATCGCGCCGCGCTCGTCGCGCGTCTCGACGGCCAGCGCCGTGGCCGTCAGCGGATCGTGTACCTCGCCGCCGATCCGCGTGTGGTACTGCCCGCCGATGGCCACGGGCCGGTCCGGCGTGATGCTCTCGCTCGCCCAGCCGAACGACAACTGTCCGCTCCTCGTCGCCTCGCCGGCATTCGCGCCCGCCAGGCAGCAAAGCGTCCACGAAAACGCGTACACCAACACCCAAGAGATTCTCATGGCTCGTCCTCCTTGGCAACGAAAAAGGGACCTGGCTTTCTCGTTCCCAAGCTCCAGCTTGGGAACCAGTTGTGCGTGAGGCGGCAAAACAAACCAGGTCCCTTTTTCCTTTTTCGTTCTCGATCCGGTAGAATACCATAACGAGCCGCGCCGCACCACAAACGACGCAAACGCACGCCACGGGAGACCTCGCCATGAGCAGAATCCGACCCGAGCTGAGCCGCCGCCGGTTTCTCGATCGAATGGCCGCCGGGGCCGCGGGCGTGGCGCTCGCGGGCGCCCGTGGCCTCGCGGCCACGCCGGCCGCCTCGCCGATGACCCATCGCCAGCGCATCGAAAACGCCCTGGCCCGCAAGCCGACCGACCGGCTGCCGTTCGGGTTCTGGTGGCACTTTCCGAACCGCGACCGGGCCCCGCGCCGCCTGGCCGAGCTGGCGCTGGCGCTTCAGCAGAAGCTCGACCTGGACTTCATCAAGTTCTGCCCCTACGGGCTGTACTCGGTGGTCGACTGGGGCGTTACGCTCAACACCCGCGGCGGGATGCTCACGCCCATCCAGGGCGACTACCCCATCAAACGGCCGGCCGACTGGCACAAGCTCCGGCCCTTCCGCGGCACCGAAGGGGAGTACCTCGTGGTGCTCGAGGCCCAGCGCATCGCCCTGGCCGAGATGCGCGATCGTGTCCCCTTAGTGCAAACCATCTTCAGCCCGCTCACGTCGTGCTTAAAGATGGTCGGGCGCGAGGCCCTGCTCGAGCACGTCCGCCGGTGGCCGGACGACGTACACGCCGGGCTGCGGATCGTGGCCGACACGACCCGGCGTTTCGCCATCGAGGCCGTGCGCCGCGGCGCCGCCGGCCTCTTCTTCGCCAGCCAGACGACCAACGAGGGCTATCTGACCCGCGACGAGTACGCCGCGTTCGCCAAGCCCTACGACCTGGCCGTGCTCGAGGGCGTTCGCGGCCGGTCGTGGTTCGACATCTTCCACCTGCACGGCGAGAAGGTGATGTTCGACCAGGTGCTCGACTACCCGGTGCCCGCCGTCAACTACCACGACCGCGAGTCCGGCCCCCCGCTTTCGGAAATGAAAACCAAGACCGACAAATGCCTCATCGGCGGCATCGCCCAGAACACCACGCTGGTGAACGGCACGCCCCAGGACGTCATCGCCCAAGTCAAAGACGCCTGGCAACAAGTCGCCCACCTCGGCCTAATCCTCGGCCCCGGCTGCGTGGCCAATCGCAACGCGCCCGAGGAGAACGTGCTGGCGCTGCGTAAGGCCGTGGAGGAAACCTCTCGGGTGGGGGAAGGATGAACGAGTGTCGCGAGTGAAACGGGGGAATGGAAATGGGGATGGCTCTCATAGCCCCGCTATCGCAGGTTGGTGAGATTCGATTGAGCGGCGACCCCCATTTCCGGAACATCTCCGGAATCGCAAACCCGGGACAGACGGAACCGGCGGAAACCCCGTTCGCGACTCATCCAACACAAGACCCGTCCAATGCAGGAGTCCTTGCCCTTCTTACCCAAACGCTACCATCGCAACTCCGAGTCGCCGCAGTGGGGGAACCATTGGAGTATTACTAACCCGCCAGGTTGGAGGGTGACGATTCTGCTGGTGACACAGGATCTAACCTCACGGGGGCCCACGGATGAAAGGCCACTTCACGTCGATTACTTGGACATACATCGCCGTCGCGGTCCTGGCGATCCCCGCAGCCGCGATGTCGCAAGGCATCTCCGGACTATACGAAGATCCCGGCAGCTTCCAGCAACTAATTGATCCATATGCCGCCCCGGCAGTCGGGGCCGAAGAAGTGCCCGGAGCCGTGACTCCAGAGATTCTTCTCCATTTCCGAGGCAAGGCAGTCGTCGACCTGATTTACGACACCGGACTGGTTGGGAGCGGCGTCCTGTTTCGCCCTTCGACCGTCATCCTCGACGGGACGCCCGAGGCGCGTGGGCGAGGACAATTTCGCGCGTCCGGCAGCACATCGAAGGTGCTATTCGGCCTCGAAGCCAACAATGTGGTCGGTGCTCCCCAAGGGCTTGCCGAATTCGACTTCGCCGGCGGCCCCGGCGACGTTGAGTTCGGGGTGGGAGATTCCCGCCTTCTGAGGGCCTTCGGAACCGTGAGTGTGGGTCCCACTTCAGAACTGCTTGGCGGTAAGGACTGGACAACATTCGCAGACGCGGGTGCGCTGCCATTCAGTGCGGTCACCGATGGAACACCCGCGGGGGCGGTCTTTCGAAGGCAGGCGCTGCTGCGCTACACGAGGCTTCACGACAATGGCCTAAGTCATGCGATCGCAATCGAAGATCCGACCGAGACCGACTTTGTCCTACCCAACCCAGGAGCGCCGAACGGTCCGGACCGCGACATTAGGTTGCGGCGATGGCCCGACTTGGTGGCCCGCCTGCGATGGGTGCGGCCGGGCGACCGCGCCGAAATCGACCGAGCGCAACTGGCGGCCCTCGTCCGAGGCATTGGCTTCGAAGACGTGACGGGGGAAGAGCACTTCGTGACAGGATGGGGGATTGCGGGCTCCACTAGGTTTCGTCTCTGGGGAGACAGCAATCTCCAGCTTGGTTTCGTTGGGGGGGAGGGACTTGGCCGCTATGTCTACGGATTTGGCGCCGACTCGTCCGTTCGCGATGTAACCGCAGCGGGCCCCAATGAGGCCGGTCAACTGATCCCGCTGCGTACCATCGGGGCGTATGTCGGATATCAGCAGTATTGGAGCTCGAGACTCGTCTCCAACGTCGCCTACGGCTACGCGCACGTTGATCCGACTGCGGCCATGGGAGGGGACGTGGCGCAACGTACACAAAACGCCTGGGCGAATCTGGTGCTTGAGGTGCGCAAGAACTTCTTCGTCGCGCTTGAGTACCAATATGGTGAATTGCGCGTAAACGACGGCAGGGAAGGCGAAAACCACCGCATCCAGATGACATTTGCGCTTGAGTCCCCCAAGAAGTCGGGGTAGATGTCACGCGACATGGACTTCCTGCGCTCCACATCTTCCCGGTCTCCAAGTGACGGGTGACTAACTCTGATTCATGCGGCAACCTACGCTTCAGTGAGCGTAGATGGTTCGCGGTACCTCGACCGGCGCGAATCGCTGTGTGTTTCGTGATTTGGCGTCGAATTCTGGATGAGCGATAGTCCAGCCGACGCTGGCACCGCCCCGACGCGAGCCCGTTCTCCCGACCTGTTCCGCCGGTACTTGCCCAGGTCGCACCACGTCCGTATAATACATTGCCCCACGTGACAAGGCCCTCTCAGGAGGGCTGACGGGTTCACTGAAGGGGGCGAGTGTCCGCGCCCAGCCAAACGGACCGAAGTCCTCCACCCCAGCGAACGAGCTTTGTTGTTCGGATAGCGCGGGCGGCGGAGTAGGGCGCAAATCGCGGGTGTTGGCTTCAGTTCCGGTTTCCCTTTGATTACCTCAACTTATCGGAGGCGAGCACGATGGCAAGAACTTTCAGATCCGGCCGGGTCTTCGTTGCCCTGATCTTGGGCGCTGTGGTTGGTTTGCGGGCCTCAGAGGCACGTGCTCAGACCAAGACCTTGGATGTCACGGTGGTGCCGCAGGAAACCAATATGTGGTGTTGGGCAGCCAGCGCCCAGATGGTGATGGCCTTTCACGGCGAGAACGTCACTCAGTGTACGCAGGCGAACCGGCGTTTTGGATTTAGCGATTGCTGCAACAATCAAGTCCCGAACCACTGTGTGCAAGGCGGTTGGCCCGAGTTCTACAAGTATGGCTTCACGTACAGCGAGACGACCAATTCGGCTTTGAGTTGGCAGCAGGTAAACACAGAGATCGACGCCAACCGGCCTGTTGCCTTCTCGTGGCATTGGGATGGTGGGGGTGGACACATGATGGTGCTCCGCGGCTACAGCACTTTGAACGGAGTAAGGTATGTTGCCATCCATGATCCATGGCCGCCGAAGATCGGCGACAGCAAGTCAATCCCGTACTCGGCCTACGTATCCGGCTCCGGCTACACCCACTGGAACGACTACTTCAACATAAGGGAGGGAGTGGGGAGAATCGCGATGGTCAACGCAGGACAGCCATCACCCGAACCGCAGGAAGAATCTGGCGAAACGCCGATAGGGGTAGACGTCGCATCGCTCCTCGCGGCCGAGAAGGAGACGCGTACGATCGCGATGAATGCCCAGAAGATGTTGGAAGGGGTCGCGAAGGATGTCCCTGGATGGGCGCCGACGGCTAAACTAGGTGATCCCGTTGCAGTTCATGTAGTTGGCTTGAACGAGTTGCAGAAGGTGGCCCCCGGAGCGGGACCGCGATTGTTGCTGAAACCCGGAGTCAATCGCATGGTCTATCCTTTGGTGCATGACAACGAAGTCGTTTCCGCGATCACCCTCCAGCGCGGCGACGACAAGAAGTGGGAACCTCCTTCCTTTGGTGGAACGACGATGGCTCGATTGCTCGCCAAGGCCCGTGGAGATCTCGCCAAGCGCGTTGGCGATGCTGAGTCTCCCGCGTTCTGTGTAGCCGTGCCGGCTCTCAACTTTTACGCGGTTGCCGTCCAGCGGAAAGACAAAGTCATCGAAGTGCTTCCCGTGATCGCATACCCGGAACTGGGACTTAAGGAGGGCCAACCCGTCCCAGCTTCGACATTGACGCCGTTACTCATCGAGGCCGCGAAAAGACATGACGGACTACCCCGGTAGTTGCTGCCGGCTTCGCGTGTGGTGGCTTTCCTTGCGGGTCTGTGGCGTGTGAGGGACGCCCGAGGAAGTGGGCGCGCGTCGGTTGCTCCCATTTGCCGGCGCAAGCCGTGGTCGCGTAGCGCTTTACACTGCGCGTTTGACCCCGATGTCGTCCGTGGCAAGGGGGCACGCCGTGCCTCACCCCACCACGGGGAGTTGTTCGACGGTACAGCCGCTGGCGTGGAGTGGCGGGCCGAGTCGGCCGGGTCAGCGGAGCGGGCGCAACCCAAGGTTATCGACGAGCACACCGGAACCGTTGCCGGCGCAGTGGGCGCCGATGGTGCCTTGGGGCGGGCCGGGGTCTTGGAGGTTGAAGATGGTCTTGGGGCCGAGCTTGCAGAGGATCGACGGGCCGCGGACTTCGACGGTGTAGCGTTCGATCTTCGCTTCGGGCGTGCGGGGCTTCAACGGGCCTTCGCCAGGAGTGTGGTTCGAGGGGTAGTCCTGCCAGGACTGGCCGGAAAGGACTAGCGGCGGGGGGACCTCTTCTGTGCGGGCCAGCTCCTTCTCTTCGCCGCCGGAGACCCTAACCAGCCGGCAGACCTCGGCCGGGGCGCCGGCGTCGGTCTCGGCGGTGGTCCGCTCGAAGCGGTAGTGGTTCTCTGCGTCGCGAAAGCGGAAGACCACGCCCCGGGTCGGGGAGGGCGAGAAGTGCTCGCGGCCCAGGAGGAAGTCGGCGGTGAGCCGGTAGTCGGTCCAGGCGGTGCCCGGCTCATAGACGGCCGTGGCGGGCCCGTCGCCGGGACGGAGGAGCAGCTCCCACCATCGGGCCGAGAGCGACGCCGCCTCGGCGCCGACGGCCAGGCGCCAGCCATCGGGCCACTGGTCGTCGAAACGCTCGACCCAGGCGTCGCCCGCGACGGTGATCTTCGCCCGGTCCGAGGCGTCGCCGGACGTGGCGAGGACCTTGTACTCGCCGGGCTTGGCGGCGGTGAAGGCCCCGTCGGCGCCGATCGACGCCCCCCTGGCCACGTCCCACGCGACCCGTCCGGGCGCCGGCTCGCCCCACTCGTCCAGCACCGTGGCCGAGAGGCGCAGCGGCATCCCCGGCGCGACCACCGCGGAACGCGGCTCGACGCGGACCACACAGGGCTTCGTGCCGCCGCCGGGCCGGGCGGGGAGCGGGGTCACCAGCACCCGATCGAGCGTCAGCCCCCGATCGCGCCGCGGGTCCTGGTCGCCGTGCTTGAAGGGCTCGTGAAAGGTATTGTTCGGGCTGCGGACGCCCAGCCGGTGCCGGCCCTCGGGGACCTCGGCCCAGCGCACGGTAGTCGCCGGCCCGTCCGTGTCGATGTACGCACTGGGCAGGGCGGCGCCGTCGATCGACACGGTCAGGATCGGCCAGGCCCCGTTCTGGAAGTACGCCTCGGTCGTGTGGACCTCGATACGGTATTGCCCGGGCTTGGGGAACATGAAGGTGTCGTCCCATTTCACGTCGCCCCACATCGAGTAGGCCCGGCCGTCGCGCCGCCCGTTGGCGAAGTCCTTTGGCTGAAACACCCGGCCCGGCCGGACCACCTTGACCATCTCCGGGGCAGTGCAACGGGCCACGTAGTCCCGGTAGGTGAGTTCTTCGGTCTGCATGTTCTTGAACTGCCGCCGATCGCCGGAAGTCTCGAAGTAGTCGATTACCACGGTCTGGTCCTGGTCGACCCGCGGGACCGGGCGGCCATTGGCCGGCTCGATCACCAGCGTGTTGCCGCGGAAGTCCTTATCGACGAAGAAGCCCGGCGCGGTGAGCAGCCCGTTTTGGTCGGGCTCGATGATGCCCGCTTGTAGGAGCTGGCCGGTCGCCACGCGGAGGTTCTGCCAGAGGTATTTCCTGCCCTTGACCACCTTGAACGCTTGGAGGCGCCGCGGCGTGACGTCGACCCGGCCGCAGCGGACCGGGCACGGCGGCACCGACTGGCCGTTTTGCACCCGGCCCTCCTCGCGGATTCGCAGGGCCATCTCGAACCGGGGCTCGGGGTCAGACTCTAAATATTCACTTTTCATGGAAACCGAACCCGCCTCCGACGGGGGCTTGCCGAAAAGTGAATATTTAGAGTCTGACCCCTTGACCTCGAACGGGCGCGTGGGCCGGTGCCACTCGATGTAGCCGTTAAGCGTCCCGCGCGGCTCGTCGTGCCAGTCGGCCAGAGGCGTCTGGCAGCAGGTGGCGTTGGCCAATGCGGGCACGGCCTGGTTGCGGGGGATCGCCATGAACTCGCCGTCGGGCGCGTCGCCGATGTCGACCCACCACCAGTGCCCGGCCCGCTTCTCGGCGACCAGGTCGAGGTAGAAGCCGGGGTAGCCCATGGCACGCCAGTTGTCGGCCGCGTCGTAGTTGTCGCTGTGGACCACGGAGATGAAGGGCCACTCGCGGTCGGGGAACTCGCGGGACTGCCAAATCGGGTCGTTCCACTGCCAGACGTTGATGCCCCGGTCGTTCTTGAGCCCCCACGCCTTCAGGCCGGAGAACCGCCAGGCGTTGCGCTCGCCGGCCTCGGAGGTCCAGGGTTTTTCCTGGGCGGCGTCGACGCAGGCGAACCGCTCGGGGTGGTGTACGGCCATGTTGAAGCAGGACGACTCGCCGTCGAGCACCACGAAGTTCGGGTCGAGGGGAAACGCGCGGAGCACGTAGTCGAGCTCGAAGAGCTGGCGGGTCTCGACGAACGGCCGGACCGTGGCCCCGCGGGGATCGCCGGCCGTGCCCACGCTGTCCATGTAGCCGTACACGTCGCGCACATTGTGGTCGGGCTGGGGCGTGGGCTCGCCCTCGGCCGGCGGGCGGCGCGAGCCGTGGTAGAACCGCGGGTATTCGGCCATCCACAGGGCCATGTTGCCCCCGATGTTCGACGGCGGGAAGGGAGCGATGCGCGTGGGCGGCAGATAGCGGGTGTCGGTGCGCACCGCGTTGCCGCTGAAGTTCCAGTAGTGGCACGAATAGCCGGCCAACTGGGCGTTCGAGGTGATCCAGGGGGGGAAGCGCGGGTCCTCGTTCCACGCCGGGCCCAGCCCGACCACGCTCGTGGGCACCGAGAAGCAGAAGCAAAGCGGGGTGGAGGGCTCGGTGTGAAATTGCCCGTCGCTCCCCTCCCAGTAGACGTATTCGCAGACGTAGCGCTGCCTTAGCTCGCCGGGCCACTTGGTGTCGTTGGCCACGAAGAGGGCCTGGAGCACGGGCTCGGGTGGTTCGACCTTGCCCTCGACGGGGCTTGCGAGCGCGTTGCCGGCCGTGAAGTCGCGGCGGTTCTCGTTGCCCTCGAGCACGGCGGTGACCGCGTAGTACGCCGGCCCGGGGCGGCGCACCGTGTGGACGAACAGCCCGGTGTCGTCGGCGAGCATCGGCCCCTCGATCACGCGGGCGAAGTGCTCGTCCTCCTTCTTGTTGGCGAAGTCCTCGGGCACCTTGCCGACCCAGCGGCCGCCCTCGAACTTCTCCAGCCAGCCGTCGTCGATGACGAAGTTGAACCGTTTCGGCATGGCCTCGTAGTAGCGGCGGAGCACGTCGCGGTCGGTCCGCTCGCCGAACTTGACCAGACCCCGGGCCTTGGCGTAATGGCGCCAGGGGCCGTAGTCGCCGCCGATCGAGACCAGCGTGCGCCGGTAGTTGAGCTGCGAGTTGCGGTGGACCTCGCCGAGCCGCTCGGCTTGGTCGACGTTGGCCGCCGTGATGGGTTTCGTGTGGCGGTACACCCGGTACGCCTGGTCGAAGAACGCCGTCTCGTGTGGCTTGGGCTGTTTCCACGTCAGAAACACCTGGCCCGCGCGGTAGGACGATTCGAGGTTCGCAGGCTGCGGCGGGCGGCCGCGGTTTTCGCCCTCGTGGGTGATTTCGAGGTAGGGAAGCTGCCAGGCCGGCTGCCGGCCGGCGGGCTTCAGCGTATGCGGCAGGACGAAGCTGCACGAGAGCCCCTGATTCTCCCCGGGATCGGCGACCCACGCGCGGACCGCCCGGGTGACGTCGAACTCGCAGAGCCACACGGTATCGATATTGTAGGGAAACTTGGTGTCGAGCAGCTTCGCCGGCTCGGGCTTCGCGCCCTCGTAGACCTTGAACCCGTCGAAGTCGGGCACGCTCTGCCAAACCTCGAACCCCCACTGCCGGCGGACGTTTTCTTGGGCCGCGTCGACCCAGAGCTTCAGCTCTGCCCGGACCACCTGCGTGTCTTTGGGCAGGCCGGACAGCTCGAACCGGATCCGGTCGGTCCCGGTCTCTTTGTCCCGCTCGATGGACGTGACGCCCGTCAGCTTGCACGTCTCCTGCTCGCCGACGCGGACGGTCACGAGTTCCCCCGCCCCGGCGGGCGCGACCCGAGCCACGGCGAAAAGCACCACGGCGGCAGCGATTCTGTTGCCCGACATGCGGCACCCCCTTTCTCCCATGCTGTTTGCGCTGCCGACAACGGACGGCGGCGGCCGTTTGAGTGTAGACC